>TARA_R110002167_G_scaffold366444_2_pt1 | contig 118982 bp, 118 predicted proteins | sample TARA_R110002167 | Tara Oceans TARA_R110002167 (sample SAMEA4398238) | marine metagenome | biome: Polar Biome; feature: [MES] marine water layer (ENVO:01000295) within the mesopelagic zone...; material: water (ENVO:00002006), including particulate matter (ENVO:01000060) such...
CGGGGTGAAAGTGTTTTGGGCGTTGATATTCTGACCGATCTTGTGCGCAGCTATACCACGCAGGCCTCGTCGGTGGTGCCGCAATTTCTGGCAGCCAGTTTCGAAATGTTGCGCGGCGGCCAATCCAAGGTGATGGAAAACATGACCAAGGCCAGCCCGCTGGGCAAAATGCCCGGGCTGGAAGCGATGCACGCGCAGCAACAGGCGTTCTTCAAGGCGATGACGGGTGGTTTGGTCGGCGGTGCGGCCCCTGAACCCAAAGCCGAGCGATCACAAAGCGATGATCTAGACACCATCAAAGAGCAGCTTGCGGCAATGCAGGAAAAACTGTCGCGTATGGGCAAATAGACTGGCGGCGCATACCCCGATCCGGGTTATAATCCAAGCCGGTCGCGCATCGCAAACCATGTCATGGCAAGCGTCAGAAGCGGTGCGCGCAAGGCGCCACCGCCCGGAAAGCTGGGGGTTGGCAGGCAAGCAAGCACATCAAAACGGCCCGCCTGACCCGCGATAGCCTCTGCCATGATCTTGCCGGCAAAGCCTGACAGCGCCACGCCATGCCCCGAAAAACCCGCAGCCGAGATGATATTGGGCGCGATCCGTTGCACTGCGGGCAGCCGCGTGGCGGTGATGCCCAAGGTGCCGCCCCAAACATAGTCGAAGCCCACGCCGGCGAGTTGCGGGAAAAGGTTGACCATGCGCTGGTGCAGGGCGGTTTGAATGTCTTTGGGGAACCCGATGGCATAGCTTTCGCGCCCACCGAACAGCAGGCGGTTATCGTCGGACATACGGTAGTAATTGACGACGAATTTGTTGTCGGCGACAGCGATATCGCGGGTAAGAACCTGTGCGGCCTGTTCGTCCAATGGCGCGGTTGCACCAATGAAGCTGTTGATCGGCATGACTTTTGCCGCGATTTTCCGCTCTATTCCGGGCAGATAACCATTGCCCGCGATCACCACGAATTTGGCGTCAACGCGCCCCTTGTTGGTGTGCACTTGGGCGCGGGTGCCTTTGGCGATGTGGTGCACTTCGGAGCGCTCGTAGATTTGCGCGCCAGCCGCTTCTGCGGCGCGGGCCAGCCCGAAAACATAGCGCAGCGGATGCAGGTGGCCGGCGCCGTGGTCCAGCGTGCCACCTTGATAAAGCGGGGTTTTCACGATGTCGCAGAGCTGCGATTTATCCAGAAGGTCAATTTTATCATAGCCGTAAGTGCGTGCAAGATAGTTGGCATTGGCGTGTTCTGCGGCCAGGTCGCGGGCCGAATAGGTGCCGTGTGCCACCCCTGATTTGTAGTTGGCATCGGGGGCAAAGGTTTCGACGTTTTCGCGCAGGTCGGCTTTGGCCTCTTCGGCCATGTCCCACAGCGCGCGCGCGGCCCCATCGCCCAAGCGTTTTGCCAGCCATTGTTGGGATTTGTTATACCCCGATCCGACCTGTCCGCCGTTGCGCCCCGAGGCACCAAATCCAGCACGATGCGCCTCGAGAACAACAACCGAGAGCCCCTTTTGTGCCAGATGCAATGCCGCCGACAGGCCGGTAAAGCCCGCGCCGATGACGCAGACATCTGCTGTGGTATGCCCGTAAAGCGGCAGGCGTTCGGCGGGGATGTCGGTGTTTGCGGCATACCAGCTTTTGGGGAATTGGCCGGCGCGGTCATTGCGATATAGCGGGTTCATACGTTTAACAAAAGATGTTCACGCTCCCAAGGGCTGATGACCTGGAGGAACTCGGTGTATTCGGTGCGTTTGACGATGGAATAGACGCGGGCAAATTCGGGGCCGAGGACCTCGTGCAGCTCTTTGGCCTCGTCGAACAGATCCAGCGCGTCCCAGAGCGAGGCGGCAATCTCGGCCTCGGAATTATAGGCCTCGCCTTGCCAGCGTTTGTCGGGGCGGATTTCGTTTTTCATGCCCAGATAACCACAGGCCAGCGATGCGGCGATGCACAGATAGGGGTTGCAATCCATGCCGGGCAAGCGGTTTTCGATGCGCCGTGCCGCCGGATCGCTGATCGGGATGCGGATGCCTGTGGTCCGATTATCGCGGCCCCATTCAAGGTTCACCGGGGCTGCACTGTCGGGCACATAGCGCCGGTAGCTGTTGACGTAAGGTGCTATGACGGCAATCGCACTTGGCATATGTTCCTGCAATCCACCGATAAAATGGAAGAAGGCATCAGTTTCGCCGCCGCCTTTGCCGGTAAACAGATTGCGGCCCTGCGCATCGATCACCGAGTGGTGAACATGCATCGCAGAGCCCGGCTCGCCCTCGATCGGCTTGGCCATGAAGGTGGCAAAACAGTCGTGTTTGAGCGCAGCTTCCCGGATCAGGCGTTTGAAGAAGAACACCTCGTCGGCCAGTTTGACAGGGTTGCCGTGGCGCAGGTTGATCTCGAGCTGGCCTGCGCCGCCTTCTTGGGTGATGCCGTCGATCTCGAAGCCCTGAATTTCGGCAAATTCGTAGATATCGTCGATGACAGGGCCGTAGTCATCAACGGCGGTCAGGGAGTAGGCTTGCTGCCGCGCGGATTTTCGCCCCGTGCGCCCGATCATTGGCTCGATAGGCAAGGCGGGATCAATGTTGCGCCCGACGAGATAAAACTCCATCTCGGGGGCCACGACAGGGGTCCAGCCTTCTGCCGCGTAGAGGTCGCAGACCCGTTTGAGCACGTTGCGCGGACTGGCCCCAACGCGGCGGCCTTTTTGGTCAAAGGCGTCGTGGATCACCTGCAATGTGCCATCTTCCGCCCACGGGGCTGCGGTCGTGGTCGACAGATCGGGTTTGAGGATCATATCGGGTTCCAGAAATCCGTCAGGGCCAGCGGCCTCGCCCCAATCGCCTGTAATCGTTTGGAAAAAGATCGAGTTTGGCAGGTGGAAATGGGAATCTGCCTGTTTTTCCCATTTTGCGGCAGGCACCGCCTTGCCGCGCGCAATGCCGGGAAGATCGGGGATCATGCATTCGACCTCGTCGAGCCGGTTATTTTCCAGATAGCTGCGGGCGGCCTCTGGGATATGGTCGGTCCACGTCATGCGATGCGCCTTTCGCGGAAGAACCGCGCGATCATCGCGGCCAGTTTCTGGTTCGCTTTGGGTTTGCCAAAATTGGCATGTGCGGCCGCAAGCAGCGGGTCGGGCACCAGACCGGGGCCGCGCAATCGGGCCAAGCCGTCGATCATCTGGTCGCTGTATTCAGGATGGGCCTGCACGGTAAAGGCGCGTTTGCCGTAAATCAGTGCTGCGTTTTCGCAAAACCCGTTGCTGGCCACAACCTGCGCGTCTGCGGGGCGGGTCACAACCTGATCTTGATGCCATGCGTTCAGCGCGACGTCTTCGCCCTGCCAGTCATAGGTCGTGCGCCCGACCGCCCAGCCATCCTTGAATTTTTCGACCTTGCCCCCCAGCGCCTGGGCGATGATCTGATGGCCAAAGCAAATGCCGACCAAGGGCACGTCTGCGGCGTAAGCCTTGCGGATAAAGTCTTCGAGCGGTGCGATGAACGGTTGGTCCTCATAGGTGCCATATTTCGAGCCGGTCAAAATCCAGCCGTCGCAGGCGGTCACGCTGTCGGGAAAAACCATATCAACCACGCTGAAGGCTTCATGCGAGAGCCCTTGTGCCGCTAGAAGCTGGCCAAATATAGCGTCATAGTCACCAAGCGTGCCTTGGAGTTCGTCCGGCGCGTGGCCGGTTTGCAGGATGCCGATTTTCATAGATCACCGTGTGGTTGGAGTGATGCAGCCTAGCGCGGGTGTCAAACTGTGTCGAGATAGAGATCAAGCTGCTCTTCGGGACTGAGTTCGGCGAAATATTTCATTTCCTGACGCTTGGTGCGCAGCAGGTTTTCGACCAATTGCGGGTCAAAGATGCGGCGCGCCAGCGTGCTTTGATCAAAGGCCTCGATCGCGTCGGCCCAAGTGGTGGGCAATTGCGGCAGCTTTTGTTCATAGGCACTGCCGGTGATCGGGGCCGGTGGCGTTAACTTGTCTTCGATACCGACCAAAGCCGATCCTAAAACAGCGGCGAGAAACAGATAGGGGTTCACATCGCCGCCAGCCACGCGGTGCTCGATCCGGCGCGCCTTGAAACTGCCGCCTGGGACCCGCACGGAGGCGGTGCGGTTGTCATAGGCCCAGCAGATCGAGGTTGGCGCATGTTGGCCGGGCACCAGCCGGTCATAGCTATTGTCATGCGGGGCAAAAATCAGCGCCAGATCGTGCATTCCGGCCAAACAGCCGGCGATGCCGTGGGCGAGCATCTGGGTGCCTTCGTAGGTGTCATTGGCAAAGACGTTGTTGCCGGCCGCGTCAAGCACCGAGAAATGCGTGTGCAGCCCGTTGCCTGCGTAATCCTCGTAGGGTTTGGCCATAAACGACGCCGCCATGCCGTGGTTGCGCGCAATGCCGCGCACCAGCATTTTGAACAGCCACGCATCATCGGCGGCCTTGAGCGCATCGGGCACATGTTCCAGGTTGACCTCGAACTGGCCCAAACCACCCTCGGAAATCGCCGCTTCCGCTGGGATGCCCATCTCATCGCAGGCATCATATAGATCGTTAAAGAAACGGTCGAATGCGTCAAGCGCACGCAGGCTCAGGATTTCGGCACCTGCACGGCGCTTGCCGGTGCGCGGTGATTTTGGCTGACGGATTTCCTTGCCGCTGTCGTCGATCAGGTAAAACTCCATCTCGGTGGCCGCAACAGGGGTCAGGCCAAGCGCCTTATAACGCGCAACAACAGAGGCGAGCGCATGACGTGGATCGCCTTCAAACGGGGTGCCATCCTCGTGGAACGACCACAAGGGCAAGATCGCGGAAGGGGTCGACAGCCACGGCATCGGCACATAGCCGCGCTCTGTGGGCAGCAAAACGCCGTCGGCATCGCCGGTTTCAAACACCAGCGGGCTGTCGTCGATATCTTCGCCCCAGATGTCGAGATTGAGCACCGAGAGAGGAAAGCGCGTGCCTTCCTTTTCCAGTTTGGCCGCAAATTTGCGCGGCACGCGTTTCCCGCGTGCCTGTCCATTCAAATCTGCGCAGCCGCAACGGACGTTGCGCACTTCGGGGTTTTCTTCGAGCCAGCTCATTTTTACCTGATAATCTGTGGGCGAACCTTGATCTTGACGCGTCTGTCTTGCGGAAGATGCCGGTTCAGGTGGGTGTTGACGGCGCCAAAAATCGTAATGACGATCAGCGTGAGAATAATGAAATACATAGCGAGGATCGGGTAGGGCACAAAGGGGTTAAACGTCTTGTCTGCAAAATAATTCGCATAATACAAGGCATCGCCGCGCTGCTGGGTGGCGGGGAAGCCGCTAAAGAACACCAGTGTTGTCGCATGGAACAGAAAGATCGCCTCGTTGGTATAGGCGGGCCATGCAAGACGTAGCATGGTGGGCCAGATCACGCGGCGAAACCGCGACCAGCCTTGTAACCCGTAGGCGTCGGCGGCTTCTGTGTCGCCCTTGGGGATTGATTGAAGGGCGCCATAGAAAATCTCGGCGGAGTAAGCGGCGGTATTAAAAAACAGAACAATCAGCGCCCCAAGCCAAGCGGATGAGAGGCCGCTTGCGAATTTTGCAATGATGAAATCCAGCCATCGGAATGGAGATATCCAGACAAAGAATTCAGCGATATCTCGCGCAAAAGAGATGAATAGGAAATACGCAAAAAAGAACTGAATAAACAGCGGCGAGCCACGGAACAAAAAGATGAACCATTCGGCCGGTTTGCGCAGCCACGCAGAGCGCGCCGCTTTGCCCATCGCCAAGGCGGTTGCGAAAAAGAAGCCGGTCATCAGCGCCACAACCCCGAAGTAGATGTTCCAGATCATGCCAGAGCCGATCAGGGTGAATTGTTGGCAAAGCGTGAAATCGGTTCTGGGCAAGAGACGCTCGCCGATCCCCTGCGAGCGCAGCCCGTAGTCCATGATGGTCTGGATGCAGTCTTCCATTATGTCGCGGCCTTGCGTTGGGCTTCGCCGGCGGCAGTGGCCTGGCCATGGGTCAGGCGGGCCATGATCCGGCCCAGCACGACTTCGGATACTTTGGTGAAGCACAGATAAAACACCAGCAGGAAGGCAAAGTAGTATATGCGCCAGTCGCCATGTGGATAGTCGGTGAAATTCGGGGTTTTGGTGCCGCCCAGTTCGCGCGACCAATAGACGATGTCCTCTACGCCCAGCAAAAACAACAGCGGCGTGGCCTTGATCAGGACCATCCACAGGTTTGACAGGCCGGGCAATGCAAAGACCCACATCTGTGGCACCAGAACGCGCCAGAAAGTCTGGCGGCGCGACATGCCATAGGCTTCGGCGGTCTCGATCTGGCCTTGCGGCACCGCGCGCATGGCGCCGAACAAAACATTGGCCGCAAAGGCCCCGAAGACGATCGAAAAGGTCAAAACCGCCAGCATGAAGCCGTAGGTTTCATGGACCCATTGCGGCGAATTCCCAAGCGGCATCTTGGCTTGTGCGCAAACAACAAAGTCGTTGCCTTGCCGGATGGGCAGATCCCAATCGGGGCATTTGATCTTGTGGCGCAGGTATTCGATGCCCTGATCCAAGGCGATGACGAAGAATAGAAAGAACGCGATGTCGGGCACGCCGCGCACCACTGCGATATAGGTTTTGCCGAACCACCGCAGCGGGGCGATATGGCTGCGCGCCGCCGATGCCCCACCAAAGCCGAAGGCCAAGGCAACAGGGGCGGTGATGGCCAGCAGCAAAAGCACGGTGCCAAACGACCAATAGAGCCCCATATGCTTGCCTGTGGTCAGGTAGCAAGTGAACCATTTGGCGCTGTCTAGGGTTGATGGATCGGCACAATATTGAAAAATGGTAACACCCGTTGTTGGGTTGAATTTTGAGGATTTTAGACAAAGCGAGGGCAAGAGGGTGCGCCCCGACCCGCAGGCCGAGGCGCGATTGATGTTATTCGAACTGGCCGGATTCCGGCAGCCATTTTGCGATGAGCGCGTTCAAGGTGTCGTCTTCTTTCATCGAGATGATCGCCGCGTCGAGTTTGGCTTTCAGGTCGGTGTCAGACTGACGCAGGCCGATGCCGATGCCGCCACCGATCATCACTTCTTGCGCGACCAGCGACAGATCAGGGTCGGCGGCGGCAAGCGGTTCAAGGAAGGCTTTGTCGGCAAGAACTGCGTCTGCTTCACCGTTTTTGACGGCTGCCACGGTCTCGTCGGGGGTTGCGAATTCAAGCAAGGTAGCACCGGTCGAGGCCACATAGGCGGCCTGGATTGTGCCCGCTTGTGCCGCAATCACACCTGTTGTGAGGTCGGTGGCGTCGTTCAGCACAAGGTAGGCCGACGGGTCGGGCAGGGTATACTGCTCGGAGAATGCGATGACCTGCATCCGCTCGTCGGTGACCGACATGCCGGCGATGATCGCGTCATAGTTGCCCGAAACGAGGTTTGGAATGATGCTGTCCCATTCGTTGGTGACCCACTCACAGGTCAGTTCTGCGCGCAAGCATAGCTCATCGCCGACTTCGCGCTCGAAACCGTCGACTTCGCCGGCATCATTGAGAAAGTTATACGGAGGGTAGGCGCCTTCGGTGCCAAGGCGCACAACGCCGTCGGCATCGGCCAAAGCGGCCCCTGCGGTCAATGCCAGAACGGCCGTAGAAAGGATAAGGTTTTTCATCAGAATTCTCCCGAGTTGATGAGTGATTATGCCGGCACGGTTGCGGAAATGAACCCGCGCAACCGATCAGTTTTCGGAGCGCCAAAAAGCTCTGTTGGCGGCCCTTCTTCTTCGATTTTCCCCATGTGGAGGAAAACGACATGGTCGCTGACATCGGCGGCCAGTCGCATATCGTGGGTCACGATAATCATGGTCCGGCCTTCAGCGGCCAAATCTTTGATAACTTTGACAACTTCCTGTTCCAGTTCAGGATCGAGGGCGCTTGTCGGTTCGTCAAATAGCAATGCCTTGGGCTCCATGCACAGCGCGCGCGCAATCGCCGCCCGTTGCTGTTGGCCACCCGAAAGCATTGCAGGATAGGCATCGCATTTGTCGCCGATGCCCACCTTGTCGAGATATTTGCGTGCAGCGGCTTCGACTTCGGCTTTGTCGCGGCCCAGCACGGTGACGGGGGCTTCCATCACGTTTTGCAAAATCGTCATATGCGCCCAGAGGTTGAACTGCTGGAAGACCATCGAAAGATTGGTGCGAATGCGGGTGATCTGGGCGCGGTCCGAAGGTCTGCGGTTCAGGCCTGTGCCCTTCCATGTGACGGGTTCGCCGCAAAACAGAACATCGCCCTGCTGGCTGTCTTCGAGCAAATTGGCGCAGCGCAACAGTGTCGATTTGCCCGACCCCGAAGAGCCGATGAGTGACACTACATGGCCTGCGGGCGCGGTGATATCGACGCCTTTGAGCACCTCCAGCGATCCATAGGATTTATGCATGTCGCGTATTTCGATGACAGGTAATTCAGAGGTCACGTTGGGCCACTTTTGTTGTTGCACTGCGCAGTAGGGCGTATTTTGGACCGTTTGGCAACGCCCTGTCGCGACTTTACCTAGCGTTACGTGCCAATCGTTTGCGGCAATGGCGGAAACGGCAAATCGTAATCAGCCTGCGAAAGCGCTACGATGCCACGGAGGCCCAGAATTTCGGCGTGTTTTGCGGGCAGTGCTGCGATGGCGGTTTGGATTGCGCAGAAATAGGGCACCGGATCCTGTCCTGATCGGGTGATGAAGGTCATGCCCGGCGAGCTCTGGGTTGTGCCAAGCACGCGCAGCTTGCGGGTCGGCGCAAAGTCTTGGGCAAGCACACGCCATGTTTGCGCATCAATCGCGGCCATGTCGGCGTGCCCGTCAGCGACCATCTGAACCGAGCGGTCATGTGCGCCGGTGATGATCGGCGCGGTAAAGCGGACACCGTTCGCGGCAGCCCACGCCATCGGCGCGCCATAGCCCGAGTGCGACATCAGCGCATTGGCGGCAAACCGCGATGTGGCAAAGTCTTGCGGGGTCCGGCCGGTGGCATCTTTGTGCACGACAAACACGCTGTTGTAGTGACCGGGGGGGCAATCGGGCAGATCATAGTCCGCAGCCCCGATCACCGTCACCTTGTCGCGAAATTTTGCGCGGTAGGGCAGGTTGCAAATCTGCCCCAACACCAGATCGGCCCGCGCCCATCCGGCCAGATGATCGGTATCACGGTCCAGAGTTTCGGGCGCATCAATCCCGTTTGCGCGCAAGCCGTCGCGGATTAGATCCCACAGGGCATCATGGGCCGCGCGGGTATAGGGCCGGTCATACATCGGCAGGCTGGCGATCATGTCTGGCGGGCTTCGATCGCGATGCGGGCGGCATTACTGTCTTGATCTTCCACGCCCAGCATCGGGGCCACCAGTCGCATCATTGTGTTTTCATCCGCATCACGCACGCCGTCGGCCAGCACGATTTCCCACATGGCCGCAATCACGGCGCGGCGGTCTTCATAGGCCACGGCCGCCTTGATGGCACGGGTAAAACGGACCGTGTCGGGGGCTTCGCTTTCCAGAACTTCGCATTGGGCGCGCAGAGGCGCGGGATCGGTAAGCCCGTAGCGCTTGGCCAAGATCGCATCGATGCGCGCGATTTCGACCGCTGCATAGTCGCCATCAGCGCGGGCAAGGCGGACCAGAAGGGCACCAAGTGCCAAACGGGCATCGGTGTCGGGCAATTGATCAGGGGCGGGGGCGGTCAAGCGCCGGATGAGGTCTGCAAACATCTCTTGGATATAAAGCGAGACACAGGGCGCGAAAACCCCCCGATGTCGTTATTTCAAGGAATTGAATTTATCAGACAGCCAGGCGGCCTGTGCGTCGAACCCGTAGGGCGCGTTTATGACAAACATCCCCGAGCCTACCATGCCATGCCCTGCGCGCGCGGGCGCAAAGCGGACTTCGTGCAACGACGCGTCAGGGAATTGGGCGCGCAAGGCGGCGGTCATTGGCCTGTGACGCTCATCCACCAAAATCGGATACCAAAGCGTCAAAATGCCGACCCCCCATTTGCGGTGGATTTTGCGAAAGAAGTCGGGAATGTCATCGTAATCGGATTTGATCTCGAAGGAGGGATCAACAAGCAACATGCCACGGCGCGGATCGGGCGGGCAGCGTGACATGGCCATTTGCCAGCCGTCCAGATGATGACACCCAACTGCATGATGGGCCATTGCATCGCGCAGGGCGGTAATTTCGGCAGGGTGCAGTTCCGCCACATCGATCTGGTCGATGTCGCGCAACAGATGTGCGGCCACCATGGGCGATCCGGGATAGGCATTGGGGCCCTCTTGGGCGCGCAGGGCGGTCAGAACGCGGGCATAGGGATGATCCGGCGCAAACCATTTTTCCGCCAAGGCGATCCCGCGGGCCGCTTCACCCGTCTTTTGGGCGGCATCACTGGACAGATCATAAAGCGCGCGACCGGCATGGGTTTCGAGATAAGACAGCGGCTTATCCTTGCGGGTCAGGTAATCGAGCATCCATGCAAGAAGCGCGTGTTTATGCACATCGGCCAGATTGCCCGCATGAAACCCGTGTTGATAAGACAGCACCCTCGGTGGCCTAGACCAGTCGCGAGTTCTCGACCGCGGCGCGGACGAAATCGGCAAATAACGGATGCGGCGCAAATGGTTTTGACTTGAGCTCGGGGTGGAATTGCACGCCGATAAACCACGGATGGTCTTTCCATTCGACAATTTCGGGCAGTTTGCCGTCAGGTGACATGCCCGAGAACGTCAGGCCCACTTTTTCCAACTGCTCGCGGTATTTCATGTCCACCTCATAGCGGTGGCGGTGGCGTTCCTCGATCTGGGTGCTGCCATAGATTTCGGCGACTTTGGATCCTTCGGTCAGGGTTGCATTATAGGCACCCAGACGCATGGTGCCGCCTTTGTCGTCGGTGGCCGCACGGGCGATTTTATGGTTGCCCTGCACCCATTCCTTGAGATGGTAGACAACCGGCTCAAAGCGCTTGCTGCCTGTTTCGTGGTCAAATTCTTCAGAGCCCGCTGTTTTGATGCCCGCGACATTGCGCGCGGCCTCGATGACGGCCATCTGCATTCCCAGACAAATACCCAGGTAGGGGATACCCTTTTCGCGGGCAAATTGCGCCGCCTTGATCTTGCCTTCGGTGCCGCGTTCGCCAAACCCGCCCGGCACAAGAATGGCGTGATAGCCTTCAAGGTAGGGGGCGGCATCGTTGCGGTCGAACAATTCGGCATCGACCCATTCGATCTTGACCTTCACACGGTTGGCCATGCCGCCGTGGGTCAGGGCCTCTGCGATGGATTTATAGGCATCTTCCAACTGGGTATATTTGCCAACGATCGCAATTTTTACGGTGCCTTCGGGGTTGTGGATACGATCATAGACATCGTGCCACATGTCCAGTTTGGGCGCGGGTGCGGGCGAGATGTCAAAGGCATCCAGAACCGCCTGATCCAGACCCTGCTCGTGATAGGCCAGCGGGGCCTCGTAGATTGATTTCAGATCATAGGCCGCAACGACCGAGCCTTTGCGCACGTTGCAGAACAGCGCGATTTTCTCGCGCTCTTTGTCGGGGATCGGATGCTCGGACCGGCACACCAGCACATCAGGCGCGATGCCGATGGATTGCAATTCCTTGACCGAGTGCTGCGTCGGTTTGGTTTTCAATTCACCCGAGGCGGCCAGATAGGGCAGCAGGGTCAGGTGCATGAAAATACACTGGCCGCGTGGTTTGTCGTGGGAAAACTGCCGGATTGCCTCAAAGAACGGCAGGCCTTCGATGTCACCCACGGTGCCGCCGATCTCGCAGAGCATGAAATCGACTTCATCGTCGCCGACTTTCAAAAAATCTTTTATTTCGTTGGTGACATGGGGAATAACCTGAATGGTCTTGCCCAGATAATCGCCGCGCCGCTCTTTTTCCAGCACGGTGGAATAGATCCGGCCCGAAGAGACGGAATCAGTGTTGCGCGCGTGAACGCCGGTAAACCGCTCGTAGTGGCCGAGGTCCAGATCGGTCTCGGCGCCGTCATCGGTGACAAACACTTCGCCATGCTCGAACGGTGACATCGTGCCGGGGTCGACGTTCAGGTAAGGGTCCAGTTTGCGCAGGCGCACCGAAAATCCACGCGCTTGCAGCAATGCCCCCAAGGCCGCCGAGGCAAGCCCCTTGCCAAGCGAAGAGACAACGCCGCCAGTAATGAAAATATAACGTGCCATAGCGCAATCGCCCCCGTGTGCGTGGTTCAAAACATCAAGATATGTGGAAACCCGAACCGAAAAATTCGCATCACTACGGGATTTATCTCTTAGTGGATTCGGCGCGTCAGCGCAACCGCTGACGCAAGATCATGTGGGTAAAAACTGCTAAGTGGCCAGAATTGGTAGGTTATTGTCCCGCAGGCACCAATGGCGCGTCGTCTGCTGCGGGTGGCAACAAGCTGTCACCAAGATCAGGAGTGACGACATCTTCGACAACAGCCGGTGCCGCGCCAAGCCGGTCGATCACCGAGGCACCTGCGGATTTTTCCGCCGCAATAATGGTCAGGGCGATTGATGTGATGATAAATCCGATGGCCAAGACCCATGTGGCCTTGCCCATTGCGGTTGACCCGGCGCGGCTGCCATTGGCCCCACCGCCGCCACCGATCCCCAAGCCGCCGCCCTCGGAGCGCTGCATCAGCACCATTCCAATCAAGGAAAGTGCAAGGATCAGATGGATGACAAGGACAACATTTTCCATGAACGGACAGCCTAACGGTTAATTCGGGTTCGAGGGTATCTATGATTTTGGGCGGAACCCCGCAAGAGGCAATGCGCTATGCGTCGACATCATCAACATCGGCTTGACCGGAAAGCCTGCGGCGCACAATCGACCACGACAGGCCAATCGCCAGCACCAGTGACAAAACCACGATCGACAGCCATGTGTTTACCGTCGGGTTGGACAGGTTAATGACGCCTTGATCAAACAACACCCAGATCAATGTGCCCGCCACGGCCAGCACTAAAAGCATCCCGAACAGGCCGATAGACCGCAACGTGGCACGCAAATAAATGATGTATCCCACCAGCAAGACGAGGCCGATCAAGACAGTCACCGACAACATGTTTTGATAATTGGCCATCGACCAGCGCACAAAATTCCATTGTGTCGGATTATAAGTCGCTCCCAACAGACCAAAGGCAAACAGCCAACGCACAAGAAATCCCATATTTCACCTTTGTTTTTCGTGATATTGCACCTTTGCAAGGTGGGCGCATGGCTGTCCACCCCTGGGCTGCGTCAAATTTGCGGTTTCACAGATCGGGTTGCACCGATATAGCGGTGACGGGATTCTGAAAGGACCAAATGCTCATGGCAAACGTCGTCGTCGTAGGCGCCCAATGGGGTGACGAAGGAAAAGGCAAGATCGTGGACTGGCTGTCGGAACGCGCCGATGTGATTGCGCGGTTCCAAGGCGGGCACAACGCGGGCCATACGCTGGTGATTGACGGGAAAGTTTACAAATTGCACGCGTTGCCCTCTGGTGTGGTGCGCGGCGGCAAGCTGTCGGTGATCGGCAACGGGGTGGTTCTGGATCCTTGGCATCTGATGCAGGAAATCGCCACGATCGAGGCGCAGGGCGTGTCGATCAGCCCTGAAAACCTGATGATTGCGGAAAACACGCCGCTGATTTTACCGATCCACGGCGAGCTTGACCGGGTGCGCGAAGAGGCGGCCAGCAAAGGCACCAAAATCGGCACGACAGGGCGCGGCATTGGGCCGGCTTATGAAGATAAAGTGGGCCGACGGTCCATTCGGGTTGCTGATCTGGCGGACCCTGCGACGCTGGAAGCCCGTGTAGATCGCGCGTTGCAGCACCATAATCCGTTACGCAAGGGGTTGGGTTTTAACGAGATTGACCGCGACGCGCTATTGGCGCAACTGCAAGAGATTGCGCCAAAAATCCTGCCGTTTGCCGCTCCGGTTTGGAAGGTCCTTAGCGAAAAGCGCAAAGCGGGCAAGCGGATCTTGTTTGAAGGGGCGCAGGGTGCGCTGTTGGATATCGATTTTGGCACTTATCCGTTTGTAACCTCGTCGAATGTGATTGCAGGGCAAGCGGCGACGGGCGTGGGTCTTGGCCCAACGGCGATTGATTATGTGCTCGGGATCGTGAAAGCCTATACGACGCGGGTTGGCGAGGGGCCGTTTCCGACCGAGTTGGACGACGCGGACGGGCAACGCCTGGGCGAGCGCGGCCATGAATTTGGCACCACGACGGGGCGCAAACGGCGCTGCGGCTGGTTTGATGCGGCATTGCTACGCCAGACCTGCGCGACCTCCGGTATCACCGGTATCTGTCTGACGAAGCTGGATGTTTTGGACGGTTTCGAGACCCTGAAAATCTGCACAGGCTATGATCTGGACGGCAAGGTTTTGGATTATTTGCCAACGGCGGCTGACCAGCAGGCGCGGTGCACGCCGATCTATGAAGAGATTGAAGGCTGGAGCGCATCGACCGAAGGGGCGCGGTCTTGGGCGCAATTGCCTGCGGCGGCGATCAAATATGTGCGCCGGATCGAGGAATTGATCGATTGCCCCGTCGCATTGGTATCGACATCGCCCGAGCGTGAAGACACCATTCTTGTCACCGATCCGTTTGCTGACTGATGGCGTTAACTTACAAACAAAAGCGGCGTTGGTCGCTGGTGCTGTTGATCGTGTTTTTACCGATCTATATCATCGTGGCGGTCGCGATTATGAGCGCGGCGGCGCGTGCCCCCTTTGTGATCGAGCTGTTGATCTACGTGGTGCTTGGGGTTGGCTGGATTTTGCCGTTCAAGAATGTGTTCTTGGGGATCGGTCAGGGCGATCCGGATGCTGAGACTGACGACAAAGAGTGACCAAATGTGGCGATTTTAGTGTTCACTTGCTGTCATACACCTCTGTCACCTGGTTCAAGCCGGGGCGAGGTGGGGCGTCGCGGCCTCGGAAATGGCCGGTTTTGGGGCAAAGACACCCGTTGGGACGAAAAAAGGCAATGAATGAAACGCGCGCGACAGACCGTTTTTTAGAACGGTTTGCAGGGACCGATAACCCCGACCAAAGAAACCACATACCCAAGCGCCATTGCCAAGTCGAACCCAATATTTTCGTCCAAGTCTTTGTCGCCGATACCCATTCACCGCCGCAAGCCTAACACGGATACCGTGTTTGTGTGATGCTTTGAAAGCAAGGTTTTGCCGACTGACCACCCAGCAACAAGCAAAGTTGTGGCACCTGTTCACGTTACTGTGAACCCGCGGGCGCAAATTCAGCGTCGATTTAACGAGATATCCAGCTTAGGCAATACTTGGGCATCAGCCCGAAATCAGTAATTTACCGAATGATATCAGAGGAAAATGGTGGGCGACCCTGGAATCGAACCAGGCGTGCGTCTCCGCGAGAGAGTTACAGTCTCCTGCCACACCTTGCGGCCTGTCGCCCAACAAGGGGGTGATTAAACGTGGCCCCTTTGGGCGTCAACCGCAAAATGCACAACATTTGCACGGTCCTTCACAGCGGGCAAAAACTAGGCTATCGCGGGGCTCAAATCGTGGGATGGCCACGCTGCAAAAAGGGTATGCGACATGGAAAAACCAAAGTGGGTCATCGCCAAGGAACAAGCCAAGCGTGTGTCGGCCAATGAAACCGTGTGGTTGTTCGGACTTCACGCAGTGCGCGACGCACTTTTGAACCCTGCACGCAAGCGGGTGCGTCTGGTTGTGACACGCAACGCGCTTGAAAAGCTGGGTGATGCGGTGGCAGCCAGTGGCATGGAGCCGGAAATCAGCGATCCGCGTAAATTTGCAGCCCCCCTTGATCCGCAAAACGTGCATCAGGGTGCGGCTCTTGAGGTCAAACCGCTGGATTGGGGATCGGTCGAAGATATTGCCTTGGGCAAAGGGGCCAGTGACGCGCCTGCGCGGCTAGTGCTGTTGGACCGTGTGACAGATCCGCATAATGTGGGCGCGATTTTGCGCTCGGCGGAAGTTTTTGGCGCGCGCGCAGTGATTGCGATGCAGCGTCATGCCGCCCCCGAAACAGGGGCCTTGGCCAAAACCGCAAGTGGCGCGCTAGAGCGTCAGCCTTATTTGCGGGTCCGCAATCTGGCCGATACGATGAATGCGCTCAAAGACATGGGCTATCTTGTCTTGGGCCTTGATGGCACAGCCGAGCAAACCATCGAGCAAGCGGTAGAGGGTAAACGCGACCGCGCCATCGCCCTTGTCATGGGGGCTGAAGGACCCGGTCTGCGGGAAAAAACGCTTGAGACCTGTGACGCACTGGTGCGCATTGACGCAGCCGGTGGATTTGGGTCTCTGAATGTCTCGAATGCGGCCGCTGTCGCCCTATATGCTGCCAAGGGTTAATCATTGGAGCCATGAATGGGTGCGGTGAAAATTGCGACATGTTGTTTCTGCGGCACGCGTGCGGCGCTGATTCTGGCAGGTAAAGAGCGCCATGAATTAAGTTGTGGCAGTTGCGGGGCACCACTTCACGCAATGAAAATGTTTCCGGCAGCGGGTGGGCAGGCGACCGGGTCTGTCGCGTCAATCAGCGGTCCCAAACCGGTAAAACCCGCGCAAAAGCCAAAAAAGTATTGCCGCAATAGACCTAAAAAGAAGAGCAAATTCAGTCGATTGGGCAGAAAGGCCTTTGACGGGGTATGGGACGTGATCGAAGATATTTTTGACTGAAACATTTCGACCTGTCTGGTCACACCTTGGCGAGGCGGCTTGGATTGGTGCATGATTACGTTCATCTTCAATCGCACAAGCCCCTGTATAACCCTCGGAGCCATGCCATGTTGAACCGCCGTTCCTTTATTTGCCTTGTGACGACCCTGCCGGTTTTGGCGACACCTGCCTTGGCCGCCTCGCCAGATATTTTTGCGGTGGGCGGGCTTGCTATTCGCGGCACCGATCCTGTGGCCTACTTCGCACAGCAGGGTCCCGTGGCGGGAGACCCTGCCCACAGCTTGATGTGGCGCGGTGCGACTTGGCGCTTTGCAAGCATGGCCAACCGCGACCTGTTCGAGGCTGACCCGATGGCTTATGCGCCGCAATATGGCGGCTATTGTGCCTATGCCGCATCGAAAGGCGCGATTGCCACAAGTGTGCCTGACGCCTGGACAATTTATGAGGGTAAATTGTATTTGAATTTTTCCCAGGATGTGCGGGATATCTGGCGGCGTGACATCCCGGGCAATATTTTACGGGCGGATGGGTATTGGCCTGACATATTGACAGGTTAGCTTAGGGTTTGGTTCACAATTGTCTGATCTATATTGAACCACGACCTTGCAATCCTAGGTCTAGTGTATGAGCCGGATTTTCTGGAACAGATCCGGTTTGCAAAATTGTCCCTCGTTCCAAAACTGCGCTCGGGTGTCGGCCCGGGCGCTTTTTTTCGATCAATTGGCGGGGTAGGGTGGCGGTATGGAGTATCGGGATGATTTTCTGCGCACCATATTTGCGCGAACAAATACAATTGCGGTTGTGGGGTTGTCGGCAAACACTGCCCGCCCAAGCCACAGCGTTGCACATTTCTTGGTCGATTGCGGGTTTCGCGTGATTGGTGTGAACCCGGGTCTGGCGGGGCAAATTATGTTTGGTGAATTGGTTTACCCTGACCTGCACAGTGTCCCCGATGAGGTGGAGATGGTCGATGTTTTCCGCAAATCCCAAGACGTGCCGCCCGTGGTGGATGCCGCTTTGGCGCGCTGGCCGAAGTTGCCGACGATCTGGATGCAGATTGGCGTGCAGCATGATGTCGCCGCAGGGTTTGCGCGGGCACGCGGGGTTGATGTTGTGCAAAACCGTTGCCCGAAGATTGAGTATCAAAGAGTGATTGGGGCCAGCCCCAAACCCCGGCATATTTAGGCTCGCAAGAAACTAGGACCGCGACGCTTTTTCCGCAATGCCGGATTGTGACTGGCGTTGGTCGAGAACCTCCATCACGTCGGCAAGGGCAACATCGGCGGCGGCAAGCATGACCATCAAGTGATACAGAACGTCTGCGGCCTCAGCCGTGAGCGCCGCTTTGTCGCCCTTGACCGCTTCGATAATGGCCTCGATCGATTCTTCGCCGAATTTCTCGGCGCATTTTGCAGTGCCTTGGGACAAGAGATTTGCCGTCCAGCTTGTGTCTGGATTGGCCGATTTGCGTGCCGCAATGATGGTTTCCAGGTCGTTCAGGGTCATGACAGTCTCACAGGAATTCCGGCCGCTTGCATATGGGCCTTGGCCTGGGCAACCGTATAGGTGCCAAAGTGAAAAATCGAGGCGGCGAGCACGGCGGACGCGCCGCCAAGTGTCACCCCCTCGACCAAATGGTCAAGGGTGCCGACGCCACCAGAGGCAATGACCGGCACGTTGACTGCATCCGAGATTGCGCGGGTCAGGGGCAGGTTGAACCCTGCTTTGGTGCCGTCACGGTCCATTGATGTGAGCAGGATTTCACCGGCCCCTTTTTCGACAACTGTGCGGGCGAATGCGACCGCGTCAATGCCCGTGGCGCGTCTGCCGCCATGGGTAAAGATTTCCCATCTGCCCGGCGCCACGGTTTTGGCATCGATCGCCACGACGATGCATTGACTGCCAAAGCGCATGGCGGCCTCGGCCACCACATCGGAGTTGGCGACGGCGGCGGAGTTGAAGCTGACCTTATCCGCCCCTGCCAGTAGCAGGTCGCGCACGTCGTGATGCGTGCGCACACCGCCGCCGATGGTCAGTGGCATAAAGCACTGCTCGGCCGTCCGCGTGGCCAGATCAAACATGGTGCCGCGATTTTCATGTGTCGCTTTGATGTCGAGAAATACCAACTCGTCGGCACCCGCCGCATTGTAGGCGATGGCCTGTTCAACAGGATCGCCTGCATCGATCAGGTCAACAAAGTTGACGCCTTTGACCGTGCGCCCTTCGGCAACGTCAAGGCAGGGGATGATGCGGGTTTTCAGCATGTTATTTCAATAGTGCCAAGGCGGAGGCGAGGTCAATCGCCCCGTCATAAAGCGCACGTCCGGAAATTGCGCCCGATATCACGCCGGTGTCTTTCAGTGCCGTTAAATCGGCCATTGATGACACGCCACCAGAGGCGATGACGGGGATGTTGACGGCGCGCGCAAGCGCGGCAGTGGCGTCGATATTGGGCCCCTTCATCGCGCCGTCGCGCAGGATGTCGGTGTAGATGATCGCGCTGATGCCTGCGTCCTCGAACCTGCGGGCCAGATCGACGACCTGGATATCGGTTTCTTCGGCCCAGCCGCGTGTGGCGACAAACCCGTTGCGGGCATCCAATCCGACGGCGACTTTGCCGGGGAATGCGCGAGCGGCTTGGCGCACCAGATCAGGGTTTTCGACAGCCACCGTGCCAAGGATGACGCGGGCGAGGCCACGGTCGATCCAGCGTTCAATCGTCGCCATATCGCGAATGCCGCCACCCAACTGGGCGGGCACGGGGCAGGCTTTTAATATCGCCTCTACAGGGGCGGCATTCACCGGTGCGCCCGCAAAGGCGCCGTTCAGGTCCACAAGGTGGAGCCACTCGCAGCCCGCCTCGACAAAAAGGCGGGCTTGGGCGGCAGGGTCGTCATTAAACACCGTTGTCTGGTCCATATCACCATGCACAAGCCGCACGGCATTGCCGTCTTTGAGGTCGATTGCGGGATAGAGGATCATATTGCTGCCTGTCGTTACGGATGGTCAAAGGCTTTATGCATGGGCGCGGGCAAATTGCAACGGACCCAACGTCAGACTTGATTGGAATCAACCGCCTCGCGCAGGGTAAGTCACCACTCAAGGGAGAGAGACAACCATGAAATCCATATTCACCACCGCAGCGGCGCTGATCGCACTTGCGTCACCCGCCTTCGCAGATCCCGCTGAAGGCATCTGGCAGACCGAAGTTGACGATGGCGCCTTTGCCTATGTCACGATTGCCCCATGTGATGCGGCGTTCTGCGGAACGATCACGCGAACCTTCAAGGATGGCGGGACCGAATATGTGTCCGAGAACAGGGGCAAACAGATCGTGATCGGCATGGTCCCTGCGGGCGATGGCAATTACGAAGGTCGGGTTTGGCGCCCATCCAACAATAAAACCTATATTGGTAAAATGTCGGTGTCTGGCGATGCTTTGACCCTCAAGGGCTGCGTTGCCGGTGGGCTGATCTGCTCGGCGCAAGGCTGGGCGCGCGTGCAGTAACAGTCACAGACACCCCCGGCTCATCAGGCGGGGGTCACCCTGATGCGCCGGGACGCAAGCCGGTCTCGACCAACATGCCGCGCCGCTTTGCCTCGTAGTAATAGCCGCGCGCATACCAGCCCACGGCTTTTGCCTCGTCGCCGTTGGACAAAAGCCACGCCCCGCGCAGGTATTTCCCCGCATATTCAAGGTTGGTTTCCGCATTCAACAGGTCACGGGGCGCGCCTTTGAACCCCATGGTGCGGGCGGTTTGTGGCAGGATTTGCATCAAGCCGTAATAGGGGCCATTGCGGGCTCCTGCGCGGTAGTCGCTTTCGCGCTGAATGACACGGTGCAGCAGGCTTTCGGGCATGTCGTAAATCGCGGCATATTTTACGATCAGGCCGCGCATGGCGGGTGTTTCGCCGGGATAAAGCGCAGGTGCGAAGGCCGCCCTTGTGACCATGGGCGGCGCGGATGCTGTGGGGCTCGCGCAAGCACCAAGCAGTGCGGTGGCGGAAATGAGGATGGCAGTGCGGATAACTGGAAACATGGGACAGACCGAATTTGTGAAACTGGGCGCAGAGTGTGCAGGTGTCGCGCCGCTGTCCAGAGGGTGAATTTAACCATAGACCGACCAGCCCGTTGCATGGGCCAACCGCTCCATCGCCAGTGTGCCCAGTTGAGAGTTCCCTCTTGTGTTCAGCCCCGGCGACCAAACGGCCACCACGGCGGTGTTTGGGACAATCGCCAAAATGCCGCCGCCAACGCCGCTTTTGCCCGGCAAGCCTACGCGAAACGCAAACTCTCCCGACCCGTCATAATGTCCACACGTCATCATCAAAGCATTGATACGGCGTATTTTTTGGGCACTTACAAGGGACGGGGCGTCCTTTGATGGCCCCATGAGAAACCGGCCCGCGCGCGCCAGTTGCAGGCAATTCATCTCGATGGCGCATTGGTGGAAATAGGTGCCGCAGGTCAGGTCGACCGGATTTTGCAACCGGCCATGGCTGGTCATGAAATGCGCCAAAGCCCGGTTGAGATGACCGGTTTCTTCCTCGGATCGTGCAACCGACTGGTTGATATGGATGTCGTCATCACCGGCGGACATCCGCACAAAGCGCAGGATTTCGCCCAATGTCTCGCGCGGGGCGTGGCCTGCCAGAATGGAATCAGTGACCACAAGTGCGCCAGCGTTGATGAACGGATTGCGCGGAATGCCGGCTTCGGTCTCGAGTTGCAGGATCGAATTGAACGCATGGCCCGAGGGCTCAACCCCCACCCGTTTCCATAGTGCCTCGCCCAATCGACCCAAGGCGATGGCGAGCGTGAAGACCTTTGAGACGCTTTGGATCGAGAAGGGTATCAGGGCGTCACCCGTCAGATAGGTTTCGCCGTCTTTGGTAACCACGGCCATGCCAAACTGATCGGGGTCAACACCGCCCAATTGGGGGATATAATCAGCGACGCGGCCACGATCCTGCATCGCGGCCATATCGGCCCCGATGCGGGTCACAATCGCGCCAAGATCCAATTAGGGTCTCCAGCGCAGAAAGTTACCGATCATGCGCAGACCGGCATCCTGGCTTTTCTCCGGGTGAAATTGCATCCCGATAATGTTGTCGCGCCCGACGATAGCGGTGATATCTCCGGCATAATCGACATGGGCGAGGCGTTCGGCAGGGTGCGTTACTTGCATGGCGTAAGAGTGCACAAAATAGGCGTGCGCGCCCGAACTGATCCCTGCGAGCACGGGGTGCGGTGCGTCGATGATCAGATCGTTCCAGCCCATATGCGGGATTTTGAACGCAGGGTTGGACGGGGTAATCTTGCGGATATCCCCTGCGATCCAGCCAAAGCCCGCGGTTTGTGCGTATTCATGCCCCGTTGTTGCCAGCATTTGCATCCCGACGCAGATCCCCATGAAGGGCACGGCGCGACGGGTCACGGCCTCGGTGATGGCTTCGGCCAGAGCTGTGCGCCCGAACAGCGCGTCACGACAATGCGGGAACGCCCCGTCACCCGGCAGCACGATGCGGTCGGCCTTTGCCACAACCTCCGGGTCGCTTGTCACGATCACGCCACCTGCGTCGGTCTCGCGCGCCATGCGCTCGAACGCCTTTTGCGCCGAATGCAGATTGCCGCTGTCGTAATCAACAAGGACCGTGGTCATAACATACCTTTGGTCGAGGGGATCGCGTCCGCCTTGCGCGGATCGGTCGCCAGCGCGTCACGCAGCGCGCGTGCCACCGCCTTGAACGCCGCTTCCACAATGTGGTGCGCATTAAAGCCGTGCAGTTTGTCGATGTGCAGTGTGATGCCGCCATGGGTGCTAAGCGCCTGAAAAAACTCGCGCACCAGCTCGGTGTCAAACGTGCCGATCTTGCCAAACGGCAAATCGAGATTGCAGATCAGATAGGGCCGCGCCGACAGATCCAGCGCACAGCGCAGCTGCGCGTCATCCATCGCCAGATGACACGATCCATAGCGCACGATGCCCTTTTTATCGCCCATAGCCGCCGTTAACGCCTGCCCGATGGCGATGCCCACATCTTCGACAGTGTGGTGGTCATCAACGTGCAGATCGCCCTGCGCACGCACGGTCATATCGATCAGCGCATGACGCGACAACTGGTCCAGCATGTGATCAAAAAAACCAACGCCGGTCTGGTTGTCATAAACCCCCGTGCCATCCAGGTTCAGTGTCACCGTAATGGCGGTCTCGGCGGTTTTGCGAGTGATAGTAGCTGTGCGCATGGTTCATCTCCGAAAGCTGTTGTGCGTGCTTATAGGGGGCGGGGCGGGATGCGCCAAGGTCTCGTTTGGGGGATTGCGTGACCTGTGCCCGCCGTGCCAGCTTGCAGCAGCAATAAAAGGGAAACCCGCATGACAACTTGTGTCTTTGTCCAAATCCGCTGCCGGCCCGGCACAACCTATCTGGTCGCCGATGGCATCGCCCTCAAAGAAATCCACTCCGAGCTTTATTCGACCAGCGGCGAGCATGATTTGCTGATGAAACTCTACATCCCTGAAGGCCAAGATGTAGGCAAATACCTCAACGACCACCTGATGGATGTTGACGGTATCGAGCGGACACTGACAACCCTGACATTTAAGGCGTTTTGAAAACAAACAAGGCCGCTCATTTCTGAGCGGCCTATTGTTGCGAAACTGGAGCGGGCGAAGAGATTCGAACTCTCGACCCTAACCTTGGCAAGGTTATGCTCTACCCCTGAGCTACGCCCGCATCCGTTTCGTAAGCGGTATTTAGAAAGAGTTGCGCGAGGCCGCAAGGGCAAAAAAGCGCGCGGGTCCGTTTTTTCCAAATTAATCCGTCATAGATGCGGTATCGCGCTCGATTTCATTTTTGAAACCAACATCTTGGCTATGCGCCACAACACCCTCGGGGCCCAGCAGCAAAAGTCCGTAGGCGCCTGGCTCATCAACACAAAGCGACGAGCAAGGATCAACAAAGTCCAGAACGCCCTGATGGCAAGGGCTTTTGAACATGGTCCAGGCGACACTGCGGGTGCTGCCCGAAATAGTGCGGTGAATATGGCCGCAAAACAAATGAACCGATGGGTACCTTGAAAGTAAATCAAGCACTTGCGCGCCATTTTCAAGGTTGATCGCGTCCATGCCTACGATCCCGGTCTCAAACGGCGGATGATGCATAAACACCAGCGGAATGCGGCCTTGTGCTCCGTCCAACGCCGCCTGCAACCACGCGATCCGCGCCGGGCACAACCGCCCCGCATGATGGCCAAACGGTCCATCCTTGGTATCAAGCGTGATGATGCGATGATGTGGTAAGTCGATGATATGCTGCACAAAATCATTCTGGTCACGGGGGGCATCCACAAAGACCTCGCGAAACTTTTCGCGTATATCGTGATTGCCCAGCATCGCAATGACGGGCACGGGACTGTCGGCAAGCACATGCTGCAATCGCAGATATTGATCGCACTCTCCCAGATGGGTCAAGTCGCCCATCAAAATCATATAGGCGGCATCGGGATGATCAGTCAGCGCCGATTTGAACACATCTTGAAACCTGTCCAAAGGATTTAACCCAATAATATCAGTGCCCTCACTGGTGATATGAATGTCTGTCATCACAATGATCTTGGTCATTTAGCAAATCCTTTGACGGTTGTTCTTGCATCAGTTTGTGACAGGCTGGCAGCGCAGACAATCCCGTAAATACAACAGGCACCTTGACAATGTTCTGTCTTTGTTCTATTTATTGTGCATCGATCATGCGAGGTTCTAGAATGGAACACACAGTTTTACCGCCGACCCAAAAGCAACTTTCTTTTGCACGCACGCTCTCATTGCGAAACCATGTGCCGCTGCCTACCGACCTGCGGTCCGATCGCAAAGGGTTAAGCGCGTGGATACAAACGCAAGCGCAGCTCCGTCAGCCAAAAGGCGACAGCCGACCCACGTCAAAACAAGTTGCCTATGCAGAACGTATTGCGATGATTAAACGGCGGCATGTGCCAGACGAGTATTTCCGCGACAAGGGGATGCTTTCGCGCTGGATCGACAGTAACCGCTAGCGGGGTGATGCCCCGCAGCAAAAGCGCGGGGCACATCTTTTTATTACGCCAATTCGATCATCAGGTCCTTGGCATCAATCTGGCTACCGGCACCGACATGCACGGCCTTGATCACCGCATCGCGCTCGGCGTGAATGCCCGTTTCCATCTTCATCGCCTCAATCGTCAGCAGTAGATCACCCTCCTTGACCTTTTTACCGGCCATTGCCGCGACTGTTGCCACAACACCGGGCATCGGTGCGCCGATGTGGTCGGGATTGCCCGCTTCGGCCTTTGGGCGGCTGACCTTGGTCGCTGTGACCGCGTGGTTTTTCACGCGGATAGTGCGCGGCTGGCCGTTCAGCTCGAAGAACACCTTGACCTCGCCGTCCTCATTGATTTCCGACACCGCCTGCATCCTGATCTCCAGCGTTTTGCCCGGATCAATCTCGGCGCTGATTTCTTCGCCAGGGGTCATCCCGTAAAAGAACGTCTTGGTCGGCAAGGTGCGCACAGGACCGTATTTGCGGTGCCGGCCCGCGTAGTCAAGAAACACCTTGGGATACATCAAATACCCGTTCAGATCCTCGTCATCAATCTGGCGCCCCTCAAGCTGGGCCGACAAATCTGCACGCGCAGCTTGCAAATCAACTGGGGGTAAATGCGCGCCCGGACGATCGGTTGACGCTTTTTCACCCTTCAAAATCTTCGCTTGAATGGCTTTGGGCCACCCGCCTGGCGGTTGCCCCAAACTGCCTTTCATCATATCGATCACACTGTCGGGAAATACCACGTCAACTTGCGGGTTCTCGACTTGGGCGCGGGTCAGGTTCTGGCTTACCATCATCAATGCCATATCACCCACAACCTTGGAAGATGGCGTGACTTTTACGATATCGCCGAACATCCGGTTCACATCCGCATAGGTCTGGGCGACCTCATGCCAGCGATCCTCCAGGCCCAATGAGCGCGCTTGCGCCTTCAAATTGGTGAACTGCCCGCCGGGCATTTCGTGCAAATACACCTCCGACGCGGGGGCCTGAAGGCCGCTTTCAAACGCCGAATAATGTGCGCGTACCTGCTCAAAATAATTGCTGATTTCGCGAATGGCCTTTACATCCAAACCGGTATCGCGCTCGGACCCCTTTAGGCTTTCGACAATCGACCCGAGCGTCGGCTGCGAAGTATTGCCCGAAAACGCATCCATCGCCGCATCAACCGCATCGACACCCGCCGCAGAGGCCGCCAAGACCGTAGCAATCGCCGCCCCGGACGTATCATGAGTATGGAAATGAATAGGTAATCCAACCTCTTGCTTCAGCGCCGTCACCAAAGCTGTGGCTGCGGCAGGTTTCAACAGGCCAGCCATGTCTTTGAGACCCAGCACATGCGCGCCCGCCGCCTCCATCTGTTTGGCCATGCCGACGTAATACTTAAGGTCATATTTGGCGCGATCCGGGTCCAGCATATCGCCGGTGTAACAAATCGTGCCCTCACAGACCTTGTCCGCCTCAATCACTGCATCCATCGCGACGCGCATATTTTCAACCCAGTTCAGGCTGTCGAAAACGCGAAACACATCAACGCCGGATGTCGCCGCTTGGGCCACAAACGCTTGCACCACATTGTCGGGATAATTGGTATAGCCCACGCCGTTGGAGGCCCGCAGCAACATCTGCGTCATGATATTGGGCATCCGCGCGCGAATGTCGCGCAGACGCTGCCACGGACATTCCTGCAAAAACCGGTAAGCCACATCAAACGTGGCACCGCCCCAACATTCGACGCTCAACAACTGGTTCATCTTTGTGGCATAGGCAGGGGCCACATTGATCATATCAATCGACCGCATCCGCGTGGCGAGCAACGACTGGTGCCCGTCGCGCATCGTTGTATCGGTAATCAACAACTGCTTTTGGGCCAACATCCAGTCGGCCACAGCCTTGGGACCTTTGGCATCCAGCAAGGTGCGCGTGCCCGCGGGAAACTGCACTTGTGGCTTGACCGGCGGTTTGGGCAGTTTCACATCCGCAGGAGGCCTCACGCGGCCCGCCGTCTCGGGGTGCCCGTTGACGGTGATATCCGCAATATAGGTCAGAATTTTCGTCGCACGGTCACGGCGCTTTTTGAAATCAAACAGCCCCGGTGTCTCGTCGATAAATTTCGTATGATACTCGTTGTTCAAAAATGTCGGATGCTTCAGCAGGTTCTCGACAAAGGCAATATTCGTGCTCACCCCGCGAATACGAAACTCTCGCAATGCGCGGTCCATGCGGGCAATCGCCATCTCGGGGGTCGGTGCGCGCGCGGTCACTTTGGTCAGCAAGCTGTCGTAAAACCGCGTGATCACAGCCCCCGAATAGGCGGTGCCACCATCCAGACGAATACCCGGCCCCGTGGCCGATCGATACATCTGGATACGGCCGTAATCGGGAATGAAATTGTTTTGTGGGTCTTCGGTGGTCACCCGACATTGCAAGGCGTGGCCATCCAGTTTCACATCATATTGCGAGGCACATCCCGTGGCCTCGACAATCGATTTGCCCTCGGCAATCAAAATCTGCGCGCGCACAATATCAATGCCGGTTACTTCTTCGGTGACCGTGTGCTCGACCTGCACGCGCGGGTTTACTTCGATAAAGTAAAACTCGCCATTGTCCATATCCATCAAGAACTCGACGGTGCCTGCACATTCATAATTGACGTGTTGGCAAATCTTCTTGCCCAACTGGCAAATCTGCTCGCGCTGGGTTTCGGATAAATAGGGGGCAGGGGCGCGTTCGACCACTTTTTGATTGCGGCGCTGCACCGAACAATCACGCTCCCACAGATGATAGATTTGGCCATGACTATCGCCCAAAATCTGGACCTCGACATGGCGGGCGCGCAGGATCATCTTCTCCAGATAGCCCTCGCCATTGCCAAACGCGGCCTCGGCTTCGCGGCGACCCTCGCGGATTTTTTCTTCCAGCTCACTCTCATTCATGATCGGGCGCATCCCGCGCCCGCCGCCGCCCCAAGATGCTTTCAGCATCAGCGGATAGCCCACCTCGGCTGCTTCTTTCTTGATCGCATCCATATCATCGCCGAGCACTTCAGTGGCCGGGATCACAGGCACGCCTGCCTCTACCGCCACGCGGCGCGCCGAGGCCTTGTCGCCCAATTGGCGCATTGTCTTGGCCTTGGGACCGATGAACGTAATGCCATTTTCGGTGCAGGCATCAACAAACTCAGGGTTTTCCGACAGCAAGCCATACCCGGGGTGGATCGCATCCGCACCGGCCATCTTGGCCACCCGAATAATCTCCTCGATCGACAAATAGGCCGCCACCGGCCCCATGCCCTCGCCAATGCGGTAGGCCTCGTCGGCTTTGAACCGGTGCAGGCCCAGTTTGTCCTCTTCGGCATAGACCGCGACCGTCTTTTTGCCCATTTCATTGGCGGCTCGCATAATGCGGATCGCAATTTCGCCACGGTTCGCAATTAAGATTTTTTGAAAGTCAGCCATAACAAGGTCCTCGACGGTGTTTGCAGTTGCAGCATTGTTAGAGGCAAAAATCAGGAAGTAAACAGCCGCTAAACGACCCTTGTTAGCGGTAACAGGCCAATCGTGTCAATTTTCCCGGGCACGACGCTAAAATATGCGGTGTGATGCGGTAAAAATACCGTTTTACACTGATTGGTGCAGTGACAGAAAGCTTTGGAACAGAGTGTGAACACCCCTTTCACGCCTGTCCATTAGTCGTTAAGAAGGAAACCATGACAGGATTTAGTGAAGATGACGCCTTCGAGGCCGCCGCCGTTCCCCTTAGCCAGCGGGCGATGGCGGGGCGTGCGGACCCTGGGTATCTTGACGGATTGAACCCCGCGCAACGCCAAGCGGTAGAGGCGATGCACGGCCCGGTTTTGATGCTTGCGGGTGCGGGCACCGGCAAAACCAAGGCGCTGACCACGCGTATCGGGCACTTGTTGGCGACTGGCACTGCGCGGCCCCACGATATCCTTGCGGTCACCTTCACCAACAAAGCGGCCCGCGAAATGAAAATCCGCGTGGAAAAGCTGTCCAACGGTCAGGTTGTCGCCATGCCATGGCTGGGCACGTTCCACGCGGTCTGCGCCAAACTGTTGCGCCGTCACGCCGAATTGGTGGGGCTGAAATCCAACTTCACCATCCTTGATACCGACGATCAGCTGCGCCTGATGAAACAACTGGTCCGCGCCTCTGATGTTGATGAAAAACGCTGGCCGCCACGTATGCTCGCGGGCATTATCGACGGGTGGAAAAACCGCGCACTCATCCCCTCGGCTGTGCCGGTGGCCGACAGCGGCGCCTATGACCACAAGGGCATCGCCCTTTACACCGCCTACCAACAACGCCTGCGCGACCTCAATGCGGTCGATTTTGGCGATATCCTGCTGCATATGGTGACGATTTTCCAAACCCATAGTGATATCCTCGCGCTCTACCAAAGCCGGTTCAAATTCATCCTCGTGGACGAATACCAAGACACCAATGTCGCACAATATCTCTGGCTGCGCCTGCTTGCCGCGGGGCATAAAAACATCTGCTGCGTGGGCGACGACGACCAATCTATTTACGGCTGGCGCGGCGCAGAGGTCGGCAATATCCTGCGCTTCGAGAAAGATTTCCCCGGTGCTGTCGTGGTGCGCTTGGAACAAAACTACCGCTCCACCCCGCATATCCTTGCCGCCGCCTCCAGCGTGATCGCCGCCAACAAGGGACGGCTTGGCAAAACCCTGTTTACCGACCGCGAAGAGGGGGAAAAAGTCCGCCTGATCGGCCACTGGGACGGCGAAGAAGAGGCGCGCTGGATCGGCGAGGAAATCGAGGCCCTGCAACGCGGCACACGGCAGTTGGACAAAGTCGGCCTTGATAGCATGGCCATTCTGGTGCGTGCCTCGCATCAAATGCGCGCCTTCGAGGACCGCTTTTTGACCATCGGTCTGCCCTACCGCGTCATCGGCGGCCCGCGTTTCTATGAACGCTTGGAAATCCGCGATGCCATGGCCTATTTCCGTCTGGCCGTGTCGCAAGACGACGATCTGGCGTTTGAACGTGTCGTCAACACCCCTAAACGGGGCTTGGGCGACAAGGCTGTGCAAACCATCCAGCGCACCGCGCGTGACAACGGCGTCAACCTGATCGAGGGCGCGCGCTTGGTTTGTGAAGGCAAGCTTTTGGGCGGCAAGGGGTTGAAAGAACTGACCATTCTGGTGCAAGGGCTGGACCGCTGGCACGCCCAGGTGATGGCCGAGGCCGACACCCACATGGAGCTTGCCGAGATGATCTTGGACGAGAGCGGCTACACAGGGTTCTGGCAGCACGACAAAACCCCCGAAGCCCCGGGCAGGCTTGAAAACCTGAAAGAACTTGTCAAGGCACTGGAAAACTTCGAAAATCTGCAAGGGTTCCTCGAACACGTCAGTCTGATCATGGACAACGAGACCGAAGAGCACGGCGAAAAAGTCTCGATCATGACCCTGCACGCGGCCAAAGGTTTGGAGTTCCCCGCCGTCTTCCTGCCCGGATGGGAAGACGGGCTTTTCCCTTCGCAACGCTCGATGGATGAAAGCGGGCTCAAGGGCCTGGAAGAAGAACGCCGCCTGGCCTACGTCGGCATCACCCGCGCCGAGGCGATCTGCACCATTTCCTTTGCGGCCAACCGGCGCGTTTACGGCCAGTGGCAATCGGCCTTGCCCTCGCGGTTTATCGACGAGTTGCCCGAAGATCACGTTGAAATCCTCACCCCGCCGGGGCTTTACGGCGGCGGATTTGGCGCGGCAGGCATGGCAGCCTCCGCCAATCCGGCCGCACAAGAGGGTATCGGCTCTGATTTGCACCAAAAAGCAGCCGACGCAAATGTCTATAACTCACCCGGCTGGCGACGCCTGCAAAGCCGCAGCCAGCACCGCGGCATGGCGCAACCTGCACAAGCCAAAAACAACGTCATCGACCTGCAAGCCGTCAGCGCTTTTACCGAAAACGACCGCGTTTTCCACCAAAAATTCGGCTACGGCGAAGTGATGGGTATCGAGGGGGACAAACTGGTGATTGAATTTGACAAAGCCGGCTCCAAACACGTTGTCGCCCGCTTTATCGTCGCGGCCAGCGATGCAGACGACGTGCCATTTTAAGCAAGAAAGCAGGTGGGCTATGAAAATCACAATTGAAACAACCGTGAACGCACCTTTGGCGCGAGTCTGGGAAAGCTGGACGACGCCTGCGGATATCATGGCGTGGAATGCGGCATCGGATGATTGGCATACAACTTTGTCGACGGTTGATTTGCGTGAGGGCGGCACGTTTTCAAGCCGGATGGAAGCCAGGGATGGAAGCCAGGGGTTTGATTTTCACGGGGTCTATACACGCGTCGAGCCGATGCGCCTGATTGAGGCCATGATGGGCGAGCGGGCCTTGCTGGTCGAATTCTCGCAAGTGGAAGGCGGTGTGTCTGTGCGCGAAACTTTTGATGCCGAGGAAGAGAACGCGGTTGAGATGCAAAAAGCGGGGTGGCAGGCGATTCTGGACAATTTCAAACGGCATACCGAGGTCTAATGCATCGCCATCGGATAGAGTGACGCCACCAACAACAGCGCCATCGTCACGTTAAATGTGCGCAAGCGGCGCGCGGTGCCCAGCCAGCGGCGCAATTGCACCCCCATCCATGCCCAGATTGTCACCGACGGCAGATTGACCGCGCAGAATATGACCGCGACCACCGCCGCGCCGCCGATCACCCCGAAACGGTCCGGAGCATAGCCGCTAATCGCGGTGATCCCCATAATCCAGGCCTTGGGGTTAACCCACTGGAACGCGGCGGCTTGCAGAAATGTAAACGGCTTGCCTTCCACCTGACGCGCCGCGGGCGGCACGGCATTGGCAATCTTCCATGCAAGCCAGACCATATAACTGCCGCCCGCGACCTTCAGGATCAGGTTCAACACCGGATAAGCCTCAAAGACGCGCAGCAACACAATGCCGATCATCAACACCATAAACGCATGGCCAATACTCACGCCCAGCATATGCGGCACCGTGCGGCGTAGCCCGTAATTGGCTCCCGACGCCATCAACATCAGGTTGTTGGGCCCCGGTGTGATCGAGGAGGCGAAAGCAAAGCCGACAAGTCCGATGAATAATGCATAGGTCATCAGCCGGTTATAGGGCGCTCATCCAGCTTTGATAGTCCGAAAACCCGCGCGCTGCTGGATTTACAGAAACGCTGTCAAAAACGGCTGCGAGGTGAGAAAACTTGCGATGCTCAAACCACCGGCAATGGACAGGAAAATATAGGGTAGGGCGCGCATTTGCTTGATCCTTTAGGGTTACCCAAGTTGAACGCAGGCACCGCGCATTTCCGTCGCAATCGGACATAAAAAAACGGCCATGCCCGGGAGGAGGTGGGCATGACCGCTTTATTTTCAGCGCCCACATCGCATCTCGGGAGGAGAAGAGGCGGGGCGCTTCCTCGCGACCGTTTCACCCGGGAGGAGGTGGGCTTGACCGGTCGCGGTATGTTCGGCGTCTGTCGGGAGGAGGTGACAGGGCCGAATGTCGTGTGTGGTGGTGGCGACACCCGGGAGGAGGTGGGTGCCGCCGCCTTTCACAGCGGTCCTTGCGTTCAGGGGAGGCTGAGTGCTCGGACCGGCATAGATGCGCGTATCGGGAGGAGATTACGCATCTAATTCTTAATTATTTGCCGTATGCGGCCTCAAGCGCGATGGATTTGATCATCGAGCGTGATATGCCCAGATCGCCAAGGTCGCGGTTCGAGAGCATTTCCAGCTCGTTGAGGGTGGTTGTATAGATCTTACGCTTGGCGCGTGCTGCTGCGAAATCGGCGCGCAACGCTGCAAAGCGTGTGGAAAGGTTCCAGCCGCCGGTGCGGGTGTCAGTGATAAATGTCATGTCGTTTCTCTTTTCATACTCGTTAACTCCACGGCGTATTCCGCTTCGTTGAGACTAAGATGGCGCTAACGCTGCAAATGCACAATACCTCGTCTGGTCAATGCTGCTATGCAGCAATTGCATGGGTGAAGTTTCCCTAACGTCATAAAATTGTTGATTAATTATGCAGGACGTATTGTCGCCTTGCATCGGTGGGCATATCCGCGACATGGTGCGTGCAAATAAGGCATCTAGAAAACTGGAGAGACCACGATGGCTGTCACCCGTGATGAAATTATAGGCGCTTTGGCGCGCTTGGATTTGCCCGATGGCGGCACACTTGTCAGCCGCGACATGATCCGTGCCCTTGGAATTGACGGCGGCGTGGTGCGATTCGTCATCGAGGCCCCCGATGCCGCGCTGGCCGCCAAAATGGAACCGCAGCGCCAGGCAGCGCTTGCAGCGGTGCAAGCCCTTGCAGGCGTCACATCCGTCTCGGTGGTGCTGACCGCGCATGGTCCCGCCGCAAAGGCACCGGCTGCCCCCGGCCTGAAAATCGGTGGCCATCCCAAACCACAGGCAGGGGCGGCAAAGATCACAGGCGTGGACCGGATCCTGGCCATCGGATCAGGCAAGGGCGGCGTCGGCAAATCCACTGTCTCCTCCAACCTTGCCGTCGCCCTTGCGCGTGAAGGCCGCCGCGTCGGGCTGCTTGACGCCGATATCTACGGACCCAGCCAGCCGCGTATGATGGGGGTCAGCAAGCGCCCCGCGTCTCCCGACGGCAAAACCATCATTCCGCTCAAGGCACATGGCGTCACCATGATGTCGATCGGCCTGATGATGGATCCCGACAAGGCAATCGTTTGGCGTGGCCCCATGTTGATGGGTGCCTTGCAACAGATGCTGGGCCAGGTGGAGTGGGGCGAGTTGGATGTGCTTATTGTTGATCTGCCGCCGGGCACCGGTGATGTGCAGCTGACACTTTGCCAAAAAACCGAACTGACGGGCGCGATTGTGGTCTCGACCCCGCAAGACGTGGCGCTGCTGGACGCGCGCAAGGCGCTGGATATGTTCAACACCCTCAAGACCCCTGTGCTGGGGCTGATCGAGAATATGTCGACATATATATGTCCAAGCTGCGGGCATGAGGCGCATATCTTCGGCCATGGCGGCGTGCAGGCGGAAGCCACTAAAATGGGCATCCCCTTCTTGGGGGCCTTGCCGATTGACCTCGACACACGGTTGGCAGGCGACGCAGGCACGCCAATTGCTGCGGGCGAGGGGCCAATGGCCGACGCCTACCGTGCGATGGCGCGCCGCTTTATCGACGGCGGCATGGCCTGAATGCAGATCAGGGCGGCAACAGGGGCGGACGCGGATCGGGTCTGGGCCTTGTTGCAGCCTGTTTTTCGCGACGGGACGACCTATGCGATTGATCCAGCGATCAGCCGCGAGGATGCATTGGCCTATTGGATGGAGCAGCCTGCGGCGACCTACGTTGTCGAAGACAAAGGCGCGATTGTCGGCACCTACTACATAAAGACCAACCAGCAGGGCGGCGGCGCGCATGTGTGCAACTGCGGGTATATTGTAGACGAAGCGGCGCGTGGGCGGGGGCTGGCGGCGCAGATGTGCATCGCTTCACAACAGCAAGCCCGCGCTCTTGGCTATAGTGCGATGCAGTTCAACTTTGTGCTGGAAAGCAACGTGGGAGCGGTCAAGCTTTGGCACCGCCTGGGATTCGCGACCATTGGTGTCATCCCGCGCAGCTTTGCGCATCCCAAGCTTGGGCTGGTGGGCGCACACGTCATGTTCAAGTGGCTCGACGACGCAAAAGCCCATCCAATCTGGGAATAGATGGAATCTGACGGTTGATTTGGGAAACACCGGCTGATTCTGGCCGATTCTCATGGATCCAGAAGGCCGGGGAGCTTGCAATGTAAAATGTTCCTGTTATGTCCTGTGGGGAATAGCCCTGTGGATAACTTTTTTGGGATTTTATGGCGCGCGCCGTAATTTCCGATTTTGACACCATATGTTGTGACCAATATTGCGTTAACTACCGTATTGTCTCCTAGTTGGCTGTGGATAACACCAGATGTTGTTGGATAAGTCGGTGGAAAACACCATCTAGTTCCATGATTTCCCAAAAAGTTGTTGATCGGGGCGGTATCTGCTGTCACTAAGGATGCACAGGTAACGACAAGAACATGACAACAAGGGGCGCAAAAGAACCCCACGGCAAAATGCAGGTTTCATACAGGCCTTGTTTTTACCAACGAAGAGATCCGGCGCGCGAGCGAGCAGACATCCCCCCAGGTGGCGCGCGCAGCTGGACATACCCGGAAACGGGATGATGGCGGCGGATCGAGTAGTGGCAGCTAACTCGATCCGCCGTTTTCAGTTTCAGGGTTACGCATTTTAGAAGACGGCTAAGAAAGGCCAAGTGGACAGTGGTTCTGAGTTTTACAGGCGAACACACCCAAAAGGTGGACGGCAAGGGGCGCATGTCGATCCCTGCCGATTTTCGTCGCGTTCTCGAATCCCAAGATCCCGACTGGACCGACGGCCTGAACCCGCGCATGTATTTGCTGTATGGCGATCACCTCAAGAACGAGTTGCACGTCTATACTGTTACCGAGTTTGGCAATCTGGTCGAGATGATCAATGCGCTGCCAAAAGGCTCGGATGCCAAAAAGAAACTCTCGCACCTCTATATCGGTCAGTCCATGAAGATGGAGATCGACAAGGACGGGCGCACGGTGATGCCGATCCGGCAGCGTGAAAAGCTTGGCCTGAAAGATGGCGAGCTGTATTTTCGCGGTGTGGGTGACCACTTTGAAATTTGGAAGTCCGAGACATTTACCCAGACCGTTGTCGAGGATATGACCTCTTGGCTCGATAGTCAGGGCGATGATTTTGACCCGCTCTCGCTCTTGGGCGAAAGCTAGGAGGAAACAGATGTCAGCTGCCACTGAAACATCCCCCCACATCCCCGTTCTGATCCGCCCGTTGATTGCCGCGGTGTCCCCGGTCACCGGCATCTGGCTTGATGGCACCTTTGGCAATGGCGGCTATACCCGCGAGTTATTGGCCGCAGGCGCAGACAAGGTGATCGGCGTCGACCGCGACCCTGTGGTGTTCGAGATGGCGGCTGGCTGGATCGCAGATTTTGGTGACCGTATCGAGACCGTGCAGGGCGAATTTTCCAAGCTGGATCAATATGCAAGCGGGCTTGACGGTGTGGTGCTCGACCTCGGCGTCTCTTCCATGCAACTTGACATGGCAGAGCGCGGTTTTTCGTTTATGCGCGACGGCCCACTTGATATGCGCATGTCGCAGTCAGGGCTGTCTGCCGCTGACATCTGCAATGACGCAGACGAGGCCGAGATTGCCGCGATTATCTATCTTTACGGCGAAGAACGCGCCTCGCGCCGCATCGCAAAAGCCATTCTTGCCGCACGTCCGCTGAGCACCACCCTGCAACTGGCCCGCATCGTTTCGGGCTGCCTGCCGCGCTCCAAACCGGGCCAAAGCCATCCCGCAACCCGCACATTCCAAGCCCTGCGCATCGCGGTCAACAATGAATACGGCGAACTGGCCGAGGGGCTAATGGCCGCCGAACGCGCTTTGAAACCGGGTGGACAACTGGCCGTCGTGACCTTCCATTCTGTCGAGGACCGCATGGTCAAACGCTTTTTACAAGCCCGGTCTGGTGGCATGGCAAATTCAAACCGCTACGCCCCCGAAATCGTGCAGGATACCGCCGCCTTCGCGGTCAAAAAACGCAAGGCCATTGGTCCGGACGACGATGAACTGGCGATCAACCCACGTTCGCGGTCCGCGAAACTGCGTGTCGCTGTCCGCACCGACGCGCCGGCCGCCGCAATTGATCCCGCCACGCTGGGGATGCCGATGATGCACAAAGGGGGCAAATAGATGCGCAGTATTCTTTATGTTTTAGCTGGTCTTGCGGTCATCGGGCTGTCGTTCTGGTCGTATCAGGAAAACTATAAAACCCGCGATGCGCTGGCCGAAGTGCGCCGCCTGAATGCCGAAATCGGGCGCAACTACCAGCGCCTGGGCATGTTGCGCGCCGAATGGGCCTATCTCAACCGTCCCGACCGCCTGTCTGATCTGGCCGAGCTGAATTTTGACCGTTTGGGGCTTTTGCCACTGATGCCCGATGCCTTTGGACGGGTCGACCAAATCATCTATCCATTGCCTGAAATCATGCCGATCGTTGTGCCTATCGAGGTCAATAGTGCACCGGTCAATCCAGACGAGGACCCGCTATGATCCGCACACCGCTTCGCCCGCTTGCCCGTATCCTCAAAGCCCGTGACAAGGGTGAGGATACAGGTGCCATCGAGGCCGAGAACCTGCGCCTGCGCCACGAAGCTGGGCGCGACAAGTCACGTATGCGCGCAGAGGGGCGTTTGCTGGTCTTGGGGGGCATGTTTGTGCTGGCATTCGGCACCATCGGGATGCGCATGGGCGCGCTTGCCGGCACCCCGGCCCAAGAGCCGCAGACCGCAACTGCGGGCAATCCCATCATCGGGCAGCGGGCCGATATTGTGGACCGCAACGGGCGCATTCTGGCCACGAATCTGGATACATATTCGCTTTATGCGCAACCCCAGGAAATGGTCGACCCGGCGCGCATCGCCTCCGAACTGGCCAAGATGTTCCCCGATCTCGAAGAAGAGGCCCTGCTCAAGAGTTTTTCAGGAAAGCGTAAATTTGCTTGGGTTCGCAGGCAGTTAAGCCCCGAACAAATGCAGGCCGTGCATGACCTTGGCAGCCCCGGTTTGCTGTTTGGCCCGCGTGAAATGCGACTTTACCCCAATGGCGCAATCGCGGGGCATATCCTTGGTGGTGCGTCCTACGGGCGTGAAGGCGTCTCGAGCGCCGAAGTGATCGGTGTGGCGGGCGTCGAGCGTAAATTTGACGACTATCTGCGTGATCCGGCCAACGAAGGCGAGCCGCTTCAGCTTTCGATTGATCTGACCGTGCAAGCCGCGGCAGAAGAGGTGCTGGCCGGCGGCATGTCACTGATGAATGCCAAGGGGGCGGCTTCGGTCTTGATGGATGTCTACACGGGTGAAATCATCTCGATGGTATCCTTGCCCGATTTTGACCCCAATAACCGGCCACGCGTTTTGCTGACCGGCGATCAAAGCGACAGCCCGCTGTTCAACCGTGCCGTGCAAGGCGTCTACGAGCTGGGATCGGTGTTCAAAATCTTTGCAATCGCCCAAGGTCTGGAACTTGGACTGGTCACCCCCGACACAATCATCGACATTCGCGGGCCTCTCAAATGGGGGCGTTTCAGCCTGACAGATTTCAGCAATTACGGGGCAGAGCTGTCAACGACAGACGTGATCGTGAAATCGTCCAACATCGGCACGGCGCGGATCGCGATGGAGATCGGCTCCGAGCGGCAGCAGGACTTTTTGCGCTCGCTGGGCTTCATGGAGGCGACGCCCGTCGAGTTGCAAGAGGGGCCCACAGGGCGGCCATTGTTGCCGGAAAAATGGACGGAACTCTCGACCATGACCATCTCTTACGGCCACGGGCTGTCGTCTTCGCCGCTGCATCTGGCCACGGGGTATGCGTCCTTGCTGAACGGCGGCACGCGGGTTGAACCGACATTGCTGCGCCGCGATACACCGCAGACAGGACCGAGGGTCGTGAGTGAACAAACCAGCAGGCAGGCGCGTGAAATGTTGCGTCAGGTGGTGGTGCGTGGCACCGCCTCTTTTGGCGAAGTCGAAGGCTATGAAGTGGGCGGCAAAACCGGCACCGCCGACAAGCCAAAAGAAAACGGTGGTGGCTATTACGACGACAAGGTGATCGCTACTTTTGCTTCGGTGTTTCCGGCCAATGACCCCAAATATGTGTTGATCGTGACCTTTGACGAACCCTCTGAGACCTCGGGTGACACACCACGGCGCACCGCAGGCTGGACCGCTGTGCCGGTTGCTGCCGAAATGATCCGGCGCATCGGGCCGTTGCTGGGCCTGCGACCACAAGTAGACAGGTCCGAGCCGATCGGTGTAACACTCACCTCAAACTGAGTGTGGTGGGCGACATGACCGAAAACACGAAATCTCTTGCCCAATTGGGGCTGACGGCGGCGGGCGGTCGTGATGCACAAATCACCGGGCTGACCGTCGACAGTCGCGCAGTGCAGCGTGGCATGTTATTTGCAGCCTTGCCGGGCAGCCATGTGCACGGCGCTGCATTCATCAAAACCGCGCTGGCCGCAGGGGCCGCCGCAATCCTGACCGATGCCAAAGGGGCGGATATCGCAGCGCGTGACCTGGCCGGTTCCGATGCCGCCCTGATCATCGCCCAAGACCCGCGTCAGGCCTTGGCACACACTGCCAGCCTGTGGTTTGGCGCACATCCCGCCACGGTCGTGGCGGTCACCGGCACCAACGGCAAAACCTCCGTCAGCACCTTTGCGCGGCAAATCTGGGAAGAGCTGCAAATCGCAGGCGTCAATCTTGGCACCACAGGGGTCGAGGGCGCCTGGACCCACCCGCTCAAACACACGACACCTGAGCCGATCACCTTGCACCGCGTCTTGGCACAGGCCACCGCCGAAGGGATCACCCATGTCGCGATGGAGGCCTCCAGCCACGGGCTTGACCAACGGCGTTTGGACGGGGTGCTTTTGACAGCTGCGGCCTTTACCAATTTCACCCAAGACCACCTTGACTACCACGGAACTTTTGCCGCCTATTTTGAGGCAAAGATGGGCCTGTTCACCCGTGTGCTTGCCGACGACGGTGTGGCGGTGATCAACCTCGACGATCCCAAAGGTGACCAGGTGGCCGGGATCTGTGCGGCGCGTGGCCAAGAGGTTATCGGCGTCGGGCGTCATCCTGACGCAAGGCTGCGGCTGACGGGGCAACGCTATGACGCGACAGGGCAGGATCTGCTGTTCTTGTGGCAGGGCAAACCGCAGCAGATCCGGCTCAATCTGATCGGCGGGTTCCAAGCCGATAACGTTCTTCTGGCCGCCGCCCTTGTGATCGCAGCAGGCGCTGACCCTGACGACGTCTTCGAAACCCTGCCGCATCTATCGACGGTGCGCGGGCGCATGGAACTGGCGGCCACCCGCGACAACGGGGCTGCTGTTTTCGTCGATTACGCCCATACGCCCGATGCGGTGGCGACCGCCCTCAAGGCGATGCGGCCCCATGTGATGGGCCGGATCATCGCGATTGTCGGGGCTGGCGGTGATCGCGATGTGGGCAAGCGGCCCCTGATGGGGGCTGCGGCCTCGGAATTTGCCGATGTGGTGATCGTGACCGACGACAACCCGCGCTCGGAAGACCCCGCCAGCATCCGCGCCGCAGTTCTGGCCGGTGCACTGAACGGCACTGGCACCCCGTCGGTGACCGAAATTGGCGACCGCGCCGAAGCCATCCTGCGCGGCATCGATGCACTTGGGGCGGGGGATGCCTTACTGATTGCGGGCAAAGGCCATGAAAGCGGGCAAACCGTGGGTGACGTCACCTTGCCATTCGACGATGTGGAACAGGCAAGCGTGGCCGTCGCCGCACTGGAGGGTCGGATATGACCGCGCTTTGGACATCTGGCGACGCGGTGGCTGCCACCGGCGGGCAACCCACTGCGGATTGGTCGGCAAACGGGGTCTCGATCGACACCCGCACGATCCAGGCCGGCGACTTGTTTGTGGCGCTCACCGACATCCGCGACGGGCACGACTTTGTCGGGCAAGCGCTGGAAAAAGGCGCCGCCGCTGCCCTTGTGACACATCGCCCCGATGATGTGCCCGCAGACGCGCCACTGCTGATCGTGCCCGATGTCCTGGCCGCTTTGACGGCATTGGGTGTGGCATCGCGCAAACGGACGCGCGCACAGGTCATAGGCATCACAGGCTCGGTTGGCAAAACATCCACCAAAGAAATGTTGCGCGTTGTCTTGGGTTTGCAAGGTAAGGTTCATGCCGCAGAGGCCTCATATAACAATCACTGGGGCGTGCCGCTGACACTGGCCCGTATGCCCGAGGATGTGGATTTTGCCGTCATCGAGATCGGCATGAACCACGCGGGCGAAATCGCGCCCTTGGCAAAAATGGCGCACCCGCATGTGGTCATGATCACCACCGTTGCTGCCGCCCATCTGGAGGCATTTGCCAGCGTGGAGGACATCGCCCATGAAAAAGCGGCGATCATGCAAGGGCTGACATCAGGCGGCACCGCGGTCCTGAACGCCGACATCCCCACCGCCGCAATCCTGAGTGACACGGCGACCAAATTGGGCGTGCGCCATATCGGATTTGGCACCACCGACACCGATTGGCGGGCCAGTGACGTGCGTCTCACCGACGAGGTTACGGTCGTTACTGCTGCCCATGCCGGCACTGAATACCTGTTCAAACTCGCCGTGCCGGGGCGGCATTTTGCGATGAACGCGGTAGGTGTTCTGGCAGTGACACAGGCGCTGGGTGCGGACCCGATGCAAGCGGCGATGGACATCTTTGGCTGGGTGCCGCCGGGCGGACGCGGCACCCGCGAAATCATCGCCCTCGACCCCGCCCGCCAGGATGACACGCTCGACTTGATCGATGATGCATTCAACGCCAATCCCAGCTCTATGGTTGCGGCGCTGGAAATTCTCGCCTGTGCCAGACCGCGCGACAATGTCGGCCGCATCGTCAAAGGACGGCGCATTGCGATCTTGGGTGATATGCTGGAGCTAGGACCATCCGAGCGTGAAATGCACCGCGCCATCGCGCATGATAAACACCTGCAATCACTTGATATTGTGCATTGTGTCGGGCCGCTTATGAAACACCTGCACGCAGCCCTTCCCGATGCCCTGCGCGGCACTTGGGTGCCAGACGCGGCCAGCATGTCGGGTCAAATCGGGCGGCTGGTTGACGCAGGTGACGTGGTTCTGGTCAAGGGATCCAAAGGCAGTAAAGTCAGCACAGTCGTTGACGCTATCCGAAAATTGGGGCATCGCAGGGCCTAAGGCTCTGGACGCGCAAAAAGGTTTTGAACATGCTCTATTGGTTAACCGCACTCTCGGACGGTGGCGACTTTTTCAACCTGTTTCGCTATATCACATTCCGCGCGGGCGGCGCATTTATCACCGCACTTGTCTTCGGCTTCATCTTCGGGCCCCCATTGATCAATGTTTTGCGCCGCAAACAGGGTAAAGGACAGCCGATCCGCGGTGACGGCCCCGAAGGCCATTTTGCCAAAGCAGGCACCCCCACCATGGGCGGGCTTTTGATCGTCGGCGCATTGACCTTTTCGACCCTGGTTTGGGCGCGGTTGGATAACCCCTTTATCTGGATGGTCCTGTTTGTGACCCTGTCTTTTGCGGCCATCGGCTTCGCCGACGACTACGCCAAAGTATCCAAACAAAACACCAAGGGTGTATCAGGTAAGATACGGTTATTGCTAGGTGTTTTGATCGCTGCCATCGCAGGATACTGGGCGGCACAATACCACCCCGCAGATCTTGCCAACCAACTTGCGGTGCCGATTTTCAAAAACGTGCTCGTCAATCTGGGCATCTTTTTCGTGCCCTTCTCGATTATCGTGATCGTGGGGTCGGCCAATGCGGTCAACCTCACCGACGGGCTTGACGGGCTTGCAATCATGCCTGTGATGATCGCGGCGGCGACCTTCGGGATCATCTCCTATGTCGTGGGGCGCACCGACTTTTCCGAAGATCTTGGTTTGCACTATATCCCCCATGCGGGCGAAATCCTGATCTTCAGCATGGCGCTGATTGGCGGCGGCCTTGGGTTTTTGTGGTATAACGCACCGCCCGCCGCGGTGTTCATGGGCGACACAGGGTCATTGGCCTTGGGCGGCGCTTTGGGTGCTATTGCAGTGGCCACAAAACACGAAATTGTTCTGGCGATTGTTGGCGGGCTTTTTGTGGTCGAAGCCCTGTCTGTGATCATTCAGGTTCTTTATTTCAAAAGCACTGGCAAGCGGGTTTTTCTGATGGCGCCGATCCATCACCACTACGAGAAAAAGGGCTGGGCTGAACCCCAGATCGTGATCCGGTTCTGGATTATTTCGCTGATTTTGGCGATGATTGGCCTCGCGACCCTGAAAATCAGATAATTTTTTGCTCTGCTTGCTATTGAGGTTTTGCCGAGGTCACATTGCGCGCACACCGCGTGCACAAAACGTATGACCCGGAAGGTGGCAAAATGAGCGAACGTGTCAGTGACACCAAATCAATGATTGTTGGGATGTCGCCGGAATTGAGGGCGGGGGCCTATGATTTTTGCACGCTGCCCGTCGGTGACGCGCGGTTGGATGGGTTGATCCCGCAGGCGCGCGCGGTCTGTCAAGAGGCCGAGGGCGGGCCGTTGATTTTGAGTATTTTGAAAAAAGCGAGACGGGGTGGTTTTGCCCTGTCTGGCACTGAAAAAAGGGGCGGCGAATGATTCCGGTTCAGGGGTATGCGGGCAAGACGGTCGCGGTTTTGGGGCTGGGCAGGTCGGGGCGTGCGGCGGCGCGTGCGTTGACGGCGGGCGGTGCAAGGGCGGTTGTCTGGGATGACGCCGCACAGGCGCGCATGGCGGCGTCGGATGATGGCTTGGAGGTATGTGATTTAAGCAAGCAGGGTGGCTTTGACGGGGTTGACCGGTTGATCGTATCGCCGGGAATTGCGCATTTATATCCAGCGCCGAACAAGGTGATTGTGGCCGCCTGGGCTGCGGGTGTGCCCGTTGACAATGACATTGGCTTGTTTTTTCAATCTTATGCGACCGATGAGTGGACAGGCTTTACAACCATTCCAAAAGTCATTGCGGTGACCGGATCAAACGGGAAATCCACAACCGCGGCGTTGATCCACCATATCTGTATCGAGAACGGGCGCGCGTCGCAATTGGCGGGTAATATCGGCCGCGGTGTTCTGGATATCGAGCCTGCGCATGATGGCGAGGTTGTTGTGTTGGAGTTGTCGTCGTATCAGACTGATCTGGCGCGCAGTTTGACGCCCGATGTGGCGGTTTTGACCAATATCAGCCCCGATCATCTGGACCGCCACGGCGGTTTGGGCGGGTATTTTGCCGCCAAGCGACGGTTGTTTGCCGAGGGCGGGCCGGACCGCGCGGTGATTGGTGTGGATGAGGTCGAGGGTCAGTTTTTGGCCAATCAAATGTCGGAAGGTCAAGCCGATGACCGCGTGATCCGTGTGTCGTCCGGCCAAAAGCTGGAGACGACCGGATGGACTGTTTTCGCCCGCAAGGGGTTTTTGAGCGAGTATCGCAAGGGCCGTCAGGTCGCCGCGATTGATTTGCGTGAGATCAAGGGATTGCCTGGCGCGCATAACCACCAGAATGCCTGTGCGGCCTATGCGGCCTGTCGCACGCTTGGGTTTAGCCCCAAGGGCATCGAGGCTGCGATGCAGTCGTTTGGCGGATTGCCGCATCGCAGCCAGTTGGTGGGCGAGAAGGATGGTGTGCGTTTCGTGAATGATAGCAAGGCCACCAATGTCGATAGTGCGGCCAAGGCATTGCAGGCGTTTGGCAAGATCCGTTGGATTTGCGGTGGATTGCAGAAGGAAGGTGGTTTGGATGGTGTGTTGCCGCATCTGGGTCATGTCGCGAAGGCCTATGTGATTGGCCGTGAGGCAGAAGATTTTGCGCGCCAATTGATCGGGCTCGAGACGCAGGTATGTGGCACGATGGCGGTGGCTGTTGCGGCGGCCGTGGCTGATGCTCAAGCGGGGGATGTCGTGCTCTTGGCGCCGGCTTGTGCGAGTTTTGATCAGTATGATAATTTCGAGCAACGCGGTGAGGATTTCATCGCGCAGGTTATGCGGTTGCTGTGATTGCCTGCCCTGCGGCCCACCCCGATGACCACGCCCATTGGAAGTTGTAGCCGCCGAGCCAGCCTGTGACGTCGACCGCTTCGCCGATGAAATAGAGGTTTGGCATGGCTTTGGCGGCCATGGTTTTGCTGTTGAGATCGTTGGTATCGACGCCGCCGAGAGTGACTTCGGCGGTGCGGTAGCCTTCGGAGCCTGTGGGGGTTTGGATCCAGTTTTGCAGGGCCTCAACGAGGGTTTGCAGTTTGACGTCGGATTGGTCGGCCAGCGTGCCGGACATGTCGATCTGGTCGGCGAGGTAGGTCACCAGTTTTGATGGCAGGTGTTGGGCGATGATGGTTGTCAGGGCCTTGCGCCCGTCGGTGTGCCGTGCGGATTTGAGCAGTGTAAACAGGTCGGTGTGCGGAATCAGGTTGGTGTGGATCGCGCAGCCGTCGCGCCAATAAGACGAGGCTTGCAGGATTGCGGGGCCGGACAGGCCACGGTGGGTGAAGAGCATGGCCTCTTCAAAGCTGGTGTCATTTGCGGTGACACGGACCGGCAGGGCGGTGCCGGCCAGCGGTTTGAAGCGCTCGTCGGTGAAGGTAAGCGGGACGAGAGCGGGGCGGGTTTCGATCAGGGCCAGGCCAAACCCGGTTGCCACTTGATAGGCGAGGCCGGTGGCGCCCATTTTTGGGATCGATTTGCCGCCCGAGGCCATCACCAGATTGGTGGTTGTGACGGTGTGGGTTTGGCCGTCGCGGGTCAGGGTCACTTGGAAATGGGTGCCGTTATGGCTGATCTCGCCCACATCTGTTTGCAGCCAAAGCCGGGCGGATTTCATTTCCGCGTGCAGCATGGCGATGATGTCTTTTGCGCTGTTGTCGCAGAACAATTGGCCCAGCGTTTTCTCGTGGTAGGGGATGTTATGTGCGGCCACCAGGGCGATGAAATCCCATTGGGTGTAGCGTTTCAGCGCCGATTTGGCGAAATGCGGGTTTTGGCTTAGGAAATTGGCGGCGGTGGTGTGCAGATTGGTGAAGTTGCAGCGCCCGCCGCCCGAGATGCGGATTTTCTCGCCGGGGGCTTTGGCGTGATCGACGATAAGCACGTCGTTGCCTGCCTGGGCCGCGCACATCATGCCTGCGGCACCGGCGCCGATGATAAGGGTTTTGACTTGCATGAAATGCAGGTGCCGCGATTTGCGTCCATTTGCAAGGGGTGGCGTTGGGCGTATGAGCGCAGCGAACCGCTAATTGTTGTGGAAATGCCTGCGTGAATCATCTAAAGATGGTGTTAGACCTGAAAAATCAGGCGAGTTGAGGCAGTATTGGCGGTGATCCCATGACGGAAATGGTCTATGGCACGGCTCCAGTTTATTCTGGTGACCCTATTCTTCCACGGTGGTGGCGGACGATTGATAAATGGACAATGTCCTGCATTCTTTTGCTTTTCGCGATTGGTTTGCTGCTGGGGCTGGCGTCATCGCCGCCACTGGCCAGCAAGAACGGGCTGGAACCATTCTATTATGTCACCAGGCAAGCGATCTTTGGTGGCATGGCGATGATCGTGATGTTTGCTGTTTCGATGATGTCGCCACGGATGGTGCGGCGTTTGGCGGTGATCGGATTTTTGGTGTCGTTCATTGCCCTGATGGGCTTGCCGTTTTTTGGCACCGATTTTGGCAAGGGTGCGGTGCGCTGGTATTCGCTGGGGTTTGCGTCGTTGCAGCCCTCCGAGTTTCTTAAACCCGGCTTTGTGGTGGTCGCGGCCTGGCTGATTTCAGCGGGGCTCGAGGTTGGTGGCCCTCCGGGGCGGATGTATTCGTTCATTTTGATGGTTATGATCACGGCTTTGCTGGCGTTGCAGCCCGACTTTGGCCAGGCGAGCCTGGTTTTGTTTTCATGGGGTGTGATTTATTTTGTCGCTGGTGCGCCGATGACGATTTTGCTTGTTCTGGCAGGGTTTGTCGTGGCGGCGGGATCGTTGGCCTATGCCAATTCCCCGCATTTCGCAAGCCGCATCGACGGATATTTGAGCGCGGATGTGGCCCCCAATACCCAGCTTGGCTATGCCACCAATGCCATCCGAGAGGGCGGGTTTTTTGGTGTCGGTGTCGGCGAGGGGCAGGTGAAATGGTCGCTGCCCGATGCGCATACCGATTTCATTATTGCGGTGGCCGCAGAGGAATATGGCTTGGTTCTGGTGATGGCGATTATTCTGCTTTACTGTATCATCGTGGTGCGCTCGGTCATGCGCCTGATGAAAGAGCGTGATCCGTTTATCAGGCTTGCGGGGACCGGGCTGGTGGCCTCCTTTGGTGTGCAGGCCATGATCAACATGGGGGTTGCGGTGCGCCTGTTGCCTGCCAAGGGCATGACGTTGCCGTTTGTGTCATATGGCGGGTCGTCACTGATTGCGGGCGGCATTGCGATGGGCATGTTGCTGGCGCTGACACGCACGCGACCACAAGGCGAGATTGGCGATATTCTGATGCGGAGAACGCGGTGAGCAAATTGCTGGTGATTGCTGCGGGCGGCACCGGTGGGCATATGTTTCCCGCCCAGGCGCTGGCCGAGGCGATGTTGGCCAAGGGCTGGCGCGTGAAGCTGTCAACAGATGATCGTGGGGCCCGATACGCGGGCGGATTTCCTGAAGCGGTCGAGATTCTAGAGGTCAAATCGGCCACATTTGCCCGCGGCGGTATTTTGGCAAAGCTGGCTGTGCCACTGCGTATTGTGGCGGGGATTGCGGGTGCCAAATGGCGCATGTGGCGCGACCGGCCCGATGTTGTGGTGGGTTTTGGCGGATACCCTGCGATCCCCGCGATGACGGCGGCTTGGGTGTTGCGCGTCCCTTGCATGATCCACGAGCAGAACGGTGTTCTGGGCCGCGTCAATCAGCTGTTTGCCAAACGGGTGGCCAAGGTTGCGTGCGGCACATGGCCAACCAAATTGCCCGACGGTGTTGTGGGCGTTGATGTGGGCAATCCGGTGCGGGCGGCGGTTCTGGAGCGTGCCGGAGCGGGCTATATGCCGCCCGGCGATTATCCGATGTCGATCTTGGTGATGGGCGGATCACAGGGCGCGCGGATATTGTCCGATATTGTCCCACCTGCGATTGCCGCACTGCCCGATGATATGCGCCGCAACATCCGCGTGGCCCATCAGGCGCGTGATGAAGATATGCTGCGCGTGGCCAAATTTTACGCTGACAACGGTATTGATGCCGACGTGCAGCCGTTTTTCAACGACGTGCCCAAGCGCATGTCGGAGGCGCAATTGGTGATCACCCGGTCTGGTGCGTCCACGATTGCGGATTTGACGGTGATCGGGCGGCCTGCGATTTTGGTGCCCTTTGCGGCGGCCACCGGGGACCATCAAACAGCCAATGCGCGCCAGATGGTCGATGCGGGCGCTGCGACTTTGATGCCGGAAAGCCAGTTTGAAGTGACAGCCTTGGCGGCGCAAATCGAGTTGATCTTGAGCGATGGAAAAGGTGCGTTGCAGATGTCTCTTGCAGCCTTGTCTTGCGGCAAACCCGACGCCACGACCCGCCTTGTCGCGCTGGTCGAAGAACTGGCAGTATGAAATACTTTTGTGAAAGAACGTCTTGATGAACGCGAGTGCAACTAAACTTCCCCTTGATGTCGGTCCGATCCATTTTGTGGGGATCGGCGGCATCGGCATGTCCGGCATCGCGGAGGTCCTGTTGAACCACGGCTATACTGTGCAGGGGTCTGACTTGAAGGCGACGCCGATCACTGCGCGGCTGAAAAAGCTGGGTGCCGAGGTTTTTGTGGGGCAAAAGGCCGAAAATCTGAAACACGCGGAGGTTGTCGTCATCTCCAGCGCGATCAAGCCGGGGAACGCCGAGTTGGACGAGGCGCGTTTGCGCGGATTGCCTGTGGTGCGCCGCGCAGAAATGTTGGCCGAATTGATGCGGCTCAAGTCCAATGTGGCGGTGGCAGGCACGCATGGCAAGACAACGACGACGACCATGGTGGCGGCATTGTTGGACGAGGGCGGGCTTGATCCGACGGTGATCAATGGCGGGATTATTCACGCCTATGGGTCAAACGCCCGGATGGGGCAGGGCGAGTGGATGGTCGTCGAGGCCGACGAGAGCGACGGCACCTTTAACCGCTTGCCTGCGACAATTGCGATTGTCACCAATATCGACCCCGAGCATATGGATCACTGGGGCACGATCGAAAATTTGCGGCAGGGTTTTTATGAATTTGTGTCCGGTATCCCGTTTTACGGGCTGGCGGTATGTTGCACCGATAACGCCGAGGTGCAGGCGCTTGTTGGCCGCCTGAGCGACCGGCGTGTGGTGACTTACGGGTTTAATGCGCAGGCCGATGTGCGGGCGACCAACCTGAGCTACAAAGCTGGCGTGGCGCATTTTGATGTGGCGTTGCAGGCCGAGGGGCTGGTGATTGAAGGCTGTGAACTGCCGATGCCAGGCGATCATAATGTGTCCAACGCGCTGTCGGCTGTGGCTGTGGCGCGGCATCTGGGCATGAAAATGGATGAAATCCGCGCAGCGCTCAAGGGATTTGGCGGCGTCAATCGCCGCTTTACCCGCGTGGGTGAAGTGAATGGCGTGACCATTATTGATGATTACGGCCACCACCCTGTCGAGATTACAGCCGTATTGAAGGCCGCTCGTCAGGCGACCGAGGGCCGTGTGATTGCCGTGCATCAACCGCACCGCTATAGCCGTCTGCACCACCACTTTGAGGAGTTTTGCGCCTGTTTCAACGACGCAGATGTTGTGGGTATTTCGGATGTTTACAGCGCGGGCGAGGATCCGATTGACGGCGCGGGCCGTGACGATCTGGTGGCCGGCCTGATCCGGCACGGGCACCGTCATGCGCGCGCTGTGGCGTCCGAGGATGATCTGGAACGGCTGGTGCGCGAGCAGGCCAAGCCGGGCGATATGGTGGTGTGTTTGGGGGCAGGCACAATTTCTGCTTGGGCCAATGCATTGCCTGCGCGTCTGGAAAAATGAGTATCTCGCTGATCATAGCGGCGGTCTGGGCGATTTTGGCGACGTTCACCGCGTTTTTGCCGATGCGGCGGCAATATCTGCCGGGGGTCACGCTGTTGTTGATGGCGCCAGTGTTAATCGTCTGGATCGGGTATGATTTTGGCTGGTTTTACGGCGTTCTGGCGCTGGCGGGCTTTGGCTCGATGTTCCGTAATCCGCTGCGGTATTTATATGCCCGCGCCAAGGGCGAGCGCCCCGAGATTCCGCGCTGATGTCGCCGTCGCTGATTTTTGTGGCGCTTTGGCTGGTGGCGGCCAATGTGCTGGCGATGATCCCGTCGAAAGATAACCTGTGGCAGCGCGCCTATATTCTGATCGGGCTGGGCATTCCGCTTTTGGGTTGGGTGACCTATCAGAACGGTCCGTGGGTCGGGTTGATTGCCTTGGCGGCAGGCGCGTCGGTTTTGCGCTGGCCGTTGGTGTATCTGGCGCGCTGGTTGCGCCGCATATCGGGGCGCTGAATGACCGATATGACGTTCATTGCGGTGATGTTTGCTTTTGCTCTGCTGGGGTTTTTTGTGATGCACCGTTTGGTTCTGGCGCAGCGCTCTGGGCCCGCGTTAACAGTGATGTCGCTGTTGGCGGCGGGGATTGCGGTTTTCGTGTTTGCGGGCACCACGCCAATTGGCATGGATCCGCTGCGCGCGATGGGGATTGCTTTGGTCGGCCTGTTGCCGGCATTTGTGGGTGCGGGGGCGGGCGCGTTATCGGGGTGGCTGATGCTGCGCCGCCGGTTGCGCAAATAAGAGGTGTGATATGATCGGGACATTGCCAGATGTGCGCGGCACGCTGACCTTGAACCGCCCGTTGGCGGATTTGACGTGGATGCGCGTGGGCGGCCCGGCGGATGTCTTGTTCCAGCCCGCCGATCTGGATGATCTGGCGCAGTTTCTGGCGGCATTGGACCCTGACATACCGGTATTTGTGATGGGTGTCGGGTCAAACCTGATTGTGCGCGATGGCGGGATTTCGGGTGTCGTGATCCGTTTGGGACGCGGTTTTAATGGCATTGTATTTGACGGGCAGGGTGTGACGGCAGGGGCTGCGGCACTGGATGCCCATGTGGCGCGCAAGGCGGCGGCGGCAGGTCTGGATCTGACGTTTTTGCGCACGATCCCGGGCACGATCGGCGGGGCTGTGCGCATGAATGCGGGCTGCTACGGTGACTACATGGCAGATGTTTTACAGTCGGTCACGGTCGTGATGCGTGACGGGTCCCTGCGCGAGATGCCAGCCCGCGAGTTGCAGTTGGCCTATCGGTCGTCGGTTTTCCCGCAAGGGGCAGTGATCGTCGGGGCGCGGTTGCAGGCCCCGAAAGGGCAGCCCGAGACCTTGGAAGCACGCATGACCGATCAGTTGGCCAAGCGTGATGCAAGCCAGCCGACCAGGGACCGCACTGCGGGCTCGACATTTCGCAATCCATCTGGGTTTTCCAGCACCGGTCGCGCGGATGACGTGCATGATCTCAAGGCGTGGAAAGTGATCGATGACGCGGGGATGCGCGGGTTTACGCTTGGTGGTGCGGTGATGAACGTCAAACATTCCAACTTTTTAACCAATGCGGGCGGGGCCACGGCCGCCGATCTGGAAGATTTGGGCGAGTTGGTTCGGAAAAAGGTTTACGATTCCAGTGAGATCACGTTAGAGTGGGAAATTATGAGGGTTGGCAACCGTTTGGGTGAAAAACCGTCTGACTAAAGTAAAATACGCCCCGCAAAAGGGGCAGGGTCCTGAACGCAGGGCCCGCATGGCGAAAGACGGGTCGCAAAAGACCCGCGTTTAAGGTGGTAGGGTATGTCGAGCAGGGCAAACCCGAAAGTTGTTGTCTTGATGGGTGGACCGTCAGCGGAGCGCGAGGTTTCGTTGAGTTCGGGCACCGAATGCGCGGCAGCTTTACGGGTATCTGGATGCGAAGTGATCGAGGTCGATGCTGGCCCCGATCTATGCGCGCGTCTGGAGCAGATCAAACCTGATGTTGTGTTTAATGCCTTGCATGGCCGCTGGGGTGAAGACGGCTGCGTGCAGGGTTTGCTGGAATGGATGCGGGTGCCCTATACCCATTCGGGCGTGCTGTCGTCTGCGCTTGCGCTTGACAAGCAGCGCACCAAGGCAGCCTATGCGACAGTTGGCCTGCCGGTCGTGCGAAGTGTGATTGTGCCCAAGGCAGATGTCAGTGCCGCCCATGTGATGCCCCCGCCCTATGTTGTGAAGCCCAATAACGAGGGCTCCAGTGTCGGGATTTATCTGGTGCATGATGATGCAAATGGTCCGCCGCAGATGTCAGGTGACATGCCCGATATGGTGATGGTCGAGGCCTATGCGGCGGGGCGTGAATTAACGACCACCGTGATGGGTGACCGCGCGCTGGGTGTGACCGATATCATTGTCGATGGCTGGTATGATTATGATGCCAAATACAAGGCGGGTGGATCGCGCCATGTGGTCCCTGCTGATATTCCGGCGGATATATTTGAGGCCTGCGAGGCCTATGCGCTGCAAGCCCACAGGGTTTTGGGTTGCCGCGGTGTCAGCCGCACGGATTTCAGGTGGGACGAGGCCAAAGGGCTTGCGGGGTTGATCTTGCTTGAGACCAATACACAGCCCGGCATGACGCCGACGTCACTGACCCCCGAGCAAGCGGCCCATGCGGGGATTTCGTTTCCCGCGCTGTGCCGTTGGATGGTGGAGGATGCCTCATGCAACCGTTGAATGCCACAAGGCGGCACCGCGCGCTGCCACGTGATCCCGCGCCAAGCAAATGGACATACAAGCTTCAGCGCATGATGCTGACCCCGGGTGTGCGCGGTTTGCTGCGCGTTGGTGTGCCGCTTGCGTTGATCGGCATTGTCGCGGTGAGCTGGTATTCGCAGGAGGACAATCGCCTCGCGACGGTTGCCAAATACGAGGCGGTGAAAAATGCGGTGCAGCAGCGCCCTGAGTTCATGATCGCCGAATTGGTTGTGACAGGCACGGACGCGGCCTTGGCGGCGCAGGTCTCGGACCTTTTGCCGATAGAATTTCCGGTCTCGTCGTTCGCGCTGGATCTTGAGGCCATGCGCATGTCGGTCGAGACATTGGATGCTGTGCGGTCTGCGCGGGTTCGCTTGGGAGATGCGGGCACCTTGCAGGTTGATGTGACCCCGCGTGTTGCGGTTGCGATCTGGCGCGACGGCCAGAATTTGCGACTGATCGACGAAGACGGCGTGTCTGCGGGTCTGATTGCCGCGCGCGCCGACCGGTTTGATTTGCCGCTGATCGCGGGAGAGGGCGCGCAGGACTATATCGCGGAAGCCTTGACATTATACCGTGATGCAAAGCCGCTGCACGACCGTTTGCGCGGCATGGTGCGTATGGGCGAGCGGCGTTGGGACATTGTGTTGGACCGTGACCAGCGCATATTGTTGCCAGCAAAGGGTGCTATGGCCGCATTGGACCGCGTGATCGTGTTGCAGCAGGCCAATGATCTGCTTGACCGCGATGTGCTGGCTGTGGATATGCGCAACGCGGACCGACCAACATTAAAGATGAATACACAAGCTGCCGGTGCATTGCGTCGTGTGGGCCAATATGAGGCGGAAAACTGATGGGCGATTTATACGACAGCCAACGCGCGATGCGGAACATGCGCAAAGCGGCAATGCAGCGCGGCGTGATTGCAATTCTGGACATAGGCACAAGCAAGATTGCCTGTCTGGTGCTGCGCTTTGACGGGCCGGAATCGTTTCGCGCCGCGGACGGGATCGGGTCGCTTGCGGGGCAATCTTCATTCCGCGTGATCGGGGCTGCAACAACCCGCTCTCGTGGTGTGAAGTTTGGCGAAGTCGATGCGATGCAAGAAACCGAGCGCGCTATCCGCACCGCTGTTCAGGCTGCCCAAAAGATGGCCAATGTCCGTGTCGACCATGTGATTGCCTGTATTTCGGGTGGCCGTCCGAAGTCTTACGGTCTTGCGGGTGCGGTGGATATTGAAAACGGATTGGTGACGGATGGGGATATTGGCCGTGTGATGGCCGCTTGCGATGTGCCCGATTACGGCGCCGAGCGCGATGTGTTGCACGCCCAGCCGGTGAACTTTGCGCTGGATCATCGCTCTGGCATGGCCGATCCGCGTGGTCAGATCGGCAACCAGTTGACCACCGACATGCATATGCTGACAGTCGACAGCATTGCGTTGCAGAACATTTTCTACTGTATCAAGCGCTGCGATCTGGAATTGGCGGGGATCGCCTCGAGCGCCTATGCGTCCGGAATATCGTCGCTGGTGGAAGACGAGCAGGAGTTGGGCGCTGCCTGTATCGATCTGGGCGGCGGCGCGACCGGTATTTCGGTGTTTATGAAAAAACACATGATCTATGCCGATGCGGTGCGCATGGGGGGCGATCATGTCACCTCTGATATCGCGATGGGGCTGTCGGTGTCGATGGCCACCGCCGAGCGGGTCAAGACGTTCTATGGCGGTGTTGTGGCCACAGGGATGGACGACCGCGAGATGATCGAGATCGGCGGCGATACCGGTGATTACGAGCATGACAGGCGGACCGTCAGCCGCGCCGAGCTGATTGGCATCATGCGCCCGCGGGTCGAGGAGATTCTGGAAGAGGTGCGTATGCGGCTGGATGCTGCCGGTTTCGAGCATTTGCCCAGTCAGCAGATTGTGTTGACCGGGGGCGCGAGCCAAATTCCGGGGCTTGACGGGTTGGCCAGCAAAATTCTCGGGCAACAGGTGCGGCTGGGTCGGCCCTTGCGTGTGCAGGGCCTGCCACAAGCGGCGATTGGGCCCGCGTTTTCGGGCGCGGTCGGGCTGACATTGTTTGCGGCACATCCACAAGACGAGTGGTGGGATTTCGAGATTCCCGCCCAGACGCACCCCTCGCGGTCGCTCAAACGGGCAGTGCGATGGTTCAAGGACAACTGGTAATACGCAAGATGTCGCCTATTTGGCTAAATCGGGCGGAAAACAAACAGAAACTATCCATATTTGGTGGGTATTTTGCGATTTATGCGTGACCTGACGGGGTGAAGTGTCTAGGATCGCCCCAGATTAGCGACGAACGCTCGGTGGGACGGGCCAAAAAACAGGCGGACAGAGTAATGACATTGAACCTCTCCATACCCGGTCAGGATGAACTGAAGCCCCGCATCACCGTTTTCGGTGTTGGTGGTGCTGGCGGTAACGCGGTCAACAATATGATCGACAAAGAGCTGGACGGTGTCGAGTTCGTCGTCGCCAATACAGACGCACAGGCGCTGCAACATGCAAAAGCAAATGCCCGCATCCAGATGGGTATCAAGGTCACCGAAGGTCTGGGCGCCGGCGCGCGCGCGACCGTGGGTGCGGCGGCTGCCGAAGAAAGCATCGAGCAGATCGTCGACCACCTTGCGGGCGCACATATGTGTTTCATTACCGCCGGAATGGGCGGCGGCACCGGCACAGGTGCCGCGCCAATCATTGCACAGGCGGCCCGCGAGTTGGGCGTTCTGACGGTGGGTGTTGTGACCAAGCCGTTCCAGTTTGAAGGCGCCAAGCGCATGAAGCAGGCCGAGGAGGGTATCGAGGCCCTGCAAAAGGTCGTTGATACGCTGATCATCATTCCCAACCAGAACCTGTTCCGCCTGGCCAATGAGCGCACCACATTTACCGAAGCGTTCCAGCTTGCCGATGATGTGCTGTATCAAGGTGTCAAAGGCGTGACCGACCTCATGGTCCGTCCCGGCCTGATTAACCTTGATTTTGCCGATGTGCGCGCCGTCATGGACGAGATGGGCAAGGCGATGATGGGCACCGGCGAGGCCGAGGGCGAAAACCGCGCCATCGAGGCGGCGGAAAAGGCGATCGCCAACCCGCTGCTGGACGAGATTTCGCTGGAAGGCGCGCGCGGCGTGTTGATCAACATCACCGGCGGCTATGACCTGACATTGTTCGAGCTTGATGAGGCGGCCAATAAGATCCGTGAAAAGGTTGATCCCGAGGCGAATATCATCGTGGGCTCCACGCTGGATACCGCCATGGAAGGCAAGATGCGCGTTTCTGTGGTTGCCACTGGTATCGATGCGGCGGTCCGGTCTGCTGATTTGCCACTGCCGCGGCGCTCTATGGCGGCCCCTCTCAAGCCGCAAGCCGCAGTCGAGACTGAAGTCGCGAAACCCACAGCGCCGGCTCCCGCACCACAACCGGTTGCGGCCCGCGCGGCACCTGTTGCCACCGCGTCGCCCACATTGTTCGAAGGTATGGACGACGAGCGTCGGCTCGAGCCGATGGACGATGATTTTGCCGATATCCACGAGGCTTTGGCGCAAGATGACAGCGACGCGTTGCCTCCGCCTGCCTATACGCCCCGTCGCGAGCCTGAAGTCGAGGCGATCGAGACCTTTGTTGCACCCCGCGCCCCAAGAGCAGGCACGCCGTCGCCGGAAGCATTGGCCCGTTTGCAAGCCGCAGTCAGCAAGGCACCGGGCCAGCAGCCGCGCGCCCCGCAAGCCCATACAGCGTCCGAGGCCGAGCGTCCGCGTTTCGGGATCAATTCGCTGATCAACCGGATGACAGGCACCGGCGCGGAACCCCATCAGCCAAGCCGTGCGCAGCCACAAGTGACCGCATTGCGTGATGAACCCGAGGCACAAACCGACCCCGAGCAAGAGCGCATCGAGATCCCTGCGTTTCTGCGTCGTCAGGCAAACTGAACCTGCCGCGCGATTTGTGAGCTGCCAAAAATCGAGAATGGCCATCCGTTTGGGTGGCCTTTTTCGTTTCAGGCCAATGGGTTGGGGTGTTGCAACGGTCCCGCGCGGGAATGTTTCAGACCGTTACAATCTGTGAGTTGAGCCCCGTGCCCTGCGCCCTTAGGTAATGGACAACAAATGATGAATCACCCCGAGGCGAAAAACACGTGCAGACGACTTTGAAAACAATCGTCAGATTTGACGGGACCGGCCTGCACACAGGTCGCCCCGCCAAATTGGTATTGCGCCCTGCGCCTGCCAACACGGGCATTGTGTTTCGGCGCGTAGATATTTCGGATGTGGATAACCGGTTGCGGGCCACTTGGGACCATGTGGTGTTGTCGCCCTTGAACACCCGCCTGACCAATGCGGCGGGTGTGATGGTGTCGACGATCGAGCATTTGATGGCCGCACTTTCGGGCACGGGTGTGCATAACGCACTGATTGATATTGATGGCCCCGAGGTTCCGATCATGGATGGCAGTGCGGCGGCGTTTGTGCGCGGCATTGTCGAGGGCGGTTTGATGCGCCATGCAGCCCCTTTGCGGGCGATCGAGATTTTACGCGACGTGTCGGTGGTTGACGGTTTGGCCCGTGCGGCATTGTCGCCCGCCACAAGTTTGCAAATCGCGTTTGATATCGAATTTACCGATGCCGCGATCGGGCAGCAGGCGAAAACACTGAATATGGCCAATGGCGCCTTTGTGCGCGAGCTTTGCGACAGCCGCACGTTTTGCCGCAGCGCCGATGTGGACATGATGCGCGCCAACGGGCTGGCACTGGGCGGCACATTGGAAAATGCGGTTGTTGTTGACGGGGATCAGGTTCTTAGCCCGGGTGGTTTGCGCCACGCAGATGAGGCCGTGCGGCACAAAATGCTGGATGCTTTGGGTGATCTTTATACCGCAGGTGCGCCGATTTTGGGGCGCTATACCGGCACACGGGCAGGGCACGCGATGACCAACCGCCTGTTGCAGGCGCTGTTTGCCGATCCTGCGGCGTGGCGTTACGTGCAATGTGACGCAAAAGTCGCCGCGCGGTTGCCGGGTGTCGGGGTCAGCAAAGCGGATCTTTTTGCCGTTGCGTGACCATAGATTTGCCTAGTTCACGCTCATGCGGTCAAAAGGCATTTTGCACCCGATTTTTCTATGCTAGACCGATATCCAATATGCTGCGTGCTTGCTGCACTTTGGCGTGAAAATTGAGTTACGAGGCCCCGCATGTCGGCACGGACGTTTGAGATTGCACGGAAAACCCGCCGGTTGGCTGGTGTTATAGGGCTTGGTCTATTGGCTGGATGCGCGAGCTTCAATGATCCGGGGATGAACCCGGCGTTGCTGGAGCAATATACAGCGGCGCAAATTTTTGAACGCGGTGAATATGAGCTGGAACGCGGACAGCCAGACCGTGCGGCGACATTCTTTGGCGAGATCGAGCGACTTTATCCCTATTCGGATTTTGCCAAGCGCGCGCTGATCATGCAGGCGTTTGCCTATCAAAAGGATCGCGATTATCCCAATAGCCGCGCCGCCGCACAGCGCTATATCGATTTTTATCCCGCCTCCGAGGATGCGGCATATGCGTCATATTTACTGGCGTTGTCCTATTACGACCAGATCGACGAGATTGGCCGCGATCAGGGTCTGACGTTTCAGGCCTTGCAAGCCTTGCGTCAGGTGATCGAGCAATACCCCGACACCGAATATGCCCGCAGTTCGATTTTGAAGTTCGATCTGGCGTTTGACCATCTGGCCGCCAAGGAAATGGAAATCGGCAGGTATTATCTCAAGCGCAAGCATTATGCTGCCGCCGCAAACCGGTTCCGCGTCGTTGTCGAAGATTTCCAGACGACGTCGCAGACCGCCGAGGCGCTTTATCGTCTGGTGGAATCCTATCTGGCGCTTGGCTTGACCCAAGAGGCGCAGACTGCCGGTGCGATACTTGGTTTGAACTACCAGTCCACGCCTTGGTATCAGGACGCCTATGACCTTTTGACGGGAAAAGGGTTGTCTATGTCACTGGTCGGTGACAGTTGGTTGGCATCGGTTTACCGCCAAGTGGTCCGTGGTGAGTGGCTTTGACAGGGAGATGGGTTAAAACCCGTCCTGCGACAACATGCTACGCCACATAGATATTCGTGACATGCTGATCATTGACCGGTTGGAACTGTCGTTTCAGCCGGGCTTGAATGTCTTGACCGGCGAAACCGGGGCTGGCAAATCGATTTTGTTGGACAGTCTGGGGTTTGTGCTGGGCTGGCGGGGGCGCGCCGAATTGGTGCGCGCAGGCGCCGAGCAGGGCGAAGTGACGGCGACATTTGATGTGCCAAATGACCATCCGGGGCGCGCTGTATTGGACGAGGCTGGCATTGAGGTTGAAGACGGCGAAGTTATTTTGCGCCGCATCAACACGCGCGAAGGTCGAAAGACCGCTTGGATCAATGACCGCCGCGTCAGTGGCGAAGTGTTGCGCAGTCTGTCGGACACATTGGTGGAACTGCACGGGCAGCATGATGATCGCGGGCTGCTCAATCCGCGCGGGCACCGTCAGATGCTGGACGCCTTTGCCCAGCTTGGCCCGCATTTGGAAAAATCGCGCGTCGCGTGGCGCGCATTGGCTGACGCCCGCAAAGCCTTGGGTCTGGCCGAGGCCCGTGTCGCAAAGGTGCGCGCCGAAGAGGACTATCTGCGCCATGCGGTTGCCGAATTGGACGCGCTGGACCCGCAGCAGGGCGAAGAGGCCGATCTGGATACGCAGCGCCGTCTCATGCAGGCCGCCGAGAAAATCCGCGAGGACGTTGTGCGCGCCAGTCAGGCGATTGGTTTGCAAGGCGCCGAAGGCTCGGTGACGGATGCGATGCGGTGGCTAAACGGCGTGGCGGGCAAGGCCGAGGGCGGATTGGATGCCGCGCTGGAGGCATTGGAGCGGGTTGCCGTGGCATTGGATGAGGCGCAGCAAGGGGTGGCAAGCTGTCTTGACCAGTTGTTGTTTAACCCGTCAGACCTCGAAGTGATTGAAGAGCGCCTATTTGCAATGCGCGGTTTGGCCCGGAAGCATGGCGTCGCGCCCGATGACCTTGGTTTATTTGCAGATGACCTGCGTTCACGATTGAGTCTCCTGGATGGAAGTGTGAAGGATCTGGCCGCGTTGCAAGGTGATGTGATGACGTCACAGGCCGCATATGATGCGGGTGCCGAGCGATTGACGCGCGCGCGCCGAAAGGCGGCTTTGGCGCTCGACAAGGCAATGGCGGCTGAACTTGCGCCGCTCAAAATGGAGCGCGCAGTTTTTGCCACGCAGATTGCTCAGGCCGAGCCGGGGCCTGACGGGGCCGATGCTGTCGCATTTACTGTTGCCACCAATCCGGGTGCGCCTGCGGGGCCGATCAACAAGATCGCATCTGGCGGCGAGTTGTCGCGATTTTTACTGGCGTTGAAGGTCTGTCTGACGGCAACCGATGCCGGCTTGACGATGATTTTTGACGAAATTGACCGCGGTGTTGGGGGTGCCACGGCGGATGCTGTTGGTCGCCGCCTCGCTGAATTGGCTCGGGACGGTCAAATTCTGGTGGTGACGCATTCGCCGCAAGTTGCAGCCTTTGGCCGTCATCACTGGCGGGTCGAAAAGCATCAGAGCAAGACAGAAACGCTCTCGACGGTCACACCGCTGGATGCGCAGGCGCGCATTGACGAGATTGCGCGCATGTTGTCAGGCGACACGATCACCGAGGCGGCGCGGGCTGCCGCGCGGTCGCTGATGCCGCAGTGATTGCGTCGCAGTTTCAAATCGGGCTTGGAGCCTTGGCGCTGATCCCCTAGAAGGGAAAGGAGCGCGTCAATTTCTGATGTGATACCCGCGGGCGTTTCTTGATCGTGCGATGTGCCCCAAGGCCGGAGACAGACTGGGCATGACGACGCCAGCCCTGCAATTCAAGGCGCAGACAAAGGCCGCGTTGCGCGCCCTCAAAACGCACGGCCCCAGTCAATTGCAGTTCTGGTTCATTGCGCTTGCGATCGGGATTGCGGCGGGCTTTGCCGCCTTGTTTTTCCGACTCGGGATCGATTGGATACAGGGCTATTTATATGGCACCGACGATGTAAACCGGTTGGAAACCGTCGTGTCGCGGCTGGCGTGGTATCAGATTTTTCTGATCCCGGTTATTGGTGGGCTGACAGTGGGCCTGATCTTGCACCGCTTCACCGATGATGGCCGCTCGCGGTCGGTCAGTGATGTGATCGAGGGGGCTGCGCTGAACGAGGGACGGGTCGAGGTCAGGCGCGGTTTTGCCTCAGCCTTGGCCAGTTTGATTACGCTCTCAACCGGTGGATCGGCAGGCCGCGAGGGTCCTGTGGTGCATTTGGCGGCTGTGTTATCGACGATGGTAAGCCGGCTAATTCGCGCCAACGGGATTACCGGGCGCGACTTGCTGGGCTGCGCGGTCGCGGCGGCGGTTTCGGCCAGCTTCAACGCGCCATTGGCGGGTGCGTTATTTGCGTTGGAAGTCGTGCTGCGTCATTTTGCGGTTCATGCTTTTGCCCCGATCGTTATCGCCAGTGTGGCGGGGACGGTGATCAACCGCTTGGCCTTTGGCGATGTGACCGAGTTTGTTTTACCGGTGCAGAACGCATTGGCATTCTACATCGAATTGCCTGCATTTTTATTGTTGGGAATTGTGTGCGGGTTGGTTGCGGTCATCTTGATGCGCGCGGTTTTTCTGGCGGATGACTGGGCTGATACCGTGCAAAACCGGTTGCAGTTGCCGCGCTATCTGCGCCCTGCGGTGGCTGGTGCCTTGCTGGGCGGCATGGCGATTTTCTGGCCCCATATCATCGGCGTAGGCTACGAGACGACATCGGCGGCCTTGACGGGCAAGGTGTTGTTTCATGAAGCAATCGTCTTTGCCGTCCTCAAGGTGCTGGCCGTTGCAATCACTTTGGGGGGCCGTATGGGCGGCGGCATTTTTTCACCGTCATTGATGATTGGCGCGCTGACCGGGGCGGCATTCGGGGTGATCGCCACGGCAATGTTTCCAACTGTTTCGGGCGACGGCACGCTTTATGCTTTGGCGGGCATGGGGGCGGTTGCGGCGGCCGTTTTGGGCGCGCCAATTTCAACCACATTGATCGTGTTCGAGTTGACCGGCGATTGGCAAACCGCAATGGCGGTCATGGTTTCCGTGTCACTATCGACCGCGCTGGCCTCGGGTCTGGTGGACAGGTCATTCTTTTTGACACAACTCGAGCGCCGCAATGTGCATTTGGCAGCGGGGCCGCAGGCCTATTTACTGGCGACATTTCGGGTGGCGACGGTGATGCGCAAGGCAGATGCCAAGCGTGCCGCACCCGAAGACGCGTGCTGGGAGCTGGTCAAAGAGGGCGTTTATATCGACGGAAATGCGACGCTGGAACAAGCGATGCCCATGTTCGAGCAGGGCAACCACCCGTTCATTCCTGTTGTCACCTTGGGGGGCGACGCCAGCCCGCCCGAATTATGGGGGGCATTGTTTCAGGTCGATGCCCTACGCGCGATGAACAGGGCCTTGGCCGCGACCGCCAGGGAAGAGCACTCCTAGAGCTGCTCGACGGCCACTTTTTCGTGCCGGAATGCGATGTGCCCCTTGATGGCTGATAGGCTGTCTTTGGGGTCCTCATAAGACCAGCCCGCGTCTGCGAGCGGGCCGCTTTTTGCAACAACGGTCACAAAGGATGCGATGCCTTTGTGTGGTGAACTTGATGTCGTCTCGGAGGCATCGAGAAACGCCATCGCAATATCGGCGCGCGGGATATAGATCACGGGCGGATAGTCGCCCTCGGACAATGCGAGCGCGTCTTTGGTTTCCGCAATGACGGCTCCTGCGGCACGCACGACCCATGTGCCGGTGGCGGGGCGAATTGTAATGTTATCAGACATCGGCACTCTCCTGTTGGTGGTCATCACTTAAACGGGCGCACATGCGCCACGTAGCCAAACGCGTGCAGCACCTGTTACCTCCCCTTCAAGCAGGGCGACTGTATCGCGGTGATAGGCATCAATCCAGTCCCGTTCCGCAAAAGTCAGCAATGATACATCGATCAACCGCCGATCAAATGGCACATGCGTCAGTGTCTCGAAGGCCCGCATAGCCCGCGCGTCCACACCATCGGGTGCGGCCACAACGGTGATCAGGTTCTCGATGCGGATACCGAAGGCCCCTTCACGGTAGTACCCGGGTTCATTCGAGAGGATCATGCCGGTTTCCAGCGGAACGGTGGATTTGCGCGAGATGCCTTGCGGGCCTTCGTGCACACTTAGATAGCTGCCAATGCCGTGACCGGTGCCGTGATCATAATCCATACCCGCAGTCCACAGCGGGAAACGTGCAAGCGCATCAAGATGTTGGCCGGCAACCCCTTTGGGAAACTGCGCGCGGCTCAGGGCGATCATGCCTTGCAGAACGCGGGTGTAGCAGGTCCGGTGTTCGGATGTGGGGTCGCCTACAATGATAGTGCGGGTGATGTCGGTGGTGCCGTCGATGTATTGGCCTCCGCTATCGATCAAAAGCAATTCGCCTGACTTGACGGGGGCGTTGCTGGCCTGCGTGACGCGGTAATGCACGATGGCACCATGCGCGCCCGCGCCGCAGATCGTCTCGAAACTGATATCGCGCAGGGCGTTGGTTTCGCGGCGGAATTTTTCAAGCTGCTTGACCACGTCGATTTCGGTCAACCCGCCGTTTGGCGCCGTATCATCAAGCCATGCCAAAAAGCGGACCATCGCCGCGCCGTCACGTTTGGCTGCCGCCTTGGCACCTGCAATCTCTATCGGATTTTTGATCGCTTTGGGCAACAGGCAAGGGTCGGCTGCGTGAACGATGGTCGCGCCAGTCAGCGCCAAACGCAGCGCCTCGGGGGCGGTTTTGGGGTCAAGTTGCACGGTTCCGGTCAGCGATGATACTGCATCTGCAAAGTGGGTAATGTCATGGCAGGTGACGCTTTCGCCCAAATGTGCGTGGACCGGATCAGCTTTGCCCGCGCCCGCAAAAAGATCAGCCGTCCCCGACTTGTGAAAGATCGCAAAGGCTTGCGGGACGGGGTTACGTTCAATGTCCGCGCCGCGAATATTCAGCAGCCACGCGATGCTGTCGGGCTGGGTGATGATGGCGCAATCGGCTGTCAACATAGCGGCGAGGCGCTTGCGTTTGGCGTCACTGGTTTCGCCGGCCTGTGTCACGTCATGGGCAAAGAACGGGGCTACGGGTGCGGTCGGCTGATCGGGCCAGATGGCATCGACCAGATTGGGCATCGGCTCAAACGTCATCTCGGGCAGGGCCGCGCGCAGGGTTTTGATCTCGTCTACCGGATGCAGCCAGGGGTCAAACCCGATGATGGCGGCTTTGGGCAAGCTGCGCGCTATCCAGTCGGCGGCGCTGGTCTCGGGCCAATGCACCGGCGTAAAGGCGTCCGCCACCTGATCGCGGACCTGCACGCGGTAGCGCCCGTCGATGAAAACGCCCGCGTGGTCTTGGGTTGCGATGCAAAATCCTGCCGAGCCTGTGAACCCGGTGAGCCAAGCCAACCGCGCGTCACGCGGCGCAACATATTCGCCCATATGGGCATCTGCGCGCGGGACAAAGTAGGCGTCAACGCCCGATGCCTTCATTTTTGCCCGCAATGCCGTCAGCCGCGCGGGCCCCTGCGCAGGGTTGGAACTGTTTTCAAAACTCTGGAACATAGGCCGCGCTCCTGCATGGATTTAGCGTATTTTGCGCATCCCGAGAACGCGGGCACGTTTGCGCGGGTCGGTGTCAAAAAGACTGGCAAGCTGCTCGGTCATCGCACCGGCGAGTTGCTCGACATCCGTGATGGTCACCGCGCGGTCGTAATAGCGGGTCACATCGTGGCCGATGCCGATGGCCACAAGCTCCACCGCTTTGCGTTTCTCGACCATGGCGATGACATCGCGCAGGTGCTTTTCCAGATAGTTGGCGGGGTTGACCGACAATGTGCTGTCATCCACCGGCGCGCCGTCGGATATAACCATCAACACCTTGCGTTGCTCGGGGCGGTTGGCCACGCGGCGGTGGGCCCATTCAAGCGCCTCGCCGTCGATGTTTTCCTTCAGCAGCCCTTCTTTCATCATCAGTCCAAGATTGGGCCGCGCGCGGCGCCAAGGGGCATCGGCGGATTTATAGATGATGTGGCGCAGATCGTTCAGACGGCCGGGCGTGACGGGGCGGCCCTCGGCAAGCCATTTTTCGCGTGATTGCCCGCCTTTCCACGCTTTGGTGGTAAAGCCGAGGATCTCGACCTTGACCGCGCAGCGTTCCAGCGTGCGGGCGATAACATCGGCGCAAATCGCCGCAATCGAGATCGGCCGACCGCGCATGGACCCGGAGTTGTCAAGCAGCAGTGTCACAACCGTATCGCGGAAATCGGTGTCTTTTTCCATCTTGAACGACAGCGGCGTTGTTGGCGAGGCCACGATGCGCGCGAGCCTGCCTGCATCCAGGATGCCCTCGTCAAGATCGAATTCCCACGACCGGTTTTGCTGGGCTTGCAGGCGGCGTTGCAGTTTGTTGGCCAGGCGCGACACCGCCCCTTTGAGCGGTTCAAGCTGCTGGTCAAGATAGGCACGCAGCCGGTCCAACTCGGCGGCTTCTGCCAGGTCTTCGGCACGGATTTCTTCATCAAAATCAGTGGTGTAGACTTTATAGTTGGGGTCCGCGTCTGAAACCGGCTGTGGGGTTGGCGGGTCAAGCGGGGCCTCACCCTCGGGCATCTCGGCCTCTTCGCCCATCTCTGCGTCGGCTTGATCGTCCATTGAAATTTGCGCCTCGGAGGCGTCTTGCTGGTCCTCTTGGGACTGCTCGGGGGCGGCCTCTGCGTCGTCGCCGTCGCTGTCGTCGCCGGTGCTATCGGGCTGTTCTTGCTCGTCGCTGCCCTCTTCGGCCTCGTTTTCGAGATCGTCGTCCTGCCCGTCGGGATCGTCGCCCAATTGATCGGCATAGCCAAGGTCGGCGATCATCTGGCGGGCGAATTTGGCAAAGGCCTGTTGGTCGCCGATCAGGTCTTGCAGCCCGCCAAGCGTGTCACCTGCGTGGTCCTCGATAAAGCCGCGCCACAAGTCCATCACGGTATCGGCACCTTTGGGAAGCGGGCGGCCCGTGGCAAGGTGGCGGATCAGATACCCTGCGGCGGTGGCCAGTGGCGCGTCGGCGGCTTGGCTGATCTGGTCGTAGCCTTTGCGCATGGCCTCATGGCTGATTTTCGCGTCGATATTGCCCGCGGTGCCGGGCATATGGCGCGCGCCGACGGCCTCGACGCGGGCGGTTTCCATGGCCTGATAAAGGTCCTTGGCCATCTGGCCCTGCGGCATGTATTTCGCCGCGGTTTTAGGGTTGTGAAACTTGTGGTGCAGCGCAAAGGCATCGGCTGTGCCGCGTGCCAACAGCACTTCGTCGCGGGTCATGCGGCGGCTGACTTGCGGCAAGCGGATCGTATCGGCGGTTTGACCCGCGGGATCAACCGAATAGCTGACCGTCAACTCGCCGTCACCCGCCATGACTTTGGTCGCCTCGGCGAGGGCTTTTTTGAATGGATCGGCTGGGTTGTCTGAAGGTTTGCTCATGTAAACGATAAAGCACCGGATTGCATCAGGGGCAAGTGGCAATGCATCTCTTCATTTGCGCACAGCTGCTGCGCTCAAATGCGTATTTTCGAAACCTGGCGCCGTGGCTATTTGAGCTCAACAGAAACCCGCCCATGAAATCGGAGACCACCATGACAGTAAAACCAAAAATCGCCCTCATCATCGGATCAACACGCGCCTCGCGTTTCGCCGACAAACCCGCCGCCTGGATGCTCAAGCAAGCACAAGCCCGCACTGACATGGACGTAGAACTGGTTGATCTGCGTGACTTTGATTTGCCGCTGTTCGATGAAATGGCCAGCAATCTGTGGATGCCGTCAACTGACGAGCGGGCCCTGAAATGGCAGAAAAAAATCAACGAATTCGACGGCTATATTTTTGTCGTGGCCGAATATAACCGCTCTATCACCGGCGCGCTGAAGAATGCGCTGGATCAGGCTTATAACGAATGGAACCACAAACCACTGTCGGCGATCGCTTATGGCTCTGTCGGCGGCACGCGCGCACTTGAACACCTGCGCAATATCGCAGTTGAACTCCAGATGGTGCCAACACGTAACGCCGTCCACATCGGCGGGAGTGATTTCTTTGCTGTTCACCCACTGGGTGCCAATGCCGAAATTGAAACCATTGCAGATCACCTTGCGGGATCTGTCACAGCGACACTGGATGATATCGTCTGGTGGGCCAACGCCACAAAAGCGGCACGCAGCTAAACGACAACAAAAAGGGCGGGGATCAATCCCGCCCTTTCATTTTCTGTGCCGTTCAGGCCGCCATCACCCCAAGCTCAAGCTTGCCGCACTCTCTGGCAGTTCTTCGTCAAAGCAGCGCTGGTAAAACTCGGCAACGGTCTGGCGCTCCAACTCATCGCATTTATTCAAAAACGACAGGCGAAACGCGTAGCCTACGTCTTGGAAAATACGCGCGTTTTCGGCCCATGCCAGCACGGTGCGCGGCGACATGACGGTCGACAGGTCGCCGTTCATGAACGCGGTGCGCGTGAGGTCGGCGACGGTGACCATCTGGCTGATGATCTTGCGGCCCTTGTCGTTATTATAATGGGGCGATTTGGACAGCACGATGGCGGCTTCCGCGTCGTGGGACAGGTAGTTGAGGGTGGCGACAAGTGACCAGCGGTCCATCTGGGCCTGGTTGATCTGCTGGGTGCCGTGGTAAAGGCCGGTCGTGTCGCCAAGGCCCACGGTGTTGGCGGTCGCAAAAAGCCGGAAGTATTTATGCGGCGTCAGGATCTGGTTCTGGTCCATCAGCGTCAGCTTGCCGTCGGCCTCCAGCACGCGCTGGATCACGAACATCACATCGGCGCGGCCTGCGTCATATTCGTCAAACACAATAGCCACCGGATTGCGCAGGCACCACGGCAAGATACCTTCGTGGAATTCAGTGACCTGCACGCCGTCACGCAATTTGATCGCGTCTTTGCCGATCAGGTCGATGCGGCTGATGTGGCTGTCAAGGTTCACGCGCACGCAGGGCCAGTTCAGGCGGGCGGCGACCTGTTCGATATGGGTGGATTTGCCGGTGCCGTGATAGCCTTGGATCATCACGCGGCGATTGTAGCCAAAACCGGCAAGGATCGCGAGCGTGGTATCTGGGTCGAATTTATAGGTGCTGTCGATATCGGGCACGCGTTCGGAGGGGTCCGAGAACGCCTTGATCTTCATGTCGCTGTCAATGCCAAACACCTCGCGCACAGAGATATCCTCGGTTGGTTTTGCGTGAATGTCGATCATGTTCTCGGCCATGCTGGCGCCTTCCTGTATCGTGCGTTTTCCGCGTCTGAAGTCATGCTGTTTGGATGCAACATATCGTCGGATACCGCAAGGGGAAGGGGGCGTGGCGCAGAGACCGCAAAAATGCGGATATCGCGCGCCAGCTTTCCATATGTTGCGTTTATTCCAGATCATGTCAAAGTAACCATGAGCAGAACACCGGGGTGCCATGAGCGAACGCATCGACATAGAAGACTACATTGCCAAATGCGCCCTGGGCGACCGCGATGCTTTCGGGCAGCTTTACGCTGCAACCTCGGCGAAACTCTTTGGTGTGTGCCTGCGTGTGTTAGGTAACCGCGCCGAGGCCGAAGACGCCTTGCAAGACGTTTTTGTAAAGATTTGGCGGAACGCGGACCGCTATCAGGTCAACGGGCTAAGTCCGATGACATGGCTGATCACGATCGCCCGCAATTTGTCGATTGACAAGCTGCGGGCGCGCAAAACGGCGCAGGGTGCCGGTTTGGACGAGGCAGAAGATTTGCCAAGTGCCGCACCGGGGCCTGAAACGCTGGCGATTGCGGCGTCGGATCGGGTGCAGATCGTGGCCTGTATGGCCGAATTGGAACCGGACAGATCCGATGCGGTGCGCCGCGCCTATCTGGAAGGGGAAACATATCAAGAGTTGGCAGACCGCTACGGTGTGCCGCTCAACACCGTTCGGACGTGGCTGCGCCGCAGTCTGATCAAATTGAAAGAGTGTTTGTCGCGATGACCGATGACAATGACACATATGAGGGGTCTGCCCTTGCCGCAGAATATGCCTTGGGGTTGCTGACCCCGGGCGAGGCGCTTGCGTTCGAGGATGTCTTGTCGGTTGATCCCGATATGCGCGATCATTATGCCGCTTGGGCGAAAGATTTTGCGACATTGACCGATGAGATCGCGCCGGTCGCACCGCCGCCTGCTCTGGAGACGCGCATTTCCGAGGCCTTGTTCGGGGTGCCGGAAAAGAAATCCATCTGGTCGCGGTTTGGTGTGATTGGGCCTGTTCTGGGCGGGCTGGTGGCCGCGGGACTCGTTTTGGTGGTTTTGGGCCAAAGTAATTTTCTGCGTGAAACCGCGCCGGCCTATGTTGCTGAAATTGCAGCAGAAGATTCAAGTCTTGTTATTCAGGCCAGTTTTGATCCGCAGGACAGCACCTTGCAAATGACCCGCACGACAGGTGATTTGACCCAAGGCCGGTCACAAGAACTCTGGCTGATTGCCGGCGAAAATGCGCCAGTGTCGCTGGGTGTTTGGCCGCAAGGCCAGGCGCAGGCTGTTGTGGTTGTGCCCGCGGATTTGGCCGCACTGATGCCGGGCGGCGTGCTTGCAATCACCGACGAGCCGCTTGGGGGCTCTCCGACGGGCGGTCCAACGGGGGCTGTTCTGGCCGCTGGACCGGTGACGCTGCTTTGAGGCGGTGGCGCGGTTTCGGCCACTGCTGTCGACCGGTGACTGACATCTGTGGCGCCGTGCCGAGCCGCCGCTTCGGGCGCCATTTGGGACAAGTTGACGATGATCCAAGTGTGACGGACAAGTGTCTGTTCAACATTGATTTTATATCTCTCCTCACCGCTTGCAGCCCGCAATTGGGCACTGCTGCGAAACAGTGATTTTCCGAATGTCCGGTCGGCAGCTTGGGGAGGGTATGCTAGTGCTTTTGCACAATGCTAGTCATATTTCATCCCTTCCAGCGGCTTTACCGGCACCTTGACCTGACACGGGGCGAGCAAAGCATCGTGCTGGCGTTTTTTGGTGTCGGCCTATTCGGCGCGGCAATGGCGATGAATGTTGTCATGACTTTGGGCGGCGTGGCCTCCTTGATGACGCCGTTCTCGGGCTATGACTATTGGGTCATTTTCTCGGGCGCAGTGGGGGCAGGCTGCGGGCTCTATATGGGACGCAGCTGGATGGGACACACAGGATTGCGCGGCGTTGCCTTTGCGATGATCGGAATGCTGTGGGTCAGCTTTTTAGGCGGTCTGGTGGGCGGATCACTGGCATTGCCGCTTTATGGCACGATGTTCGGGCCATTTACCTTGTTTGTATCGCTGTTTTCGGCGCCATTTCTGGCCGTCGTTTGGGGCTGCGTGTTATTCGCGTCCCATTTGTTGTTGAAAGTTTGGCGGCAAGAGCGGGACAGCATATTTCAAACCGCCCCGCTTGATGGTCACTTTGACGGCTCCTAGTCTTTGAAACTGCGGCTGCTTTTGATCTGATCCCACGCCCATACGACTTCGTTCAGCTGATCTTCCTGGCTGCGATCTCCGCCATTCATGTCAGGGTGCAGCACCTTGATAAGCGACTTATACGCCTTGCGAATCTCGGGCTTTGTCCAGTTATCCCTGGCTTCCAAAATCTCGATCGCGCGCCGCTCCGTCGCAGGCAGGCGGCGTCCGGCGGCGGGCCCTTTGCCCGGGTTCATCGTCGCGTTTTCACCCAACACCTGATGCGGGTCATCAACGCCCAAGCGCGCCCAGGCACGCTGTTCTTCTGATTTCTTGCCAAAAGGTTTGGTGGGCCTGTCCCAAACGCGATCCTGATCCATTTGTGCGGCGATCTCGGCCTCTGACGTGGTGTCAAAGAAATTCCACTTGAGGTTATATTCGCGCACATGCTGTTGGCAAAACCAGAAATAATCATCCATCACATCGGGTGATTTTGGCGCACGGTATTTCCCCGCATCCGCGCAACCCTCATGGTCACAGACCCGGGTTGATGTCTCGGATGCGCCTGACATGCCACGCCTGCCGCGCGGATTTTTCTTCTTGGAAGACGACACGGACATGTCAAAACCGAAGGGGTCATTTTTCTTCATTTGTGCTCAATACCTTTCCAGTTCGGCCAATAGACTTTAAGCCTCTCACTGTCAGATAGAAGGGGGCAAAGTGAAAATAATGGGGCTGGACATTCAAATAAATGCGGCTTTGCAAGCCGCGTTCACCATAGATACGCTCGAAGTGGTGAATGAAAGCGCGCAACATGCGGGTCATGCAGGTGATGACGGCACAGGCGAAAGCCATTGGCGTGTTGTGATTGCGGCCCCCGAATTTGCGCAAATGACACGCGTTGCGCGCCACCGTGCCATTCACAATGCGCTGGGCCCCGCAATTATCGGGCGCATCCACGCGTTGACGATCGATATCCGGTAGTTATTGGGCGGCGACTTTTGGCTCCGGGCGCGCAGGGTCGGTGTCCAGCGGCTTGGCCGAGACAACGGGCGTGTCTGCGACCGGCGCGATTGTCGCGACGATCTTTTCGGGCGCAGTCTCCGTTTCAGTCATTTGTGGTATTTCGCGGCGGAAAACCAGCATGTTCTGGAACGTCGTGACCCGTCCGGTCAAGCCAGAGCGTTCCTCGGAGGGCAACGTATCACAGCGCTGGTAGTCCCACCCGTCCGCGCCCAATGCGTTCATGGCGGTTTCAAGAGCATGGGCAAAGCGATCCTCGTTTGTTTTGAGACCCTTGGCCTTGAGACCCTTTTTGGGTGCCGGCACGACTTTATATTCAAACTGCGACATGGGATTACCTTTGCTGTGATCAGGTATTTCTATCAAGGAACCCGCGCAAATCCAAGTATTCACTGGGTATTCCAGAAATTGCTATGGCGAGAGGCGCGAACCGGGAGCTGCGCCCAAATGTGGTGGTCTCAAAGCCACCGCAAGATCCGAAACACAAGTAACACCAGGATCCCGATTACCGCGCTCCCGCCTGCGACGACGGCAAACCCGATGTCGGAATTGATCAGTGGCATCCCGCCCACGTTGATGCCAAACAGCCCTGTCAAAAACCCCAGCGGCAGGAAAATCGCGGCAATGATTGACAGAACATAGCTATTGCGTCCCAGCGCGGCGGCCGCTTTGGCGTCTTGGTGTTCCTGAATGGCCGAGAGCCGGTCAGCCGTGGCATCAAGCTCTTCAAGCGTGCGCTGGTTGCGGTTGATTGTCTCGCGCAAGTAGGTCGCATTGATCTCGTCGAGCGGCCAGATGACACCCGCACCCAAGGCTTTGAGGGCTTCGGCTTGGGGGCGCACGAAACGCCGCAACTTGATGATGCTTTGGCGAATTTCAGGCAGGTTTTCAAGCCGGGGCGCTCTGGGGTCAAAGGCCAGCTCTTCCAACGCATCGGCGTTCTCTTCAAGACCAAGCGAGATGGTTTCGATACGCTTGGTTAGGCCAAAAGCAAGGGCTGCAAGGAAGGCGGGAATATCTTTGGGTGGGTTGCCCGCGTTGATATCGGCCCGGATTGCGTCGATTGCGAATAACTTGTAGCGCCGCGCCGAGACGATCAATCCGTCATCAACCCAGACGCGGATCGAAACCATGTCTTCTGCATCGGCACCTGGGTTCAAATTGACCCCGCGCAGGTTGAGGATCATGCCCGCGGGCGTTGCCTCGCAGCGCGGTCGGGTCTCTGATTGCAGCAAGGCTTTGGCTGCAACATGCGGCAGATGTGCCTGCGCCCATGCGGCAAATCCGGGATCATTGAGGTCAAAATGCAACCAACGATAGGTGTCGGTGGTTTCGGTGCCGGGCCAGCGCGACGTGACGGGGCGAACTGCGCCATCGTCGCCGATGTCGAATGCGCAAACGGGGGTGATACTGGGCTCGCTCATGTCATATTCCAAACCCATCCGGTGACAGCAACCAAAGGCGGATGGGTTTTACCCATCGCTGCATCACAGGCCCAACTTTTGCGCGATCAACTGGTTGACCATGGCAGGGTTGGCTTTGCCGCCCGTTGCTTTCATCACCTGACCCACGAACCAGCCTGCCAGCTTGGGGTTGGCCTTGGCCTTTTCAACCTGTGCAGGGTTGGCCGCGATAATGTCGTCGACTGCCGCCGCGATTGCACCTGTGTCGGTGACCTGCGTCATGCCTTCGGTTTCGACGATTTCTTCGGGGTCGCGGTTTTGGGTATAGGCGATGTCAAACACATCCTTGGCGATTTTGCCCGATATCGCGCCGGATTTGATCATTGACACAATCTGGCCGATGCGCGCCGCCGAAATCGGGCTTTCGCTGATCTCTTTTTCGTCTTTCTTCAACCGGCCAAACAGCTCGTTGATGACCCAGTTTGCTGCCAGTTTGCCATCGGCACCGGAGGCCACGGCTTCAAAAAACGCCGCATTTTCCACATCGGCGGTCAGAACCGAAGCATCGTAGTCCGACAGGCCGAAATCACTGATGAAACGGGTTTTCTTTGCATCAGGCAGCTCTGGCAGGGCGGCTTTGATATCATCAACCCATGCTTGTTCTATGTCCAATGGCAACAGGTCAGGGTCGGGGAAGTAGCGGTAATCATGCGCCTCTTCCTTGGACCGCATGGAGCGTGTTTCGTTCTTGTCGGGATCATAAAGCCGTGTTTCCTGCACGACCTCTTTGCCGTCCTCAATGAGCGCAATCTGGCGGCGCGCCTCGACATCGATGGCCGCTTGGATAAAGCGCATCGAGTTCATGTTCTTGATTTCGCAGCGCGTGCCGAGATGGCTAAAGTCTTGCGTGGCTTGGTATTTCTCATATTGACCGGGCTTGCAGATCGAGACGTTGACATCCGCACGCAGGTTGCCGTTTTGCATGTTGCCGTCGCAGGTGCCCAGATACCGCAGGATCTGGCGCAATTTCGCGACATAGGCTGCGGCCTCTTGGGGGCCACGAATGTCGGGCTTCGAGACGATCTCCATCAAGGCCACGCCGGTGCGGTTCAAATCGACAAAAGACATGGTTGGATCCATGTCGTGAATGGATTTGCCCGCGTCTTGTTCAAGGTGGATGCGCTCGATCCGCACAACACGCGCTTTGGGTTTTTCACCCGCGATCCCCGGTCCCATCTCGACCAGCACCTCACCTTCGCCGACAATCGGGTGGTAAAGTTGCGAAATCTGGTAGCCTTGCGGCAAATCAGGGTAGAAATAGTTTTTGCGGTCGAAGGCGGACGTCAGGTTGATCTGCGCATTCAATCCAAGGCCCGTGCGCACCGCGTAGGCCACACATTCCTCATTGATCACCGGCAACATGCCGGGCATTCCTGCGTCCACAAAGGCCACATTGCTATTGGGTTCCGCGCCAAATTGCGTCGACGCCCCCGAGAACAGCTTGGCCTTGGTTGCAACCTGCGCGTGGACCTCCAGTCCGATGACCAGTTCCCAGTCATGTTGCGCGCCTGCGATGACTGTGGGGGTGGGGGCTTCAAAGGTCAGGTCAAGCATTTTGCAAACTCCGCGCGTTATGTCATGCGCGGTTCTATGCCAAGGCTGCGGGCGCGGCAAGGCACGCGGCGATCGTTTTGCTTGCCAGTGGCGGGCATTTACGGGCAAATTGCGCGCTATGATGATGTTCAAAACAATCCTGGGTGGGGTTTTGGCGATTGCGATCACGGGGGCGGCTGCGGCCGAGGCCACGATCCGTCCCGTTTCTCGTGACGATGCCGCCCTGTTGCGCCTTCAGGCGCAAGACGCCGCTTTGGCTGCATTTCGTGTCGTGCCGCGCCCCGACTACATGATCCGGTATCCGGTCGTGGTCGAGACCGTGCCGCCCAAGGTTCGCCCCAAGGCCCGGACGCCGTTTTTGCCACGCACCCGCTGGGATGCAAACGGCGGCTCCAAGGTCTGGACCCGCGCGGCGATGGTGGCGGTTGGCGCCTTTGAGGGCGGGCTCGATTCGGTGGTGCCGCGCGACATCGCGCGGTGGTGCCCCGCCTATGTCGGAAATTCCCCAAGCCTGCGCCGTGCGTTCTGGGTCGGCATGATGTCGGCATTGTCCAAATATGAAAGCACTTATAACCCGCGTGCGGTTGGCGGTGGCGGGTTATGGTATGGCCTGCTGCAAATCTATCCTGATACGGCCCGCAGGTACGGCTGCCGCGCCACGACCGGAGAGGCGCTGAAAAACCCTGTCGACAATTTGTCATGTGCAGCCCGCATTATGGCGGTGACGGTGAAACGCGATCAGGCGGTGGCCTTGCGCGATAGCCGTTGGCGCGGAGTGGCCGCAGATTGGGGTCCGATGACCAAGCCTGCAAAGATAGCGGAAATGGCCAGTTGGACCGCGCGGCAAAGCTACTGCCAGCCGGTGCAAAATATGCGCCCGCAGGCCCGCCCGACCACGGATGCCTCAAGCGGCGCCATTTCGACCAAAGGCTAACCCAGGATTTTGCCGACAATCTCGGACGTGTCGCGGCTAAGCCCCGCGGTGCCTGCGATCCGCTGCAACGCGCTGCGCATTTGCGCTTGTCGGTCCGGGCCATACCATCTCCATGTCTCGAATGACGTGGCCATGCGCGCCGTGGTTTGCGGGTTCAGTGCATCAAGCCTGATCAGGCAATCGGCGACAAAGGCGTAGCCCGTGCCATCGGGGGCATGAAACCCCGCCTGGTTCCCGATCAACCCACCAAGGACCGCGCGAAACCTGTTGGGGTTTTTCCACGTGAAATCAGGATGTTCAGTAAGGTTCTTGGCAACAGTGACCGCCATATCAGGTGCCGCACATCCGGTTTGCAACCCGAACCATTTGTCCATCACCAGCCTGTCGGTCTGCCATTGCCGTGCAAAATCGGCACCTTCGGACTGCCCCTTGCCGATGGACAACAGCGCGCCAAAGGCCGCCTGTTGCTGGGTCATATTTTTCGCCGCGCCATATTGCGCCGCCGCAAGTCGTCCGCCGTCGATCCGCGCGATATAGCCAAGCAACCGGTTGCCAAGCGCGCGTTTGCTCACGTCTTCGGGGCTGGGCCGGTAGGGGCCGCTGACTTGCATCTGGGCGTAGATGCGCGGGCTTATATCTTGGATATGCTGCGCAATCGTCAGTTTCAGCCTCTCATGGGCCAGATGGATGTCCTGCGGATCGGGGATGCCGCCTGCGTCCTTGATCGCTTGGGCGGTATCGGCCTGCGAGGGGATGCCAAGTGCAGCGGCACGAAAGCCCGGATCTAGGGTCTCGTCGCGCAACACGGCCAACATCCCATCCAAAAACGCGGTGCTTGGCGCATGATCTGTGCCAACCATGCGGATCAATTCCGCTCGCGCCAATGCGCGGCCTGCGTCAAAGCGGTTGAAGGGATCGGTGTCATGGGCCAGCAGTATGGCACGATCACCCGCAGATTGCGCATGGTGCAGGGTCACAGGGGCCGAGAAATCGCGCAGGATTGAAAGCACCGGTTTGGCCTTGATCCCTGTAAAGCTGAAAACCTGTTCAAATTCCGTCAGTTCCAGCGTTTGGGTGGCGCGAATTTCTGTCCCGTCGCGTGCCAGCAGGCCAAAATCCACCGGAATGACTTGCGGCGCTTTGGGGCTGCCGTCGGGGGTGGCGGGCAAAATCTGGCGCAGGGTCAGCGTATAGGTATCGCCGGCATGGGCGTCCGAGACGTGCAACTGCGGCGTGCCGGCTTGCGCATACCAGCGGGCAAATTGCGAAAGATCCCGCCCCGTTACCTCCTCGAAAACCGCGATCCAATCCTCGATCGTGGCGGCGTCCCCGTCGTGGCGGTCGAAATACAGCGTGCAGGCGGCGTAATAGGCGGCGTCGCCCACGATCCGTTTCAGCATCCCGATCACCTCGGCACCCTTTTCATAAACGGTGGCCGTGTAGAAATTGTTGATCTCGACAAAACTCGCGGGGCGCACGGGATGTGCAAGCGGGCCGCTATCCTCGGGGAATTGCGCCCCGCGCATGACCTGCGCATCATTGATCCGCTTGACCGCATGGCCGCGCATATCGCCGGTGAACTGCGCATCACGAAACACCGTCAGCCCCTCTTTGAGACAAAGCTGGAACCAATCGCGACAGGTAATGCGGTTGCCGGTCCAGTTGTGAAAATATTCGTGGGCGATAATGGCCTCGATGTTTTCAAAATTCGCATCCGACGCGGTTTCAGGCGACGCCAGCACACAACTGGCGTTAAAGATGTTCAACCCCTTGTTTTCCATGGCCCCCATGTTGAAATCATCGACCGCAACGATGTTAAAGATATCGAGGTCGTATTCACGCCCGTAAACCTGTTCATCCCATGCCATCGCGGCCTTTAAGGCTGCCATGCCAAAGGCACATTTATGCGCGTCGCCCGGGCGCACATAGATGTTCAGTGCCACGGACTTGCCCGACATAGTGGTAAATGTATCGCGATGCGCGACCAGACCGCCGGCCACTAGCGCAAACAGATAGGCCGGTTTTGGCCATGGGTCGTGCCACTCACCGCGTGCAGACGGGTTGCCGTTCGACAACAAGACCGGCAGATCACTTTCGATCTTCACCGTGAAGACGGCCATCACGTCGGGGCGGTCGGGATAGTAGGTGATTTTACGAAATCCCTCGGCCTCGCATTGGGTGCAATACATGCCACCTGACATATATAACCCCTCAAGGGCTGTGTTGGCGGCGGGGTTGATTTCAACCTCGGCCTCCCAGATGAACGGCGCATTTGGCGCATCACACACCAGCCCGCCCGCGACCGGCTTTGGTGTGACCGGCGTGCCATCTATCTTGGCAGACATCAGTGTCAGGTCTTCACCGTGCAAAAAGAAATCGCGGCTTGTGGCCTGCGGATTTGGCCGGAATGCGATCCGCGAGATCACCCGCGTGGCATTTGCATCCAGCCTGAAAGTCAAATGCACGGTATCGACCAGATAAGCGGGCGCTGTGTAATCAGCAAGATAAACAGTCTGTGGGCTTTGGTCTTGCATAAGGTGTCCTTGGGGCTGGGGTTGATGTGACCCTAGGATGTGCGCCTTGCGGCCACAAGCGCATCTGGGGCGCAGTGATTTCTTTGAACAGAGTTATCGGAGTCCTTTGAAAATGGAAGCGGGGCCCGATATTGCGTCGTGAAACCAATTGGCTTAGCAGGTTAACTGACCAAGATAATGGTGCACAGTAGTATACCGCCTAAAAGGAAACCGACATGGCCCAGCGTATTGAGAAAAGCGGACTGCAAGTTGACCGCCGTTTAGTGGATTTTCTGGAAGCCGAGGCATTGCCGGGCACCGGCGTCGAGGCGGGTGTATTCTGGGAAAAATTTTCCCAAATGCTGCATCTATTGGGCCCGCGCAACGCCGCACTGCTGCAAACCCGCGAAGCGATCCAAGAGCAGATTGACGCATGGCATATCGCCAACCCCGACGGCGACGCGCAGCAGTATCAGGCGTTTCTGACCAGGATCGGCTATTTGGTGGCCGAGGGACCGGATTTTGAGATCGAAACCGCAAACATCGACCCCGAGATTGCCACGATCCCCGGTCCGCAATTGGTCGTGCCGGTCACAAACGCGCGCTTTGCCTTGAATGCGGCCAATGCGCGCTGGGGCAGCCTGTATGATGCGTTATATGGCACCGATGCGCTGGGCTCCTTGCCTGTGGGCAAGGGCTATGATGCGGACCGTGGCGCGCAGGTCATTGCATGGGGGCGCGCGCATCTCGATGCGGTGGCACCCTTGGCAAAAGGCTCTTGGGATGATGTCGATCTGAAGGCATTGAAGTTAAAGGACCCGACGCAATTTGTAGGCACCGCCGTCAGAGGCGATGTGCAGGTGACCGCATTGCGCGTCAACGGGTTATTGATCGAAGTTCATGTGGATCCCGCAAGCCGGATTGCCGGCCAGGACAAGGCAGGGATATCGGACATCTGGCTGGAATCGGCCCTGTCTGCGATCATGGATTGTGAAGACAGCGTCGCCGCGGTGGATGCCGAGGATAAAGTCGTCGCCTATGCAAACTGGCTGGGCCTGATGAAGGGCAATTTGGCGCAAGAGGTCACAAAGGACGGCAAAACCTTTACCCGCGTCTTGCAGGGCGACCGCACCTACGACACCGCAGCCGGGCCTTTGGTGGCCAAGGGGCGGTCGCTGATGTTGGTGCGCAATGTCGGGCATTTGATGACCAATCCTGCGATTTTGGACCGCAACGGGCGCGAGGTCGGCGAGGGGCTGATGGATGCGATGTGCACCACCTTGATCGCGATGCATGACTTGCAACGCGCAGGGGGCAATTCGGTGCAGGGGTCGGTCTATGTGGTGAAACCCAAGATGCACGGGCCTGACGAAGTGGCCTTTGCCGTCGAGATTTTCGATATGGTCGAGGATGCGCTGGGCTTGCCGCGCAATACCGTCAAACTGGGCATCATGGACGAGGAACGCCGCACCTCGGCAAACCTGAAAGAATGCATTCGGGCCGCCAAATCGCGGGTGGCGTTTATCAATACCGGCTTTCTCGACCGCACCGGCGACGAAATTCATACCAGCATGGAGGCCGGCCCAATGGTGCCAAAGGCCCAGATGAAGGGGCTTGCATGGATCACATCCTATGAGGATCGCAACGTCGATATCGGCTTGGCCTGTGGATTGCAGGGGCGGGCGCAGATCGGCAAGGGCATGTGGGCGATGCCTGATCTGATGGCGGATATGCTGGAGGCAAAGATCAGCCACCCGATGGCAGGCGCGAATTGTGCTTGGGTGCCGAGCCCGACCGCGGCCACACTGCACGCCACACACTACCACAAGGTGGACGTCTTGGCGCGTCAGGCCGAGATCAAGGCGGGCGGGCCGCGTGGCAGCCTTGATGATCTGTTGACGCCGCCGGTTGCGCGCAATCCGCAATGGTCGCACGACGAGATTACGCGCGAGGTGGAAAACAATGCGCAGGGGATATTGGGCTATGTCGTGCGCTGGATCGATCAGGGCGTCGGCTGCTCGAAGGTGCCTGACATCCACGATGTCGGACTGATGGAAGACCGCGCAACCTGCCGGATATCCAGTCAGGCACTGGCCAACTGGCTGCACCACGATGTTGTCTCTGAGCCGGAGGTGCTGGCCGTGATGCAAAAGATGGCCGCCGTAGTGGACCGCCAGAATGAGGGTGATCAAAGCTATCGCCCGATGGCACCGCATTTTGACGGGATCGCGTTTCAGGCGGCGTGTGATTTGGTATTTCAAGGCCGCGTGCAGCCGTCGGGCTACACAGAGCCGGTATTGCATCGCCGCAGGCTCGCATTGAAAGCGCAAAACAATCGTTAACACTTTATCGTTTAAAACAAGTCCATTGGCAGTTTATGATTCCATGGATCTGTGTATTTTGACGGCAGGATCTGTCGCGTTTCATCTTTTGGATGTCGCGCAAAAGGTCCGAAATTATGTGAAAAGGAGTGCCATATGTCGCGTCCTGTGATTGGTATAATTGGTGGCAGTTATCTGTTGTTTGGCGACTATCCCGCCCATGCAGTGGGGCACATGAATGTGGATGCGGTGGCCCATGTCAGCGGCTGTATGCCGATGATTGTGCCGGCCGATTCTGCCGCAGTATCTGTGCCCGAACTGATGGCACTTTGTGACGGCTTTCTGTTCACGGGTGGGCGCCCGAATGTGCATCCCGAAGAATACGGCGAAACGCCCACCGCGGCACATGGCGAGTTTGACCGCGAGCGTGACGCGGTCGCACTGCCTCTGATCCGGGCTTGCGTTGCGGCAGGACAGCCGGTTTTTGGAATTTGTCGCGGATTCCAGGAGGTCGCTGTTGCGATGGGGGCATCGCTGCACCCCGAAATCCGCGATCTTGACGGACGCGATAACCACCGGATGCCGCCTGATGGCACATGGGAAGAGAAATTTGCCCTGCGCCACGCGGTGACGTTCACCGATAACGGGCCTTTCCACAGGGTCATGGGCGCGCAAAAGGTGATGACCAATTCTTTGCACGGGCAGGGGATCAAAGATCCGGGTCCGCGTATCATTGTCGACGGTCACGCGCCTGACGGCACCCCCGAAGCAATATATGTTGCTGGTGCGGCAGGGTTCACATTGTCTGTGCAGTGGCATCCCGAATGGAATGCGGCAAATGATCCGGTATCGCGGCCATTGTTTGCACAGTTTGGCGCCGCATGTGCCGCATGGAAGCAGGGCGTGTCCGGGCACTTGCGGCGTGCATAGCATTCAACCTTGAACGTGCCGCGCTTGGTGGCGGTGCGACGCTTTCGCAGTTTATAACACCAAAAGATCACATTCGTGCCGTTTCAGGCAGCGACGTGCGGTTTGTCCATAGCCGTTCGCATTGGTCCGTAAAGCAGGAAATAATGCAAAAAGCTCTTCGCGTGCAGGGTCGCTTACAGCCGTCAGGCCCACATCTCCTGGATGAAAGCTTTCTGTCGCGGCGCCCTCTGCATAGACCACCTCGTGTTCGTCGAACATCATATGGATGTAGGTGACGGTGCCGCCGGCATCTTGGGTGACGTGGATACCATCGACCAGGTGCTTGGCTGCAACCAGCACTTCGCTTTCGCCGAACAATAGCTCGGCGCGGTAGCCCTGGAACATCATGCGGTGCTGCGGCGAGACAAGCAGATCGCGGTCCTGACCGGTGACAACACCCGGGCGGATCCGGATCGGGGCAAACCGGTCTATTGCGGGCACAGTCCGCTGCTGGATCCAGCGGATCGGTTGCAGCCCGTGGTCACGGGTCACAACCAGATCACCCACTTTCAGGCTGGCGATATCGCGCGCACCCTTTGGCGTCGCAATTTGCGTGCCGGGGGTAAAGCAAATGATATTTTCAATCTCCGAAAACGCAAGCAAGGTGCCATCGTCCATCGTGACGGTGCCCGCATAAGAGGTATTCCCGTCTGCGTTGACGGTTGTCGATGTGATATTCAGCGTCGACATGTCGGCGTCGAACCCCAGATCGAGAGTATCCCCTTCAAGTGTCAGAGGATCGCCATCGTCAGGTGTTTCACCGCCTTGTCCACCGACGATGGTGATCGTGCCATTTGTAGGCTCGCCAAGGTTTTCATAAGTGAAGGTGTCGTCGCCGGTGCCGCCATCGATGCTATCGCCTTGCGAGAAGGTGATCGTGTCGTCGCCCGCGCCGCCAAAAATCGTATCTGCGCCCGTGCCCCCAGACAAAGTATCCGAATCCGCGCCACCAAAAAGACGGTCATCCGCGGATGATCCGGTGACCGTGTCGCGGCCCGCATTGCCATAAACGGTAATCGATGCATTTGATGCGGAGGCATCAACAGTATCGTTGCCCGCGCCGACGTCGATGACTTCGATCTGAGAGAAGGTCGCCGTCGAGGTGCCATCGGTGATGGTGCCCGCCTCGTTGCCGGTCAGAATGGTCGTAGTATCGATGCCTTGGGTCGACCAGATCGTGTCATCATCCAGCCCGGTCTCGCCGCCGGTGATAGTGTCGTTGCCAAAACCGGCCTCTTGCACGAAGCGGTCAGCGTCCTCGCCACCCAAAAGTGTGTCCGCGCCATTACCACCATTGACGATATCATTCCCAGAGCCGCCGTCGATGGAATCGGTGCCCGTTCCGCCAAAGATAAGATCATTGCCCGCTTCGCCAAATATCCGGTCATCACCGACCCCGCCGGAAACCGTATCATCGCCGGTGCCGGCGTAGACGGTATCGTTGCCCGACCCCGCATTGACGGTGTCGTTGCCAGCGCCCGCTTCGATCAAATCATCGTTGCCCGCATGGCCCGCCAGGATCGCATCGTTGCTATCGACAATATCCCCGTCCGGGTCACCGAGGTAGCTGTTGTCGATGATGTCATTTCCGGCCGTGCCCGATACCGTGCCATCGGGAAGCGGGATGCCAATCGCATTGAGGTAGAACGGGTTGTTGGCCTCTGTCGGGTCGATCCCGACCAATGTGATGGTTTCGCCGTTCGGGAAGGTCAGCACGGCATTGCCGGCCCCGTCATCAGTGACCGTCACGTCGTTGGTTTTCACCGGCGTGCGGTCAGGATCACCCGGTGGCAAGTCATATAGCGCTGTGACGTCAAGCGTATCGATGCTGTTGAATGTGCCGTCAAGGTTCGGCGTCGGCGCATCAAAGCCCGAGACCACATCGTCGCCAAATCCGTCTTGCAAGACCACGACATCGGCGTCGCCGTCAGGCCCTCCCGCGCCCAGATCGACGGTGTCATTGCCCGCACCCATGTTGACTGTATCGCGGCCCGCGCCCGCCGTGATACTGTCTGCACCCGAAGACCCTGTGACGGAATCGTTGCCGGATCCCAGAATAACCGTTTCGATATTGTCGAATGTTGCGGTGTTGGCGCCCGTCGTCAGCGTGCCGTTTTCGGCGTCGGTGGCCGAAAGAGTGACCGTTGTGTCGGTCGTCAAGCCGGATGCGTCAAGCACGTCAACATCTGCGTTACCGGCATCTTCGGACCCGTCGATATTGTCGACCCCGAAGCCGTTGCCCAGGATGATCCGGTCGCTGCCGGTGCCACCCGTGATCGAATCGTTGCCTGCGCCACCGTCCAATGTGTCCGCACCCGTGCCACCAAACAGGCTGTCGTTGCCGCTGCCGCCATACAGGCTGTCGCTGCCAGAATTTCCGATCAGGACATCGTTGCCCGTGCCACCAAATAGCGTGTCGCTGCCTGCGCCACCATCAACTGTATCAGCATCCGCGCCGCCATAGATAATGTCGTTGCCGGTGCCGCCGGCGATGCTGTCATTGCCATCGCCGCCCAAAACAGTATCTGCGCCCGCACCAGAGCTGATGGAATCGTCGCCGGCCCCACCTTCGATATAGTCTGCGGTCGTGCCTGTATCGGTGATTGTGTCATTGCCGGTGCCGCCATAAAGACTGTCGTTGCCCGATCCACCCTCGATACGATCGTTGCCGCCCTGGCCAAAGATTGTGTCGTCACCCGTGCCGCCGTTGATACTGTCGGCAGCACCTTGAGTGGTTGATGCCGGCACCGTCATTTGCAGATCACCGATCCGGATCGCGTGATTGCCAAAGTCCGGATCGACGTTGTTATAGTCGATTTCAATTGATGCAACCGGACCCGCGATGCTGACCTGCACAAAACCGGTTTGCGAATTGACGTTGCCGCCGCCATTGGAGTTGACGATCGATGTGACCGTTGCCGTGCCGTCGGCGTCGGTGGTGGCGGTCAGTGTGGTCGTGTTGCCGACGGTGATGGTGACAGGCACCTGCACACCATTGGCGTCATAGGCGGTAATGATAACCTGATCGATGAACTGCCCTTGCAATTCGTCGATGTCAAAAATGCCGAATGTGACATCCTCGACCTCGGCCGGCGTGGTTGTTGCCGCCGGATCGGTAAAGTCGATCGTCAGCGTCGCGGCCTCGCCGCTGGTGCCTGCATTGCCGCCGAAAACTTCGATTGACGAGGTATCGCTGCGACCGTCGTAGTCATACAGCACATCGGTCGTTTCCATCGAACTGGAGGTAAAGTTTGCCTCTTGCGCGACCGAAAGCGTGACTTGAACTTCGCCGTTGCCAGTTGTGCCGGTCAATCCGCCAGTAACACTGGTTTCGTCGGCAACACCTTGGTCGGCCCATGAAAACTCGGTGACCCGCCCGCCGTCAGCGGTCTCGATGGTGTCACCGTAGATTGTGTCGTTCCCTGCGCCGCCGTCGATCGTGTCGCTGCCGTCAACGGTCAGTGACTGGTCACCTACGATATAGTCGTTGCCATTGCCGCCCGCGATACTGTCGTCGCCCGCGTTTGCGATGATAGTGTCGTTGCCGGCACCGCCCGCGATACTGTCATCACCCGTGGTGACGGAATCCCCGTCACCGTCAACAAAACCGTCATCAATGATATCGTCGCCCGCACCCCCTGTGACAATGCCGTCGGTGGCGACAGAATAGGCGGGCGGATTGACCGCAACCGCGTCCCCGCTGGTGGTGTACCATGTGTCGGGCACAAAATAGACGCTGCCGTCAGTGCCGGTATAATAGACCCCGGTGTCTGTAATGTTGTTGTATGTGTTGCCGTTGCCAGCCCACACGCCAGACCACGTCCAGGATCCTGTGCCGATCGTGGATGCGGTGGTAAATGTGGATTGCGACGCAGAGATATAGTCATTCGCATCCAGCGAATTATTTCCAAGCGTGACAAGATAACCCTGTGGCAAAACGAGCCCCTAACATTCAAAAGTATCAGTTCCGGTTCGATATGACGCCGAAATACCGCCGCCGCCCGAACAGGTCTGATGCAAAGAAGTAAAGAAACTGGGTGTCTGAATTGAGAAAGCCCCAAGACAATTCCAAGACCCCGGAGGTTATTTCGGGGCAATTTTAGTCAAATGTGGCGTAATAGGGGCAAAGGTGTCGAAAGGACCACAATTGAGGGTGGTTTTGTTAACCGTTTCTTTAATTTTCACGTCCTGGACCGCAGATTGTCCATCTACCGGCAACAATCACAGGGCGCCGTGTCTTGCTGTAAAAACCGCCTCTCCACAGACCAGACCCTTGGCCGCGCCGACGATACCAGCCCGATAAAAACAATCGCGATTTGGCATCACCTACCGCTTGGGCACGAGGGCAATTGGGGCAATTGGCCAAAGCGACCTTGAAGCCCCTGTCGGTCAGCACTAAGACTCTGTCAGGAATTTCCCTATAGGACGTGAATGTCCAACAGTGAGGCAGTGAATATGCAAGATCCCATCGATACCTATATGAACCTCGTGCCAATGGTTGTTGAGCAAACCGCGCGTGGCGAGCGTGCTTATGACATTTTCAGCCGTTTGTTGAAGGAACGCATTATTTTCCTGTCAGGCCCCGTGCATGACGGCATGTCGCAACTGATCGTGGCCCAATTGCTGCATCTCGAGGCCGAAAACCCCAAAAAAGAGATCAGCATGTATATCAACAGCCCCGGTGGCGTTGTGACCTCTGGCCTGAGCATCTACGACACGATGCAGTATATCCGCCCGAAGGTATCGACACTTGTGATCGGTCAGGCGGCCTCGATGGGCTCGCTTTTGCTGACGGCCGGTGAAAAGGGAATGCGGTTCTCTTTGCCCAATTCTCGTATCATGGTGCACCAGCCCTCTGGCGGGTATCAGGGGCAGGCGACCGATATCATGATCCACGCCGCCGAGACGCAAAAACTGAAAAATCGTCTCAACGAAATTTATGTCACCCATACAGGTCAGACCCTCAAAAAGGTCGAAGCAGCCCTTGAGCGCGACAACTTCATGTCGCCGCAGGAGGCCAAGGATTTCGGGTTGATCGACGAGATCGTCGCGAACCGGGACAAGGTGGACGACTAACCAAACACCGTGTCAAGGTGACCGTATGATGGGTCATTTTGACATTGTAGCCAGATGCGGGCTGCCCTAGGTTAGGCCAAGGGCAGTCCGAATGCAGTTAATACATGGCGTAATGCCAAGAGGTTTGAAATATGGCGACCACGACCGGCACAGACAGCAAAAACACACTTTACTGTAGTTTTTGTGGCAAAAGTCAGCATGAAGTGCGCAAGCTGATTGCTGGACCGACTGTTTTCATCTGCGATGAATGCGTTGAACTTTGCATGGATATTATCCGCGAAGAGACAAAATCCGCAGGCCTCAAGGCCGGCGAGGGGGTGCCGACCCCGACCGAGATTTGCAGCGTTCTGGACGATTATGTGATCGGACAGGTTCATGCCAAACGGGTGTTGTCGGTGGCTGTGCACAATCACTACAAGCGCCTCAATCACGCCGATAAATCAGATATCGAATTGGCGAAATCCAACATCATGCTGATCGGGCCTACCGGCTGCGGCAAGACGCTGCTTGCGCAGACTTTGGCGCGAATCCTCGATGTGCCCTTTACGATGGCCGATGCAACCACGCTGACCGAGGCGGGGTATGTAGGCGAAGACGTCGAAAACATCATCCTGAAATTGCTGCAAGCTTCGGAATATAATGTCGAGCGCGCACAGCGCGGTATCGTCTACATTGATGAAGTCGACAAAATCACCCGCAAGTCTGACAACCCGTCGATCACCCGCGATGTGTCGGGCGAGGGGGTGCAGCAGGCGCTTTTGAAGATTATGGAAGGCACGGTTGCCTCGGTGCCACCACAAGGCGGGCGCAAACATCCGCAGCAGGAATTCTTGCAGGTTGATACGACAAATATCCTGTTCATCTGCGGCGGAGCCTTTTCAGGGCTCGAAAAGATCATCGCATCTCGCGGCAAGGGCGGTGGCATGGGCTTTGGCGCTGACGTCAAGGACAATGACGAACGCGGTATCGGCGAAATTTTCACCGATCTGGAACCGGAAGACCTGCTGAAATTCGGCCTGATCCCCGAGTTTGTCGGGCGGTTGCCGGTTTTGGCCACCCTGACCGATCTGGATGAAGCTGCGCTGGTCACCATTCTGTCGAAGCCCAAGAACGCGCTGGTCAAGCAATACCAACGCCTGTTCGAGCTGGAAGATACCAAGCTGACATTCACCGACGATGCGCTTGTCGCAATAGCCAAACGTGCGATTGATCGCAAAACCGGCGCGCGTGGCCTGCGGTCGATCATGGAAGATATCCTTTTGGACACGATGTTTGATCTGCCGGGCATGGAAACCGTCACCGAAGTGGTGGTCAACGAGGAAGCGGTCGGACCTGATGCCTCGCCCTTGATGATTCACGACGAAAGCAAGGCGAAGAAAAAGAAAGCGCCTGCGACGGCAAGCTGATGGCAATCAGGCGGATCCGCTCTGGCAGTGTTTTCGAGCCAAAAATAGGATATTGCCGCGCGGTTGTGGCGGGCGGCTTTATCCATGTGTCCGGCACAGTTGCAGGGCCGGACGTGCCCGATGATGTTGTCGCACAGTGCCAATCGGCGTTGAATATCATCAGCAAAGCCTTGGCTGAAGCCGGTGCCAGTTTCGCAGATGCGGTGCGGGTGACCTATGTTCTGCCCGACGCTGCGGATTTCGAGGCCTGCTGGCCGCTTTTGGCGGCGACTTTTGGTGAAAACCCGCCTGCGGCGATGATGATCTCTGCCGCCTTGATCGATCCCAGGTATAAGATAGAAATAGAGCTGACCGCCCTTGCGCCAAACGCATAGCGGACTGGACCTTTGCCCCGATTTCGGGCAAGAGGAATGCAATAGCGGCAAGGAGAGTCCCATGGGCCTTTTTAAGACAATGAAGCGCGTTTTCACATGGTGGGATGATCAGACATTCGGCACCCAGCTTTGGACATGGCGCAAAGGCCGCAAAGTTGGTGAAGATGCCTTGGGCAATCTCTACTACAACAATGCCGACGACAGCCGCCGCTGGGTTGTTTACAACGGCGCAATGGAAGCGAGCCGCATCGCACCCGATTGGCACGGCTGGCTGCATAAAACCTGGGATGAGCCGCCGACAAACAAACCCCTGGCCCATAAACCTTGGGAAAAGCCACATCAAGAAAACCTGACAGGCACCGCGCGGGCCTATGCACCCGCGGGCTCTCTGCGCCGCGCAACACCTGCCGAACGCAGCGACTACGAGGCATGGTCGCCGGAATAGGCAGCTCAAAGGGGCGGGACATCATGCGCCAAAATACAGCAGAATCGATCGTCGGCGGCCTTGTCTTGGTCACGGCCCTCGGATTTCTGGCCTTCACATTGCGCAGCACGGGCTATTCCGTTGGTGGCAGCACCTATGAATTGACCGCAAGTTTCCGCTCGGTCGAGGGGATCACTGCGGGCTCGGACATCCGGCTGGCAGGGGTGAAAATCGGAACCGTGTCAGATATCAACCTGAACCCCGTCACATTCCGCGGCGAGACGACTTTGGCGATCCAGAGCGCCATCGCCATTCCCGCCGATAGCGCCGTGGTGATTGCATCCGAAGGCCTGTTGGGCGGAAACTTCGTCGAAATCGTGCCGGGTGGCGCTCTCGATAATTTTGAAGCCGGTGCCGAGATCGAAGATACCCAAGGCGCCGTCAGCCTGATTTCTCTATTGTTGAAGTTTGTGACCGGAGACACGACCGCACCATGAAATATATTGTCCTTTTGGTTGGTCTTTTTATGGCCACGACCGCGTCTGCCCAGCAAACGACAGATGCAGCGGCTGGCGTCGTGCGCGTTTTGGATAAGGTCACAGGTGCTGTCACCGACTTGCGGCTTGCAACGGGAGAAACGGCTGAGTTGGGCTATTTGAAAGTGACGCTGAACGAGTGCCGCTATCTGACATCAAACCCGAATGGTGATGCTTTCACGAAACTGACTGTCCTCTACCGTGATCTGCCAACGCCCGTTTTCGAGGGCTGGATGATCGCCTCGGCACCGGCGCTGAACGCGATGGAGCATCCGCGCTACGATGTTTGGGCGTTGCGCTGTATCACCTCGTAATACGTTGAAATTGCGCGTATTTTTGTAAAATTTCCAGGCTGCTTTATCGCGACTTTCAGGGCAAGATGATAGCGCTCGCGCGGGATCTCAATCGCTCCGAGGCTGGCCAGATGCGCCGTGATAAACTGCGTATCAAGCAATGTGAAATCGCAGCGTCTCAGGTGATCAACCAGATAAGCAAGGGCAACTTTCGAGGCGTCAGTCGCGGTGCTGAACATGCTTTCACCAAAGAACGCTGCACCAATTGTAACCCCGTATGCCCCGCCCACAAGCGCACCATTTTGCCAGACCTCGATGGATTGAGCGTCACCGCGGGCATGTAGCTCTTGGTAAAGATCAAAGATGGTCTCGTTGATCCACGTCTCGTCACGGTCCGCACAGCCTTTCACCACATCAGCAAAGGCGGTATTCATCGTGATTGTGAAATGCCCGCGGCGCATGGTCCGTGCCAAGCTGCGTGAAATGCGAAATCCATCAAGCGGGATGATACCGCGCATCTGTGGATCGACCCAGAAAATCTCTGGATCATCGCGGCTTTCGGACATTGGAAAAATGCCATGCGCGTAGGCATCAAGCAAAATGTCGGGCGTGAGAACAAAGTCTTGCGACATCAAGAGGCGATCAATTGCGCAGTGACGACAAGACAGGGACAAGCATCAAAGTCGGCATTCAGTCTTGTCGCATTTCGTGTGAAAATTGGGGCTGTCGCTTGTTTGTGACTGGGGCGCGAAAAGATAAAAAATCGTAAACCACACCCCATTTTCTAAATCCACCGCCTGTTCAGGCCGTCGCGCAACCTGCACTTTGCGGCTGCGCGATATCTGATCAATTATCCAGGTTTTCTTCAAGCCATTGTTCCAGCCAGTGAATGTTGTAAGTGCCGGTTTGCACGGCCTCTTCCGCCAAAAGCGCGTGGAAAAGCGGGATGGTCGTATCCACCCCGTCGACGATCAGCTCGCCCAACGCGCGGCCCAATCGCGCCAATGCCTCCGGCCGGTCGCGCCCATGCACAATCAGTTTCCCGATCAAACTGTCATAGTATGGTGGAATGGAATAGCCGTCGTAAAGCGCGCTATCCATGCGCACACCCAAACCACCGGGCGCGTGATACTGGGTGATTTTCCCGGGGCAGGGCGAGAAGTTCGGCAGTTTTTCAGCGTTGATCCGCACTTCGATGGCATGACCGTTTATCTTCAACGCGTCTTGTGTGAACGACATGGGCAACCCCGAGGCCACGCGCAATTGCTCGCGCACCAGATCGACGCCAAAGATAGCTTCGGTCACCGGGTGTTCGACCTGCAGCCGGGTGTTCATCTCGATAAAATAAAACTCGTCATTTTCAAATAGAAACTCGATGGTGCCCGCACCGATGTAATTGATCCGTGCCACAGCATCCGCGCACACCTTGCCAATGCGGGCGCGCAGCTCGGGTGTGATCGACGGGCCCGGGGCCTCCTCAAACACCTTTTGGTGACGCCGCTGCAACGAACAATCGCGTTCGCCCAAATGCACCGCATTGCCTTTCCCATCGCCAAAAACCTGAATTTCGATATGACGCGGTGTGGTCAGATATTTTTCGATATAGACTTCATCATTGCCAAAGTTGGACTTGCCCTCAGCGCGCGCCGAATGGAACGCCCGTTCCATTTCACCGGCAGTCTGTGCGACTTTCATACCTTTGCCGCCGCCGCCTGCCGTTGCCTTGATGATCACCGGATATCCGATGTCTTCGCCCACTTTTAACGCATCTTTCAGTGTTGGCACACCGCCATCAGACCCCGGCACGCAGGGCACGCCAAGGGCTTTCATGGTGTCTTTTGCGCTGATCTTGTCGCCCATTGTGCGAATGTGTTCGGCGGTCGGGCCGATAAACGTGATGTCGTGATCTTCGCAGGCCTGAACAAACGCCGCGTTTTCGGACAAAAATCCATACCCGGGGTGGATGGCCTGTGCGCCGGTGATTTCACATGCCGAAATGATTGCCGGGAAGGACAAATAGGACTGTGTTGCCGATGGCGGGCCAATACAAATCGCCTCGTCGGCCATGCGCACATGCATCGCGTCGCTGTCGGCGGTCGAGTGCACGGCGACGGATTTGACCCCCATTTCGCGACACGCTCGCACAACCCGCAGCGCAATTTCGCCGCGATTCGCAATCAGGATTTTATCGAACATGACGCCGCGCCCTTATTGGAGGATCACAAGAGGAGCGCCGAATTCAACCGGCCCGCCATCTTCGACCAAAATGCGCTTCACCGTGCCCGCACGCGGTGCAGGAATATGGTTCATCGTTTTCATCGCTTCAATGATCAAAAGCGTGTCACCTTCTTTGACCACGGTGCCAACGGCGATAAACGGCGCAGCCCCCGGCTCGGCGGCCATATAGACGGTCCCAACCATTGGCGATGAAACAGCGCCGGGATGCGCCGCAGGATCGGCATTTGCCTCGGCGGCAATTGGTGCGGCAGTCGCTGCAACAGGGGCAGCAGCAGCCACAGGCGCTGCCTGCATGACAGCCGGGGCTTGTTTACTGACACGCACATTCAGGCTGTCGTTTTCGCCGTATTCACGTTTGACCTGCAATTGGGTCAAATCATTTTCGCGCAGGATTTCCGCAAGCGACTGGATGAACATTACGTCGCTATCATGAGAGGTCTTTTTAGTCATATTATCCTCGGCCCGTTGCCCAACAATTGTCCAGCGGCGCGGTCACGCCGGTGGGATTGCAGAACTTATAGGGCACGACCGACCGCGTGGGAAGCCGCGGCAACGAGGAAAATGAGACAAGCACGCCCCCGAAGGTCGATCAGACCAAGCGCCGAATGCTGGTTTCTTGTGAAACGGTGAATGGCAGCATCACAGTGTCATAGGGTTTCAATGTGCGGTCGACCCCGTCGATGACCGGCTTGACGGGTTTCAAGCTGCCAAAACGTGTCTCGTTTACGGCACCGACGCCGCTCAATTGCGCAGGGACTATCATTTGGTTCGGTTTTTCGGCGTTGATTTCAGGCACATCTGGTGCAGGTTTGGCCGCCCCTTGCGAATCCTCGGGATAGGCAAGGGGGCGCGCGGCCGGTTGTTGAAGCGAGATTTCCATTTACATGCTCCGGTTTCGATCAGGTTAAAGGACAGCACATTTAAACGCGCCTTTTCTTACGATCCGGTTAAAAAACTCTTTCTAAATCGCCAAGTATTGTTCACGTAATTTTGCATTTTCAAGCACCTCTTTTGCAGATCCATCAAAAACCACGGTTCCGGTGTCCAAAATCACAGCGCGATCCGCGAGTTTCAGCGCGGCAACTGCGTTTTGCTCAACGATCACCGTTGTGATGCCCTGATCGCGGATGATATTCAGTGTTTTTGCGATTTCCTGAACAATAACAGGGGCTAACCCTTCGTACGGTTCATCCAGCAATAGCACTTTGATATCACGGGCCAAGGCGCGCGCGATCGACAGCATCTGTTGCTCGCCACCTGAAAGCGTCACGCCTTCTTGCTTGCGCCGCTCGCCCAAGCGCGGGAACAACTCGTAAATCCGGTCCAGTGACCACCCGATCGGCGGGGCAATCTGGGCCAGTTGCAGGTTTTCCTCGACTGTCAAACCCGGAATGATCGAGCGGTCTTCGGGCACAAGGGCGATGCCCGCGGCGGCGGCTTGGTGGCTTTTCATCTGGTGCAGCGGCTTGTGGTCGAGCCAGATTTCGCCGTGGCGCAGCTCGGGGTTGTCCATGCGGGCGATGGTGCGCAGCGTCGATGTCTTGCCCGCGCCATTGCGACCCAAAAGCGCCAAAATCTCGCCCTCATGGATGTTGAAACTGACGTTTTGCACGATGTAGCTCTCGCCGTAATAGGCCTCGATTTCCCAGACGCTCAGAAAAGCAGGGTGGGTGGCGGCGTTATTGGCGTGTTTGTTGAATGGTTGGGTCATGGGTTTGGTCCTTACACCTGTGCTTCGCCGAGATAAGCTTCGCGAACTTTGGGATGGTCCTTGATCTTGTCGGGTGTGTCTTCAACCAATGGCATCCCCTGCGCCAGCACGGTGATCCGCTCGGCAAGGCTAAAGACCACGTTCATGTCATGCTCGATGATCGCCATCGTGATACCGCGCTCTTTGCGAATATCTTTGAGCAGTTGGATCGTGTTTTCAGTGTCCGCCCGCGCCATACCCGCCGTCGGCTCGTCCAGCAGCAGCAGCCGTGGCTCTTGCACCAGACACATCGCCATCTCGAGGCGCCGCTTGTCACCGCGCGACATCGACGAGCCCGTCATATGGCGCTTATCGAGCATTTTGACCTCACTTAGTATCTTTTCGGCTTGCTCGTTAAGGTCCTTTTCGTCTGCGACGCTTTCGATGCCATGCATCCGGAAGGCGCCGTCACGTTTTGCAAAACATGGAATAAGCACGTTTTCCATCACCGTCAGATCCGCAAAGATCTCGGGGGTCTGGAACACGCGGCTGATGCCCATTTGCGCGATCTCGTGGGGTTTGCGACCCAAGACAGATTGCCCGTCAAACATGACCGACCCGCTGTCAGGGATCAGTTTGCCCACCAGCACGTTCAGCAGGGTGGATTTACCGGCCCCGTTCGGGCCGATAATCGCGTGCACTGTATTTTCTTGCACGCTCAGGTTCACGTTGCCCAGGGCTTGCAGACCACCAAAGCGCTTGTTGATGCCTTTGACTTCAAGGATTCCCATAGTCGTTTCTCCTTATTCTGCTGGCGTATCTGCGCGGCTTTTGGCGTCAGATGTTTTGTTTCGACGAAAGAGGCCCATGATTTTTTGCCCCCCCTGCACAAGCCCCCCGGGCAGAAAGATCACAACCGCCATGAACAACAAGCCCAGCGTGAGGTGCCAGCCTTTGCCGACGAAGGGTTCGAATATGGTCACAAGGCTGCCCTCCAGCCAATCGGGCAGGAATGAGAACCATTGCTGCAAAACAGACTCGTTGATTTTCGAGATAATGTTTTCCAGATATTTGATCAGCCCGGCCCCCAGCACCGGCCCGATCAACGTGCCAACACCACCAAGGATCGACATGATCACGATTTCACCCGAAGCGGTCCAGAACATGCGCTCTGCGCCGGTCAGCGGGTCCATCGCCGCCAATAGCCCACCCGCAAGCCCCGCATACATGCCCGAGATCACAAAAGCCGCCAGCATATAGGGTTTGATGTTCAACCCGACATAGGACATCCGCGTCTGGTTGGATTTGATCGCCCGCAGCATCAGCCCCATGGGCGAGCGGAAAATCCGGATCGACAGGTAGAAAGAGGCAATCAGGAACAGCGCCGAAAGATAATAGCCGTTTTGAAACACAAACGACCAACCGCCCATGTCAATCTGGGTTTGCCCGTTCATGGTGATCCCGAAGAGGTGCGGCACCCGCGGGTCGCCCGCGCTCATCAGGATTTGCGGATCGCCATTGTAAACCTGAAGCCCGGTTTCCCCGTTGGTCAGCGGGGTCAGCACCGAATAGGCAAGCTGGTAAGACATCTGCGCAAAGGCCAGCGTCAGGATCGAAAAGTAGATCCCCGACCTGCGCAGGCTCACATAGCCGATGACCACCGCAAATATCCCCGCCACAATGACCGAGAGCAATATCGCGGGCACAACGTTGTAGGACAACAGTTTGAACATCCAGACCGCGGCATAAGACCCCACACCCAAAAAAGCGGCGTGACCGAAGGACAGATACCCCGTCAGGCCAAACAGGATGTTGAACCCGATCGCCAAGATTCCGAAAATCACAAACCGCTGCATCAGCGCAGGGTAGCCCGCGTTAAAGCTTTGGCCCAAGGCCGAGTCGGTCGGAAAGGGGTTGAGGATGATCGGTGCAACAAGCGCCATGATGCAGACGATGATGAAGAGTTTGAAGTCGCGGGAATTGAGACCGAGCATGATTATTCCTCCATCACGCCTTTGCGACCCATAAGGCCACGAGGACGGGTCAGCAAAATGATAATTGCAACGAGATAGATGATGATCTGGTCAATACCGGGGATCAGCGCCTTCACCTCGTTCATGGATGCGAATGATTGCAGGATGCCAAGGATAAAGCCTGCCAGAACCGCACCGGGCAGCGACCCCATACCGCCGACAACAACCACAACAAACGACAGCACAAGGAAATCCATCCCGATGTTATAATGCGGTGACAGGATCGGCGCATACATCACGCCCGCCATGCCCGCGACAGCTGCCGCAAGCCCGAACATGAAGGTAAAGCGCTTGTCGATATCGATGCCAAGCAGTCCAACGGTTTCGCGGTCTGCCATGCCGGCCCGCACCACCATCCCGAAGGTGGTGAACTGCAAAAACGCAAAGACGCCACCAATGATCACAGCCGAAAACGCAAAGTAAACCATCCGCCACATCGGGTAGGAAATGGTATTGGCCTCGAACCCAAGCCAGCGGCCCACATCAACGGTGCCCACAAAGGCAGAAGGCGACGGGGTCTGGATCGGGTTGGATCCATAAAACACGCGAACGATTTCGCCGATCACAATCGCAAGGCCAAAGGTCACAAGAATCTGGTCGGCATGGGGGCGCTTGTAAAAATGCTTGATCAGCCCGCGTTCCATCACGAAGCCCAACAAGAACATCACAGGGATCACAACAATAATGGCCAAAGGCACCGACCAGTCTTGCAGCCAGTTGCCGACATTTTCGCCGAACCAGGCTTCAACGTAGGGGGTCTCGACCTTCAACGGGTTTCCCAAGAAATCTGTTCTGGTTTCATCAACTGTCAAAAAGCTGAGGTTAAAGAGTTTTTGCACGGTCACGGCCACAAATGCACCGACCATAAACAGCGCACCATGGGCGAAGTTGACGACACCCAAAGTGCCGAAAATCAAGGTCAGGCCAAGTGCGATCAAGGCATAAGCCGAGCCCTTGTCCAAACCGTTGAGAATTTGAAGAATAATTGCGTCCATCGGACTGGCCCCATCTTGTCTGCTGGAAAGGCCCCGTCAAAACCCCGGGGCAAAATGGACCGGCCGCGCAGTGGCCGCCGGTCCGATATGTGACATGCGCTTAGGCGCCCGGGTTACAGTCGCCCAGATTGCCGCCAGCGAACATCGGGTGCTCGGGGTCGTATTCGACCTGCGCACGCGGCGTCACTTCAACGATTTCCAGTGTGTCATACTGGTTTGTCGGGTTGTCGGCACCCTTCATCACAAGCACGTCCTTAAAGCACTGGTGATCCGCCCCACGGTATGTGGTTGGACCGTTGCCCATACCGTCGAACTCGAAGTCTTCGAGCGCTTCGACAACGGCGCATGGGTTGAACGACCCGGCCCGTGTGACCGCATCGGCATAAAGCAGTGTTTGCACATAACATGTGTGCGCCGCGTTGGATGGTGGGAAGCCATACTTCTCGCCAAACGACTTCACAAACGCCGCGGTGCCCGCATCAGACAACTGCCAGTTCCAGTTCATCGAGCCATAAACGCCCTGAATGTTGGAACCCGCACCAGCGGCCATCAGCTCGGAATAGAGCGGCACGATGATTGTGAAGTCTTTGCCGTTAACCTGCTTGTCTTTCAGACCGAATTGAACAGCCTGTGTCAAAGAGTTGACCATATCCCCACCGTAGTGGTTCAGGATCAATGTATCAGCACCAGAGTTCAGGATCGGTGCGATATAGGACGAGAAGTCGCCCGCGCCAACCGGCGTCAAAACGTTCTGAACCGTGGTCCAGCCCAATGCCTCTGTCGATGCTGCGATGGATTCCTGCTGTGTCCAGCCCCATGTATAATCTGCCGTCAAGTGATAGGCCTGACGCTCGTTCCCGTAGGCTTTTTCAAGCACGGGGCCCAAAGCTGCACCCGACATATACCCGTTAAAGAAGTGACGGAAGCCATTGGCTTTCTTGTCTTTACCGGTTGTGTCGTTGGAGTGTGTGAGACCCGCCATGAAGATCACGCCAGCTTCCTGACATAGACCCTGAACCGCGATTGCCACACCCGAAGACGAGCCACCGTTGATCATGATGACGCCATCTTTCTGGATCATGGACTGCGCAGATGCGCGCGCCACGTCGGATTTTGTCTGTGTGTCGCCAGTGACGAACTCGACCTTCTTGCCCAGAATACCGGTGCCATCCAGGGTTTTGGATGAGAAAGTGTTCATCATGCCGCCGTCGCCGATACCGTTGAGATGCTCAACAGCCAGCTCTTGCGCGCGCAACTCGTCAAGACCCTCTTCCGCGTAGGGACCCGATTGCGGGACGTTAAAGCCGAACTTCACGGTGCTGCCTGTCGGGGCATTGGTGAATCCGCTATCGGTAGCCGCGCGTAGATACGTCGGCAGTGCCAGACCTGCGCCAGCGATGGCACCGGTCTTGATCAACCCACGACGTGAGAAATTAGAAATGGACATTATTATCCTCCCTTAAGTTTCAGTACCGATTGAGCCTCCTCGCTCGCACGGCCGACACTTTGCAGTGTGAGGCTAGCATCGGGGCAAGCGCCCGCTTCGGGCAACAGGCCATTGCAATCGGCTTGCGAATTAGTAAAGTAATCTACAAATTCGCTGTCAATTTTGTAAATCAATTTTCTTGCATCCGCAGAAAGCCGCTGAAACCATTGAGGGAATTCAACATGCCGGTCGTCGCAATTACAGGAACTCGGATCCGCGAGCGCCGGATAGACCGCGGTATCCGCCAAGCTGACCTTGCCACCAGCATCGGCATATCGCCGTCCTACCTGAATTTGATCGAACACAACCGGCGCAGAATCGCAGGCAAACTACTGTCCCGGATCGCGCGTGCCCTTGATATCGCGCCCGAGCAGTTGACGCGCGGCGCTGAAACGGCCGTTCTGGACCGGCTGCGCAGCGCGGCCGCCGAAATGTCGATCCCTGTCGAAATCGCCCGCACAGAGGACATGGCGGGCCGCTATCCGGGGTGGGCGGCCCTGATCGTTGCACAGGCCAAGCGCCTGGCGTCACTGGACGAACGGGTGCAGGTTCTGAGCGACAGAATGACATATGACCCCGAGTTGGCGGGATCATTGCATGATGTCATCTCTGCGGTCACCGCGATCAGATCAACCGCGTCCATTCTGGTCGGCGACGCGGCTCTGGATGCCGATTGGCAATCGCGGTTTCACCGCAATATCTATGACGACAGTATCCGGCTTGCCGAAAGCAGCGAGGCGCTGATCAACTATCTCGATTCCCCCAAGGCTGACGGCGCGCCACATCTGGCACCCGTCGAGGAGGTTGAAGCGGCCTTGGTGCAAGCGGGGTATCATTTTGCAGACATCGAACGTGGCGGTGCCGCGGCGATCGACGCCAGTGTCGCGGGTGCCGACATGCGCGGCTCGGCGGCAAAAACCGTTTTTCACGCGCATCTGACACAATACGCAAAAGATGCCGCGGCGATGCCATTGGCCGCTTTCACGCAGGCCGCGCTTGCCTGCGCCTATGACCCGTTGGGCTTGGCTGCAACGTTCGCAGTCGACGTGGCCGCGGTGCTGCGCAGGCTTTCATGTCTGCGCGAAGCCGACGGGCACCCGCCGATGGGGCTGGCAGTGGCCGATAACTCGGGTGCGATGCTGCTGGTCAAACAGGTTGCAGGCTTCACCATGCCCCGGGCGGGGGCGGGGTGCCCGCTGTGGCCAGTGTTCACGGTGTTTTCGCGCCCCAATCAACCGGTCCGCGCCGAGGTCTCGATGCCCGGCGCAAATGCGCAGCGGTTCTTGTGTTACGCCGTCGCCCGTCCGGTCGGGGATATCGGGTTTGACGTGCCACAGGTCCTGCGTGCCACGATGCTGGTGATCTCTGATCAGGCTGCGGGTGGCGCTCCGGCGATTGGTGTGGGTGTGTCGTGCCGCATCTGCCCGCGCACCGATTGTGCCGCCCGCAGAGAACCCTCGGTGATCTAGGCCCGATATGGCGCTTTGACAGGGCCGCAAATTACATCAATAGTCTGGTATTTGAATGTGATCGTGCAAAGATCGCTTTCAGGGGGGAACACATAGAATGGCCAAACGCGTTTTGTTGATCGAGGACGAGCCCAATATCATCGAGGCGATCAGTTTTATTCTGTCACGCGACGGCTTTACCGTGCATACCCACGAAGACGGGGAAACCGCGATGAACAAGGTGCTGGCGCTGCCGCCTGACCTGATCATTCTCGATGTGATGCTTCCGGGGCGCAGCGGCTTTGACATTCTGCGCGATTTGCGTGCCGAGCCTGTGACAGCAAAGATCCCGGTGATGATGCTGACTGCACGGGGCCAAGCCAAAGACCGCGATTTGGCGCTGCGCTTGGGCGCTGATCATTTCATGACCAAACCGTTTTCAAATGCGGACGTGCGCGACCATGTGCGCAGCTTGATTGAGGCATGACAAAACGGCCGCCGTCATTGGTTTTTCTCGAACGGCAGGCCTATAAACGGCGGCGGATGCGCGACCTGGCCCGCGCCGTGCCGATTATCGGTGCCGTGCTTTTGAGCATCCCGCTGCTCTGGACCCGTGGCGCGCCCGGCAGTGAAGGGGCAACCACAAGTCAGGCATTGGTTTATGTTTTTGCGGTCTGGGTGTTCCTGATCGGCCTGGCGGCCGTTATTTCGCGTGTTGTGAAAAGTGACGCGCCAGATCAGAAACCCGCGGATCCGCCCTAATGGTTGCGTTCAACATTCTTGTCGCTGTGGCGCTGCTCTACGTGGCTTTCCTGTTCACGGTTGCATTTCTGGCTGAACGGCGTGCGCAACGCGGCTATGGCGGCTGGCTGCGCTCACCGGTCGTCTATACGCTATCGCTCTCGATCTACTGCACCGCCTGGACGTTTTACGGCGCGGTCGGCTATGCGGCGCGGTCGGGGCTGGAATATGTGACGATCTATCTGGGGCCGACCCTTGTTTTGGTCGGGTGGTGGTGGATTTTGCGCAGATTGGTCCGGATCGGGCGCACCCAGCGCATTACGTCGATCGCCGATCTGATCTCTTCGCGCTTTGGTAAATCAACCTCTCTGGGGGTGATCGTGACCGTGATGGCGGTGATTTCCACAACCCCGTATATTGCGCTGCAATTGCAATCCGTGACGCTCTCGTTTGCGGTTTTTGCCCAAGCGGGCGGGCGCAGTTGGGGCGGCGAGGAATTGAACGGGGCGGCCTTGACCGTGGCCATGGGGCTGGCGGTGTTTACGGTGTTGTTCGGCACCCGCAAAGTCGATGCCAACGAGAGGCACCACGGCATTGTCATGGCCATCGCTGTCGAAGCGGTCGTCAAACTGGTCGCGCTGTTGGCGGTCGGCATCTTTGTGGTTTGGGGCATCGCCGGCGGGCCGGGGCCGATGCTGGCCCAGATCGACGCATCGCCTATTGCGTTGTGGCAGCAAAATGGCGGGCGGTGGGCCAGCATCATTTTCCTGTCTGCGGCCGCGTTCATCTGCCTGCCGCGCATGTTCCAAGTCTTGGTCGTGGAAAATGTCGACGAAAGGCATCTCAATATCGCAGGCTGGGCATTTTCCGGCTATTTGTTGTTGATCAGCCTGTTTGTCATTCCAATCGCCGTTGTGGGCCTTGATCTTTTGCCCGCAGGCCAGAACCCGGATATGTTTGTTTTGACCGTTCCGCTCAGTCAGGGGCGCGAGGGCTTGGCGATGCTGTCGTTTCTGGGCGGGTTCTCGTCGGCGACCTCCATGGTGATCGTGTCGACAATTGCTCTGGCGACAATGGTCTCCAACCACATCGTGGTGCCGGTCTGGCTCAATGCAAAGGCGGCAGGCGGCGCAAACCGGTCGGGCGATGTGCGCTATGTGATCTTGCTCGCGCGCCGGTTGTCGATCGCCGGGGTGCTTTTGCTTGGTTATTTCTACTACAGGTTTTCAGGCGGCGGCACGGCGCTGGCGGCGATTGGGCTGGTGTCGTTTTCGGGGGCGGTGCAGGTCTTGCCTGCGTTGATTGGTGGCATTTTCTGGCGCGGTGCAACCCGTGTCGGGGCGGCTCTGGGACTGATCACCGGATTTTTGGTCTGGGGCTGGACGCTTTTCCTGCCCAGCTTTGGCGCCGATGCGGTCATGACACAAAGCGTTGTTGATTTTGGCCCCTTTGGCATTGCATGGCTGCGGCCCTACGCCTTGTTCGGGATCGAAGGTATGGACAGTCTGGTGCACGGCATTATGTGGTCGATGCTGCTGAATATACTGATGTTTTTCATGGGATCTGTTTTGACATTCCCGACCCCGTTGGAACGCCTGCAAGGGGCCCAGATCGTGAATATCTTCGACCATTCGGCAGGGTCGCGGACATGGCGGGGCAGTGCCGCGGGGGCCGAGGATCTGATGATCATGTCGCAGCGCATTATCGGCAGCGCACAGGCGCAAACCTTCTTTCAACGAGAGGCCAAAGCCCAAGGAAAAATCGGATACCTGCCGGATGTGACCCCTGAATTCATCGAAAGGTTGGAGCGCGAGCTTGCGGGCTCTGTCGGGGCGGCGACGGCCCATGCGATGATCGGGCAGCTGATCGAAGGCAGCGGCATTTCGGTTGAAGACCTGATCGCTGTTGCTGATGAAGCGGCACAAATTCTGGAATATTCCAACCAGCTCGAGGCCAAGTCAGCCGAACAGGACCGCACCGCGCGCGCCCTGCGCGATGCCAATGAAAAACTGACCGCACTCTCGGTGCAAAAAGACGCGTTCCTCAGCCAGATCAGCCACGAATTGCGCACTCCGATGACCTCGATCCGGGCGTTTTCCGAAATCCTGCGCGACGGGGACACAGCACAAACCGAACACGAACGCTATGCAGGCATTATCCATGATGAGACGCTGCGCCTGACACGGTTGCTTGATGATTTGCTGGACCTGTCTGTTCTGGCAAATGGACAGGTCACCTTGCAAGACCAACATGGCAACCTGCACGACATTCTGGACCGCGCCGTCAGTGTGGCGGGCGGCGAGGGGCCGGGATTGCGCATCTTGCGGAACCCGTCAGGCGAGGTGCTCTACTTGCGCACCGATATGGACCGGCTGGCGCAGGTGTTTATCAATTTGATCAGCAATGCGCGCAAATATTGCGACGCAAAAGACCCCAAACTGCGGATCAAAGTAGGGCGGATCAACGACAAATATGTTGTTGATTTCATGGACAACGGCACCGGCATTCCGGCGGGCAGCCAACAGGTCATATTCGAGAAGTTCTCTCGCATCGCCGATCAGTCAAAGGCTGGCGGTGCGGGTCTCGGGCTTGCGATTTGCCGCGAAATCATGGAGCGGCTGGGTGGGCAGATCAGCTATTTACCCGGGCAGGGCGGCGCTGCATTCCGCGTGGTCCTGCCACCTGCGGCGATCTTAGCAAATCGGTAACAGTTTACCGGTAACGATTGTCCAAAGTATCAGATCACCGGCACAGAAGACACTCTTGGACATGCAAACATCAATTCTTGCGCGTATGGCGGTCCGGCAAAAAACGACCGTCAGTGACGTGCCGCTGACATCGTCGCGGGCGCTGCGTGTGGCAATGACGCGTGCTGCGGACAAGGCGCTTGGATTGTCTCTCTCGGTCACCGGTGTTGGCGAAGAGTTCATGGCGCTGGACGGTATTGTCGATAGCTTGCCGGCTGAATATCTTTACGCGGGGCTTGAACGGAGCGGCGAAACTATCGGACTGATCGGCCTTGACGGACAAATGCGTGCCGCGGTCATCGAAATGCAAACCATCGGCAACCTTGTCAAAACCCCGCAAACGGGCCGTGCACCAACCAGCACCGATATGATGCTGGCCGCACCCTTGTGTGACATGTTGCTCAAACTGATACCCGAAACGACCGCAGGGTCCGACCTGGACGGGTGGGCAGGTGATGTTGTGCTGGGTGATGCCTTTGAGAGTCTGCGATCCGCAGGGCTGGCCTTGCAAGACACCGGCTTCCGGTTGATGCGGCTCACGCTGGATTTGACAGTTGGTGAAAGGCAGGGCGAGATTGTTCTGGCGCTGCCCAATCACAGTGCGCAGCTTGCGGCGATTGAAACCGATCCCGCTGACAGCGGTTGGGAGGCCAAAATGGTCCGCGCGGTCCAGTCCGCGCCAGCCGCGCTGAATGCCATACTGTGCCGGATGACACTGCCGATCGGAAAGATTGACAATCTGCAAGTGGGTGACATCTTGCCGCTTTACGGCGCGACAGTATCCACCGTCCGTCTCTACGCTCCCGAAGGTATCGAAGTGGGCGCCGCCAGACTGGGGCAGTCGGGCGGAATGCGGGCCATCAGAATTGAAACACCTGTTGCACTTTCGCTTCGCGATAGCCCCGCGCCCGCGCCCAAAAAAGTCGCCGTGACCGCTGGCTAGTTTTGCGCCGCGATACTATCGATCTGGCCGCGCAACCCGCCCAGATCATACCCGGCCGCCGCGGTTGCGCGCATGATCTCGTCGGTCGACATTTTCCCGGCCTGCGACAGGGACCAGACAATGGATGACCGCGTGCCCGACGCACAATAGGCCAGAACAGGCCCGCCCGCTGTGGCCATTGCCTGCGCCTGTGTGTCCACCATTTGCATATTTAACCCCTGATGCGTGACAGGGTTGCGCACAAACGCAAGACCTGCGGCCTGTGCCGCCGCCGCGATCGCATCAGCCTGATGGCTTGGCGGCACTTCCGCGTCGGGGCGATTGCAAATGATCCCCTTGAAACCGGCCTGCGCGATGGCCGGCAGATCACTGGCATCGATTTGCGGGCTGACGGCGTAGTCGGGGGTGATGTGCTTGATATCCATAACTTACCTCTTGTTTGCGTTTCTGATCCGGTCCAGTTTTTCACGGATCGGCGGTGCGATAAACATGCCGGCAAGCATCGCCAGCAAAAACACAAAGCCACCAATACCGCCAAAAGAAATCGATGCCAGCGCGGGACCGGGGCATAGGCCCACCAGCCCCCATCCGGCGCCGAACATCACGGACCCGATGATCAGTTTGCGTCCGATACTCGGGTCCGGCTGCGTGGGAAACTGGCCGCCAAGCGCCGGAATTCTGCCTTGGGTGAACCGCCATGCAATCGCCATCGGAATAATCGCACCACCCATCACAAAGGCCAGTGTCGGATCCCAATCACCAAAAATATCAAGCCATCCCTGCACCTTTTCAGTATCGGTCATGCCCGAAATCAGCAGACCCGCCCCGAACAGGGAGCCTACGATAAATGCTGCAATATTCCGCATCAGATAATCCCCAATACATGTTTGAAAATGATCATCGTGACACCGCCCGCGCCGATATAGAAAACCGTTGACGCAATGCCCCGCAATGAGAGCCGCGAAATCCCGCAAACCCCGTGTCCCGAGGTGCAGCCATTCGCAAGACGGGTGCCGACACCGACCAGTAGACCCGCAACAATGATCAACGGAATATTTGTCGTGATGTTTGTTGGCTTGATGCCGTAGATCAGGGTCAAAATCGCCGGAAAAATGATCAGACCGGCAAGCCAGGCGACCCGCTCTTGCCATGTATCGATGCCCGACCTGTCGATCAACCCGCCCGTCAGGCCACTTGCGCCCATCACCTTGCCATTGATCAGCAAAAAGATCGCAGCGGCGGTTCCGATCACCCCACCGCCGATAAGCCCCATTAACCAGTCCTGGTTCATTATGTTCCCTCAATGCTTTCTTGCGCGTGACGGCTATTTAATGCGCAGATACAAACATTACAATATTGGAATGTATTTTTCCGGCTTTACGCAAAGTGTGATTGACGCCTCGCGCAGCATCCCCTGCGGTCCCCAAGCGCTTGGCGTGATTGTTTTACCTGACACGTCAGGCCAGCACGATGCCCACAATCACCACCATCAACCCGATAACCGACACAAATAGCGCCCCCAGATTGACCGGCAGCAGCTTTGCCAGCCGCGCACGCAGCGCCGCGTCATCCAGCTTGGCCCGTTTGGCGCGCGCCACAGCCACAATGCTATAGATGATGCCGATCAGACCCAAAACAGAGAGTGCCGCGCCGCTCAGAATAATCATCGTATTTCCTTTGCATTTTGTCGCCATCCGCCTAGCGCGGTTGGCCCCGCTTCGCAAGGGTTGCAGGCGCCGTGCCTGCGGGCTAGTCAAGACGCAAACCAGCCACAGGAGCGCCCCATGGATAATGCCGTCACTGATACCCCCACGAATGTCGCCGGCGAAGAGCTGCGCCAGTTCATCGAACGTTTTGAACGTCTGGAAGCCGAAAAGAAAGATATCGCAGATGGTCAAAAAGAGATCATGGCAGAGGCCAAAGGCCGCGGCTACGACACCAAAGTGCTGCGCAAAGTCATCGCAATTCGCAAACGCGATGCCAATGATCTGGCTGAAGAAGAGGCGGTCATGGAAATTTACATGGCCGCTTTGGGCATGTAAAACAGCTAGGCGCGGATCACCCCCGCGCCTTTTGCCACCTTAAGGCGCAATAAAGGTCACGCCGGGAAGTTGTTCGATGAAATCAACGTCATTTTCATAGATTTGTGACAATTCCTCGACCATCTCGTCGGTCATGCCGGGCAGATCGACCGTCTCTTCGATCTTATCCTCAACCGCATATTTATCCAGAAACGCGGCAATGACCCGCCGCTTTTGCGCCTCGGATTTTGGCGGATGCGACCGAAGATAGTTCAGAAATCTGTTCATGCCTTCGTCGGACATGATCGACGCCAGCAAATCAAAGCCGCCGGTAATTTTCTGGTCCCGCTCCACGCCCGAAATCGCCCGCAAAATCTCGGCCCAGATCAGCGGCGTGTCCTCGTTGCACCAAACCGTCAGTCTGGTTTGCGGGAACATTTGCTGGATACGGCGAACCAGATCGGACCACCGGACTTGTGTCGGATGCAGGCCCTGAAAATAGGCCTCTGGGGTCGCCGCTTTCGATTCGGCAAAGACCACAGGCAGAAACGTCGCAGGATTGCGCAGCGCCAGAAAAATCTCGATGTCGTCTTGTGCAAAAAGCTGATGCAAGGCGGAAAGTTTCGCCTCGGCCTGCTCGTAAAATATGCCGCGGTCAAAAATCCGGTTCGCGATGCAGATGAAATTGGCATTGCTCAACACAAGCCGCCCTGCGGTGTCGTCGTCAATGATCGCGTCGAGCAAAATACCGCGCGTATCAGGGGCGGGCGGTGCACCGTTCAGGTTCTGGATCGTTTCTCGCAGCAAGCGGCGATATTTGCCCGGACCCGGAATTTTTATGCCCTGCTCGGCAAAGTTTCCGGCATTTTTGAGCAAGGATTTAAGAATACGATCATCATCGGTGCAATTTGCGCCAATATGGAATGCGATTTGCATGTGCTTTGCCGTCATTTCGTTTTGTTTATCTTATCATAGTCGGATTTCTGGACAGTTAAACCGCTTTCCGATAATTGCGGTTTTGAAATGCCCGATAATTCCAGTCAGATAAACCAACGCGCCCGCCGGATCCGGCTGATTGACCCATGGTCTGTTGGCGCGGGCGTGATTGCAATCCTGGTGCTTTTGCCAATTTTTGCGGTGATCTGGTTCGCGTTTAATCCAACCGACAATATCTGGCCGCACCTGATGGCAACGACTTTGCCGCGCTACCTTGCGAATACGGCAATTTTAATGGGCAGTGTCGGGCTTTTGGCCGCATTGGTTGGCACAGGGGCCGCTTGGGTGGTGGTGATGTATCAATTTCCGGGCCGCAGATGGCTGCAATGGGCCTTGTTGATGCCGCTGGCGGTTCCGGCCTATGTCGGGGCTTACGCTTTGGTTGACTTTTTTGAATATGCAGGACCGGTGCAAACCGCACTGCGCGCGACATTCGGATGGACCAACGCGCAAGACTACGCTTTTCCAGCGATCCGCACGCGTGGCGCAGCCACGGTGGTGCTATCGGCGGCGCTTTATCCATATGTCTATATTCTGGCGCGTGCGGCATTTCGCGAACAATCCGGCGCCAGCTACGACGTTGCGCGTGCCTTGGGGGCAGGGCCCTTTGCGCGCTTCTGGCGGGTGGGGTTTCCTCTTGCCCGTCCAGCCATTGCCGCAGGCGTTGCCGTGGTGATGATGGAGACTGTCAACGACTTTGGCACCGTGGATTACTTTGCCGTGCAAACCCTGACCACGGGGATTTTTTCCGTTTGGTTGCAAGGGGGTAACCTTGGTGGTGCGGCGCAACTGGCCACCAGTGTTTTGATCATTATCGTCTTTCTGGTCACCTTGGAAAAACTGTCGCGCCGCAAAAGCCGGTTTTTCATGACCGCGCGAAATACGCGTCCTGTGACGCCCGCTGCGTTAAAGGGCGCGGTTGCATGGCTTGCCACATTTGCCTGCGCGCTACCCATCGTGATCGGCTTTGTCTTGCCGATGGCGGTGCTTTTGTCCTATGCGATGGACGCTGGCGAATGGGCGGCGCCGGGCCTGCATCTGGCCGTCGCACGCACGGTAACAGTGGCCGGGATCGCTGCGGTTTTAACCGTGATCGGCGGGGTCTTTATGGTCTATGGCGTGCGGTTGAGCGGCAAGCGTCTGCCGGCGATTCTGATGCCTGTCACCGCAATCGGATATGCAGCCCCGGGCGCCGTGCTGGCCTTGGGCATACTGGTGCCGCTCGCTGCATTCGATAACCGGTTTGCCGATCTGGTTTTGGCCATCACCGGCTACGACCCCGGGCTGGTGTTCACCGGCACGGCCGCAGCCCTGGTTCTGGCCTACGTGGTGCGCTTTTTTGCGATTGCGCAGGGCACGGCAGATGCCGCTTTGGGACGGGTGGCACCCAGCCTTCCGATGGCGGCACGGTCTTTGGGACGCACGGCGGGCGGCACGCTGCGGGCTGTGCATCTTCCGTTGGTGCGTGCGTCAATCGGGTCTGCGTTGCTGTTGGTGTTTGTCGACGCGGTCAAGGAATTGCCTGCCACCTTGCTACTGCGGCCTTTCAACTTTGACACGCTTGCGACCCGTGTTCATGCCAAGGCATCCCTGGAAAATATCGCAGAAGCCGCCCCCGCAGCCCTGATGATCTCGGTGATCGGCCTTGCCGCCGTCGCTCTTCTGGCCCGTGCAAACCGCTAGCGGGGCCGCGTGCAAACCGGCTATGGCATCCACCCTTGGCTTTCAAACACCGATGAAATCCCTGCGTCGCTGACCCCAGCCCCTCGATAAGGCGACATCTCGGCTGACCAAAACGGCATACGCCCAGTGCACGCCGATCAGACGCCAATCATACATCCAAAACGCGCCTGACCGACCCGTCAAAAAACATGGATTTTTCGCAATAAACCCCATTGCACTTTCAGTAACCCTCCTGCTATATCCGCCGCACAAAGTGCCCCTATAGCTCAGCTGGTAGAGCAACTGATTTGTAATCAGTAGGTCCGCGGTTCGAGTCCGTGTGGGGGCACCATTTAAATCATATAACTTACTGATTTAATTACACAAAAGCCGAAAGGCTTATCGCCGTGTCCCCCTAATTATCCCCCTTAGGTGCCGAGATAACCTTTCCCACATAAGGGAATTTTTCCCTGCATTCAGGGAATCCGCCTTTTCACTGAACGCAGTGTATAACTAAACGCCTGTTGGCAACCACAACCAAGCGGCACCATCCTAAGCCGTCAGAAGTGCGGCATAGGCTTGGTCTGTGTCTTGCCTAGTCTTGACCTATTGCCGGCACTCCGAATTCCGCTAGTGTGCTGGCGCCAAGATAGTGGAGAATTTCATGAAGAATTTACTTTCAGCTACCGCCATCGCACTAATGGTGACTTCTGCGTTTTCGACTAAAGGGCTGGCTGATGACGCCGATGCGAGGGCAGCTAGGATTATGTGGTCTGCCTTCCAGTGCTATTCGTACGCAGATCGTGCCGGACTAAAGGAAGAGGCTGAAGGCCTGTTCATAGTGGGGTACGAAGCGGGCCAACAGTTTTTGTCGGCTGCTCGGGCCGGATTGATTACAGACAAGGAAGCCAGTTCCAATGTTCCAATTATCGTAACCCTCTTGCTGGGCGGTCCTTCAGATGACTTCATGATTGGCAGGGTGTTTGAAAATGCAATCACAGATGCGTCGGACAAGATAATTAAAGAGGACGCGCGGGGCCTTCCATTGGCTATTGATGATTGGCACACCGACCCTGAGTTATTAGGCACGATTGCTCGGACCAAGTACGAGACCTCGAACTGCGCGGTCATTTTGAATTGAGATTCAGCGAGCAACCTTGCGACAAACCCCCGAAAAGAAGCTAAGCCTTCTTGGTAGGTCGACTAGGTGGAAGCTAAATCGCGCAACTCTCTGCGCTTCATAAGACTTTCAGCCGGACTCTTTGCTTACTCTGTCCCAACGCTTACGCTGGGCTTCGGCAATACGAGCGCGGCCTTCTGGCGTTTTTGGGCCAGTGCTCATGCCGCCGTGAAACTTGCACCGCTTCTTGCCGTTGATTGCCCTTGCGCGGCATGGCGTGCCTTTGCGCGTGCGTGCGCCGCAGGTTTGGCGCCGCCTGTGTTTTCCGTTTTCGAATAAGACCCTATCCCGCGCGCGCATAGTTGCCAGAAAATCCCCAAACATCGGCCTTGCTGGAAAGATATGTCGCTGCACAAGTTCGCCCTTGCCTAGGGCGTTCAGGATGCGTTCCATCGCCCAGCCGCGAAGGTTCACCCGTGCCTTGCGTTCCCAATACCGGACCGTATCGGGGTGTAGGTCGGCTAGGTCTGCCAACGCGCGCCGCGAAAGGCGAGCGGCGGTGCGAAAACCCTTTAGGTCGTCACCTGTCATGTGGCACCCATTGCTTGCGCTTCCCGCACCAAAGCATGTCTTTCGGGCCGTGGCGTTCCCAGTCGGTCAGGCTCCGCCATTCATCCAGCGACACTACACGCCCTGTCCATGTCACGGGTCCGCCCAGCGCAGAATAGGCATGCGGAAAGCGGGTTTCTGCTTCGCGTCCATTCAGTGCGCTACTAGCCGCTTCGGGCAGGGGCGGTGCGACACCCGCGACACTCGCGACACGAAAGGCGGGTTTTTGGACTTGGAGGGCTTGCGACAGTCGCGACACTTGCGACACTGGGCGCACAGCTGGGGTTTGTGTCGCAGTTGTCGCGGAAGTCGCATGGGGGTGCCCCACGTTTTCTGCTCGCATTGCATGGGGGTCAAACCACATCGGTTGCGCCCCTCACAATTCGCCAAGCATTGGCCCGCGCCGCGCCCCGCACGACCGTTCCGGCTTCCAGTGCCACCAGCCAGCCATGCTTTTCAAGGATGCCTAGCGCCGCCCGAGCCTTTGGACTTTCGCGCAATGCATTCGGCCCAAGTCGCACGACATCACGCACCAGCACTTCCGTTTCTGGAAAGCTTTCTAAGAGCCAACGTCGCAGTTTTTCGGCTTTGTCGATTTCAGCAGAAACAAGCGCAGCGCTGGAGAGCCGTGAAGCTTCGGCAAGGTAATATTGCGCCAGCATGATTGCATAGTTCATTTCGCTAACCTGCACTCCTGGGGCGTATAGGTCGCGCCAGAGGGTCAGCACGCCAGCGATGCGCGCCGCTTGTTCAGCTGTTTTGGATGCCGTGCCCGAGATATGGGCCAAGTCACCGCTGGGGGCTTGTGCGGCTTCTATGGCGTCCGAAAATGCAGATAATTGCGCGCGTGCTTCAGCGGTCAAACCAAGGGTGCGCGGTTGCAATTCGCGGGTTTCTAGGTCGATGGGTGGCGTTGTATCGAGAATATCGCGCAGCCGCCCCGAAAAGTTCGCCAACGCCATGTCATCCCGCTTTGTATTCGCCTGCATGCGGGTTCCGATTGCGCTGGGCGGTTCGCACATCAGAAAGCGGGGCAGAAAGCCCGTATCAGTCGCCAGTGGGTCAGCCATGAAGCCCAGCGCGACGGTTGGTTGCACCATCAGGTGTACCGCCAGCCGCCGCCCGTATAGCGTCGCGTGCCCATCGCCCGAACGCGTTCGTCTTATCGGGTTGCCTTGCCAAAGGTCATTGAACGCGGCCAGCGTCTTTTGTCTGTTTTCGCTATTCATGGCGTGCCCGCCCAGAAACTGCCCGCCTTCATCCGAGAAAAGCCCAAGGCTGGGATTTCCAAGCGCAAATAGCTTGGTCAGCCCTTCAAAGGTCGGTTCTGTCACAGTCCTGTCAGCCGATGCGGGCGCTTCGGGTTCGGACCCGAGCGCTTCAAGGTCAGCTTGTGCCGCCGTGCGCTTTTCACCTTTGCCCTTTTTGGCTTCCATTAAGATGCGGTCGCGTTCGCCTTTCCAGAGCGCATGTGCATTAGTCCAGCTTTGCATTTCTTCGCGCTGGGCTTTGGCCCGTTCTTTTTCGTGTTCGCGCAGCGCAGCCATAAGGGGTGCGTCACACGCTGATTTCCGTTCGCCGCTTCGGGCGATGGTCAGGGCGTAAAGCGACAAGGGGCGCGTGCCGCCCAGCGTTTGCACATCGGCAAAGCTTTGCACGGCCAGCGATGCCACTGCCAGAGCCGATGCCGCAGGAATGGCGACAGGGGCTTGCGTCATGCCTTGCACGGCCTGCACGGCGTCGCGCAGCGGCCCGAGTGCTGCAACGGGATACGCCGCACCGGGGGCGATTTCACGCACCAGTGGTTGCGGCCCTTCGGGGCTGTAAAGGATAGGTTGGGGCGCGTTCATGCGGCTTCCCCTTTCTTTGTCAAAATATCATTCCAGTCGCGGCCATCGGGGGCAGGCAATAGCGACACCTGCCAGCCAAGCGCGTGAGCGCGTTCAGCCAATGCGTTTGCAGCTTCGCGGCCCGGTGCATCACCATCAGGGGCGATTGTCAGCCGTGCCGATGGCAGGGGCAGGATTAGTCCGCGAATGCCGGACGTTGAAAGCCCCGCCCATATGGTCGCAGGCGTCCGCAAAAGCCCGCTAGCGAGGCTAAGAGCCGTTTCAATGCCTTCAGCCACCACCAGCGGTCCAAGCCCGTCAGCAAGCCTTACAGCGCCGCCAGCGGTTGCCCCCAGCATAGCCTTGGGCGGGTCTATGTCCGCCTTGCCCATGCCATCCGCACGCAGCCATGTGCGATGCACCGCAGGCAAACCCGCGCCTTGCACCATCGCAACCATCGCAGGCAAGCGCCGCGCGGTTGGCCCGTGCCAGCACGCTGGATGAAAGCGCAGCGTTGCAGGCAATGGGGCAGTGATACCCCGCCCGCGCAGATACGTTTCCGCCAGCGTGCCCGCGATGGGTTGGGCTTCCTGCCAAACCCGTTTGGCTTGTGCCGCCCGCTTTTCAGCTTCGGCCAGTTGTTCGGCTTTACGTTGAGCAAGGATTGCCGCGTCCGGGGGCGTGTAATCCCCCGAGCGCAGCCCAGCCGCTGCCAGAATATCGAGAAAGGCGCACGCGCTTTTCTTACAGTCCAACACCAGCCGCCCGCTTATGCCATCGGCCAAGGTCAGGGCGTTTTGCCCCTTTCGTTTTTCTGGTTGGCAAACGGGGCAAGGTGCTGCTCCGTATCGGCCATGCCAGCGCCCGCCCAGCGCAAGGGTCAGTGCATTAGCGTCGGTCATGTGAGCGCCCCCCATATCCGAGCGCTTACAATTCCAAGCGATGCCAGCGCGAATGGGTCGAGTGATGCCGCAAAAATTGCCAAGCGATAACGGGTCATACGGCACCACCTTTCCGCACATCAGCGCGCAGGACATAGCGCCCATGCTTTCCCGGATAGGTTCCGCCATGCTTTTCCCAAATGGTTTCAATCGGTACGTTGAGTTCCCGCAGCCGGTGAACGTATGCACTCCATCGGGGCGCAGGTTCTTCAAGGGGGGTGCAGCCTTTTGGACCAGCTTCAATCAATCGGTTGAGCGCCCAAGCATCGCGGCCCTTGGCTTCAATCGTGAAGAGGTCACTGCCATCGGAAGGTGTGACGCGATAAAGCCCAACGCTCTTTGCGTCGCCGTTGTCATGTGGTAAGTTAAGGGTGCCCGCCGCATTCGCATAGCGGCCCTCTTTCCCCGTGTCGGCCTGCCAGCCGCGCGGGGTTTCATTTTGCCCGCCGCTCATATCAAACAACCTCTTCGCGAAGGTTGTTCAGACAAGCGTCAATTTCGCCTTCCGGCCAATAGAGCCGCCCGCCAAGCTTTACTGGTTTGGGTAGTCGGCCCGCCGCAAGGTCCAAATAAACTGCTGAGCGTGAGCGGTTGCCCAACTTAGCGCGAAGTTCGTTTAGGGTTAGATAAGTCTTCATCGTCTGTACCGTCCATATTTTGTATCAGATGGTACAGATTTGGCCGAAATCGTTTGCGTGAAGTTAGCCCCCTAACTTCACGAAGGTTTCACCCCCTTAAGGAGTTCTAGGTCTGTCAGCGCGTCGCGAATATCGTTTCGATGTGCCTTGTGCGCCGCTTTCGCCGTTTCGAAGCTTACGCTATTCGCCAATGCGACCTCGTGGATTGCATTATCTAAACGCATGGGAGTTTGGTCGCCTTCAATTTCTATGTAATTGATTTCTATCTGGTTCGCTAAACCCCTTGCTCGATCGATTGTCGCAAGCTTGGCCTTCATTGAATGATTACCCTGACCACCACCTTCAATTTGCAAAGCCTCTCCAAAACTTCGCCCAGTCGGAGCTTGCCGGTAGTCATCCCATCCGCTCCGAAGCGCCAAAATTAGTGAAAGCGGCAACGTAATTGTCTCGTTGCCCCACTCTTTGGGCCATGTGGTTTGCATTTCGGCCTCGGCCCGTCCACTAAGCATTGCACCAGAAAGTGCCCCAAGCGCTTCAAGGGCGATGAATGGCGTATTCAGTACACCGTCTTTTCTCAGCCCTTCTAAAACTTCCATACGATAAGCCAGCCTCAAGATTTCGCCGTCCTTGATATCAGCTTTAACTCGTCTGATTGCGCTTTTGGAAGCTATTGGTCCACGGGATTTGCGTCTCTTACTCATACCACCTCCGCCAGCTTCACCACCTGCCCAGCGCCGCCGGTCACATGGTCGGCCCATCGGTCAGCAAGCTTGGCACGCTGTTCCAGATAGTCAGTGCGCCGATAGGCGCGCACCACGCCGCCATCCACGATATGCGCAAGCATCCCTTCGGCCACTTCATGCGGGGCGTCGGTCGCTTCTGCCAGCCAAGTGCGCAGGCTTGTGCGAAAGCCGTGCGGGCGTGCTTCAAGCCCACGCCGTTCCATATGCCGTGAAAGCGTCATGTCGCTAATCACACCGCCCCGCGTGTTCGGAAAAAGATACCCGTTGCGGGCGTGCGGGCGGGCGAGGTCAATAATGCGCTGGGCTTCGGTCGAGAGTGGCACCCGATAATCAACGGTCGCACCTTTTCGGCCCTTCATGGCTTCCGCTGGTACGGTCCACACGTCACCTTCTAGCTGGTCCAGCCGTAGGGTACGCAGCGGTTTTGAGCGTAAGCCGGTCAGGATTAGAAGCCGTAAAGCCAAATGGGTCAGGGTTGGTTCTTCCAAGCTTGCGTAGAAGTCCGGCACATCGCGCCAGTACATCGCAGGAATGTTCTTTGCCACATGCCGCGACTTGCCCAAGAGCGCCTTTGCCTTTTCGGTCGCCTGCAGGTCCACATCCAAGCCAAGCGCAACCGCATGTTTCAAGACGATTGAAAGCCGGTTCATAGCCTTGCGTGCCGTGTCGGCCTTAGTGTGCCAGATAGGTGCCAGCGTGTCGCGAATGTCGCGCTGGTCTAAGTCCGTCACCGGCACTTTGCCAAGCTTTGGCAGAACGTGAATGGCCAGAGGTGAAAGCCACCGGCCCGCCGTGCCATCGCCCTTGAGTTCGGCCTTGCGCGCTTCGAAGGCGTCAGCGGTAATAATTCCCAGCGATATATCTTCACGCCGCGCGGCCCGTTCTTCGGCTTCGCGTTCTTTGATGGGGTCACGGCCAGCCGCCGCCATATCGCGCCAGCGGCCTGCTAGCTTGCGCGCTTCAGCCAGCCCTAGTGATGGATAGCCACCCAAGCCCATTTCCCGTCGCCGCCCGTGAACGGTCACACGCTGAACCCATTGTGCGCCCCCGTCGTCGCGCTTCACCAGCCAAAGCCCAGCACCGTCGCAATGCTTGCCAACGTGCGCGGTCTTTATGAAGCTGGAAGTAAGTCTGTTTTTAGCCCGCATTTTGCATCCACCTAAATATCCACCTTAACTTATTGGATAGCGATGGACGACACAAGACATATCAGGACACATTGTCTCAAATTTAAAGGGGGATAACTTCAGGTATGAACAAATAAGAACAAGCAAAAACAAAGGGTTGGTTCCGTGTGGGGGCACCATTAAATCCTAAAATTCAAACAGTTACGTGATTTTGGATTTTGTCGAAATCCGCCCGAAAAGCCGGAAGCTTATCGGAAGCCGATTTGGCGCTGTATTTCGGTGTTGGCGTGGAATCGCAGCCAAATAAAATCGCAATCAAATAAATTGCATCCGCGATCCTGCAAAACCAGTTTTCCGACCCCAAAGTCGGGGCTGGGGGGGGTAGAATAGAGCGCACCGACAAGATTTCTTTCATGCTCTCTGCACCGGTGTGCCAAAAAGGTCAGTTCCCCAACTCCATCGTAATTGTCTGCATGATCCGGTCGGTTTCGGACAGGATTTTCAGGATGGATTGGTAGTGTTTCACATCCTCGAACGACAATTGCCGCCCCTTGCGGTCTTTGAGCCATTTTTGCGCGGGTTGATAGCCGCCGATGTAGAAGGTCCACGACACGGGCGGGGCGGCGTCGAAGTATTGGGTTGCGTTGATCCAGACCTTGCCGTCTTCATAGCGTGGCTTGTCCACTGTGCCGTCACCTTCGCCTTTGAACCCGTAAGGGGCGCGGCCCACGGTGGCGGGGTCCATCAGGTGCAGTTTGCGCAACTCGCTGCCCTTGGCGGATATATCCCAGAATTCATCGGGCGTGGCGGGCCACGGGATGCGTGGAAAGTCGATTTTCAGGAACTCGGCATAGGTGTCGCGGTAGGCGGGGCAATGCAGCACGCCATAGATATAGTCGAAGGTCTGCACCTCGTCAGGGGTGCCAAACCGCGGGTGCGCGGCGCGGGCTTGCAGGTGTTTCCAAAGTTTCGGGTCAAAGTTCACCCGGCGGGTTTGATCCAGGTCTTGTTCGTCGGGGTAGAGGTAGAGGGGGAAGACAGCACTTTGTTTTGTGCTCTCCCCAAGTTTCGCTTCCGTTATGGAATTCGAGCAGAAATAATGATCAATCCGCTGACTACCCGTGCTACGCCCTGTGACCAGTCCAATGCTGTCACTGTGGAGCATATGCCGCATAACCTTAACTCTGCGTCGAGTTACGGTCTGGTCGCTATAATAGACAAAGCGATTATCCAACGGCCTGAATGTCAAGTCTTCGATGGCGGAGCTATCGTCAATTTCATATTGATCAGTGACCGCGTTCATTAGTTCAATAGGAGAAAACCCGATAGCTGTCGCGTCATTGCCAGTCACGATGCCCACAGAACTTAACGGCATCAAGTCTTTCAGAAACATGCTGTCCTCGTATTGTTTCATCAACTCGAAATCACGTCTTACAAACGAATGCTGCGGCGCGGGAACTTCGAGGGAGGTCAGCATGTCTGAAATTCTGCCTTTGCGGACAGCCTCATACTTCCCAGCACGATCCCCCCACAAATCACCGTGGAACACTTCAGCCAATCCTTTGCCGCCGTTCTTTTTCTTCACGCCAATGATAATCGCCACACCTTGCTGGATATCAAAGACGTTTTTGTCGGGCTTGCCTTCGGGCGTCACTTCTTTCTTTTTCGCGTTGCCGTGCAGATCAAGAATGTAGATTTTGTCGAAGGTTTTCAGCAGGTGCCAGCGCATCCCACGAAATGTCGGGTTGTCCAGATAGCCGTGGTTGGTGATGAAGCCCAGCACGCCCTCGCCGTTCTTTTCAATCAGATGCGACGACATGCGCAGGAATTTGACATAAAGGTCATTGAGCCATTTCGGGTTGCGCTCTTTGAGCTTTTCGCGCCCGCCTGGCTCTTTTTTATAGTCGTCCATCAGGTCGCCAATCCAGCCCGTCGATTTGCCACCCTCGCCCAAGTAAGGCGGGTTACCGACGATGCACATGATCGGCATGTCGCGTTTGACGGTGTTGGCCTCTTTCACCTCGTTGGACAGCCACTGCGCGAAGGGCAGGGACTGGTTGGCAGGCTCGCCTTCCTCCAGTGAATTGGTCAGATAAACCCCAAGGCGCGGCGGTGTGCCGGTGGGCACATAGCCCAGTTCGGTCAGCATCATGTCCAGCTTCATATGGCACATCGCATAGGACGCCATCAGCAACTCGAACCCGTGCAGGCGCGGGATCAGGTCTTTTTCAATGTAAGGCGACCACATGCCCTCGGCCACGTCTTTGACCTTGGGCGCGATCTGTTTGATCACCTCGGCCAGAAAGGTGCCGGTGCCAGTTGCAGGGTCAAGCACCTGAACGCGGTGCACCTCTTTTTTGATGATGACAGGCTTGCCCTTTTTATCGGTCTGCCCTGTGTCCCAAGGGATGGTGACCTTGGAGGTATCGGCCAGCCCTTCGGGAAGGCCGAATTCGCGGATCAGCACCTCGTCGACGGCCCGCACGATGAAATTGACGACAGGTTCAGGGGTATACCAGACGCCGCGCGCTTTGCGCTTGGCAGGGTTATAGGCGGCAAGGAAGGTTTCGTAAAAATGCAGAAACGGGTCGTTTTGGCCGGTCAGCCTGCCAAAGTTCTGCATGATTTTGCCAACGTCAGCGGCGCGAAACACGCGCGCCAGATCGTCGATGATCCACTTGATCCGCTCGTCAAGATCATGCCCCGCGATATAGCCAAACAGCGAGCGCAGGAACGGGTTGGATTTGGGCAAGAGTTCCAGCGCCTCGTGCCTGTCGAAGGTATCAAGGGTTTTGTCGTGCAGCCGCGCCGCAAACATCCCGTAGGCAATGGTTTCCGCATAGATATCGGCAAAATCAGTGGCGGTGATATCGTGGATCAGATGTTCTTTGAATGCGTGGTATTGCCCCGAAAGGTCGGTTTGCAGATTTTCATCTTCGGCCAAGGACCGCTGCAAAACATCCTTGATCAAAAGCGCCTTGCCCGCCATGCGTTCGGCAAGGTTTTTGGGCGATGTAATGGATTGCGGGCGCTGCGCGAAAAAATCATGCAACAGGTGCGCGAGCGTGTCAAATTCCGAAGGCTTTGGCTGAATGCCCATTACCATGTCGGCAATGGTGACCGATGCGATCAACTCCCCGTCGCGGTAGAAATCCCAATCCAGACAATTGGTGTAGATCAGATTGGGCAGACCCGCCTTGTATCGTTTTTGCTGGTCCTTGTTTGCATCCTTCATCGCGCGGATGCCGATGTGCAAGTCTTTCGCTTCGGCATGGCCGATCACGATGTCTTTGCGCTTGAACGAGAAATCTGGCGCGCCAACATCGGTCAACCGTTTCGGCTCATTCTGTGCGGTAACCTCCGGATCAACCGCTTCAAACAGCGCCTTGAGAGCGGGACGATAGGAATGTTCTGTCGCATCGTCGTTGCCGAATGTGTGCTGAACCGCCGCGATGAAATCTGCAATGACCGACAAAATGTTACCCCGCTTTTCCAGCACAGTAGTTGCACAATCGCAGGGAGAAAAGGCGGTTAATTGGTATGGGTTAGCGAAGCTGTGAAAAAAAAAGCGCCCAGCCGGAACTGAACGCTTTTGATAGCTATTGCGCGTAATTACCGCTTATTGTTCGATATTGGTGGCGGTAATAAACGTGTATTTGTCCTTAGTTGCGCTTAATTGGCGGCGTATCTTTTCGGGTGATTTTGCCCATAGTGCACCGATTTCGTCTTTTAATTCGTCTAAACTAGCGTCTAGTTCGGTAAACTCTCGCCCATTTAAGGCCGCATATGTAAGTGCGCATCCTGACAATCCACGCAAGATTACGGAAATATGCGTTTCTTTATGGACTTCTTTGATCAAGATCGGGTCCACGCCGCTGCGCATTTCAAACAAATCATCGTTCATTTCCGCCACCGCAATATCCCAAAGTGCGTGGTTGGGCCAACGGGCGCGTTTGCTGTCATTTGGGATGGGGTCGCAATATCGGATAGCTTCACCCATCTGGCGGCAAAGATCGCCGAAGCGGTCAAAGAAATCCGCCCATGTTGTGATGTTCCACTTTTCTTTCAGAGCGGTTTTCCCCGCCCGAAATTCAATGCGGAAAATTCGGCTTTGGTTCAGAATTGACGGGTTAAGTTCAATCGGTTGCCCGATGTGCCCCTTTTCATACATTTTGTTCAGCCCATCTTGCCAGATCACCCAGAGTAAGCGGCGGCCGCGGCCCATTGATTTTTCAATTGCGTTTGGTCG
>TARA_R110002167_G_scaffold4572_2_pt1 | contig 118582 bp, 115 predicted proteins | sample TARA_R110002167 | Tara Oceans TARA_R110002167 (sample SAMEA4398238) | marine metagenome | biome: Polar Biome; feature: [MES] marine water layer (ENVO:01000295) within the mesopelagic zone...; material: water (ENVO:00002006), including particulate matter (ENVO:01000060) such...
AGTGTATCGGTTAGCAGGTTGGCGGTCAGGCCTGTGCCGACTTGATCCAGAGCGATGTGGATCGTCACCGGCACCACCCGTAACATGTCGCAGGCCAGCATCATCACGACAGTATCGGCCCCCGCGAGAGCGGCGAGGTATTCGGTATGGCCGGGGTAGGCGAAACCGGCCCCGTCGATCAGTGCCGCTTTGTGGATCGGCGCGGTGCAAAGCGCGCGCGCGTCACCGTTTTGCACAAGCGACACACCTGCCGCAATCGCGTCGATCACGCCTTGTGCATGGGATGTGTTTGGCTTGCCTGCGACAGCGGCTGCGCCAAAGTCGCGCGCCAGCACGGGCAGCGCGGCGGGGCAGAGGGTGGCCGCCTGGGCTGCGGATGCGACAGCGCGAGCATTTGCACCCGCAGGCAGGTGGCGGATATCGCCAATCCACAGCAAGGGCATTTCATCGCGCAGGGCCTGCCAAGCCTTATAGGCGATTTCGGGTCCGATGCCTGCGGGTTCGCCGCAGCTGATGACAATCGGTTTTGCGGGGCTCATCGGCCTGTGATCAAAGCGGTTGCGCGCAGGTCTTCCAACAGGGCCTCGGCATAGCCTGCAAGGCGTTGGCTGCGCAATTGGTTGCGCACCGCGGCGGGGTCGACCTCGCCCGCGGCCGCGGTTGTGCGCCCGCACAGCATGATGAACATCAAGGTTTGCCCGTCTGCCGACGTCAGGTTGTAGGAGTATTCATCGGCGTCAAGCCGTGCCAGTTCAAGCGCGATATCTTGCGGGATGTCGCTTGGCGCCAGGCTTTGCCGGTCCAGAACGGTTGCCGGTCGGCCGCGTGCGAGCCCGTAAAGGTCATCGCAGGTGTCAACGCTGTCGGCCAGCGAGCGCGCCGCGCGCAGGCCGGTTTCCGACAAGCCGCCTGCCAGATAGAATGTGGCATAGTCGATTGCGGTTGGCGCGGTTTTCGGGGCCGGAACTTCGCGCACATCGCGCAGTTGGAACAGGGCGACACCATTGGGAATCGACAGTGGTGCGGTCACCTCGCCGGGGGCAAGCGCAAGCACGATGTCGCGCAATTGCACCGGGTAGTTCGACAGGGGCAACCAGCCCAACCGGCCGCCGCTGGGCGCGCTTGGCAAGGCAGAGACGCGGCGCGCTTCGGCTTCAAAGGCCGATGTCGAGGTGAGTTTGCTGATCCGTTCTGCGGTAGCCATTGCCTGTGCGGCCTCGGGCGGCGGCGCGGGGATGATGATTTCGTTCAGCAGGACTTCGATTTCCGAGCCCCCTGCGCCGGTTTGCCGGATCGCGCGGTCGACGTCTGCGTCAGAGACCGTGACGCGGCCGTTGAACCTCCCACGCACAAAGTCGCGCCAAGTGATACCGATTTCGACAAAGTCCCGAAGCGTTTCTTTTTCCACCCCGTTTGTGGCCAAAAGGTCCAGGAACTGGTCAAGCGACATATTCGCCCGCCCGGCAAAATCGACCATCGCCGCATCAAGGCTTTCGCCTTTGAGCTGTAATCCTGTGCGCCGCATTTCCTGTTGTTTGAGCCGGTCATCGATCAACCCCTCGCGCGCCGCTTTGGTCAGGTCGCCGGGGGTGCGGAAGGCCGCGAGCATCCGCTGCCGCTGGTCCAGCTCAAAGGCGGTAATGACACCGTCATTGACGCGGATGACGGGTTCCAGCGCGCTTTGGCCGGCGGCCCCCGAGCCAAGTGTCACCCCAAAAGCGAGCAGGGCAGCGATCAGTGGAAATTTGCGCATATGCGGCCTCTTGTTCATCACGTTCATGGCGAGCAGCTCGCCTTTGGTGCGGCGCTACTTTGCGCCGCTGAAAATCCGTTCAGGGTCACCGATACCCCAAAGCTGGTCGATGGATCAACTGTATCCGAAGACGTATAGCGGCGCGAGACGGAAAGATCGACCGTGACGCATTCGTTATGGTAGACCACGCCCAGTCCGGCGCGCGCAGGTTCGTCGCTGGCCAGATCATAGCGCGTGTCAACCGAAACGCTCCATGTCGGGCTGAGTTTCACGTCGGTGTCAAGCGTCCATTCGGAGACTGCGTCGGGTCTGCTTTCGGTGGTGTCGGCGGCCTGCCAGATATAGGCCGCGTTCAGCGCCAGCCAGTCGGTGTCCCAGCCGATCCGCGTGGCGGCCCGCGTAATGCTGGCGTCATCGTCAAACAATGTGCGCCCGTCAAACCGGAACCCGTCGCGGCTGATGTATTGTCCGGCCAAAAGCCAGTCCGACGAGGTGCCGTCCAACCCTGACGAGGGGTTGAAATCGCCGCTGTCGGTGCTGCGCAGGATACGCCCGAAAGTGACGGTGGATTGCGCGCCGCCCGCCCCGAGCCGCGTCCATGTCACCCCTGCCGCGGCGCGCAGGCCTGTCTCAACGGCATCGTCGCCGGCAAAATGGGTCGCACTTAGCAGGTTGGTCTGGTCGAGTTCCGAGCGGGTGCTATCCTCGTTGGGCGGCGTGATGCCGTAGCTGTCGGACCACAAGAGCGCCAGCGTCGGCTCGACAAGGTTTTGCGCCCCTGACGCGCTGGTGCCGGCAAGCGGATAGCGCAGCGTGATCCCCAATTGCGGCACGCCGCGCAGCCCGTCCTCGTCGTCCAAGGCGCCGTCTTGTATGGCATAAAGATCGCCGCGCAGCCCCGCATTTGCCGAGACCACAAGCCCCGATGCACTGATCCAGTCACGGGTCCAGTCGAGGTCTGCGCCGAGCCGGCTCATATCGCGCCCTGCCACCCCGAGGCTATCGTCGGTGCGGTAAAGCGTATCGCCCGAGACCGCAAAGCGCAGCGTGCCGCCGCTGGCGGGGTAGCGCTGTTGCTCGAGGCGAAAGCTGCCGACAACGGGCGGTAGCGAGGCATTCACCTCGTCATCGCGCAGGGTTTGGTAGTAGGTCAGATTGGCCGTGTTCAGCCGGTTTTCGCCGATCCGTTCCAGAGTGACCGCGGATACAAGCCGGTCCTGTTCGGAATAGCCATAGTCCAGCAAGTAGCTGTCGTCGCTGACAGTCTGGGCCGCAAACGACAAGGTATAGCCTGCGCCCACGTCAAATTCACCCGCCGCAAAGACATAAGACCGATTGGCGTCGACCAGCGTGTCGCGGCTGACTGCGGTGTTGATCTCGATGTCGCCGGTGGTGAAGGCTTGCCGGTAGCGGGTTTCAAGCGTGGTTGTGCGCGGCGAAAGATAGGGGGTGAGTTTGAGGTCGCGGCTGTCGCCCAGCGTGATGAAATAGGGCAGTTTGATGCCGGTGCCCAGTTGGTCGGTGGTGCGCAAGCTGGGGATCAACAGCCCTGTCGCGCGCGTCTGCGTCGGGTCGGGCAGCCGCATTTTGGGCAGCCAAAACACCGGCACGCCGCGAATCAGGAACTGTGTGTTGGTGAAATAGAGCTGTCGGGCTTGTGCGTCATGCACCACGCTTTGCGCGCGGATTTCCCATAATGGTGATTGTCTTCCGCAGACTTTACAGGATGTTACAGCCACTTTGTAAAGTTGTGAATAGCGCCCCTCGGCGCGGTCGATCTGGGTGGCGGCCAGTTGCAACTGTTGGTCCAGCACCAGACGGGCGCCGCGCAAAATGCCGTTTTCAAGTTTTGGATCAAGGCTCGCTTGCGAGGCGGTCAGCACCGTGCCATCGGCGGTCGTGATCACAATCGGGCCCGTGATCATCAGCCGGTCCGAGCTGCGGTCATAGGTGATTTGGGTCGCCGACAATCGGGTGCCGTCGTAAAACACGTCGATATTGCCGTCCGCGATCAATTGCGCGTCGCCTGCGACGACCACGCTATCGGCCACAAGCGTGGCGATGCCTTGGGCCCGGGTGAGCGAGGGCAAGATCAGCAGGAGAGCCAGAAGAAACCGCATTAGCCGTCCTCGTTATGGAGCAAGATGCCCAGCGACAGTGTGATCGCGGCGAGCGGTGGCGCCCATGCCGCCAATAGCGCCGGAAGCTGGCCGTTTTCGCCCAGAATTTGCGCAAAGTTGCGCAGAAAGTAAATTGCAAAGGACAACAAGATGGCGAACAGCACCATCAAGCCGGTGCGCCCGCCGCGCTGATGGCGCAGCGTAAAGCTGGCCCCGATCATCACCATGGCCACCAGAAACAGTGGCAGCGCCAGCTCCATTTGCAGCCAGACCTCGTGGCGTTGCGCCGAAAACCCTGCCGCCCGCAACCTTTCGATAAAGGCCGGCAGGTCCCAGATCTGGATCGACGAGGGGGTGCCGAAGCTGTCGCGGATCTCTGATGCGGTCAGGCTGGAGGGAATGTCGAGAGTGGCGTGGATCGTGGCCGCGCTTTCGGCGTTGATGTCGCTGCCCAAGGGCCAGCTTTTTGCGTTTTGCACCCGCCATGCGCCCGCGACAAGCTGCGCGCGCGCGCCCTCGATGCGCCGGACCGGCCCTGCGTCAGCGGTGAAGGTGATGAAGCTGACGCCGGTCAGAACGGTGCCGTCAAGATTTGCGCTTTTGGCGCGGATCACGGTTTGGCCGGTGCTGTCGCCCTGCCGAAGCCAGAGCCCCGATGCGCCAAGCGACAGCACCGCGCTATTGCCTGCCAGCGCGTCGCTGCGCGCCTCGTATTGGCGCGATGTGCTGGCCACGATCGGGTTTATAAAGCTGACGGCCAGAATGCCGATGGTCAGCGCCATGATCAGCGGTGCAACCAGAGACATGAGCGCCGAGCGCCCTGCGGCCCGTGTCACCACCAGTTCTGACGAGCGAGAAAGCCCCAAGAACAGAGCGATTGTGGCCAATATCATGATCAGCGGCAGGATTTGGTAAATCCCCTGCGGCACATTGAGCAGGGTCAGGGTGAGCACCTCTGAGAAGCTTGCGTCGAATTTGCTGTAGCGCCGCAATTGCTCGACCAGATCGAGAAAGACCATGATGAGAAAGAACACACCAAAGACCCCCAGAAACGTCATCAGGAACCGGCGCGCGAAATAGCGGTGCAGGATCATGGTGTCACCAGCAGGCGCGGTTTGCGTTTCAACAGGTAGGGCCGTGTCGATGCAAACAGCAAAAGCCAGACAATGGCGAGCCCCAGCACGATCGGCAGATAGGTGGCCATCCAGAAGGCGGCATTGTTGCGGGCGATATTGATCCCGACGGTTTCAACGGCTTTGATTACGATGATCAAAAAGATGGCGCCCACGATTTGGCGCCAGACCCCAAAACGGGTAAATCCGCCGACCATAAGCGCGGAAAAGCCCAAAAGCGCGCCCACCAGTCCAAGCAGGGCTTGCCCGAAGCGGTCATGGGCTTGCGAGATGAGCTGCGCCCTTGTTTGATTGGTTTGCGCTTGAAGTTGCGGTGTTGCACGCAGCAATTCAAGTGTTCCGACCTCGGATGATCTGCGCCCTGTGGCTTGCGCGACAGTCAGGAATGCGCCGATATCATAGGTAAAATCGCTAAAAGTGGTGGTGAAGAGCCGCTGTGTATCGCTTTGCAGGGTCTGGGCGAGCCCGTCGATCATCACAAGTTGCGCACCGGTGTCGGTGCGCACCAGGTAGGCTTGGGCGGCGGTATAGGTGATGGTTTTCGCGGGATCGCGGCTGTCGGACAGGAAAATGTCGCGCAATTCGCCCGCAGGGGTGATGTCGCGGATGTAAAAGGTGATCCCTGCGGTGGGCTCGATGAATTTCCCTTCGGTCAGCAGTCGTGCGGTGACGTTCTGGGCGAGTTCTGTGCGCCGCAGGTTCAGTTGTGCCGAGGCCAGAGGCACCAGAAAATGGGTCAACACCGACATCAAGAGCGCCACGATGATGCCGAAATACAGCACCGGGCGTGCAAGGCGGAAGGTTGCATAGCCGGTGGCTTGGATCACGACCATTTCGGATTCCGAGGTCATGCGGTTGGTGACATAGACTGCGGCCGCAAATGACGCCAAAGGCAGCGCCAGTTTGATCACCGCAGGCAGCGACAAGGCGCTAAATTCAAGAAACACCGCGGCCGATTGCCCGTCTGCGATCAACTGGTCGAACAAAACCACCGCTTTGTTGATCCAGTAGACCATCACAAGCACGAGGCTGAAGAATCCAAACAGGACCATCAGCTGTGACAGCAGATAACGGTCAAACCGTGCCAAATGGCGTATCCCCCGGATGAATGCCCTACATATGGTGGCAAACTAGCCCAAAGTTGCGGCGGACAAAACCGCTATCTGGTCATTGCGGGGGCATCAAGCTAGGTATTGCTCAAACCCCGCAACAAAAGGACCGATCCCAGATGACACAACCGATCACATGCCGTTTTACACAGGTGACTTTGGATGAGGTGGCGAGCGTTTCGGGGCTGGTTGCGATTTTTGTGGGTGCGGATGGCAAGTTGGATGCACCCGCGCGAAAAGTAAATAGTTTGAGCCGCAAAGCGGTGCAGCGGTTTGTGCAAAGTGCCGCGTTTAAAGGCTTGCCGGTGGGCGAAGCTGCACGTTTGGCCTATCCTGCGGGGATGGCGGCGCAGGGCGTGATTGTGGTCAAGCTGGACCGCAAGCCAAGCCAGCCAGAGGCGCGCAAGGCGGGGGCTGCCTTGGCGCGTGAAAAGGGGCCGCTGGATATCACGGTTTTGGCGGGCACATTGGCGCGCGTGACAGATGTGGCTTTGGGGCTGACGTTGCGCGATTATGAATTTTCCGACCACAAGACCGCCACGCCAAAGGCCCGCGGTGCGGCGGTATTTATGGTGTCAAAACCGCAAGACCATGATGCGGAGGCGATTGCGGCGGTGGCGCAGGGCGTGTTTTTCACCCGTGATTTGACCAACGAGCCGGCCAATGTGCTGACCACCACCGAATTTGCCGACCGGTTGGCGGCATTGCAGGCGATTGGCATCAAGGTAGAAGTTCTGGAAGAGGCCGAGTTGCAGGCTTTGGGCATGGGCGCGCTATTATGCGTCGGCCAAGGCTCGGCCAGCCCCTCAAAAGTAGTGGTGATGCAGTGGAACGGCGGCGGCAATGAGGCGCCGTTTGCGCTTGTTGGCAAGGGCGTGGTGTTTGACACCGGCGGGATCAGCATCAAACCTGCGGCAGGCATGGAAGAGATGACGATGGATATGGGCGGCGCGGGTGTTGTGTCGGGTGTGATGAAGACGCTGGCACTGCGCCGCGCCAAGGCCAATGTTGTGGGCGTTGTGGGCATTGTCGAGAATATGCCGTCGGGCAACGCGGTGCGCCCGGGCGATGTGGTGACCTCGATGAAGGGTGACAAGATCGAGGTGGTCAATACCGATGCCGAGGGGCGTTTGGTGCTTGCCGATATTCTTTGGTATACCCAAGAGCGGTTCAAGCCTGTGGGCATGATCAATCTCGCGACATTGACGGGGGCGATTATCATTGCACTTGGCCATGAGAATGCGGGTGTGTTTTCAAACTCGGACACATTAAGCGGCGCGTTTTTGAAAGCGGCGGGCAACGAGGGCGAGGGGGCGTGGCGGATGCCGCTGTCAGCCGCCTATGACAAGCTGATCGATTGCCGGATTGCCGATATGCGCAACACAGGCGGCGGACGTGCGGCGGGGTCGATCACGGCGGCGCAGTTTTTGGCGCGCTTTGTGCAGCCCGATGTGCCGTGGGCGCATCTGGATATTGCCGGCGTTGCCTCTGTTTCGAAACCCACGACATTGGCGCCTGCGGGGGCGACAGGTTGGGGTGTAATGGCATTAAACCGTTTTATATCAGACAATTACGAGGTTTAAGTGGGCGCGGTTTATTTTTATCACCTGACCGAGACGCCGCTGGACCAGACCGTGCCGATGCTGGTGGGCAAGGCGCGGGGCGCGGGATGGCGGGTGCTGGTGCGGGGCCGTCAAACGCCGCATCTGGAGCGTTTGGACCGCGTGTTATGGCAGGGTGCGCCCACGGGGTTTTTGCCGCACGGCTTGTCGGGTGGCGCGCATGACGCGCAGCAGCCTGTTTTGTTGGGAGTCGATGTGCCCAGCGAAGGGTTTGACTGTGTGATGAGCGTGGATGGTGCGGCGTTAAGTGCCGCCGAAGTGGGCCTGTTGCGGCGCGCGTGCATCTTGTTTGACGGCAATGATGATGCGGCCTTGCAGCACGCGCGCGGTCAGTGGAAAATGCTGAGTGATGCGGGGTGCGAGGCGCAATATTGGGCGCAGGACATGGGGTCGTGGGTCAAAAAGGCCGAGAGTAAGAGCGCCTAAAATGCAAAACCGGCGTCGAAGTCTGCGGGCAGTGACGTTGGGGGTGCAGCGCAGGCCGAGAGCGCCAAGAAGCCGATTATTGCGATATATTTCATGGGCTTACCTTGTCAGAATCAATTGATTGTCTTTGATCGTGATACTGTCGAAGCGCGACAGATACGTCATGCCTAAAAGTGAGCCGTCCATTTGGCCGTCATTGACCACGGCACGCACGCGGGTGTCGCGCATCGTGCCCAAGCTGACCGTATCGAGGCGCACAGCGGCGGTGCGCACGGTGCCATTGGCGGTATTGGCGCTGCCCAGATAGGCCAATGCACCCACGTCGATGCCGATGCGCGCGGCGTCTTGTCGGGTCAGCACCACTTGGGTGGCGCCGGTGTCGACGACAAAGTTGACCGGCACCCCGTTCACATCAAGCGTCAGGTAGTAGTGCCCGTCACGTTCACGCGGCAGCACGATGGTGTTTTCGCCGATCATGGCCTGTTTGGGCATCAGTGTATTCTGGATGTCCGACCACATGCCGATCACGGCGATGGCGCCCATGAAAATAAGCACCCAGATGCCGGCCTGTTGCAGGGTCTTGCCCAAATTCATCCGGCTGGCCAACAGATAGGACAGCAGCAATGCGCCGCCCAAGACGGAAAGATAGATGAGATTGGCTGTCTGATCTGGGCTCATGGCTTTGATATAGGGTCTATGCCCCGATCCCAAAAGACTGCGCGATGCCATCGAGGATAAATTGAATTGCCAGAGCGGCCAGCAATATCCCCAAAACCCGTGTCACGATGCTGATTCCGGTTTTGCCAAGCATCCGGTCAAGCGGTGTGGCGATCAGAAACGAGATGAACACAAAGCAGAGCACCGCAAGCATGACGCCCGCGATGGCGGCAAAATCGAGGGCAGAGCTGGCTTGGCCCGCCAGCAGGATGATTGTGGTGATCGCACCGGGGCCCACGATGAGGGGCAGGGCCAGCGGAAAGACCGACGGGTCATCGTGGTGTTCTGACGCGCCTTCATCGGCGTTTTCCTGCCGGCGGGCCTGGCGTTTCTGGAACAGCATTTCGAGTGCTGTGAGAAACAGCAAGATGCCGCCGGCGATGCGGAAGGCGGGCATCGAGATACCGATAAAGCCCAAGAGAGCCTCGCCCAGAAACAGGAATGCAAGCATCAAAGCACCTGCGATAATGCAAGCCCGCAGCGCGATTGTGCGCCGCTGGACGGATGTCATGCCTTGGGTCAGAGCCACAAAAAGTGGTGCCAGACCGGGCGGGTCGATGATGATGAACAGCGTGGTGAAGGCGGCGATGAGGGCGGGAATTTCTGTCATGGTCTTGCGCGCCTCACAAAGGGGGCCTCCGGCGGGGATAGTGGGAAACCAAAGAGGATCATGATTTTTGCGCTTTTTCCAGCTTTTCGAGCGATTGCATCCACATGGTTTCGGCGCGTTCCAGCCCGTTCATCACTTCGGCGTATTTCTTGTTCCATGTGGCAAGCTCGCCTGCCTTGCTGTCCTCGTAGAGGGCGGGATCGGCGAGTTTTTTGGCAAGTTTGTCGCGCATGTCATTGATTTTATTGACGCGCTCTTCGGATTTTTTGGCCTCGGCGCGCAGGGCCTGAACTTGTTCACGGGTGAAGGTTTCGACCTTGGGCGCGGCAGTTTTTGCCTTGCCCTTATCCTTGCCCACCGGTTTGTCGGGCGTCAGAAGCATTTTTCGATACGCTTCCAGATCGTCCTCGTATTGTGTGACATGGCCGTCTTTGACCAGCCAGAGACGGTCGGCGACCATCGACAAAAGGTGCATGTCGTGGCTGACAAGGATCACGGCACCGGTGTAGGCGGTGAGCGCATCGACAAGTGCTTCGCGGCTCTCGATATCGAGGTGGTTTGTCGGCTCGTCGAGGATCAGCAGGTGCGGTGCGGGCAGGGTGGCCAGCAAGAGCGACAGACGCGCCTTTTGCCCACCAGAGAGGCGGCCCACGACGGTATCGGCTTGATCGGCTCCAAGGCCGAATCCGGCGAGACGGGCGCGCAGGCGGGCCTGGCCTTCAGAGGCGCGTTCGCGCATGAGGTGTTGCAAAGGCGTCTCGTCGATGAACAGCTCGTCGACCTGGTGCTGGGCAAAGAAACCGATGCGCAGCTTGTTGGAGGTGACCATGCTGCCGTGGGCGATTTGCAGCCGGTCCGAGAGCATTTTCGAGAGTGTCGATTTGCCTTCGCCGTTGCGGCCCAGCAGGGCGATACGGTCGTCCTGGTCGATGCGCAAATTGAGGTCGCGCAGGATGATTGTATCGCCGTAGCCGACAGCAGCGCCCTCGGTGGCGATAATCGGCGGGCTGAGTTCCTCGGGCTTGGGGAAGGTGAAAACCGTGCGCGCCACATCTTCGGGTGCGCGGATTGTTTCCATCTTTTCCAACGCTTTGACGCGGGACTGGGCTTGTTTCGCTTTGGAGGCTTTTGCTTTGAAGCGGTCCACGAAGGCTTGCAGGTGTTCGCGTTTGGCGTCCTGTTTTTTGGCAGCAGATGCCAGAAGCGCCCGTTTTTGTGCCCGCTGTTTGGCGAACATATCATAAGTGCCTGTGTAGTAGATCAGGCCTTTGTCTTCCAGATGCAGGATGCCGCCGACCGAGCGGTTCAAAAGCTCGCGGTCGTGGGAGACGATCAGCACGGTATGGGGGTATTTGACGAGGTAGGCTTCGAGCCATAATGCGCCTTCAAGGTCGAGGTAGTTGGTCGGCTCGTCGAGCAGCAAAAGGTCAGGTTCCGAGAACAGCACAGCAGCCAAGGCCACCCGCATCCGCCAACCGCCCGAGAAGGCCGAGCAGGGTTGCAGTTGCTCGTCATGGGTGAAGCCCAAGCCTTTGAGGATGGTGGCCGCTCGCGCCTCTGCCGACCAGGCGTCGATGTCGGTCAGGCGGGTCTGCACGTAGGCGATGCGATTTGGGTCGGTGGCGGTCTCGGCCTCGGCCAGCAGCGCCTCGCGCTCGGTGTCGGCGCGCAGCACCGTGTTGATCAAGGAGACCTCGTTGCCGGGCACCTCTTGGCTGACGCCGCCGATTTTCCAGCCCTGCGGCATGTTCACGACGCCGGTATCAAGCACCATTTCGCCGCGGATGATTTTGAACAGCGTGGTTTTGCCAGAGCCGTTGCGCCCGACAAGGCCGACCTTGTGGCCGGTCGGGATGGTGACGGACGCATGTTCGACCAGGGTGCGGCCAGCGACGGAATATGTGATGTCTGATATTTTAAGCATGAGGGGGCTTTGCCTGATGTGGCGGGCCGCGTCAATCACAGCTTTTCAACACTGCGCGGCCATGGTAGTGCGCGGCCATCAATTCACGGGGGTTTCCCCCAGACATCAGCAAAAGAGGCCCATCATGGCAATTCAACGCACTTTTTCGATCATCAAGCCGGACGCCACAAAGCGGAACCTGACAGGCGCAATCGCGGCGAAATTCGAGGCCGCTGGCCTGCGCATCGTGGCATCCAAGCGTATCCAGTTGTCTTTGGCACAAGCACAGACGTTTTACGGTGTGCACGCCGAGCGTCCGTTCTTTGGCGAGCTTTGCGAGTTCATGATTTCCGAGCCGATTGTGGTGCAGGTTCTGGAAGGTGAAGACGCGATTGCGAAAAACCGCGAAGTGATGGGGGCGACAAACCCTGCGGACGCCGCAGAGGGCACGATCCGCAAGGAATTCGCGCTGTCAATCGGTGAGAATTCTGTGCACGGCTCTGATGCGCCGGAAACAGCCGCCGAAGAGATCGCGTTTTTCTTTTCCGGCCTTGAACTGGTTGGGTAAACCGCCCCGTTAAAATTTGAAAAGCCGCGGCGCAGGGATGCGCGGCGGCTTTTTGTTTGGGGGGCTAAGCCCCACCCAGTTGCTTGCGCATCGCCTGATAAATGACGGCGGTGGCGCTATTGGCCAGATTGAGCGAGCGCACACGTTTGTTCAGCATCGGCAGATGAAAGATCCGGTCTTGCAGCTCATCAAGAATCGCTAGTGGCAAGCCTTTGGATTCACACCCGAAAACGAGATATGCATCGTTTTGGTAATCCGGGGCATAGACGCTTTGTGCGCCATTTTCTTCGAAAAAATACAAGCGGTCCCGGGGCGGTTTTCGGGCGTCCAAGAAGCTTTGCCAATCATCATATTCGCTTAGATCGACGTATTTCCAATAGTCGGTGCCAGCACGGCGCACCGACTTTTCGTCCAATGAAAACCCGTAAGGTTTGATCAGGATCAGTTCCAGATCAAGCGCCACGCAAGTGCGCCCGATGGCGCCCGTATTGTAGGGAATCTCGGGGTTTACCAAAATAATTTTCAAGCGAGGATCTGTCATTTTTGCACTTTACGCGCAGGGCAGAAAAAGGGCCAGTGAGCGCTGCATTTTCCGAAGGGAGGGGCGGAGGTGTGCGGCGGCTCGCTGGCCGTGATCGTGGTCAGATGCTTGCGTAATCGGTGAAGACCGGTGCAGGCGCGGGAGTGGCGCCTTGTTCCTTTGCCGGCGTGGGCGCGGGGGCCGGTTTTTGACCGATTGGCTTGGCTTGTGCCATTGCTCTCATCCTTGGTTGCCTCGATGTGCGGAGTGTCCGCGCGCCTCTTGATCGGGCGATAAAATTACCTTTGCAGATAACTATGCCCGCCAAGAGGCGATATTGTGTCGAAATTGTGGCGCGATTTACCGCTTGGGGGCACTGCGTTTTGGCGCAGCTTTGCGCGGTGATGGCTTGCCGCCCGGTGGCACAAACCGCTTGGATGTGTCGTTGGCTTTTGGCTTGGGCTTGGCACTTGCTGCGCCGACTGGCTTGCCTTTGTAGGCCGGTTTGCCGCCGTCTGACTTGCCTTTGTAGCCGTCGGATTTGCCTTTGTAGGCGGGTTTTCCGCCGTCTGACTTGCCGCCGTCGGATTTACCTTTGTAGCCCTCTGATTTGCCCTTGTAGGCGGGGCGGCTGTCGTCGTCGCGCGCTTTGTAGGGTTTCTTGAGCGGGGCGACCGCATCGCCGTGATCGCGACGCTCTGGCTTGGCGAAGGTGGATTTTTTGTGCCGCGGTTTTGCACGCGCCTCGCCTGAGGGCTCGATAGCGGCCACATCTGCCTGTGTGGATGGCGGCGGTGTGGAGGTGTCGCGGGGTTTGCGCGGACGCTCGTCGCGGTTGTAGGGTTTGGCGTCACGTTTCTCGCGCGGTTTGTCGTCGTAGTCGCGTTTTGTGACCCGCGGTCCGCGTTCGCCCAATTGTGGTGGGCCATCAAGGGCGGTCAGTTTGGCCTGATTTTCCAGCGACATGTCAGGGCCTACGGATTTCAGGAAACCTGCCACAGCAGGTGCGGAGATTTCGACAAAGGTCTCGTTGGGCTGGATCCGGATCGCGCCGATCTCGGATTTTGTGATGCCGCCTGCGGTGCAGATCATCGGCAAGAGCCAGCGCGCCTCTGCCTTGCCTTCGCGGCCCACATCGACCGAGAACCATTTGGAGGGGCCGAATTCCTTGCGCTCTTTGGGCGAGCGGTCGGGGCGGTCGGGGCGGTCGGCACTTTGTGGGCCGTCTTTGTAGTCGGACAAATCCTCCGGTGCGGATTGCTTGCCTGCATAAAGGCGCAAATATGCGGCGGCGATGACGTCTGGTGTGTGAAGGTCCAGAAGTTTGCCCGCAAAGAGGGTCTCGTCCTCGGTAAAGGTTTCCGACCAGATCGGGTCTTCCAGAAGCCGTTCGCGGTCGCGGTTGACCACGTCGTCAGCGGACGGCGGCTTGTCCCAGGTCGCGGTCAGTTTGCCCCATGTCAGCAGGTTCATCGCGCGGCGTTTCATTTTCGCCGGTGCGATCAGCGCGGAGACCCCTTTGCGGCCTGCGCGCCCTGTGCGTCCCGAGCGGTGCAGCAGGGTTTCGGCGTTGGTGGGCAACTCCGCGTGGATCACCAGTTCGAGGTTGGGCAAATCGATGCCGCGGGCCGCTACATCGGTGGCCACGCACACCCGCGCACGCCCGTCGCGCATCGCTTGCAATGCATGGCTGCGTTCTTGCTGGGATAGCTCGCCCGACAGCGCCACGGTAGCAAAGCCACGGTTCGACAGGCGGGTGGTCAGGCGGGTCACGCTGGCGCGGGTGTTACAAAACACAATCGCATTGGGCGCGTCGTAGAAGCGCAGCGTGTTGATAATGGCCGCGTCGATGTCGTGGTTGGCCACCGAAAGCGCACGGTATTCGATGTCGGTGTGCTGGCTTTCTTTTGAGACGGTCTGCACGCGCACGGCGTCTTTTTGGTAGGATTTGGCGAGTTTTGCGATGGCGGCGGGCACGGTGGCCGAGAACATCAATGTGCGCCGGGTGGCAGGGGCCTCGCCCAGGATAAATTCGAGGTCTTCGCGAAAGCCCAGGTCGAGCATTTCGTCGGCCTCGTCCAGGATAATCGCACGGATGTCGGACATATCCATCGAGCCACGCATGACGTGGTCCTTGAGGCGGCCCGGTGTGGCCACAACGATATGCGCGCCGCGTTCCAGCGTGCGGCGCTCGTCGCGCATATCCATGCCACCGACGCAAGACGCCATCGTGACGCCAGCGCCCGCATAGAGCCATTGCAACTCGCGTTTGACTTGCAGCGCAAGCTCGCGGGTCGGCGCGATGACAAGGGCGAGGGGCCGTGCGGCGGGGCCGAACGTGCCGTCCTCGGTCAGGATTGTCGGACCAATCGCAAGGCCGAAGCCCACGGTTTTACCCGAGCCGGTTTGCGCAGAGACCAGCAGGTCCTTGCCTTCAAACGCAGGGTTTGTCACTTCGTCTTGAACAGGGGTGAGGGTCTCATAGCCCTGTTTTGCCAGTGCATCGGCAAGGGTCTGAATCATCGGTTTCATAGTCAGCTTTCGGACGGATACTTCAATTGTGCGCCCCGAGTGCATCCGGCAGTCGGGTTCCATAAACAGGCGCTCGCTTGCATCCATCGTCAAGTCTTTGGCCTATGGGGGCCAGTAGCATGTCGGGCGGGGGTGTCAAACACTATGGGCGGTTAATGGCCAGTTTGTTCTGGGCTGTGGTCCCGGATCAGGTGTTGCGTTTGGCCGCTGAGGCCGCGAGCAATTCGCGCGCACGGGTTTCGGCGCGCCGCACCCGCACGGCGGTCAGGAACGCCTCTTGCAGGGTTTGCGACGAGGCGCCCAAAACTTCGGCGATGGCGAGCACGATTTTTTCGTCACCGGACGCGGCCTGTTCGGCCAAGGCGAGGTCGGCCAGTTCGTTTGCGGTATCAAGCGTGTAATCGGACATTTAGCGTGTTGTCTCTGTGAGGCGCCGCCGCACGTAGGATTTCACTGTGCCAATCATCGGGTCCATGTAGGGGTCTTCAAAGAAGTGGCCCGCGCCGTCCATTTCATCATGGGTGACGGTGATGCCTTTTTGCTCGTGCAGTTTATTGACCAGCGTCACGGTGTCGGCGGGCGGGGCTACGCGGTCGGTTGATCCGTTGATGATCAAGCCGGACGCAGGGCAGGGCGCCAGAAAGCTGAAGTCATACATGTTTGCAGGTGGCGACACCGAGATAAAGCCGGTGATTTCTGGCCGCCGCATCAAAAGCTGCATCCCGATCCATGCGCCAAAAGAAAAGCCCGCGACCCAGCAATGTTTCGCGTTGTTGTTCATTGATTGCAGGTAATCAAGCGCCGAGGCAGCATCGGACAATTCGCCCACGCCTTGGTCGTATTCGCCTTGGCTGCGCCCGACGCCGCGGAAGTTGAACCGCAAAACGGTAAAGCCCATGTTATAAAAGGCGTAGTGCAGGTTGTAGACCACGCGGTTGTTCATGGTGCCGCCGAATTGCGGATGCGGGTGAAGCACGATAGCGATGGGCGCATCGCGGTCTTTTTGCGGGTGATAGCGCCCTTCGAGGCGGCCTTCGGGACCAGGGAAAATGACTTCGGGCATTGATGCGGCCTTCTTTTAGGTATAGGGGCCGTTTGCTATTCTTGACGAAAACGCTCAGGCACTTTAGAAAGATTCTAAACACGTGGCGGACCACATGTCTTAAGGGTTGCTTTGCACCTAATGAGGCAGGCCGCAAACGTCAATGAAATTGCGCTTTTGCGCAGCAATGGCAGGGGATGATCGATGAAATTGAGCACCAAGGGCCGTTATGCGATGGTTGCACTTGCGGATCTGGCCTTGCAGCCAGCGGGATCGCTGGTGAACCTGACCGAGATTTCCAAGCGGCAGGATGTGTCGCTGGCCTATCTGGAGCAGCTGTTTGTCAAGTTGCGCCGTGCAGAGTTGGTGGAATCGGTGCGAGGACCGGGGGGCGGGTATCGTTTGGCGCGTGCGGCGTCGGAAATTCGTGTGTCGGAAATTCTGGGCGCTGTTGATGAGACTGTGAGTGCGATGCACAAGGGGGCCGGTGCCTCTGGTGGCGCCTCTGGCAGCCGTGCGCAGTCGCTGACCAACCGGTTGTGGGAGGGTCTTAGCGCCAATGTCTATGTGTTTTTGCATCAGACCCGGCTGTCGGATGTGGTGGGCAACGAGATGGCGCCGTGTCCGGCGGTGCCTGCGTTGTTCGAGGTGGTTGATGATGTGTAATCGCCTTGGGGGCCAGCCGCCATACCCCCGGCATCGTTTGGTTTGGACGATGCGATGAGCCGGGTGTATCTGGATCATAACGCAACAACGCCATTGCGCGCCGAGGCACGGGTGGCGATGATTGCGGCGATGGATCTGGTGGGGAACCCCAGTTCGGTTCATGCCGAGGGCCGTGCCGCCAAGGGTATTGTCGAGACGGCGCGGGCACAGGTGGCCGATGCTGTTGGGGCATCGGGCGCGGATGTTGTGTTTGTGTCGGGGGCGACGGAGGCGGCGGCGCTGTGTTTGGCGGGGCGCGGATTAAAGGCGTCAGGCTTGGAACATGCGGCGGTGGCGGCCTGGGTTGATGCGGTTTTACCTGTCGCCCGGGGCCGTGTTGTGGTTGACGATCCGGCGCACTCTGTTGTGCAATTGGCCAATTCCGAGACCGGATTGGTGCAGGAATTGCCTGCGGGACTGGCTGTGAGCGATTTGACCCAAGGGTTTGGCAAGGTGCCGTTTTCCTATGCTTGGGCGGGTGTGGCGATGGTATTTCTCTCAGCCCACAAGTTTGGTGGTCCCAAAGGTATTGGCGCGCTGATCATGCCGGCGGGCACCGATTTGGCCGCACAGATAAAAGGCGGCGGGCAAGAAATGGGCCGCAGGTCAGGCACCGAAAACGTCGTCGCGATTGCCGGATTTGGTGCTGCGGCACAGGCTGCACAGCGCGATTTGGCGAATGGACGCTGGGAGCGGGTTGCGCAGCTTAGAAATATTCTAGAAAAGGCCATTGAGGCGCAGGCTTCGCAGACTATTTTTGTAGGGAATGGCGCAAACCGCTTGCCCAACACCAGTTGCTTTATTGCAAAGGGCTGGAAGGGCGAGACACAGGTGATGGCGATGGACCTTGCCGGATTTGCGATCTCGGCGGGTTCGGCCTGTTCGAGCGGCAAGGTGAAGGCGAGCCCCGTGTTGGCGGCTTTGGGGCATAGCGCCGAGGAGGCCCGCTGCGCTGTGCGGGTGTCGCTGGGTGTCGAGACGACAGAGCAGGAGGTCCTGCGGTTTGCGCAGGTCTGGACGGATAAATATGCGCGCGTTTGCGCAGAAGTAAGGAGTTAGGCAATGGCGACTGTCGATCAAGTTGACGTCAAAGACGGCGTAGATCAGGACACCGTGGATGCGGTGGCGGCCCTGTCAGGCACCTATAAGCATGGCTGGGACACCGATATCGAGATGGATTATGCCCCCAAGGGCGTGAACCCCGATATCGTCAAGCTGATCTCGTCCAAGAATGACGAGCCGCAGTGGATGACCGATTGGCGTCTTGAGGCGTTTGCACGGTGGGAAAATCTGGTCGAGCCGACATGGGCGATGGTGAGTTACCCTGAAATCGATTTTCAGGACATCTATTATTATGCCCGGCCAAAGAGCATGGCGGTAAAGCCAAAATCGTTGGGCGAGGTTGATCCCAAATTGCTGGCGACCTACGCCAAGCTTGGTATCCCGTTGAAAGAGCAGGCAATTCTGGCGGGCGTCGAGGGCGCTGCGGCGACACCTGCCGAGGGCCGTAAGGTGGCCGTTGATGCGGTGTTTGATTCTGTGTCCGTGGGCACGACGTTTCAGGCCGAGTTGAAGAAGGCGGGGGTGATTTTCTGCTCAATCTCAGAGGCGATCCGCGAGTATCCTGATCTGGTGAAGAAGTATCTGGGCACGGTGGTGCCGGCGTCGGATAACTTCTACGCGACGCTGAACTCGGCTGTGTTTTCGGACGGGTCGTTTGTTTATATCCCGCCGGGCGTGCGTTGCCCGATGGAATTGTCGACCTATTTCCGCATCAATGCCGAGAATACCGGCCAGTTTGAGCGCACCCTGATCATTGCCGACAAGGGGTCCTATGTATCCTATCTGGAGGGTTGCACGGCGCCGAAACGCGATGTTGCCCAGCTTCATGCCGCGGTGGTCGAGATTATCATCGAGGAAGATGCCGAGGTGAAGTATTCCACCGTGCAGAACTGGTATCCGGGTGATGAAAACGGCAAGGGCGGCATTTATAACTTTGTGACCAAGCGGGCCGATTGCCGTGGCTCGCGGTCCAAGGTGATGTGGACCCAGGTCGAGACAGGCTCGGCGATTACGTGGAAGTATCCAAGCTGTATTTTGCGCGGGGATGACAGCCAGGGCGAGTTTTATTCCATCGCGATTGCCAACAACATGCAGCAGGCCGATACCGGCACCAAGATGGTGCATCTGGGCAAGCGCACCAAGTCGCGGATCGTGTCCAAGGGGATTTCAGCGGGCCGCGCGCAGAACACTTACCGCGGGCTGGTGTCGATGCACCCCAAGGCAAAGGAAAGCCGCAATTATACCCAGTGTGACAGCCTGTTGATTGGCGATAAATGCGGCGCGCATACCGTGCCCTATATCGAGGTCAAGAATAACTCGAGCCGTGTCGAGCATGAGGCGACCACATCCAAGGTGGATGATGACCAGTTGTTTTATTGCCGGTCCAGAGGCATGGACGAGGAAGAGGCCGTGGCTTTGGTTGTGAACGGGTTTTGCAAGGAAGTGCTGCAAGCGCTGCCGATGGAATTTGCCATGGAAGCCCAAGCGCTGGTCGCGATCTCGCTGGAAGGCTCGGTGGGGTAGGCGTGACCATGTTCATTCAACATAAATGCCGTAGCGATGCCGCCGGTGCGCCTTATTTGGGCCGCAGTGGTCACCAAAGTGTTAACTTGAGCAAAATGCGTAAAAAGCTTGAGGGTGATGACAATGGCGATGGCAGATCAGTTGGACGAATTCAACGCAAGGGTGAGCAAAATCAACGACCCGCGCAATACGTCGTATTTCGACCCGGAGATGGAAATGCATGTGCCCAAGCGGCTTTCCAAACAGTTGATCATCAAGGCGCAGGTCAAGCGGGTCGGGCTGGTGGCCTTGATCTGCTCGGCGGGGGTCGGGGCGGTTGCGTTGCTGGTGACGCAATTGATGTCAACGCGCTTTGGCGTGTTCGGACCCGAGGCACCCATGGTGATCTACGCCAGTGCGGCAATTCTGGCGCTGCTGATTGGCGGTTTTTTAAAGATGAAAACCGTGCCGCATATGGGCGCGCAGTTCGCCGGGATCTGGGTGATGGTCGCGGGGATGCACAATCTGGTCTGGCTGTTCCCGCAGGCCTTCGAGACGCTATATTCGGCCGAGTATGTGGCGGCAATCCAAGCCACAACCATGGCGGGCAGTCTGTTGGTTTTCGGGACCACATATACGCTTTAACGGGCCATGGCGGTCCCCAAGTTTTGACCCTGCGAGCCTTGAGCGCTTGCGGGGGTTTTATCGTTTCAACACATGTTCGCGCGCAGGAGAAATAGAATGCTGGAAATCAAGGGCCTGATGGCCGACCTTCAAGATGAAGACAAGACGATCCTGAAAGGTGTTGATCTGTCGATCGGCGCGGGGCAGGTCCATGCGATCATGGGGCCGAACGGGTCGGGCAAATCGACCTTGTCCTATGTGTTGTCGGGCAAGGGCGGCTATGAGGTGACGGGCGGGTCGGCGACGCTTGATGGTGTTGATCTGCTGGGCATGGAGCCCGAAGAGCGCGCGGCGGCGGGCCTTTTTCTGGCGTTCCAATACCCTGTCGAAATTCCCGGTGTCGGCAATATGACGTTTCTGCGCACTGCCGTGAACGCCCAGCGCAAGGCGCGCGGCGAAGAGGAGCTGTCTGCGGGCGATTTCTTGCGGGTTGTGCGTGAAAAGGCCAAAAGCCTGAAGATCGACGCCGATATGTTGAAACGTCCGGTCAATGTCGGCTTTTCGGGCGGCGAGAAAAAGCGCAACGAGATTTTACAGATGGCGATGTTGGCGCCAAAGATGTGCATCCTGGACGAGACCGATTCCGGTCTGGATGTGGATGCGATGAAATTGGTGGCCGAAGGGGTGAATGCGCTGCGCTCCGAGGGGCGCTCGTTTCTGGTGATCACCCATTACCAGCGTCTTCTGGATCATATCAAACCCGATGTTGTGCATATCATGGCCGATGGGCGTATTGTCAAATCCGGCGGTCCTGACTTGGCGCTGGAGGTTGAAAACAACGGCTATGCGGATATTCTGGAAGAGGTGGCATAATGGCATTGGCCAAGCTGAAAGCCGATACCACGCAGGCGCGACTGGCCGGGCTTGCAGTGCCCCAAGGGTTGGAAACGGCACGCAAGGATGCATTGAACCGGCTCGCTGTCATGGGGCTGCCGGGCAAGCGTGACGAATATTGGAAATACACCGATCCGACCACATTGACCGATGCGGATGCTTTGCCTGCGGCGATTTTTGACGCGGGCGAGCCGCTGTTGTTTGATACGGTCGCGCGGATCAAAATTGTCTTTGTTGATGGGGTTTTTGATCCTGATGCCTCCGATGATCTGGCGGGTGAAGGTGTCGAGATTGCCCGTCTGGGTGATGTGGCGGCAGCGGATGTGCATTGGGCAAAAGAGTTTTACGGCACGCTGGAAGCCCGCGGCCAGACACCTGTGCCGCGGCCCTTGGCCACGTTGAACACGGCTTTTGCCACCGACGGTGTGGTGATCCGTGCGACGGCGAAAGTGGCCAAGCCTGTCAGTCTGATTTATTTGCACAAAGATCAGGTCTCTGATGTGATGCTGCATTCGCTTGTGAAGGTGGAGGCGGGTGCTGCGTTGACGCTGCTGGAAAACGGGCCGGCGGCGGCGCGGTTCAATTCTGTGCTCGAGGTCGATGTGGCCCAAGGCGGCGCGTTCCACCATGTGCGCGCGCAGGGCCGCGACCATGAACGTCGCGCCGTAACACATTGTTTTGCAAGGATTGCAGGTGAAAGCCTGTTCAAGTCATTCACGCTGGCGGTGAACGGACGTTTGACCCGCAACGAGTGTATCATCGAGATGGTCGGCGACGATGCGGTGGCGCATGTGGCGGGGGCTTGTGTGGGTGATGGTGCTGAGTTTGTGCATGATGATACGGTTTTTGTGACCCACGAGGGTTTGCGCGGCGAAAGCCGTCAGGTGTTTAAAAAAGTGCTGCGCAATGGCGCGGTCGGTGTGTTCCAGGGCAAGATTCTGGTCAAGGCGGGCGCGCAAAAGACCGATGGATATCAGATCAGCCAGTCGCTGTTGCTGGACGGTGACAGCCAGTTTCTGGCCAAGCCCGAGCTGGAGATTTATGCCGATGATGTGGCCTGTTCGCATGGGTCCACATCGGGTGCAATCGACGAGGACGCGCTATTTTATTTGCAGTCACGCGGCGTGCCGTTACAGGCGGCGACGGATCTGTTGACGCTGGCATTTCTGGCGGAAGCCTTACAGGAAATCGGTGACGCCGTGTTGGCCGATGAATTGCGCGACCGGCTGGAAAGCTGGCTGGCGAGGCGCGGCTGATGTCGGTGACCGCAGATATGGTGCGCACATGGCGCAGGCCCCGCGCCGTGATGCGCGACCTGCTGGCGCATGGCTTGCGTGAAGACCGTGCGCTTGCCTATTTGATGGTTGCTTGCACGGTGATTTTCATCGCGCAGTGGCCCAGGTTGTCACGGCTTGCCGCGGGGTTTGACCTTGCACCGGGCGCCGAGGCCCCAGAGTTATCACGCTTGATTGCTTATGAGTTTGTCGGCTGGTTGACGGTGTGGCCGCTGATGTTTTACGCGATTGCGGCGCTGTCGCATCTGATCGCCAAAATGTTTGGTGGAAAAGGCAGTTTTTACACCGCACGTCTGGCATTGTTCTGGTCGCTTTTGGCCACGACGCCGGCGGCATTGCTTTATGGGTTAACCGCAGGGTTTCTGGGCGCATCGACCCAGACCCATATTGTGGGGGCTATCTGGTTGGGCGCGCTGGCGGTGATCTGGGTGCAGACATTGCGGCAAGCTGAGGCATGAACATCACGATCAGCTCATTTCTGGCGGCGATCTGGACCACGATTATTGATCCGGCCAAAGTGGCAAGGCAGATCATGGCGCGGCGCTATACCCGCGGCACGCTGTGGACCGGATTGGCGCTGGTCAGCATCGTAAGCGTCATTTTATTGCGCTTGCTGTATTTTGTCGCACCGGTGGCGATGCCGATGGGGTTTACCCCGAACCTATATGGTCTGGTGATGGCCAGTGTTCTGGTGATTTTGACCTTTGCGCTCTATCTGACAGGGCAGGTATTTGGCGGGAAGGCGACCTTTCCCCATAGCTTTGCAATCATCATTTGGTTGGAAGCCGTGGCGCTGGTCATTCGCGCCGTGCAGGCGATTGTCTATTTGATCAGCCCTGTGATGGCGTCATACGTTTCGATTTTTGGCATTGTGGCCTTGCTTTGGATATTGCTGAATTTTGTCAAACAGGTGCACCGGTTTGAAAGCTTTGGCCGCGCGGTTTTGACGATTGTGGTGGCGATCGGCGGGATTGGCTTTGGGTTTGGATTTTTCATGACGTTGATCGGGATCAGCGCAGGTGTGGGGCTATGACGATGTTTGATGTGCAAAAGCTGCGGGCGGATTTTCCGATACTATCGCGCAAAGTAAACGGTAAGCCGCTGGTTTACTTGGATAACGGCGCATCTGCACAAAAACCGCAGGTGGTGATTGACGCGATCAATACCGCCTATGCGGATGAATATGCCAATGTGCATCGCGGGCTGCACACGCTGTCGACAATCGCCACCGAGAAATATGAAGGCGTGCGCGGCAAGATTGCCCGCTTTTTGAATGCCGGGTCCGAGGCTGATATCATCCTCAATTCCGGCACCACCGAGGGCATCAATATGGTGTCTTACGCATGGGCCGCACCCCGCTTGCAGGCTGGCGACGAAATTGTGCTGTCGATCATGGAGCATCACGCCAATATCGTGCCCTGGCATTTCCTGCGCGAGCGCATGGGGGTTGTGATCAAATGGGTTGATGTGGATGCCAAGGGCGATCTGGACCCCGAGGCGGTGATTGCAGCGATCGGTCCAAAGACCAGACTGGTGGCCGTGACCCATATGTCAAACGTGCTGGGCACGGTTGTGGACGTCAAAGCGATCTGTGCGGGTGCCCGGGCAAAAGGCGTGCCCGTGCTGGTTGATGGCAGCCAGGCGGCGGTGCATATGCCGGTTGATGTGCAAGATATCGGCGCGGATTTCTATGCAATCACTGGCCATAAACTCTACGGGCCGTCGGGGTCCGGCGCGATCTATGTGGCGCCTGCGCGCATGGCCGAGATGCGCCCGTTTATGGGGGGCGGTGATATGATTCGCGAGGTCAGCCGTGATGCGGTGATCTATAACGATGCGCCGATGAAATTCGAGGCGGGCACGCCGGGGATCGTGCAAACCATCGGGCTTGGGGTTGCGATCGACTATATGACTGGCATTGGTATGGGCGCGATTGCGGGCTATGAAAAAACCCTGTGCGCCTATGCCCGCAGCCGGCTTGACGGATTGAACTGGCTGTCGGTGCAGGGGCAATCGGAAACCAAGGGCGCGATTTTCAGTCTGACGATTGACGGGGCGGCCCATGCGCATGACATCTCGACGGTGCTGGATAAAAAGGGCGTTGCGGTGCGGGCAGGCACCCATTGCGCGATGCCGTTGATGGCGCATATGGGCGTCGGCGCCACCTGCCGCGCGTCGTTTGCGATGTATAATACTGTCGAGGAAGTGGACGTGCTGATTGATGCGCTCGAGCTGTGCCACGAATTATTCGGCTAGTATGGCGTGAAACCTGCCTTCGGCAGTTGCGGCGTCTGTTTGGCATGGGTATAGACAGCGCAACGCACCCATAGCTCAGCTGGATAGAGCGCTGCCCTCCGAAGGCAGAGGTCACAGGTTCGAATCCTGTTGGGTGCACCATACCCACGCTGCGTTTGCCGCACTTGAAGAGGCGCAGGCCGAAACCGCGCAGCCGGTTGTCCCAGATGACGCCGTCCTTGGCACGGATCTATCATCAGCTCCCGACGAACCCCAGCAAGCCCCGGTCTTTGCCGATTTATATGCGCACAGAAGACTATAATTTACGTCGCGAGCGAATGGCCATGTAAACCAGCGGAATCCCTGTGACGCCGCCAAGGGCCAGTGAATAGATGACCGCACTTTGGCCACTGCCATCGGCCAGAACGCCGCCAAAATGCGTCAGGAACAGGCTTGCGGGGATGATCCCGGCAAAGGTCGCGATGGCAAAGCGCCAAAACCCAAGCGCGCTTAGCCCGGCGGCATAGCTCATCAGATCAAACGATATGAACGGGATAAGCCTGCTGATGAAGACGGCGAACATCAGGGCGTTTTGTGACCCCAAAAGCCCTGCATCGATCTTGTCACCAAACCACTGTGCCAATAAGTCGCGCCCGAGCACACGGGCAATCATAAACGCGATCAAGGCGCCTGCTTCGGCCCCCGCAATGACGTAAATCGCGCCCGCAGTATGGCCAAAAACCATCCCCGACACGATTGCAATGGGCGCGCTTGGGATCGGGCTAAACACAATTGCAGCCGTCATCAAACCGATAACGGCCAAAGGGCCAAGGATTCCAAGATCCGCTACAAGTTGTTTTGCGACATCGGGATCGGTAAAATATGCTACAATATCAGGGTTTTTCCACGTCAGATAGGACATGCCAGCGATAGCGATTGCAAAGATGACGGCTAGGATCAGTTTGTAACGCATAACTTGCGAAAACCTTTTGTGCGGCGCATTGGTTTTTCGGTGGCCGAGATGTAAGAAATTACCTATGTTGCTTGTCGCACTGTGTGCTTGAACGCAAGGTGAAATCAGCTTGGTTTACAATGACGGTTTTGTGAGCAGTTGCATAGGGGCGCGGGGCAAGTTTCGACTTGACCTTACTGTGCCGGAACCGTTCAAGGCAGGCAAAACAGGAGATACAGCATGATCCCAGAAATAGGCCAAATTGCTTTGACGCTCGCGTTGATGACGGCAGTCGTGCAAGGCGTTATTCCAATTTGGGGGGCTGCAAGGCAAAACGCACTGTGGATGCGCAGCGGAACTGCGGCTTCTGTTTTGCAATGTATATTGATTGCAGTGGCGTTTGCCGCTTTGATGCGTTCTTTCGTGGTGAGCGATTTTACCGTTGTGAATGTGGTCGAGAACTCCAATTCACTCAAGCCGATGGTGTTTAAAGTCGCGGGCACATGGGGCAGTCACGAGGGATCGCTGTTGTTGTGGTCGCTGATCCTGGCGGTTTTTGGTGCGGCGGTTGCCGTGTTGGGGCAAAATATTCCACTGCCTTTGAAGGCGCGCACGCTGAGTGTGCAGGCCTGGATCAGCATTGGTTTTCTGAGCTTTATGTTGTTCACATCCAACCCGTTCGAGCGCGTGTTTCCAGCGCCCCTTGACGGCAATGACCTGAACCCGCTGTTGCAGGATATTGGTTTGGCAATGCATCCGCCGCTGCTGTATTTCGGCTATGTCGGTTTCTCGATTGTTTTCAGCTTTGCAGTGGCAGCGCTGATCGAGGGTCGTGTTGATCCGGCTTGGGCGCGTTGGGTGCGCCCGTGGACATTGGCGGCGTGGATTTCATTGACCGCAGGCATCGCGCTGGGGGCCTGGTGGGCCTATTATGAACTTGGCTGGGGTGGCTGGTGGTTCTGGGATCCCGTCGAGAACTCGAGCTTCATGCCGTGGTTGTTGGGCACCGCTTTGCTGCACTCTGCCATTGTCACCGAAAAGCGTGGCGCGTTCAAAAGCTGGACGATCTTGTTGGCGATCTTGACCTTTTCGATGTCCTTGCTGGGCACGTTCATTGTGCGCTCAGGTGTTTTGACGTCTGTCCATGCCTTTGCGGTCGATCCGGCACGCGGCCTTTATATCGTCGGGCTACTGGCTATCGCAATTGGCGGGTCGTTGACGCTTTATGCTGTGCGCGCGCCGAAAATGGAGCCGGGCGGATTGTTCACCCCCGTCAGCCGTGAGGGTGGCTTGTTGATCAACAATTTGCTGCTTGGTCTGGCGACGGCGGTTGTCTTGTTCGGCACGCTTTATCCGCTGTTCCTGGAGGCACTTACCGGCGATAAAATCTCCGTTGGGCCGCCGTTCTTCAATTCGGCGTTTCTTCCGATTGCCTTGCCGTTGTTGATCGTCATGGCGATCGGGCCTTTTCTGTCATGGAAACGTGCGGATTTGCCCGGTGTCGTGCAGCGTCTGAAATGGGTTCTGGCCGTGTCGATAGTGGCTATGCTGGTGGTTTGGTATTTTCAGACCGGCGGGCCGGTCTTGGCGGTTGTCTCGGTTCTGATTGCGTTCTGGCTGTTGTTGGCGACGCTGCATGAATGGGCGCTGCGGATCAAGCTGGGGCGCGAACCTTTGCAAGACAGTTTGGCGCGAATGCGCCGGATGCCGCGCGCGGCGCATGGTATGACGCTTGCCCATCTCGGGGTTGCTGTTGTTATGCTCGGGATGATCGGGTCGTCTGCATGGAAGTCAGAGGAAGTTCTTTTTGTGGAGCCCGGTGCTCAAGTCTCGATTGCGGGGTTTGATGTTACGTTTGAAGGGGTCACGGCCGTGCGAGGGCCAAACTATATTGCCCAGGTCGGGGCGCTTAAGATCATGCGCGATGGCAAGGATCTGGGGTATTTGAATCCGGAGCGGCGGACCTATCCGGTTGCACAGTCCCAGACCACCGAAGCGGGGATCCGCTCGACACTGGCGGGCGATCTATATGCTTCGATCACCGAACCTGCCGACGAAAGTGCGACAGGTAAGTGGACGTTGCGGATCTTGTATGAGCCCTTTGTCGGGTTTATCTGGCTTGGGTCTTTCCTGCTGGTTCTGGGGGGGCTGATTTCACTGTCGGATCGCAGGCTTCGGGTCGGCGCGCCGCGCAGTCGGCCACAGCCCGCGCCTGAAACTGTGGCGGCGGAGTAGACTATGAAACGCTTGATCGTATTCTTGCCGCTGCTGGCCGCACTTGGTATCGGGGCTGCCGTACTCTGGGGGCTTGACCCCGAGCGCGACCCCAATGGCATCCCGTCGGTATTGATCGGCCAGCCGGTGCCGGAGTTTGATTTGCCGGCCGTTGCGGGTATCGACACACCGGCGCTGGCGGCAAAAGACCTCAGGAAAAACGAAGGTCCGGTGTTGGTAAATGTTTTTGCCTCCTGGTGTGTGCCGTGTCGCGCCGAACATGTGGTGCTTAGCCGGATGGTGGCAGAGGATGGTTTGATCCTGATGGGCATCAATTACAAAGATAAGCCCGAAGATGCCGCCGAATGGCTGGATGAACTGGGCAATCCCTATGCCCGTATCGGGTCTGATGAAAGCGGGCGCGCAGGCATTGAATGGGGTATTTCGGGCGTGCCTGAAACATTCATCGTGGATGCGAATGGCACGGTTGTGTTTCGCTACGTCGGCCCGATCTATACCGATAAAGCAATGGCCGCCGTGCGCGAAGCGCTCTCAAAAGCAAGCGGAGGTCCTTCATGATACGGATTGCATTGATCTTGATGTTTGTCGCAACCGCGTCCTTTGCTGTCGAGCCTGACGAAATTTTGAGCGACCCGGTGTTGGAGGCCAGAGCGCGGGATATTTCCACAAACTTGCGCTGTGTCGTTTGCCAGAACGAGAATATCGACAGCTCGAACGCCGGTGTCGCCCGTGACCTGAGGCTATTGGTGCGCGAACGCCTGGTTGCCGGTGATACCAATGATCAGGTCTATGACTTTGTTGTTGCGCGCTACGGTGACTTTGTGCTGTTTCGCCCACCGTGGAAGCCGACGACCTATGCGCTTTGGTTGTCGCCCTTTGTGGCGGCACTTATCGGCATATTCGTGGTTATAGGTATTTTCCGCCGGTTGGCCAAGCGCAGGGAGAGCGAGATCCCCGATCTGGACGAGGCCGAATTGGCATTGATAAACGAGGCCGTTGCACGGCACGAATCTGGAGATAGCAAATGATGGTTTTGCTGAGTGGTATTCTCATTGCCATTGTTTTTGTCGGTTTTATTTATCCGATTTTTGCCGGTAAAACGGGCGATCTGACCCGGGAACAAAGCACCTTGTCCATGCTGCACGATCAATTGAGCGAGCTGGACCGTGAACTTGCGCGCGGTGTGATCGGCAAAGATGAAGCGCGCGCGGCGCGTCTGGAAATCCAGCGACGCATCATTGCCGTTGGCACATCTGATGGCGCAGCTGCAATAGAGGGGAAGGGCGGTCGGACAGCCTTGGTGATATCGGCAATATTGGTGCCGGTTGCGGGTGTTGCGCTCTATTTCAATCTTGGCTCGCCGATGATCCCAAGTCTGCCCTATGCAGACCGCGCCGAAGAAGTGGCCAGCAAGCAAGAGATTGACACCTTGACCGCGCAATTGCGCGCCAAATTGCTAGAAGACGAAAATGGCGGCCCTGCGGATGGCTGGATTTTGCTGGGTGAAACTTTCATGCGCATGGAACGCTTTGCCGACGCGGCAGAGGCATTCGGGCAATTGACCCAGCGGCCCGATGCAACGTCGGGGACGTTTTCGCGCTATGCAGAGGCACTTGTAATGGATGAGGGCGGTGCTGTGACACCGCGGGCCGAACGCGCGGTCGATCAGGCTTTGGCGCTTGAGCCGAGCAATCCTGCCGCGACTTATTACAAGGCATTGGCGGTGCAGCAGGCCGGCGCATTGCAAGAGGCTCATGCGATGTTGGTTGCACGTCTTGATCTGGCCGACGGGTTTTATCCGTGGATGGAATCGTATATCGGTTTGGCGAATTTTATCGCTCCGAATATTGATGCGGCCCCGTTGTCACTTGCCGATTATGCGCCCGCTCTCAATGGTCCGTCCGTCGAAGATGTAGAAAATGCCGCCGGTTTGTCCGAGACCGACCGCAGTGCGTTTGTCGCCTCGATGGTTGATCGGCTGGCGACGCGGTTGGCCGACCAGCCCGATGATCTGGACGGTTGGTTGCAGCTTGCACGCGCCTATACGGTGCTGGAGCGCGGCGATGATGCGCGCAACGCTTACGAGCAGGCATCGGGGCTTCTTGCGGATCTACCAGCCAGCGATCCACGCCGCAGCCTTGTGGCAGAGGGGATTGCAGCCACACAATAAAAATATGCGCGTGTGTGATACAGGCAAGTCAGAGTGCTGCACGCTATGGCATCCAATGGCCCGCTCATTGCGGGCCATTTTTGTGTGCTCAGTGCTGACTGCGATATGAGTGCTTGGGCGAATACAAACCGCGTTACCGGGTTGTTTGCGCCCGGGTCAGCGCGGAGGTGACGCTGTCATTGGTCAAGACCTCGGACAGCGCGATCCCCTCGGGTGCAGAGGGTCCATAAACGATATTGAACGGGATGCCGAAGCGTCCGTTTGCTTCCAGAAATTGCTGGATGGCGGGGTCGGGACGGGTCCAGTCTGCTTGCATGGGGATCACATCTGGCGCGGCCAAAAGCGATGCGACAGGGTCGCGATCGAGCACCAGCGCCTTGTTGGCTTTGCAGGTCAGACACCAGTCGGCAGTCACATCAACAAACACGGTGTGACCCAAAGAAACATGGCGCGGAATTTCTGCCCGCTCAAAGGGCACCCAATCCAGACTTGCGACCTCTTGTGGGGCCGTCTCGCCGACGATGCCGGGCAACGCAAAGCTGCCGCCCGCAATGACGGTTGCAACTGCGATGGGCAGCAGGCTGGACGCGCGGGTGTTCCACAAAACGCAAGCGAGGATGGCAATCAAGGCTATGATCACGCCGATCATCACGGCGGGTGAGGCGACCGCTTGCAAGACCCACAACAGCCACACAAGCGTCCCCAGCAGCAACAGGCCAAGAACGGCCTTGAGGACAATCATCCAGCGCCCCGGTTTGGGCAGACGCTGGACCCAAGACGGCCGGGCTGCAACCGCCAGATAGGGCATGGCAAGGCCGATACCCATCGCGGTGAAGATCAGCACCACATCAAGCGGCTGTCCTGTCAGCGCAAAGGCCAAAGCCGTGCCAAGCAATGGCGCAGAGCAGGGCGTGGCCATCACAGCCCCGAACAGACCCGTGGCAAAGTCGCCCGCATAGCCGTTGCCTTGGTCGCGCGCCAGACGGGTCATCAACCCTTGCGGCAGGCCAAATTCGAACAGCCCAAACAGATTGGCGCTGAACAGCCCCAGCACCAGAACAAGCGCAATCAGGAAGCCTGCACTTTGGAATTGCATCCCCCAGCCGATGGAAACGCCAAGCAGTTGCAGCGCCAACACACCAACTGCCAGCAGCAGCATAAAGGCCAAGGTGCCCGCCGCACTGGCAAGAAAGCCCAGGCGGACCTCGTTGAGGGGGCGGTTTGACATCTTGAGAGCCGCGGAAAATTTGATCGACAAGACCGGCAGCACGCAGGGCATCAGGTTCAGGATCAGGCCGCCCAAAAACGCGATCAGCAACATTTGCAGTCGTTTTGCCGCACTTGCGCTGGCTTTCGCGACATCAAAAGGCGGCGCAATCGCTGTGTCCGAAAGGGGAACTGTTTCAAATGTAACCGCTTGATCTTGCGTGGTCAGCGTCAGCGAGAGTGTCGGATCACCCTGTAGGTCGCCAAATATCGGAAAACTGGCCCACAACAGGCTGTTGTCGGCGGCTTTGCGGATATCGGGCGCGCCAAAAGCGGTGCCATCGCTCGTTTCAGGGAAAATATCCGCCTTTGACCAATTGGTGCCGCCATCGAAGGCAACAATCAAAGCACTGCCGTCTTCGGATAGGCTGGCGCTGGCGTTTAGCAACGTGGCGGCGCTGTCCAAAGGGACTTTGGCGGACCAGGCGGCAATTTCGTCTGCGCTTGATTGATCGACACCGGTCGCGGCCGGTAAGTCAAGTGTCAGCGAAAAATCTTGCGGGACGCAAACATCCGAGCAAATCAGCAAGAATACATCCGCTTTGAGGATGGCAGGTTTTCCGGGGTCCGCGAGCGTGATCTGGAACGGAAAGGTCACCTGTTTTGCATAGCCGAAATTTTCGATCCCAAAGGCACGAAACCGTGTGGGGGCGGGCCAGAGTATTTTGGCAGATGCGAGGTTTGTCGAGCCGCTCCAGTCAATTTCTGGCGGCAGCCCGACTTCGCCCGGTGATCGCCAATAGGTTTTCCAGCCCTCCGAAAGTTTGAGACTGAGACCTGCGGATAAAGCGCTTGCGCCCGGCGCCACGCCGTTCTCGGCAGTGATAAGTCGCGCCTCGACGGAGGATGATTTATAGGCTTGGGTCGCCGCCGCCATGCCTTGAGTTGTCCAAAGGCCGATGGCCAAGAGGGCGTAGAGTATGGTCCTGAGGCTCATGCCGCAATTATCCTTCATGTGGCCAATGCTGATTGAACAACATCAAGGCCTGTCAGTTTGTCGTGAACGCATTTTTGCAGCAGCACCTGTGGTCATTTTCAGATGCCAAAACCCAGCTACAGGCAAGAGCGCCTCCTGCCTGACATTTTATATGCGGTCCTTATAGGGTGTGTTAAATGCTAATGGGGTCCTCCCGCAAGGGAAGGTCAAGCCAAAGGTGGTCACGGTTAAGTGAAGCAAATTGGAATTGACCTTACCCTGCTAGAAACCCGGATAAAGCAAAAAAGCGAGAAAAAAGTGAGGTCGGGTAACGATGAAGTTCCAAAGGATCGGGAAGGGCAGTCTGTTGTCCGATACGGTGTCGCGTGTCTTGCACCATTGGACACCGGATGGCGAAATGCGCAGCAATCGGACAACTGTCGTGGACATATTACCGCATTCACGGCACCGCAGATACGCGTAAGATTGGCCGCAAGTCGTCAAACGGGTGTATCGGCCTTTACAATGAACAGATAGAAGAGGTTTATAGCCGCTCGCCTGTCGCTACGCAGGTCAAGTTGATATAATAGACCATAAGGATATACGAATGTCGCGATCAATCTGGACCTATGTGGTTCTTGGTGTCCCTGTTGTGGGTCTTGCCGTTTTACTTCTTAGCCCGTCAACGGCACCGGTCGTTGATCCGATGGCTGTGCCCGATACCAGCAACCTTGAAGTCGGCGAGGCCATCGCGGATGTCATTATCCCTGCATCGTTTTCGCAGAACGCTCAAATTGGCCAGATCGCCTTTGAGGGCGCTTGTTCTGCGTGCCACGGATTGAATGCGGCTGGCAAAAAAGGCTTTGCGCCGCCTTTGGTGCATGTCACCTACAGGCCGGGTCACCACGGTGATGAAGCGTTTTGGCGGGCGACACAAAATGGCGTGCAATCGCATCACTGGGACTTTGGCAACATGCCCCAGATCGAGGGTTTGACCCGCTCTGATGTCAGCTACATCGTGGCATATGTGCGTGAATTGCAGCAGGCCAACGGTATCAACTAAGGCGCTGCCAAAGATAGGTCGGGGTCCGGTCGCGTGGCCTGGGCCGGGCTGCACCGGCATGACATCTTACGAAATGGATTGACTTGATGACTGGACTTTTCAAACCGACCCGCCGCAGTGTCTTGCTGGGGGCTGGCGCGATGGCACTGCCGCGCTTTGGCTTGGCGCAAAGTGGTTTTGAGGTGCTTGAGCCAAAGGTTGGCATGGCGCAAGTTTTGCCCGAGCCCTATCCGCAGACCGAGATTTGGGGCTTTAACGGTATCTCGCCGGGACCGCAGATCCGCGTCAAGCAAGGACAAAGGGTGCAGCGCCGGTTGGTGAACTCTTTGGCCGAGCCCGCGGCAGTGCACTGGCATGGTATCCGCAACGATAACGCGATGGACGGTGTGCCCGGTCTGACCCAAGAGGCGGTCGCGCCCGGTGCGACGTTTGACTATGATTTTATCGCCCCCGATGCGGGCACCTATTGGTATCACACGCATTACAATACAACCGAACAAATGGATCGCGGGCTGTATGGCGCGTTGATTGTCCAAGAGGCCGATGCGCTGGACATAGACCGCGAAGAGGTCTTGATCATCGATGATTGGCTTCTGCGGCAAACCGGCGAGATCGACCCCGAGTTTCAAACTCCGATGAACCGCAGTCACGCTGGACGCATGGGCAATTTTGTGACAACCAACAGCCTGTTTCAGCCAGTGTTACCCGCCAAAACAAACGAGAGAATGCGTCTGCGGTTGATCAACGCATCCAACGCGCGGATTTTCCCGCTGGGTTTGCAGGGGCTCGCAGGCTGGATCGTGGCCTATGACGGGATGCCGGTGGCGACACCTGAACGGGTCGGAGATTTCTTTTTGCTCGCCCCTGCACAGCGCGTGGATTTGATCGTGGATGTGACCGCCAAGCCGGGCGAATTGGCCGCGATCATGTGGGCTACCGAGCAAGAGCCGCAAATTCAGGTTGGTTTTGACGTGACCGGCGCGGCCAGCCGCACGGCGCGTCCTGCACCGCGTGCTTTGCCTGCCAACGACGAGACAGGGATCATTGATCTGGGCTCCGCGGTGCAGGCCAGGCTTGTGTTGGCAGGCGGCGCGATGGGCACCTTGCAAGAGGCGGAATTGGACGGCGAAGTAAAGACGTTCCGGCAGTTGGCTCAAGCGAACCAGTTCTGGGCCTTGAACGGCGTTGTGGGGATGACCGACAAGCCGCTGGTTGATGTGGGCTTGGGGGAAACCGTGCGCATGAAAATTGAAAACGAGTCGTCGTTTCCCCATGCGATGCACCTGCATGGCCAGCATTTCCGCGCAATTCTGCCCGATGGCAGTTTCGGGCCGATGCGCGATACGCTATACATCGGCGGGTTGGAAAACGCCGAGATCGCCTTTGTTGCAAGCAATCCGGGCAAATGGTTGTATCACTGTCATATGCTGTCGCATCAGGATGCCGGCATGAAAACATGGATGAATGTGCGCGCATGAATAAACTCATTGTCTTACTTGGACTTGCGATTGGCCTGGGTGCCGCCGCAATTTTTCTGACACGCGAAGAAAATGCGGACCCGCAAGATAGTTTGCAAATGGCTGAGATCGATATCGTGCAGGGTGCCGCGCTCTATGCAAGTAGCTGTGCAGCCTGTCACGGCGTCAATTTGGAAGGTCAACCCGACTGGCGGTCAAAAGGCCCGGACGGCAGATTGCCAGCTCCGCCGCACAACGAGGACGGACATACCTGGCATCATGGTGACGGGCTTTTGTTTCAATACACCAAACTTGGTGGACAAGCGACATTGGCACAAAGCGGGGTGGACTATGACAGCGGGATGCCGAGCTTTGGCGGCACCCTGACCGACGCCGAGATTTTGAATATTATCGGGTATATCAAATCAACCTGGTCGGACCGGATGCGTGAAACGCAAGCGCAGCGCACCGAAGATGAAAAGTTAAACGGGACATAGAGATGAAAAAATTATTGGGTGCTACGGCAATTGCGGCTTTTCTGGCGGTCCCACTGGCCGCACAGGAGTTTACCGAGCAGCAAATCAAAGATCTTGCTTTGCAGGCGATTTTGGAAAACCCGCAAATCGTGATGGAAGCCGTGGCGATTCTTCAGGCCCGTGAAGATGCATTTGAAGCCGAGCAGCGCGACACGATGCTTTTGTCCAATCGCGACCGGCTTGAACGTGATCCAAATGCGCCAGTGTTGGGTAATCCTGACGGGGATATCACCGTTGTCGAGTTTTTTGATTACAATTGTCCATATTGCAAGCGCGTGATGCCAGAGGTGCAGGCCTTGCTTGACGCTGATCCGAACATCCGGCTTGTCTATCGCGAATGGCCGATTTTGGGAGAGGGCAGCGTGTTTGCCGCCCGCGCGGCATTGGCATCGCGCGCTCAGGGCAAATACGAGGAATTCCATTGGGCGATGATGGGGATGCGCGGACGCGCCGAGGAAGCCAGCGTTCTTAAGATTGCAGCCGAGATCGGGATGGATTTGGACCAGCTTCGGGCAGATATGAACGCGCCCGAAGTTGACGAGCACATTCAGACATCGGTTGAATTAACGGCGGCCTTGGGATTTGGTGGCACACCGTCGTTTGTGATCGGTGAAGCCTTGCTTGCCGGTTTTGCGGACACCGCAGAGCTTGAATCCTATGTGGCCGCGGCCCGCAAGGCCGCAGCCGAGGCGGCTGAATAGCCGGTTAACCTGCCAAAGCCGTTGACGGGTAGCCACTGCTGTCAAGCGCTGCGGCAAAATCGCCGGCGTTCACGGCACTTGTGATATCGACAGTCTTTGACGCGAGATCGATTTCGATCTTTGCCGCCTGGTCGACAGACTTGATTGCGGTCTCGATCGTGGCTTTGCAGTGGCCACAGCTCATATCGGGGACGTTGAATTTCATGGTGTTCTCCTGTGTATGAATTCTAGGTGAGGTTTCCAGCATGGGAAGGTCAAGGGTGAATAAAACAAATTTCACCCTTGCCTTCCCATGACTGGAACCATTAACTGGAAGGTGGAACAAAGAGAATCGGATTCTGAGAATGACTATCAACTACCGTCTAAATCTGACCGGGATGACCTGTGCATCTTGCGTCGGCCGCGCAGAGCGTGCAATTTCCGGCGTCAAAGGCGTGCAAGACGCTGTCGTCAATCTGGCCACGGAAAGCGCAAGTTTCATCGCCACGCCCGCCTTGCTGCCTGAAGTTGTGACCCAGCTCAAGCGCGCAGGCTATCCGGCACGTCAGGCTGAAACACGGCTGCAAGTTGATGGCATGACCTGTGCGTCTTGTGTGGGACGCGTCGAGAAAGAACTCAAGGCGCAGACTGGCGTGCTTGAGGCCTCGGTCAATCTGGCAACCCAAATGGCCAGCGTCACCTATCTGGAAGGCGCTGTAACACCTGCGCAACTTGCAAAAGCGGTGACTGCGTCGGGTTATGCGACATCCTTGCCGCAAGACAATGACGAGTCACAGCAAGACCGCAAAGCCGCAGTGGAGCGCAAGTTTGCGCGCGCCACCATTCTTGCGGGGATCTTGACGATGCCTGTGTTTGTGGTGGAGATGCTGAGCAATTTCATCCCCGGCGTGCGCCCTTGGGTTGATGCAAACCTCGACATTCAGGTGAACTGGACGATCCAGTTTGTCTTGATCACTCTTGTTATGTTTGGCCCGGGAATTGGTTTTTACACCAAAGGCTTGCCATCGTTCCTGCGCGGTAAACCCGACATGAACTCGCTTGTGGCGATCGGCACGTTGGCGGCGTGGATTTATTCGACGCTGGCACTTTTTGCACCCGGTTTGTTTCCCGAAGGCACCCGCGCGGTGTATTTCGAGGCGGCTGGCGTGATCGTTACCCTGATCTTGCTGGGCCGTTGGCTCGAAGCGCGCGCCAAGGGCCGCACCGGCGCTGCAATCCAGCGCCTTGTAGGTCTTCAGCCTGCGACTGCTTTTGTCGAGCGCGACGGGGCGGTTGTTGAAGTGCCGCTGGCGGATGTGGTGAACGGCGATGTCCTGCATCTGCGCCCCGGTGCACGGGTCGCGGTGGATGGTGATGTTCTGACCGGGCAGTCGTTTATCGATGAAAGCATGATCACCGGCGAGCCTGTGCCGGTTTCAAAATCGGCGGGCTCGACGGTTGTTGGCGGCACGATCAACGGCACCAGCGCCTTGACCTACCGTGCCACAGCCGTTGGCGCCGGTACGGTGCTGTCGCAGATCATTCGCATGGTTGAAGACGCGCAGGGTGCCAAGCTGCCAATTCAGTCCTTGGTGGACCGGATTACCGGTGTTTTTGTGCCGATTGTTATGGTTTTGGCGGCTCTGACTGTTGTGACCTGGTTGATCTTCGGCCCTGATCCGGCGCTTGGGTTTGCCTTGGTCGCAGGTGTGTCGGTGCTGATTATTGCCTGCCCATGTGCGATGGGCCTGGCTACACCAACCTCGATCATGGTCGGCACCGGTCGTGCCGCCGAGATGGGCGTGCTGTTCCGGCGCGGCGATGCCTTGCAAGGTCTGCAAGAGACCCAAGTCATTGCGTTGGATAAAACCGGCACATTGACCGCGGGCAAGCCAGAGCTGACTTCGCTTTTGCTGGCTGACGGATGGGACCGCGACGAGGTGCTGCGATATGTCGGTGCGGTCGAGGCGCAGTCCGAGCACCCGATTGCAACCGCCATCGTGCGCGCTGCCGGTGCGACGGACCTGCCCGAGGTTGTGGATTTTGATACAATCACCGGGATGGGGGCACGCGGCACGGTCTTGGGCAAAGCTGTCCTTGTCGGGGCGGACCGCTTTATGGCGCAGGAAGGTATCGCACTGGGTGCGCTGGAACACCAAGGTCGCCAGCTTGCAAAAAGCGGTGCGACCCCTCTGTTCGCGGCGATTGACGGGCAGGTTGTGGCGGCGATTGGTGTGTCTGATCCGATCAAGCCATCAACACCGGAAGCGATCAAGGCGTTCCATGCGCTTGGCCTGAAAGTGGCGATGATCACCGGTGACAACAAGGTCACAGCCGAGGCCATTGCGCGCCAACTCGGGATCGACCATGTGGTCGCCGAAGTGATGCCAAGCGGCAAGGTGGAGGCTGTCGAAGAGCTCCGCGCGTCATTTGGTAAAATTGCCTTTGTGGGTGACGGCATCAACGACGCACCTGCACTGGCTGCCGCCGACACCGGCATCGCAATCGGGACCGGCACGGATGTGGCCATCGAGGCCGCTGATGTGGTATTGATGTCCGGCGAGTTGACTGCGGCGATTAACGCGCTCAAGATCAGCAAGGCGACAATGCGCAATATCCGGCAAAACCTGTTCTGGGCCTTTGCCTATAATGCGGCACTGATCCCTGTTGCGGCGGGTGTGTTGTATCCTGCCACTGGCATGATGCTGTCGCCGATGTTGGCTGCGGGCGCCATGGCCACCAGCTCGGTGTTTGTGATTACAAACGCGTTGCGACTGCGCCGTATCGCGCCGGCAAAACCTGATGTCCTGCCGGTTCCGGCGGATGCAAACCTGAACGTGATTGGAGCCGTCTCATGAATATTGGTGAAGTCTCAAGCCGCTCTGGCCTGCCTGCAAAAACAATCCGGTATTACGAGGATATCGGATTGGTCAAACCTTTGCGCGACACGAATGGTTACCGCGCATTCCGGCAGCAAGAGGTCCATAAACTCGCCTTCCTGGGTCAGGCGCGCGCGCTTGGCTTCTCAATCGAGGCCTGTCGCAATTTGTTGCAGCTTTACGAAGACCAAAGCCGCTCCAGTGCCGATGTCAAAACGATCGCGCGCGATCATCTGGTTCAGATCGAACAGAAGATTGCCGATTTGCGTGACATGCAAGAAACACTATCGCATCTGATCGAGGCCTGTGCCGGGGATCATCGTCCGGATTGCCCGATTTTGAATTCCCTTGGAGCGAAACAGTGATAAGGTTTTATGACCTCGCTTGATGGCTGGATGCCAAAAAGTTGAAGTGAAAAAATGATGAGTTATAACTAGGGTGGTGCGTATTACAGACGTGCTTCGAGAAAATACGGGAATTAGTAGTAATGCTTACAAGACGCCATTTCATCCAAACGACTGGAGCGCTTTTTTCAGTCCCGATTGCAGCCCCGGCCTTTGCGGCTGCGCCAGCGACGTCTGATCGATCAATGTGGGACACATGGGATGCACGTGTCACACCAGCCAATTACGACCCGTTTACCTCGAACCCTTGGGGCTTTCCTGCGCGGTACTTGCCGCAGCTTGTCGAAGCAAAAGACACACTCAAGCCGGGCGATATCCATGTCGATGCCATTGCCCGGTATCTCTACCACATTCGTCCGGGCGGTGTTGCGATGCGCTATGGCGTGGCGATCGGGCGCGGCAATTTGTATGAGCCGGGCGAATATACGATCCGTCGTAAAACCAAATGGCCAACCTGGACACCAACACCCGATATGATCAAGCGCGATCCCGACGCGTTCAAAAAATTCGAAGATGGCATGGACGGCGGCCCGACCAATCCGCTGGGGTCGCGCGCCCTGTATCTGTATGTCGGCAATCGCGACACCTATCTGAGGATCCACGGAACACCAGCGCCAAAGTCGATTGGCACCCGCGCCAGCTCGGGATGCGTGCGCATGGTGATGGCGCATATCATTGGCCTCTATGATCTGGTCGAGCTGGGATCGACCGCGTTTCTGTATCCGGCAGAAGACGGTGTCACACCCCACAGCTAAAGCGGTTCGGGCGCGCGCTGTCGCGAGCACCCCGTAACCCGGCATGACATATCTGCCTTGTGGGCGTTTCGGGAAAATCTGCCAGCCAGGTTTTCCCGAAGTGCTTTTTGGTTACGAGGTGGGTTCTGCCGGGGATGGTGCACAGATGTTCTGGCCATCGGCAGTCCGCAGCGGCAGCTCCACGGTTTCTACCACGCCCTCGTAGCTGACCCAAAAGCAGTTGTCTTCTTCGCGCAGCCGCATGGTTTCAAGGTTTTGATTGGGACCAGCCAAAGCCGCAACCTGCTCAAACCATATCTCGTTGGCGCTCGGCGTCGGGACCGCAGGGTCGCTTAATTGCGCGGCACAAGCGCCCAGAAGTAGAAATCCGGCAGGCAATGTGAAGGTTTTGTATGTCATAATAGGCTCTTTCATGGCTTGATTTTATTGTGTGGCGCGCACAGCAAGCGTTAAAATTATATGCATCATGCATTTGGTAAAACGCTACCGGCTACGTCGCTTGATGTGAATACTCAAAAAACAATGTTTCCCCGTTCGCTTGAGAATTTATGCAGTCCATGACGCGATCGACCGCGGCGGATCATGCAGATGTGATGAATGATGGACCGGTCACGTCGGACTTGGCCCGTTTTCTGTGTCGGGTGGGATGATCCGTTCTTTGATTTCGGCCAAATCGGTCGCCATGCGTGACCGCTGGTTTTCCGGATAGGCCGTGAGTGGCGGCAGCCCCTTGTTGAGGTGAAACAGCACCAGATCGCGCGCGACAGGTGCCGCTGCTGTAGAGCCCCCGCCGCCATGTTCAACCACGACAGAAACCGCGATTTGGGGGTCGTCATAGGGGGCGTAGGCGGTGAAAAGTGCGTGGTCGCGTCGGTTCCATGGCAGCTCTGCCTGAGAGCGCACACCAGACGCGCGTTCAGCGGCTGTAATACTGAACACCTGACTGGACCCGGTTTTGCCGGCCATCACTTGTGTCGGCTCCATAATGCGCGAGGATTTTGCGGTGCCACGGCTTGAATTTACAACCTCGAACATGCCTTCTTGCACCATGGCCAGGTCGGTGGGGTCCAGCCCCATCGATTCAAATGCAACGTCGGAATTTGAAGTTGGGCTGTTGCTGCGCACAAGGCGGGGTTGAACCATTCTGCCTGTGGCCACCCGGGCGGTCATTGTCGCAAGCTGCATCGGGCTTGCCAGAACATAGCCCTGACCGATGGATGCGTTGATGGTGTCGCCGATCAACCATTCGCCACCATGCTCTTGTGACTGTTTCCATTCGCGCGACGGGTTCAGGCCCGCAACGATCCCTGCCAGTGGCAGATCGGGGCGTTCGCCAATGCCGAACCGGCTGTTCATCGCGTTCATATTGTCAATGCCAACGCGCTGCGCCATCTCGTAGAAAAACACATCGCAAGATTCTCGAATTGCGCCGCGCAGGTTGATATTGCCATGACCCGCGCGCTTCCAGCAATGGAAACGTCGCCCGGCAATCTCGACATACCCCGGGCAATATACCGTTTCGTCTGGCGTGACTTTCTTGCCTTGCAGTGTCGACATTGCCAGGGACATTTTCAGCGTGGACCCGGGCGGATAGGCGCCCTGAACCGTTTTGTCAGAAAGCGGACGAAATTCGGAGTCGCGCAAGGTCGCATAATCCGCCGACGAAATGCCCGATACAAACAGGTTTGGATCAAATGACGGCGCGGAAGCGGCCGCCAGCAAATCGCCATTTTTCACATCCATGACAATCGCCGCGGCACTTTGGCCGTTCAGTCGCGCAAGCGCAAAGTTTTGCAGGTGGTGGTCGATCGTAAGTTGAATATCGCGACCGTCTTTTGCGGCATCTTGGTAAAGGTCCCGGATAATGCGCCCCGAGGCATTCACTTCCATGGCTTTGGTGCCCGGTTCGCCGCGCAATTCGCGCTCGAAACGCTTCTCGATACTGAGTTTACCGATTTGAAATCCAGGCAGTGAGAGAACCGGGGCTTCGCCGGCCGCCTCTTTTATATCTTTGGGACTGACGCGTCCGACATAGCCGATCACATGCGCAAAGTCGGGCCCGAATTGATAGGCCCTGCGGCGCACCATTTCGGTATCAACGCCGGGCAGGGCAGGGGCATTGAGCGACACAACCGCGATATCGTCCCAAGTCACGTTCTCGGCGACGGTCAATGGCACAAAAGAGCTGGTCGTTTTTGATTTTTCCAAAACAGCCGTGATCGTTTCGTCGTCGAGTTTCAAAACCTGTTGCAGCTTTCGCAGCATCGCTTCAAGATCACCGGCCCTCTCGGGGACAATTGTGATCTGATACGACGGGGTCGAGTCCGCGATGACCTGGCCCGCGCGGTCAAGAATACGGCCACGGGTCGGGCCGATCAACTGCAAGGAAATCCGGTTCTCTTCGGCCAACATGCGGTATTGGTCCGCATCGCGCAGTTGCATTCTGGCCATTTGCACCCCGATCCCGGTCAGGATTGCCGCCTGCACACCGCCCACGACCAAGGCCCGCCGGGTCAGCGTGCGCTGTTGTTCGATTTGCTGTTTTGGAGATTTGCCCATATCTCACCTTTATTGGACGTCAAACGCGGTTTCGATAAACTCTTCGCCAAAGCCGATGCTCATCACCCATACCCCAGACATAGGCAATATTGCGTCCGCTATCCAGACCCCCTCGCGCAATGGTGAAAACACCGGCGAGACTCCGTCCATATGCATGGCATCCATCGCCAGAACCGCCACCGGCTGAAGCTGCACCAAGTCGATCCCTGTCGTCGGCGCGGCAAGAGTGAGTTCAATCGATATTCGCAGATCATCGGGTTGGGTTACAATGACATTGATCCGCCCGTCGGGCATATCTTCGCTTAGCGCAACAAGTCTTGATCCACTTGCCGGGCTTTCGGACATTTGTGCCAATACAATGGCCACCAGTGCTATACCAGCGAGTGCCATCACAACGAGTTTTTTCATTCCATCACCATTTCGGGCATGTCTTGCACTGTTCTGCTGCGGGCTGCGGGAACAACGATTTCACCTGACATGTCTTCCTCTGACACTGTCAGAACACGCGGGCTTGAACAAGGTGGGACGGTTTCGCAGCGGGTGAGCCCGACACGAGACATCATTGCGGTTTTTCAAGGCGCGCAGGCCTCCATTTCACCCAACCGGTATCCGTCCAAGGCCGAGAGCCACGCGCAGGTCCCGACATGGCATTACGAGGTCGTGCATGTGCATGGTCGCATGACATTCCAGCATGACGAGAGATCCAAAATCGCCGCCGTGGGGCGTTTGACAAAAACCTTCGAGACTAAAACCAATGGCGTAGATGCATGGCGCATGTCAGACGCCCCCGCCGATTTTGTGAAATCAAAGCGCGCGGGCATCGTGGCGTTTGAAATCGCTGTGACGCGGATTGCAGCAAAGTCGAAGCTCAACCAGACCAAATCCCGCCAAGACATAGAAAACGTCTCCGAAAAGTTGCACTTGCAGGGTGTTGTGCGTATGTCAGAGCGGACAAAACACGGCAAATCGCAGGGCTAAATCACTTTGCCACTTGCACTTTTCACCCGCCCGGTGAAAATCGCGCCATGTGGGAAAAGCTGACAGCAACACAAGGCCGCCGCGGACTGCTTATGGTCAGCCCGCCGATGATCTATGCTTTGTTGCTTTTGGCTGTCCCCTTGGGGGCAATCATCCTGTTCAGTTTCTGGACCCAAGACTTCGTGGATATCAACACGACATTCACATTGGACAATTACCGCGAAATTTTCGCGAAACCGATCTATCTGTCGCTGCTACAACGCTCATTGTTCGTGTCCACCGTCGTCACGGCCGTGACCGTCACATTGGCGTTTCCGGTGGCATATTTTGTGTCGTTTCATGTGCCGGCGCACCGCAAATCCTTGTGGCTGTTCCTGATTACAATCCCTTTCTGGACCAGCTACCTGATCCGCGTTTTCCTTTGGAAAGTCATTTTGGGTTACAACGGCGTGGTCAACACCGGGCTGATCAACATCGGGCTGATTGACGAGCCTCTGACATTCATTCTTTATAATGTGAACGCTGTGATCATTACGCTGGCACATGCCTTTGCGCCCTTTGCGATCTTGCCGATATTTGTCGCCTTGGAGAAAATCGACCGCTCCTTGCTCGAGGCCAGTCAGGACCTTGGCGAAAGCAAATACAGCACGTTTTTCCGCGTGACCTTGCCATTGTCGATGCCCGGTCTGGTGGCCGCGGTGCTGATTGTCTTCATCCCGACAATCGGCGATTATGTGACGCCCGAACTGATGGGCGGCGCTGGCGGCAAACTGATTGCCAATATGATCCAGACGCAATTTCTGGCGCTCAACAATGCACCGCTCGGGGCCGCTTTGGCGATTGTCGCCATGCTCTGCGTGACTGCGATCAGCCTGATTTTCATCTTTCTGAACCGGCGCTATTTGCGGGGTCGCTCATGAGCCTGCGCATCTATGCCATAGCATATCTTATCTTTTTATATGCGCCGATCATTCTGTTGCCGATCTTCGCGTTCAATGACGCCACAATCATCGCGTTTCCGCTTTCGGGGTTCACGACCGACTGGTTCAAGGCATTGCTGACCACCAAGGCGCTGCATACCGCGGTGCAAAACTCGCTTTATATCGCGACGGTCACGGCCCTTTTTTCGACAACGCTTGGGGTTTGCGCCGCGCGGGCAGGGGCGATGTATGCGTTTCCTTTCAAGCGCAGCATCCTGGGGCTGGTGATGTTGCCGCTTGTGCTGCCCGAAATCATTGTCGCGGTCTCGCTGCTTGTGGTCGTCGTGCAAATTCTCGATCTGGGCTTGTCAAACTGGACCGTCATCGCGGCCCACGTTCTGATCAGCACACCGTTTTGCATCGCGATCCTCAACGGGGCCTTCCAGAACCTCGATCCCGCCATGGAAGAGGCGGCGATGGATCTGGGCGAAACACGCTGGTCGGCGTTCCGCCTTGTGACACTGCCTCTGGTGATGCCGGGGATCATTTCCTCGATGCTCATCGCCTTTACGATCAGTCTGGATGAATTCATCATCGCCTTCTTCCTGACAGGCGCAAATCCGACGATGCCGGTCTATATCTGGGGGCTATTACGGTTTCCGTCATCACTGCCGGTTGTCATGGCGCTGGGGACAATTCTGGTCGCGCTGTCGATTGTGCTGCTGACGTTTGCTGAAATTTTGCGCAGGCGCGGCATGGCCCGTGCGGGCGTGCGCGACAAAGGGGGTTTTTTGTGACCGAGCTTATTTCACTGACGGGCGTGAACAAATACTACGGCGACTACCATGCATTGCGCGACATCGATCTGTCCATTCAAACCGGCGAGTTCTTTTCGCTGCTGGGCCCTTCGGGCTGCGGTAAAACCACATTGCTGCGCACCATTGCGGGCTTTGAAGGGGTGTCGGACGGTGTGGTGATGATTGGCGGCAAGAACATGCAAGGCGTGCCCGCCAATATGCGCCCGACCAATATGGTCTTTCAGTCCTACGCGATTTTCCCGCATCTGTCAGTGGCCGAAAACGTGGCTTTTGGTCTGCGCAAAAAACGCGATATGGATAAGGCGCAAAAAGACGAGGCCGTCGCGCAAGCCCTTGATATGGTTGGACTGAATGGTTTTGGCGCGCGCCAAGCCCATGCGCTCTCGGGGGGCCAGCGCCAGCGCGTGGCCCTTGCCCGTGCGCTTATCTTGAAACCCAAGGTTCTGCTGCTCGACGAGCCACTGTCCGCACTCGACAAAAAGATGCGTGAACAGATGCAGGTCGAATTGATGCGACTGCAACGCCATGTCGGGATCACCTTTATTCTGGTCACGCACGACCAGGAAGAGGCGCTCGTCATGTCAGACCGGATCGCGGTGATGTTCGAGGGCGAAATCGGACAGTTGGACGACCCCGAAACATTGTATCGCCGGCCCAACAGCCGGCGCGTCGCGGAATTTATCGGCAAGATGAACTTTCTGGATGCGGATGTGACATCGGTTGGCAGCACGATCACAGTCACGGTTGAAGGGCTGGGCTCTTGTGAGGTGGACGCCGAACAAGCGCCTGCCGGTATTGCGCCGGGCAAGGCCGCCGTCGGCATCCGGCCAGAAACCCTCGCCATCCTGTTTGACGGCGAAACCAGCACGCGCGCAACCATTGCAGGCACCGTCGACGAGGTCGTCTATTACGGTGACATGACCTATTATGACGTGCGCATCGCAGGCGTTGCCAATACGCTCAATATTGCCATGAAAAATCTGATCGGGCGTCCGGTTCTGGATGTGGGCGCACCGACAACCGTGGTCTGGGACGCGCGGTCATTGGTGCTTTTGCCCTAAAACGGGATCGCAAGGCGAATGGAAACCGTCTCGAGGCCGGGGTTCAGCGGCTGCGTATCTGCATTGGAGCGGTGATCATAGGCGGCCAAAATGGTCGCGCCATTGTCGAACTGATACCCAACACCCAAGGCCGAGCGAAACTGCAACGACCCGCCAATATCAGGACCATCACCCAGACGAAAATACCCCGGCATCAAAGAGGCTTCAACAAACAGCGGCCCCGGCGCAAAGCCCTGGCTTGTCCATTTTGCGCCCGCGCCAACCCAGAAATCACCCGTATCGGTCAATGATGTGCCAAAGGTCGGCTGAAACGGCCCGTAGGCGGTGCCCATATCATACCCAAGATAAAGCTCATTGCCGACCTTCACATCGCCGAACTGCACTTCCGCCAGTTGAAACGACAGCCGCGCGGGGGCATCCGACGGGGTCAAACAGCCAGTGGCACAATCCGTCAGCGTCATATCCGTGAGGCTGGCAATCAAGAAAATCGCCGCGAGTGTTCCGTTCATCATCTGATCCTATTATTCATCCGGGGCAACAAGGCCCAATCCACGCAAGTAAATTCCGATACCGCTTTCCAACAAATCCTCTGGTGGAAACGGTGATTTTGTGCCCGGACTGCCGCGGGCAAACAGCTCGACAACCCCATGTGATAGCGCCCAGATATGGGCCGAGAACATCTGTGGCGGCGGTCGCTTGTCAACCGGAATATGTTCGCTCAAGGCAACCGCTGCGGTCTCCAGCACCCCCATCGCACGGGTCGCTGCGGCATGAAGTGCAGGTGTGCGCTGGATCGAAATTCCGCTTTCAAACATTGCCACATAATGGCCGGGGTATCGATTGGCAAACGAAAGATAGGCGCGACCGGTCGCCTCGAATGCAGCCAGATCAGAGGGATTCCCGCCTGCATAAGCCTTTTCCAGCATCGCGCCAAAAATTTCATAGCCCTGAAACGCCGCTTCTGCGATCAGGTCTTCGCGGCCTTCGAAATGACGATACACCGCCGCCGGGGTCACGCCGGCTTCGCGTGCAGCCTGCGACAAGGTAAACCCTGTCGGCCCGCGTTTTTCGATCAATGACAGGCAGCCCGCAACCAGTGCTTCGCGCAAATTACCGTGGTGATAGCCGCGTTTAACCATGCCAAAGATCAGGGCCGCCAGCGACCATAGGGTCCACTGCGCCCAATCCGTTTTTGCTGCGACCCGCATAGTCGATTTGGGTCAAAACCGACCGCACCGCATTCAGACGCGCACGGCGCTTGTCATCGGATTTCACAATCGTCCATGGCGCCGCCTCACTGTGGCTGCGCGCCAGCGTCTCGCCAATCGCATCGGTGTAGGCATCCCATTTCGACAGGCCCTCGACATCGATCCACGACAGTTTCCACTGCTTCAACGGATCACTTTCGCGGTCCAAAAACCGTTTTAGCTGCGTGGCTTGCCCAACATTCAACCAGATCTTGAACAGTTTGATCCCGTCATCAACCAGCAATTTCTCAAACGCATTGACCTGCGAAAACCACTTTTCGCGCTCGGCAGGGGTGCAAAACCCGAAAACATGTTCAACAACGCCGCGATTATACCAGCTGCGGTCAAACAGCACGATCTCGCCCGCGCTTGGCATATGATCGATATAGCGTTGGAAATACCATTGACTGGCCTCGGCCTCGGTCGGTTTTGGCAAGGCCACGACGCGGGCACCGCGTGGGTTCAGGTTTGCACGAAACCGCGAAATGGTCCCGCCCTTACCAGCCGCGTCACGGCCTTCAAAGACCACCACAATCCGCGCGCCTGTGTCGCGTGCCCAAGCCTGTAGACGCACCAGTTCAACCTGCAACGTCGCAATTTCGGCCTCATAGACCTCACGCTTCATGCGCTTGGCATAGGGGTAGTCAGCATTCACAATATCGTTCTTTCGGGCACCCGCAATCGCCGCACGCACCGCTTGCGGTGCCGCGTCTTTATAAAATTTGCTGATACCGCCATCGAAAGGCAAACCCATCGCTGTCATCCTCGTTGTCTTTGCGTCACTATGGGCAACCCGGGGCGCTAGCGCAATCCGGCGCGGGTCGCCGCGCGGTCAATCGCGGCGATTGCGGCATCGGGATCAACCTGATGTGGCATATGCCCCACGCCTTCCAGCTCGGTCAGCCGTGCCGAGGGCACGATCTTGATGATTTCACGGGCATGAATATCGATCGGCACCGTCGTATCTGCGGTGCCATGCACGATTTCGATCGGCAAGGTCAACTGCGGATAGAGCGCACTCATCGCCACGATATTGGGACGCAACGTATTGACCTGCCTTACATTTGCGCGAAAGTTATCCGGGCGCAACGTCAGGCGCGCACCGATATGATCGGCATAGCCCGAAGGTGCCGGATCAGGCGCAAAAGTGCCCTCGACGACGCTGCGGATTTGTTTGTCGGTGGCCAGCGCGGAGAGTATCGGGATTGTCACAAGCCCTCCGAAGGCGCTGCCGTTTATTTTGTAATAGGCGCCCAGATCACCGGGCCACGGCATCGCGACACCTGCAAATGATACAATCGCCCTGGCGTTTTGCGGGCTTTGCTCGGCCACCCCTGCGACAGCCCAAGCCAAGGCCACCGCGCCGCCAAAACTATGCCCGGCCACAATCGGATCAGTGATCCCAATCTTTGCTGCGGCCTCGCGCAACATGCGGGCCTGGGCTTGCGGACTATCACCTGCGGTCGCCAACGGGCCCGACGCAACCCCGGGCACACGGTCGCTATAGCCCATCCCGGGGCGATCAAAGGCGGTCACGGTGTAGCGCTCGGTCAGCTTGTCGAACAATTGAAACGTAAAATCGCGCAGATTGCCGCCCGCGCCATGCAACAAGATCAATTCGGGGCCCGTGCCCGCACGCAGATAATGCACCCGCCCGCCAGTCACCTCGACAAACTGGCCAACCGCAGGATAGGCAGCCTCCACCGCCGCAGTGCGCGCCGCTGACGTGCATCCGGTCAAAACCGCACCAAGCCCAAGTGCCACTGCCGCCATTTTCAATCTGCTACGTGCCGATTTCATCGATGTTATACTTCGTTGTCTGGTAAATTTCATTGATCCAGTTACCATATAGAAGGTGGGCGTGACTTCTCCACCGATTGGTCGGTGGTTGCGCCGGATCATCGTCAGGATAATAATTCTGCGGCACGTTGATCGGCGTGCCCTCGGCGATATCGCGGTCGTATTCCTGCTTGAGAGTGCCACTGTCATATTCGAAGTGGTTGAAAATATACAACGCCCGATGGGCGGTATCCTCTACCAGACAGGGCCCAGACTCATCGCTTGTTATCAACGTCTTGAGATCAGGTGACTTGGCAATATCCTCTTGGCGCATTTCGGTCCAGCGGCTGACCGGGATCACACAATCATCCGAAAATCCGCGCAAATACTGCGATGCTGCATCGGTCACATGGTGGCGGTAGCAGCCAAACACTTTATGGTCGGTGATATGTTTGGGGACGCCATGAAAATAGTTGATCATCGCCATGCCGCCCCAGCAAACCCCGAATGTGGAATGCACATTGGTCTGGGTCCAGTCAAATATGCGCGTCAACTCGTCCCAATAGGTCACATCCTCGAAATCCAGATGCTCGATCGGCGCGCCGGTAATGATCAATCCGTCAAATTTCTCGCCTCGCACCTCGTCGAAGGTCTTGTAAAATTCCTCCATATGCTCGGCTGCGGTCGTCTTGGTCTGGTGCTCTGACATACGGATAAGCGTCAGCTCGATCTGAAGCGGCGTCGCCCCGATCAGCCGTGCAAACTGGGTCTCGGTCTGGATTTTCTTTGGCATCAGGTTCAACAGGCCGATCCGCAAGGGGCGGATATCCTGATGCGTGGCATCGGCAGGATCCATCACCATCACACCCTCGCGCGTCAGCACGTTATAGGCGGGCAGGGTCGAAGGGATCTTGATAGGCATAGGGTCAGTCCTGACGATGGTTGGGGGTGAGAGTGACGGGTTATGGCGCTTGTCTGCGGGTCGCAAGGGCATCCGCAATCACATCCTCGAAATCGCCTGCCGTTTGCACAGCCGCCATTTTGGCCGCAGGAATAGTCAGACCCCAGCGCTGCGCCATCGCTTTATAACGCGGCTGGCGATGCGCCAAGGCTTGGGAATAGGCCCAGCGGATAAAGGCATCGGGATCAACTTGCTCGGCAGTGCACTGGTTTTGCACAAGATACTCATGCCAGACCCGTAGCAAAAATGCAGGCTGATAGGCCATCGGCTTGGGCGCAAGATCAAACCTGCGGATCAACTCGGCGGTATGATCTTGCGACCCCTCGATCCAGACCATCAGGTTTTGGGCTGCAAGCTGCGTCATAATCGGGTCGCGGGGATCATCGGGATCAACCCATTCACAAATCGAGCCGCCCGTATCACAGATGAAATGCGGGTAGCCATAGAGCGATTGCGCGCGCTCAATGAATGCAGCCGTATCAAGCAATGCGGCCTCTTCGGCGGCCTTGAACTGCATCTGCCGGTCAACATAGGTCTCGAACGGCAATCCGCCGCGCGCAGGGTCACCGGGTTTGCCCAGATACTGCGAGACCGCGGTTAAATCCTCGGTCAAAACATTCGCCGCAATATGGATCGAATCCGACCGCAACATTTGCGCCAGCTCGGGCACCTGCATCGCCGCCTTGATCGCATTATCAACAATATGCGGCGCCATATAGCGCGTGCCGATGCGGTAATCGACGGAATAATGAAACCACGCCTGCGAGCGCCGCAGAATATGGGAAACATGCGTTTTACCCAAGCCGGATGTGGCAAACAGCAAAACACGTTTATGCGCTGCGCCGCGCCACTGGGATGCAGAATTGTAAATCATGCGACAGAGTTAATGCGCGAGGCTGGGGTTGGCTAGCGGTTTTTGGCCGATATCACCGCGTTGCGCGCAGGGCTTCACCCCTGCACCCCGCTTTTTTACAAATACTCAACTGAAAGCTTGCGATTGGTGCAACCGGTCAATAGCCGCGCCAGATCCATCCGCCGCCCAAGACCCGCGTGCTTAGCGGGTCATAAAATACACAAGCCTGCCCGGGCGAGACGCCTTCTTCGGCCACAAGCAGTTCAACCTCGGCTTCACTGTCCGAAACGGGGCGCAAAATCGCCTCGATAGGTGGCTTTGTCGATCGCACCTTGACCGCTATCTGGCGCTCGCCACCCGCCAGAAACCCCTCATCTCCCAGCCAGTTGATCTCGCGCAGCGGCACGATCCGTGTCGCCAACATCGCCTTTGGCCCCACGATCACATGGCGCTTGTCCACATCAAGCCGCACCACATACAACGGATCAGCCAAACCACCGATCCCAAGACCGCGCCGCTGGCCAATGGTATAATGGATCACACCGGTATGCTGTCCCAGCACACGGCCCTCGCCATCGACGATATCACCCGGCTCTGCCGCACCGGGGCGCAATTTTTCGATCACCGCCGCATAGTTGCCATCGGGCACAAAGCAAATGTCCTGACTGTCGGGCTTGTCCGCCACACTTAGCCCGTATTTCTGCGCCAATGCGCGGGTCTCGGCTTTTGATGTCAAATGCCCCAGCGGAAACCGCAGATACGACAACTGCTCTGGCGTCGTCGAAAACAGGAAATAGCTCTGATCCTTGGTGGCATCAGCCGCTGAATGCAGCTCCGCACCATGTGCGCCGACCATGCGCTGGATGTAATGGCCCGTTGCCATGCAATCGGCATCCAGATCCTTGGCGGTATGCAACAGATCCTTGAATTTCACCCGCTCGTTACACCGGATACACGGCACCGGGGTCGCCCCGGCCAAGTAACTATCGGCAAATTCATCCATCACCGCGTCTTTAAAGATGTTCTCGTAATCCAGCACATAATGCGGAAAGCCCATTTCCTCGGCCACGCTGCGGGCATCGTGAATATCGCGGCCCGCACAACAGGCGCCTTTCTTGGACAAAGCCGCGCCATGATCATAAAGCTGCAAGGTCACGCCCACGACATCATAGCCTTCCTCGGCCAGTTTTGCAGCCACAACAGAGCTATCCACGCCGCCCGACATCGCCACCACAACGCGGGTTTCCGACGGGGGTTTTGCAAATCCAAGCGAGTTGAGAGGCTGGTCAAGAGACATAGGGATCATCCGATCGTGAAAGCTTTGCTCGAAATATAGGTAAATACGACACATGAACAAGGTGCCGCTACACCTCTCATTAAGGCTCGCATCGCATAACGCTCATGGGGCGACCTGAAAAGGGACTAGAGAGATGTATTTGAGAAAAGTAGAAGGACCGCGGTCCGTCACCTTGCCCGACGGCACCGTCATGACGCGCGCGGATCTGCCAGCCGCTGAAACACGACGCTGGGTTGCATCGCGCAAAGCGCTGGTCGTGAAGGCGGTCAGCGGCGGGTTGATCACCCGCGAGGCCGCACTCGAGATGTATGCGTTGTCAGACGAAGAATTTTCCGAATGGGAATCCGCTGTTGCGCAACACGGCATTGGCGGGCTCAAGGCCACAGCGTTAAAACGGTATAGACAACCCTAGGTAGGGGTGCAAAACTATCTTACGTCGTTAAATTACAATTAACCATTCGGCGTCTATGGTGTTTTGAACAAAGACACAGCGGAGAAATTGAATGCGCATACTGTTGGTAGAAGACGACCCTACAACCTCAAAGAGCATTGAACTGATGCTCACCCATGCCAATCTGAACGTCTATGCAACGGATTTGGGCGAAGAGGGGATCGATCTGGCCAAGCTATACGACTACGATTTGATTCTGCTTGACCTGAACCTGCCTGACATGAACGGGCATGAAGTTTTGCGCCAATTGCGGCTAAGTCGGATCGACACGCCCATCCTTATCCTATCGGGTGACGATGACACGGATGCCAAACTCAAGGGATTCGGCTACGGGGCCGACGACTATATGACCAAGCCGTTTCACCGCGAAGAACTCGTCGCACGTATTCATGCGATCATTCGTCGCTCGAAGGGCCATGCACAATCCATCATCAAGACCGGTCGAATCGCGGTCAATCTGGACGCAAAAACAGTTGCCGTTGGCACAAACACCGTGCATCTGACCGGCAAGGAATACCAGATGCTGGAACTTCTTAGCCTGCGCAAGGGCACGACGCTGACAAAAGAGATGTTTTTGAACCACCTTTATGGCGGCATGGATGAACCGGAACTGAAGATTATCGATGTGTTCATCTGCAAATTGCGTAAAAAACTGGGCGAGGCAACGGATGGTGAAAACTATATCGAAACCGTCTGGGGGCGTGGCTACGTCCTGCGCGATCCTGTTCCTGTCCTGAATGCGGAAAAACTTGCCATCGGTGCGTGACCATAGGCCAACTGTTTTATCGCGCTGATGGCGCTTGCACTTTACCTCTCGCGTGACACTGCTAAAACTTGAGCCTGATCGGAACGTCTGCGATCAAAGGTTTGGGGGAACGCCGTGCCGCGTCTGACGGAAACTGATACTGCAACAATCGCGATTGATGCTTTGACACAAGACCAGGCCGCCTTGGAACTTGCCGACTTGGGCGAACGCTTATTGCAAGCAAACCGTGACTACCACACCGACGATGCGCCCAAGCTGAGCGATGCTGGTTTTGACGCAATGAAACGACGCCTTCAAGCCATCGAAGCGCGTTTTCCGCACCTGAAGCATGAAAACAGCCCCTCTGATCAGGTGGGCGCTTCACCCGCCGACGGCTTTGGCAAAGTGCACCATGCACAGCGGATGCTTAGCCTTGGCAATGCGTTTTCCGACAGTGACATTTACGATTTTGACGACCGTCTGCGCAAATTTCTCGGGCTCACATCTGACGACCCATTATCCTACACCGCCGAGCCCAAAATTGACGGACTGTCTCTCTCTGTGCGCTATGAAAACGGCGCATTGGTGCAGGCCGCGACACGGGGCGACGGCGCCATCGGGGAAAACGTCACCGAAAATGCGCGCACGATTGCTGATATCCCCCATAAAATCAGCGGCGCGCCCGCAGTTCTGGAGGTCCGCGGCGAAGTCTACATGAGCAGCGAAGACTTTGCGGCACTCAACACAAGACAAGCCTGCGCAGGCGCCAAAACATTCGCAAATCCGCGCAACGCAGCGGCGGGCTCCCTGCGCCAGTTGGATCCCACAATCACACAACAGCGCCCGCTCAGGTTTTTTGCCTATGCTTGGGGCGAAATATCCGCGCCCTTTGCAAGCACACAGTTCGGGGCAATCGAAACCCTGAAAACCTATGGATTTCAAACCAACCCGCTGACGAAAATATGTCGGTCACCCGATGACATGATCGCGCAGTATTGCGACATCGAGGCAAAGCGTGCCAATCTGGGCTACGATATCGACGGTGTGGTCTACAAAGTTGATGACCTCGACCTTCAACGACGGCTGGGGTTTCGCAGCACAACGCCACGCTGGGCCATTGCGCATAAATTCCCCGCCGAGCTTGCGTGGACAAAGCTGACGGATATCGAAATCCAGGTCGGGCGCACCGGTGCATTGTCGCCAGTCGCAAGGCTTTTGCCGGTGACCGTGGGCGGTGTCGTGGTGTCGAACGCGACGCTGCACAACGAAGATTATATCGCGGGGCGTGACGGAAACGGCGCCGAAATTCGCGGCGGGCGTGACATCCGGATCGGCGACTGGGTCCAAATTTACCGCGCAGGGGACGTGATCCCGAAACTAAAAGATGTCGATGTCTCGCGCCGTGACGGGACACAAAAGGCCTTCATATTTCCCGAAACCTGTCCCGAATGCGGATCTGCTGCCATTCGCGAAGACGGTGACGCCGTGCGGCGCTGCACCGGTGGCCTGATTTGTCCGGCACAAGCCGTCGAGCGGCTCAAGCATTTTGTCAGCCGCGGTGCATTTGACATTGAAGGCCTCGGCGCCAAACAGATAGAACAATTCTATCATGACGGCTGGATCAAAACCCCCGCCGATATTTTCACGCTCAAAACACGCTACGGGCAAGGGCTTCAACAACTCAAGAACCGTGAGGGCTGGGGGCCGAAAAGTGCGCAAAAACTATTCCAAGCTATTGATGCAAAAAGGGATATCCCCTTTCGAAAAATCCTGTTCGGTTTGGGCATTCGGCATGTGGGCGACGCCAGCGCCGGACTGATTGCCGGCCATTTCGGAACCTGGCAAGCGCTGGAAACTGCGCTCGCAACTGCCGAGATTGGCACAGGCCCCGCATGGGACGACCTGTTGGGGATCGATGGCGTCGGCGCGGTCATGGCCACATCACTGATCGCAGCCTTCCAAAACAGCGCCGAAAGGGCCTCGATTGACCGGCTCATCGCACAGCTCCGCGTGCAGGATGCGGTTGTCGCCACAGCCGGCAACAGTCCCGTGGCAGGAAAAACGGTCGTTTTCACAGGCACGCTCGCTCGCATGAGCCGCGCCGAGGCAAAAGCGCGCGCCGAAGCGCTGGGTGCCAAAGTGGCGGGATCGGTCAGTGCAAAAACCGACATCCTGATCGCAGGCCCGGGCGCCGGATCAAAGGCCGCGAAAGCAGTTTCTCTCGGCGTCCTGACGATCGACGAAGACGCTTGGCTGGATATGATTGCCGGATTATGACAGGGCGCCCCGAAACACTCTTTCCCTTGTTCGGCACTTTGACCAAACTGGATGGGATCGGCCCAAAAACAGCACAAATTCTCGAAACTGCGGGTATTTCTCGACCTCGTGATCTACTTTTCACGCTCCCGATCTCGGGTGTTGACCGCGGCCAGCGGGCCTCTATCCGTGATGTCATTGCCCCCGCGACGGTCACAGTCGAAGTGACCGTTGGTGAGCATCATGCACCCAGTTCGCGCAACCGCCCTTACCGCATTCAGGTCACTGACAGCGAAACCACTTTTCAATTGGTCTTTTTTCATGCCCGCGGCGATTATTTGTCAAAGCAATTGCCAACCGGCCAAAAACGCATTGTTTCGGGCAAAATCGAAGCATTCGACAGCATCGCGCAAATGGTGCACCCTGACCACATCGTGCGGGTCGAGGATCCGGGCTGCATCCCTGCCTTCGAGCCGGTCTACCCGCTCCATGCCGGGATCACCCAAAAACTGATGTGGAAAGGCACCCGCGCGGCACTTGGTCTTGCGCCAGCATTGCCCGAATGGATTGATCCTGCTCTGAAATCGCAACATGGCTGGCCCGATTGGTTGCAAGCCCTAAGGGATGCACATACCCCCGAAGCCACGCCAGATTTATCACCCCACGCAAAGGCCCGTGAACGTCTTGCCTATGATGAATTTTTTGCCCATCAGATGACACTTGCATTGGCGCGTGCCGTTGTCCGCCGCGGGCGGGGCAGGCCGTCGCAAGCCACCGGCACATTGCAGGCCATGGTCTTTGAGGCATTGCCGTATGACCCGACGGGCGCGCAAAGCAGGGCAATCACAGAGATTTGCAGCGATTTGGCAACCCCGTTGCGCATGAACCGCCTGCTGCAAGGCGACGTCGGATCCGGCAAAACACTCGTGGCTCTCATGGCGCTTTTGGCAGTGGTAGAGGCGGGCGGGCAAGGCGTGATGATGGCCCCCACAGAGATTTTGGCGCGGCAGCATCTGGACGGCTTGCAACCCTTGGCTGCAAGTGCCGGGGTCGCTGTGGAAATTTTGACCGGGCGCGACAAGGGCCCCGAGCGCGCGCGCAAGCTGGCAAAACTGGCCAACGGCGACATCCAAATTCTTGTTGGCACCCATGCGGTGTTCCAAAAAGGGGTAGACTTCAAAGATCTCCGGCTTGCTGTCATCGACGAGCAGCACCGTTTTGGCGTGGCGCAACGCATGGAACTGGGCGCAAAAGGGCAGGCAGTCGATGTGCTGGTGATGACCGCCACGCCGATTCCGCGCAGTCTGGCTCTGGCACAATACGGCGATATGGATGTCTCGGTGCTTGACGAAAAGCCACCCGGACGCACGCCGGTGCAAACGGCTTTGATCTCGACCAGCCGCATGGATGAGGTCGTTGAAAAGCTGCGGCGCGCGGTGGCCGACGGACGTCAGGCCTATTGGGTTTGCCCGTTGGTCGAGGAAAGCGAATTCCTTGATATGACCGCGGCCGAAGAGCGGTTCAAGCGGCTTCGCGCCGCACTTGGCGAAGGCGTTGTCGGGCTTGTGCATGGCCAAATGCCGTCCGCAGAAAAAGACGCCGCAATGGCACGGTTTGTCGCGGGCAAGACCAAGGTGTTGGTCGCGACCACCGTGATCGAAGTCGGCGTCAACGTGCCCAACGCCTCGATCATGATGATTGAGCGGGCCGAGACATTCGGACTTGCCCAACTTCACCAGCTTCGCGGTCGGGTCGGTCGGGGGGCTGCGGCATCCAGCTGCCTGCTGTTGTTCCAAGAACCGCTTAGCCAGGCAGGGCGACGCCGGCTTGAAATTCTGCGTGAGACCGAAGACGGGTTTCGCATTTCTGAAGAAGACCTCGTCATGCGGGGGGCCGGCGATGTGATCGGCACCGCACAATCAGGCGTGCCGCGGTTCCGGATTGCAGATCTGGAACGGCAGGCAAGCCTGATGCAAATTGCCCAGACTGACGCCAGAAACCTGCTGTCAATTGATCCCGAACTGCAATCCGTTCGCGGACAGGCCTGCCGAACCCTTCTTTGGCTCATGGAACAGGATAAAGCTATCCGTTTGATATCAATAGGTTAAATAAATTCCCCAACCATTGTTCGCCTTTGTTCCTATTTCGTTCTTTACTTCCTGTTAACCTTATGGAACAAAGGGGCAACATTAATGTGAGGGAGCACAACAATGGCCAAAGAGATTAAAACAGCGATCATCCGGTCGCGTGATACCATTCTTGCCGATGCCATTGGTGCCGCGGCCCTGCTTGTGATGTTGTTTGTCGGCCTGTCTCTGCCCGGGATGGTCTGACCGCCCTGCGACTGCTGAAGTGGTCCTGCTTTTTAGGACAGTTTTGCGATCCTTGTTGAAATAACGCGCCGCTTTTCGAGCTGACATGCTGTCCTTCAAACTGGCACGGCGCACACGATTATAGACATGCGTGTCGCTTTGTGGTGTCGAAGGTCTTCATGCGGATCATGAGAATCAAATCGACGCAACATTTTCAGCCTCTCGATTTTCGCGCTCCAGCTGAACCACACGGGACAACCACTTTCGCGCGTCTTCATGCGATATTTGCCACTGTGCCAGTATTTCCATCACCATGTCACTCTGAGCACTTATCTTTCGGGACGGTATAAGTGCCGTGCGGAGATTTGTCGTCCCTCGCAAGTGCTTAAGATCAATGATTCCTGTGGATAACCGGCGCGACCTTCGCCGCCACTGATATAGGTTACCGCGTTTACACAAGTGATGTTGCTTGTGCATTTTCTATGTCCGTTCGCTAAAAGCAAACATACAAAGGCCACAGCGGGGTGTCACACCCCTATGCCACACACACGCACCAATATCTTGGTAACGTCAATAAAATCAACCACTTAGGGGTTGAATTGGCTCCGACGGTAGGGGTCGAACCTACGACCAATTGATTAACAGTCAACTGCTCTACCACTGAGCTACGTCGGAACACTTGGGGCGATATAGCAACGACGTTCAGGGGCGTCTAGGGGGTTTTCGCAGTTTTTTATTTTTCCGTTAAAAGCCGGAAAGTTGCCTGTGGTGACAGGTGCGACAGGGCTGTGACCCGGCGTTTTTCAGACAGGTCCACCAGATGCGCAAAGACGTTGCGTTCGGCGGCCTTCATCAGCAAGGGTGGGATGTCGGTATAGATGGTCCGGGTTAAAGTTGCAGCATCGGCCTCACCCTGCATCAGTGCCGCAAGGATCTGTGCCTCCCGGGCGTTGCGATGAGCGATCAACCATGCAAGGCGCCTTTGCGGATCATGGATCGGGGCGCCATGACCCGCATAAAACACCCGCGCGCGAATGTTTTGCAGCTTTTCACACGACTGCATGAAATCGGTCAGGTCTCCGTCGGGGGGCGACACCAGCGAGCTGGCCCATCCCATCACATGGTCGCCGGTAAAAACGGCGTCATTCCAGATATATGACAGGTGGTTACCGATATGACCCGGTGTATGCAGGGCGGTCAGTGACCAGTCGTGGCCGTCCACACAATCACCATCTTTCAACATCACATCGGGCGCAAATCCGTGATCGATGCCTTCGCCGCCGCCTGCCAGACCCTGCGCCGCCAGATCAGCCATGACAGGGCTGCGCCCCGCAAGATGGGTGCCAAAAGCGTATATCTTGGCGCCGGTTAGGGCCGCCAACCTTTTGGCCAGTGGTGAATGGTCCAAATGGCTGTGCGTTACCAGGATATGGCTGACACGGTGCGGTGCAACGGCAGCAAGGATCGCCGCAAGATGGGCATCATTGTCAGGGCCGGGGTCAATGACGGCAATCTGGGTCTGGCCCAGCAGATAGGTATTGGTTCCCAGATGTGTCATTGGCGACGGGTTGGGCGCAAGGATCAGCCGCAATCCAGCCTCAAGTGGGTAGGCCCGGCCCACGCGGGGTGCAAATTCCTTGCCGTGCATCGTGATCTCACCTTTCCCCTTGGCTTTTGGCGCAGTAGCGTGGGCCCATGTTCTGGCGTTGGCTCAAAAATTACATGCCCCGCGGGCTTTACGGTCGTGCGGCGCTTATCCTCATTCTGCCCGTTTTGACGGTGCAGGTTTTGGTGACGGTCGAGTTTATTCAACGCTACTTTGACGGTGTCAGCCGCGCGATGACAAGTGCCGTCAGCATCGAGGTGCGCTTTCTCCGCGACACGGTGAACAGTGCCGTCAATCTGGACGGCGCACAACTGGCCCTGATGCGCGTCGCATCGCCGCTGGAAATCGCGGCAAAGCTGCCCGCGAGCAACGTGCCGGTTGCGGACCGGACGCTTTGGACGGATTTGACCGGCAGCGTGGTGACCCAGACCCTAAGAGATCGCATCCCGGAGGCATTGGTTGTGGCCCTTGATGATCGCAGTCTGGTGCAGCTATGGATGACGACAAACTATGGTCCGATGCAGCTTTCTTTTGACCGAAGCCGCGTTTCCGCCTCGAACCCGCATCAGCTATTGGTCATCATGATTGTGATGGGCACGATCATAACGACGATTTCCTATTTCTTTTTGCGCAACCAGCTCCGTCCGATCAAACGCATGTCCGAAGCTGCCACACAATATGGCAAAGGGCGCGTGATACCGTTTACACCGACCGGCGCGTTGGAGGTGCGAGCCGCAGGCATGGCCTTTTTGGACATGCGCAACCGGATCGAGCGGCAAACCCAAAGCCGCACAATGATGTTGTCAGGGGTCAGTCATGATCTGCGCACACCATTGACCCGGCTGCGATTGGGGTTGTCGATGCTGGACGATGCCGATGTGGCGCCTTTGATCCGTGACGTTGATGATATGCAGGGCTTGCTAGATGCGTTCCTGGATTTCGCGCGCAACGACGCGGGCGACAGTCTGGCACTTTGCCCACCGCGCGACATTATCCAAGGGGTCGTTGCCGACGCCAAAAGAAGTGGACAGCAGGTGCGCTTCATTGCGACAAGCGGGTTTGATGGGCCGGTATCCTTGCGACCATTGGCCGTGCGCCGCGCCCTTGATAATCTGGTGACAAACGCATTGCGCTATGGCAGTTGCGCGCAAATCAGCCTTGCAGTCACCGACCGCACCGTGCGCATCACCGTGGAAGACGACGGGCCGGGTATCCCGTCAGACAGCCGCGAAGCCGCCATGAGCCCCTTTGTCCGGCTCGACCCCGCGCGCAATCAAGATCAGGGAACGGGTGTCGGCCTTGGCTTGTCGATCGTTGCCGACATCGCGCGCACCCACGGCGGCTTGCTGCGCCTGGGCGACAGCGCGCGACTGGGCGGGCTCAAGGCTGAATTGGTGTTGGCGCGATAACCGCATCGCAGGGTCTGACACTGCCACGGCGATACTTTGACATCATGTAACTTACCGGAGGTTTGATTTGGCGGAGACGCAGGGATTCGAACCCTGGGAACCCGTAAAGGCTCAACGGTTTTCGAGACCGCCCCGTTCGACCACTCCGGCACGTCTCCGCTCTGGGGGTGCGTTTAATCGGGGTGCGGGGGCACTGCAAGTGACTTTGTGACATTTGCGCATGATACCTTGGCAAGCTTGCAAAGCGTCAATAGGTTCGCGCTATTGCCGCGACTAACAAGGACTTCGCCAATGCTTTATCGCTCTGTCACCGCCATGTTTGTTTCTTTCAGCGTTCTGGCGGCATCGCCCTTGATTGCTGATGATACCGATGCGCTGTTCGAGGCGCTCGGAATGCCCGAAATTCTGGAGGTTATGCGCGTAGAAGGCATCGAGTATGGCGCCCAGATCGGCACAGATATGTTTCCGGCGCGCGCCAACGCCTCTTGGGCGGCCACCGTCGAGACAATTTACGACGCCTCGACAATGCTGGACCGTGTCAAGGGTGACTTTGCGGCGTCGTTGGAAGGTGATGATGTGTCCGCGATGCTTGCCTATTTCACAACAGAGCCCGGGCGCAGTTTTGCAAAGCTCGAGATCAGCGCGCGGCGCGCCTTGCTTGACGATGCGGTTGATGCGGCAAGCAAGGACATGGCATTGATCGCAGCGCAGGATCAGACCGTGCGCTACAAACAGGTCGAGCGCTTTGTGCAGATCAATGATCTGGTGGAAACCAATGTCGTGGGGGCGTTGAATTCAAATTATGCGTTTTATAAGGGCTTGATGGCGGGCGGTGGTTTTGGCGGCGCATTGAGCGAAGATCAAATTCTATCCGACGTCTGGGATCAAGAGCCAGACATTCGCGCCAATACCAACGAATGGGTCTATTCATTTCTGCTGTTGGCCTATGATCCGGTGTCCGACGCCGACATGGAAAGCTACATCGCGTTTTCGCAAACCGCAGCGGGCGTCCAGTTGAATGCTACATTGTTTGACGCATTTGACGCGATGTTTGATGACATCAGCTACACACTTGGACGCGAAGCCGCACGTATGATGTCGGGCGCAGACCTATAAGGTCACGGCAAGAAAGGTGCTGTGGCAGCTGCGCCCTTCAGCGGCTAGGGCTGTGTCCAGAGCATCAATGTAGTGACCAATGCGCCGGGATTTGCAGCGTAAAGCCCAAGATTGGACTGAAGCTGGATAATCCGTGTCGGGCGATCAGGCACCGGAATTCCCGCGGTCTCCATCACTTGTGACAGGACCGGCCCGGCGCCGGCGTTTATCTGATCGACAAGGGCAGGGTGGTTGGACTTGACCAGAAGCTCGACGGCACCGCGGCGCTGGCTGTAAATCGCGTTGCCTGCAATTGTGGACAGGCCTGATACCTGCTGCAATAGAGGGCTGCCCCCTTGATTTGTCTGGTTTGAACATCCCGCCAGAAGTGCCAGGAAAAACAGGGCGTTTCGCATCACTTCAACCTCTGTGGGGCTTGACTTAACTACACATTGGCCTGATAAGCCGCCATCGGGCAAGATCGTTGTCCGTGGTTACGCGAAATTACGCCCAGACGGGCGCGCAGTCCAAAGGCACCAAACGCCTGTTTTTACAGGGGCCTCAGCGACGCGGTGAATGAAGGAAAGACATATGTTTGCGGTTCTGAAAACCGGCGGCAAGCAATACAAGGTTGCCACTGGCGACGTATTGCGGATTGAAAAGCTGGACGCCCTGGCTGGCGACAAAATTCAATTCAACGAAATTCTGATGGTTGGCAACACTGTTGGCGCGCCCTTTGTGGCAGACGCTGGCGTGCAAGCCGAAGTGATCGACCAGATCAAAGGCGAAAAGACGGTTAACTTTGTCAAACGCCGTCGCAAGCACTCGTCGGCGCGCAAAAAAGGCCACCGTCAGCAACTGACGCTGGTGCGTATCGGTGACATCCTGGAGCAGGGTGCCGACAAGTCTGGCGTAAAAGCGGCCGTAAACGGCGCGGGCTTTGTGATCGAGACACCTTACAAAGGTGCCCCAACATCCAAGAAAGCCGCAGCCGCTGTCGCGCGTGCATCCACGCCAAAAGCGGCAAAAGCGAAAGCTGCGCCAAAAGCTGCTGCTGCCGTCGAAGGTGATGATCTGACACAGTTGACGGGCATTGGTCCAGCCGCTGCCAAGAAACTCAACGATGCGGGTGTGACAACATTTGCACAGGTGGCCGCAATCGACACGGCAACTTTCGAAGTGAAAGTTTCCGACAAAGTCATCGCACAAGCCGCAGATCTGGCGAAATAAGCAAAGTTAAGGAGAGACACCATGGCACATAAAAAAGCAGGCGGTTCATCCCGTAACGGTCGCGATTCGGCTGGTCGCCGTCTCGGCGTAAAAAAATACGGTGGCGAAGTTGTCATCCCCGGCAACATCATCATGCGCCAACGTGGCACAAAGATGTGGCCAGGCATGGGCGTTGGCATGGGTAAAGATCACACGATCTTTGCAACTGTCGAAGGCAACGTCCAGTTCCACAAGGGCCTGAAAGGCCGCACCTTTATTTCGGTTCTGCCCGTGGCGGAGGCTGCTGAATAAACCGAAACTTTAAGACGTGAATTTTAAAGGGATCGGCACCAGCCGGTCCCTTTTTTAGTTTTTCGCACTGCCTATATGAAAAGACACAGGCAGCGCCGCGTTGTCGAGGAGGACCGCAACGATGCAACAGCTTTTGACCGACCAGCCCATCATCGAGGCTACGCGTTTTGTGTTGCGTCCACCGCGTAAATCCGACGCGGGCCTGATTGCGATGTATGCGTCTGACGAAAGGGTGGCGCGTGACAGCCGCGCGATCCCGCATCCTTTGCCGCCGGGCGCGATCGAGGCCATGATTGACCGTGCGCTGACACCAGAGCGGACCGAAGATACCTACGTCATCGACGGGTCGGCCAGCGGACATGCAGAGGCGATCGGCGTGATCAGCCTGAATAAAATGGACCGCGACCAGACCGAGGTCTATTTCTGGATTGCGCCCGCATTTTGGAATACAGGTTACGCAACAGAAGCGGTCAGCGCGATCATTGCGGCAAACCCCACAAAAGCGATCCGGTTTTTCGCGGAAAGTTTCCAGGATAATCCGCGCTCAGCACGGGTCTTGACCAATTGCGGCTTTGATTATCTTGGCGACGCAGAGGCGTTCAGCGTCGCGCGCAATGCGGTTTTGCCCACATGGACATATACGCGCAAAACCGGGCTATGACGCGGCCTGGCTTGACCACAAGACGGCTTACCCTGCACCCGATCACCGGTGGACGTGCCTGAAATCGCGCGCGGGCTTGGGCATGAGGGACGTGGTGCATTGGCTCACATGCGTGCAGGTCCACTTGAGCGATCGATGCGGGCGATGGCTTGAGTAACTGCGCACAATAGACTACCCCCTGCGCTGAACATGCCCCCGAAAGGCCCACGTCGATGAAGTTTCTTGATCTTGCAAAAGTCTATATCCGCTCGGGCGCCGGTGGTGCAGGGTGCATCTCGTTTCGCCGCGAAAAATTTATCGAATACGGCGGGCCGGACGGCGGCGATGGCGGTGGCGGCGGCTCCGTTATTGTCGAGGCTGTTGAAGGGCTCAATACGCTGATTGATTTCCGCTACCAACAACACTTTTTTGCGCAGAACGGCCAGCACGGCATGGGCAGCCAGCGCACCGGAAAAGACGGCGAAGACAAGGTTCTGCGCGTCCCCGTCGGCACCGAAATCATCGACGAAGACGAGGAAACCGTCATCGCGGATCTGACCGAGGTCGGCCAACGTGTGGTGATTGCAAAGGGCGGCAATGGCGGCTGGGGCAATCTTCATTTCAAATCCGCCACAAACCAGGCACCGCGCCGCGCCAATCCGGGCCAAGAGGCGATCGAGCGCACAATCTGGCTGCAACTCAAACTTATTGCCGATGTCGGCCTGCTAGGGATGCCAAACGCCGGCAAATCGACGTTTCTGGCGGCCACTTCAAATGCCCGCCCAAAGGTCGCCGATTATCCGTTTACCACTTTGGTGCCAAACCTGGGCGTGGTCGGCGTTGACGATGTCGAATTTGTTGTCGCGGATATTCCCGGCCTGATTGCCGGTGCCAGTGAAGGCCGCGGCCTTGGCGATCAGTTTCTGGCCCATGTAGAGCGCTGCGCGATTTTGCTGCATCTGGTTGACGGCACCTCTGGCGACCCGGTGCAAGACTATAAAACCATTGTGGCCGAGCTTGAAGCCTATGGCGGCACATTGGCCGAAAAACCGCGACTGACGGTTTTGAACAAGATCGACGCACTTGATGATGAGGAACGCGCATTCATCAAAGATGAAATGGAGGCCGCGGTTGGCGGCCCCGTCATGCTGATGTCAGGTGTGACCCGCGAGGGCACACAAGATGTCTTGCGGGCGCTGCGCAGCGAGATCGATGACAACCGTTTGCGGCATCGCAAACTGGAGGATCAAGTGGCGGAGGATGCGCCGTGGCGGCCTTAAAAGACGCAAAACGACTCGTTGTAAAAATCGGCTCATCGCTTCTTGTGGACAGTAAGACAGGCGCATTGCGCAAAGACTGGCTTATTTCACTTGCCGCCGATGTCGCAGCCATTCGCGGACGCGGCACGGATGTGATATTGGTCTCCTCGGGGTCAATTGCCTTGGGGCGCGGCGTTCTGGGGCTACCGGTTGCGGCATTGCCTCTCGAACAATCACAAGCCGCCGCTGCTGTCGGGCAGATACAATTGGCGCGCGCCTATGAAGAGGCCCTGGCACCTCATGGCATCATCACCGCGCAAGTCCTTGTTACCTTGGAAGATTCCGAAAACCGGCGCCGCTACCTCAACAGCCGCGCAACGATGGAAACTCTGCTGGGTTTTGGCGTGACGCCTATCGTCAACGAAAATGATACCATTGCGACTGATGAGATCCGTTTTGGCGACAATGACCGTTTAGCCGCCCAGGTTGCCGTGACGATCGGCGCGGATCAACTTGTCTTGTTGTCGGATGTTGACGGCCTCTACACAGCCAACCCAAACATCAATAATGATGCGCAACATATTGAAAATATTACGGTAATTACAAAGGAAATCGAGGATATGGCCGGTGGTGCCGCCTCGGCGTTCTCAAAAGGCGGCATGAAAACCAAGGTTATGGCCGCAAAAGTTGCAACAGAGGCTGGCTGCGCCATGGCAATTGCCTTAGGAACGAACCTTAATCCATTGAAACTATTAGAAAATGGCGGGCGTTCGACCTGGTTCTCTGCCCAAACTGACCCGCAAATTGCACGCAAACGCTGGATCGCGACCATGAAGCCGCGCGGCGCGGTGATTATCGACGCAGGAGCTGCGCGCGCCCTGGTTGCCGGCAAAAGCCTGTTGCCCGCGGGGGTCGTCGGGGTTCAGGGGCCGTTTGGCCGCGGTGATCCCATCACAATCCGCGGGGTTGACGGGGCCGCAATTGCCATCGGGTTGGTGCGCTACACCAGCATTGAGACCAATCAGATCATGGGCCGAAGGTCAGAGGACATCGAAAACCTGTTGGGGTATAAAGGGCGCGCCGCGCTTATTCACCGCGATGACATGGTGCTATAGGAGATGACGATGGATATCGCTGAAATGATGCGCGAAATCGGCCAGCAAGCGCGCAATGCCGCACGGGACCTGGCCATCGCGCCCGACACCGTGAAAGCCGCCGCATTAAATGAGGCGGCTGACACCGTCTGGAACAGGCGCGCTGCAATTCTGGCGGCAAATGCCAGGGATATGGATTTCGCGACCCAAAAGGGCCTGTCGCCCGCGATGCTGGACCGGTTGATGCTCGACGAGGACCGCATTCAAGCCATGGTTGACGGATTGCGGGCAGTGGCGGCGCAAACCGACCCGATTGGTGTTGTAACGGAAAGTTGGACACAGCCCTCCGGCCTTTATATTCAAAGGGTCCGCACACCCATCGGCGTTATCGGCGTCATCTATGAAAGTCGCCCCAATGTGACCGCCGATGCGGGGGCGTTGTGCCTGAAATCAGGCAATGCGGTGATCCTGCGCGGTGGGTCTGAAAGCTTCCACTCCTCAACCGCTATCCATGCTTGTCTGACTTCGGGGTTGCGCGCGCATGGTCTGCCTGAACATGCGATCCAGCTGGTCCCGACCCGCGACCGCGCAGCCGTGAACGCGATGTTGCAGGCGGTCGACCATATCGATGTGATCATTCCGCGTGGTGGCAAAGGCCTGGTTGGACTGGTCCAGAAAGAGGCCCGCGTGCCGGTTTTTGCCCATCTTGAAGGGATCTGTCACGTCTATGTCGATGGCACCGCTGACGTTGAAAAGGCGCGCCGCGTGCTTTTGAACGCGAAAACCCGGCGCACAGGTATCTGCGGGTCTGCCGAGACGCTCTTGGTTGATCGGGCATTTTATGACCAACATGGTGATATCCTCGTGCAGGACCTGTTGGATGCGGGGGTCGAGGTGCGCGGCGATCCGGTTGTGGCCCGGACAAAGGGTGCGGTGGCCGCCAACCCCGATGATTTTGGCCACGAATTTCTGGACATGATCATTGCGGCCAAGATTGTGGACGGGGTCGATGCGGCGATTGCGCATATCCGTCAGTTCGGCAGCAATCACACCGACGCGATCCTGACAGAAGATGACGCGATTGCGAACAAGTTCTTCCACCAGCTTGATAGCGCCATTTTGATGCGCAACGCGTCAACGCAGTTTGCCGACGGTGGCGAATTTGGCATGGGTGCAGAGATCGGGATTGCCACAGGCAAGCTTCATGCGCGCGGGCCGGTCGGTGCGGTGCAATTGACCAGTTTCAAATATCTGGTCACAGGCGATGGCACGGTCCGGCCCTAGCCTAGAAACGCGCGCAAATCGTCTCGTCTTGCACGGAAATCTCGAGCGTCTTGCCCACTTCGGCCAGAACGCTTGGCAATAAGGCAAACTGCACCTGTGCTGCGGTGTGATCCATCGCAACTTGCGGGTCGGTCAGTGCGGCCCATATGGCGGGGTCCATCGCAAGACGTGGCCCGTTCGCCTTGAGCTCCCATTGTTGGCCGTTCAGGCGCACATGAATGTTGCCGCCCATCGGCAACGCGGTTTCAAAACACTGCATCAACAAGAATGCGATCTGGACCTCGGATCGCGGTTGATCGGATTCAATCTGCCAAAAATATGAAAACCTGCCGCCCTTTGCAGATGCCGCAAGAACAGACAGCACCTCTTGACGGCCCAGAAATTGCTTTGTCGACGTTGATCCAAATGCGATCCTGAAGTAACGGATCTTGGCATTTGCATTTTCGACACTTTGCGAAATCAGATCAAGTTCGGGGCTGTTGTCGTCGCTGGAACCGGTCAATCCAAGCAATTCGACCCCATTGCCGATTGCCCCGATTGGGCTGATAAGGTCATGGCAAATTCTGGATCCGATGAGCGTTGCAAGCTGTGTGCGCATCATACGCCTCCTGTTGTGAAAGGGATTGAAATGACCGACTTGAATGCGATTTTGGAGCCCGGCATGATCGTGCGCCACCCGATCCACGCGGATTGGGGCTTGGGGCAGGTCCAGTCAAATATCGCCGGCAAAATAACCGTCAACTTTCGCGAGATGGGAAAAGTGGTTATCGAGGGGTCCCAAGTCATGTTGGTCCTTGCGTCAGGCGATGATGAACTCAACCAAGGGTAGCAAGGTCGGCCAGTCTGTCAATCGTGTGATGCCTCTTGTCTGCCAAAAACGTTGCCATTTGGTTACCAAGAAATTAAACGTCGACAATTCTTGGCACGAAAGGCTCGCATTTGCTATCGCATGTCCCTGAATTTTCTGTCCGTATTGCCGACGGACCCTGCGATATCAGGCAGGCGCAGGCTTTGCGTTACGATGTCTTTGTTGCTGAGATGGGCGGCGATGGCCCCTGTGTCGATCATGCCGCAAGATTGGAATCTGACCGTTTTGACGGCTTTGCAACCCATCTGATGCTCGAAGATCTTGCGCCCGAGGCCCCGCGACGTCTGGTTGGCGTCTACCGGCTTATGACCGGCGATATGGCGCGTCAGGCTGGCGGTTATTATTCCGCAGCCGAGTTTGATCTTGCTCCGCTTCTCGATAGCGGGCGAACCCTGTTGGAATTGGGCCGGTCGTGTCTACATGTTGACTACCGTGGCGGTGCGGGGATGCTTGAACTCTGGGCCGCAGTCGCGGATTATGTCGCCGCCCAAAAGATTGACCTGATGTTCGGGGTCGCATCGTTTTCAGGCGTCAATACCGCAGATCTGGCACAACCTTTGTCCTATTTACATCATTTTCACGGCGCTGCGCCGCAAATATCTCCGATTGCGCAGACAGATAACGCCGTTGCAATGGACGTCATCCCCAAGGACCGGATTGACCGCAAGGCGGCCATTCTCGCGATCCCGACCCTGATCAAGGCCTATTTGCGTCTTGGCGGTGTCGTGGGGCAGGGCGCTTATGTCGATCACGCCTTCAACACGACCGACGTCTGCCTGATCCTCGACACCAGTCTTGCGCGCTCAAAGGCCATGTTGCAGCGAGGGGACAGCCTATGACGTCTCCTTGGAATGCAGGCGCCCCACCGATCCATGCGCAGATCGGCGTCAGCGGTTTCACCAGGGCGATATTGCGGGGTGTGCCGTTGTTCCTGCTGGTGTTTGGCGGACTTTTGCTCCTCTTGCTGGTCCGACTTTTCGAGCGGCCGGTTTATGGTCTGCGCCGGCCATATACACCCTATATCACGCAGTTTGTTTGCAGATCCGCGTTCGTCATTCTGGGCATGGGGTTTTCACGCAAGGGCGTGCCGATGACTGGCGCAGGCGCTGTGGTGGCAAACCATTCGTCCTGGCTCGACATTTTTGCGCTCAATGCCTCCAAGCGGATTTACTTTGTGTCCAAGGCCGAGGTCGCCGCATGGCCGGGGATCGGCTGGCTTGCGCGCGCAACCGGCACCGTTTTCATCAAACGTGACCGGAATAAAGCCCGCCAGCACATCGATGTGTTCAAAGACCGGCTGGCAGCGGGGCATAAACTGCTGTTTTTCCCCGAAGGCACCAGCACGGACGGGCAATTGGTTCTTGCCTTCAAGCCCACGCTATTTGCGGCATTTTTCGACCCCGTCCTGATCGACCGGATGCGCGTGCAGCCTGTCACTGTGCGATATGAAGCTCCACAGGGCGCTGACCCGCGATTTTACGGCTGGTGGGGCGATATGGATTTTGGCCCACATCTGCTTGCGACACTGGCCGCACCGCGCCAAGGCCGGGTCACCGTGATTTATCATCAGCCGGTCAAACTCACCGACTTTGCCGACCGCAAACACTTGGCACTTGCACTGGAGACCACCGTGCGCAGCGGTCTAGCGCATCGCAGCGATCAGTGATTTCAATGTGGCTGCGGCGTCGTCGTGACGCCACAGCTCGTCACCCAAGCCAAAAAAGTCGGTATGCGGGGATACGGCACGGATCAGGTCTTGGGTCAGCGCGCCTTCTGCCACAACGGGCACTTCGATCATTTGTGACCACCACTCGAACAGGTCCAGCGGCGCGGTGCTGCCGTCGCCAAGCGGCGATTGACCAACGGGGCCAAAGCTGACGTAATCCACGCCCATCTCGCCCGCGGTCATGCCGTCATGGGTCGAATTGCCGCAAAAGCTGCCGATAATCGCATCAGCCCCCAACGCGGCGCGGGATTTCTTGACCGACCGTGCCCCGTCCATCAAATGCACCCCGTCCAGACCCAGCCGTTCTACAAGCTGGATATGGCTGTCGATCACCAGGGCCACGTCGCGGGCATGGGTCAGTTCACGCAGCGCATCTGCCGCCTTGGCAATGCGCGTCTCGTCGCGGCTGGCTATCGACAGGCGCACGCAGGCAATCTCGGTTGTATCCAAACAAGCCGCTAACCTGTCTGGAAAGGTCAACAGGTCCAGATCGGTCGGCGTGATCAGGTAAAGCTGCGGGCGATCAGGGGTGTCTGACATCAAGGAGTTCCGTCTTGTGAGGTGTTTGGCAGGTTCTAGCTTGGTTTGACGCGCTTGGCTACTTGGGTGGCAGTGATTTTGCGTGCGCCAGCGCCATTTGCACGATTTGCGTCAAACGGGCCTCATCGCCGATCACATCCGCGCTGATATCGACCATGCCGCCCATCTTGCGGCCTGTGAAGCCAAGCGGTGCGATCCCGTCCAGCAACACAGCCTCCGGCTCGGCGGCTTTGCCGATGCGGGCCATGCCGCCGCCCTGATGCACACCACACACCATATGTCCGTTAAACATAAAACACAGCCCGCCAAACATCTTCTTTTCTGTAATACCATCTACATCGTGCAACGCCTCTTGCATCAACTGGGCATGTCCTGCGTCATAAGCCATTGGCCGCTCCTTGCGTGATCTTGACGTGCAGCGTATCACGCGACAAACGCCAAAAGGAAGCCCGATGCCCATCGACCGTCCGCAACCGACCTTTATCCTGATCCGCCCGCAGATGGGCGAAAATATCGGGGCTGCCGCGCGCGCGATGTGGAATTTCGGATTGGACCGGATGCGGATCACAAGCCCGCGTGACGGCTGGCCGAATTCAAGGGCCGTTGCCATGGCCAGCGGGGCGGGGCGCTTGCTGGACGAGGCGCAGCTTTTCGACAGCACTGACGCCGCGATTTCCGACTGCACTTATGTCTATGCCACCACGGCGCGCGACCGCGATCTGACCAAACCGGTGCTGACCCCCGAGGCCGCGATGAGCGAGGCGCGCGACCGCATCGCTGCGGGGCAAAAGGTGGCGGTGCTTTTCGGGCCAGAGCGGGCAGGGCTGGAGAACGACGACATTGTGCGCGCCAATGCGATCATCTCGGTGCCGGTGAACCCCCAGTTCGCCTCTCTCAATCTGGGGCAATGTGTCTTGCTGACCGCCTATGAATATCAACGTGCAACAACGCAGGTTGATCATGTCACTGTCAGCCATGCAGGCGATTGGTCGACGCAGTCCGAAATGGCAGCCCTTGCCGCGCATTATGAAGCCCGGCTTGAAGACGCGCAGTTTTTCTACCCCGCGCACAAAGCCCCGAATATGAAAGCAAACCTGCGCAATCTGTGGAGCCGGTTACCGCTGACGCGCGCCGATGTGCAAATGCTGCACGGTATTCTGCGACAGATGGTCCGCTGGAAAGAGCGCGGCTAACATGCACTTGTCGAGCATTCGTCAGCGCCCTAAGTTGCGGCCAAGCACAAGGAGATCATGAGCAATGGCAACAAAACCACGCAGCATCTTTGAAGATGTCGGTGACGTGCAAAAGCAGGTCGCAAGTCCGGGAGGGATTGATGCCAGGTCAAAAGGCGCGCGCCGGGCAATCCGGGTCTGGCTGGGGCTGATCTTCGCGATGGTGGGCATAATGATTCTCGTCGGCGGTTTGACACGGCTGACAGACAGCGGTCTGTCGATCACTGAATGGGCACCCTTTTCGGGGGCGCTGCCGCCGATGACCGATCTGGCTTGGGCAGACGCGTTTGAAAGATATCAAGCGATCCCCGAATACCAGTTGCAGAACAAAGGCATGGAGCTATCTGAATTCAAAGGGATTTTCTGGTGGGAATGGGGCCACCGCCAGCTTGGGCGTGTGCTGGGTCTGGTTTGGGCGCTTGGGTTTTTCGGCTTCCTGGTCGCGCGCAAAATCCCCACGGGCTGGACCCGCAAACTGTTGCTTTTGGGCGCTTTGGGCGGTTTGCAGGGCGCGATTGGCTGGTGGATGGTCTCGAGCGGGCTTGAGGACGGAATGCTTGACGTGGCCTCTTATCGCTTGGCGACGCACCTTGGATTGGCGTTCATCATTTTCGGCTTCATCACATGGTTTATCTTGCAATTGTCGCGCAGTGAGGCGGCATTGTTGCAGGCGCGGCGCCTGACCGATGCGCCCCTGTCGCGTCTGGGCACATGGCTGGTTGTGCTGGCCTTTGTGCAAATCTTGCTTGGCGCATTGGTCGCTGGCATTGATGCGGGCCGTGGGTTTCCGGACTGGCCGTTGATGGCGGGGGGCTTTTTGCCGCCGCAACCCTTTGATCTGGTGCCGCTGTGGCGGAATTTCTTTGAGGATCCGGGCCTTGTGCAATTCATGCACCGCATGACGGGCTATGTCGTGTTTGGCTTTGGTATTTTCGTCTGGGCGCGGGCGCGTAAAAACGGCAATGCACGCACGCGGTTTGCATTTACCGCAATGCTTGCTGTGATGACCGTGCAGGTCGTGTTGGGAATTGTCACGGTAATCTATTCCGCCCCTGTTGAAATCGCCATCGTGCACCAGTTGGGCGCGGTTGTGCTTTGGGTTGTGATCTTGCGGGCGCGTTTCCTTGCAGGACATCCGCATCCGCAATCGATCCGGGGCGCCTGAGGTGACGGCCTACGCCGACCTGATGGCGTTCCAGCGCGAAACCGAGGCGCTTGCGCAAATTGCGGGCCGCTTGGGCTGGGATCAGGAAACCATGATGCCAGACGGGGCCGCACCGCAGCGTGCCCAGGAACATGCCGCCATGGCCAATGTCTTGCACGCCCGCCGCGTTGACCCGCGGGTCGGCGACTGGCTGGCACAGGCTGAAGGCTTTGACGACGTGGCCCGCGCAAACCTGCGCCATATCCGCCGCAGCTATGAGCGCACGGCCAAAGTGCCTGCGAAACTTGCAGCCGAGATCGCCAGAACCACCTCGCTTGCGCACCGCATCTGGGCCAGCGCACGCGCGCACGAAGATGTCGCATCCTATCTGCCGGTGCTGGCAAATGTGGTGGCGCTGCGCCAAGAAGAGGCCGATGCGTTGGCGCAAGGTGGCGTGCGCTATGATGCGCTGCTCAACGACTATGAACCGGATGCAACGGGCCGCGACATCGCGGCAATGTTCGCCGCATTGCGGCCGCGTCTGGTGGCCCTGCGCGCCGCCGTTCTGGACCAGCCCAAACCCCAAGACCTGACGGGCCGCTTTGACGAGGCCGCGCAACTGGCGCTGTCGACAAAGCTTGCCTTGGCCTTTGGCTATGACATCGACAAAGGGCGCATCGATAAAGCCGTTCATCCCTTCTCGAGCGGCTCGGGTCTCGATGTGCGGATTACAACGCGGACCAATCCGCTTGATCCTTTCAATTGTTTTTATTCAACAATTCACGAGGTTGGCCATGCCACCTACGAGCAGAATATAAACCCGTCCTATTTACTGACCCCGCTTGGGGCCGGTGTGTCGATGGGCGTGCATGAAAGCCAAAGCCGGATTTACGAGAACCAGATCGGCCGCAGTCGTGCGTTTACAGGCTGGCTTTACGCGCAAATGCGAGATGCCTTTGGTGATTTCGGGATCGCGAACGAAGACCAGTTCTACGCCTGCGTCAACCGAGTAAGCGACGGGTTTATCCGCACGCAATCCGATGAGTTGCAGTATAACTTGCATGTCTTGCTGCGCTTCGATCTGGAACGTGCCCTGATTTCGGGTGATCTGGCCGTGCCTGACCTGGAGGCTGCGTGGAATGATCGCTTCATGGCCGACTTTGGCTTTGCGGTCGACAAGCCGTCGAACGGGATTTTGCAGGATGTGCATTGGTCCGAAGGGCTGATGGGGTACTTTCCAACCTATACATTGGGCAATGTTTATGCGGGGTGTTTGAATGCTGCAATGGCCGCGGCTTTGCCAGAACTTGACGCGGATTTGGCACGCGGTGATCCATCGGCTGCAACAAGATGGCTGCGCGAAAATGTGCAAACCCACGGCGGTCTTCATGCGCCCGATGACGTGATTGGGCGCGCGACGGGCACCGTGCCATCAGAAGTGCCACTGCTGGATTACCTTGAGACCAAGTTTTCGGACATCTACCGGCTTTCATAGCCGTCAGGCGCTGGGGCTAGCCCCAGACCCCAGCATATTTGTGCTCGGAAGAAGGCGATTACGTCCAATCGGGGTCGCGCTTTTCCAAAAAGGCGCAAATGCCTTCCCTGGTCGCGGGCTCGGCCATATTGTCCACCATGACAGCGCCTGCATATGCATAGGCCTCTGCCGTTGTCATGGCCGCTTGTTGATAAAACGCGGCCTTTCCTGTTCTCACAGCGCTTGATAGTTTGGAGGCAATGGTTTGTGCCACGTCCAATGTCGCGCCTGACAGATCATTGCGGGGCACAGCGCGATTGATCAGACCCAGCGTTTTTGCCTCGGCTGCATCGATAAAGTTGCCCGTGGTCAACATCTCGAAGGCGGCCTTGCGCCCGATGTTGCGGGTGAGCGCCACCATGGGCGTGGAGCAAAACAGCCCGATATTGACGCCATTGACGCCGAATTTCGTATCTTCTGCGGCAACCGCCAGATCACAGGTCGCAACAAGCTGACAGCCCGCCGCAGTGGCAATGCCGTGAACCTGGGCAATCACCGGCTGCGGCAGCGACTGAATACGCAGCATCAAGGCGCTGCAGCGTGCAAACAGGTCGGTCAGGTCTTTGGGTGTTTTACTGCGCAATTCATGCAAGTCATGGCCCGCGCAGAATGCTTTGCCCTCGCCCGACAGAATGACAACTTTGATTGATTGATCCGCCGCGATCGCATTCAAAGCCGCATCAAGTTCTGCAATCATTGCGTCACTCAATGCGTTCAAACGGGCAGGGGCGCACATCGTCAAATGCGCCACCGTGTCATAATTTTCGCGTTTCAAGATCGTCATAGGCTTGCCCTCCGTTTCGTCTTTGGGTCACGGTAGGGCAGGACTGGCATAAGGGGAAGGCATGGACGTTCAAATGAATGTGGAACAGCTTGCGGCGTTCTTGCAAGCAGAGTTTCCGCAAGTCTGTGATGACTACGCTGTGGAGGCCGTCACCGCGTCAGGCCTGCGACTGCGTCTGATCACAGCGGCGCATCATTTGCGGCCGGGCGGCACGGTTTCTGGTCCCGCGATGTTCGGGCTTGCGGATGTGGCGATGTATCTTGCGGTCCTAAGCCGGATCGGGCCTGTGGCATTGGCGGTGACCACAAATTGCAGCATCGACTTCATGCGCAAGCCCACCGCAGGCGCCGATATCATCTGTGAGGTTGTTCTGCACAAACTTGGGCGTGTTCTGGCGGTAGGTGATTGCCTTGTTTATAGTGTCGGTCAGGTAAAACCGGTTGCGCGCGCGACTTTGACCTATGCGATACCTCCAAAAGGTGGGGTAAAATAATACCTATTTTACAAGGCATTGATATTAATAAATAATATAAGATGGATGGCACTTGACCATACCCTGCACCGCTTTATAAGCCACCTATCCGAATGACGGGCCGCTTTTGGTCCCACAAGAATTGGTGAGTTATGACTACTTTTACCGCGACACCTGCGGATATCGACAAGAAATGGATCATTATCGACGCTGAAGGCGTTGTTCTGGGCCGTCTTGCGTCGGTTATCGCAATGCGCTTGCGTGGCAAGCACAAGCCTTCCTTCACGCCGCACATGGATATGGGCGACAATGTTATCGTGATCAACTGCGAGAAAATCCAGATGACCGGCAACAAGCGTGACGAGAAGTATTACTGGCACACGGGTCACCCTGGTGGCATCAAAGAAAAGACAAAAGCCGAGATCCTTGAGGGCAAGCATCCCGAGCGCGTCATCATGAAAGCGGTGCAGCGTATGTTGCCCGGTGGCAAACTGTCCCGCCTGCAAATGACACACCTGCGCGTTTTCGCAGGCACAGAGCATGGCATGGAAGCGCAGAAGCCGGAAGTTCTGGATGTTGCATCCATGAACCCAAAGAACACGAGGACTGCATAATGGTTGATCAAGTGAACTCTCTCGAAGAGCTGGGCCAAGTCGCCGAAGGCGTTGATGCACCCGTTGCACAAGCCGTCCCCGCTGCAATCACCCGCGAGCCTGTGCGTGATGCGCTTGGTCGCGCCTATGCGACTGGTAAGCGTAAAGATGCGGTTGCCCGCGTCTGGATCAAGCCCGGATCCGGCAAGGTTGTCGTGAACGGCAAGGAAATGGCCGTGTATTTCGCACGTCCGGTTCTGCAAATGATCCTGCGTCAGCCATTCCAGGTTGCTGGTGTTGTTGACCAGTTTGACGTGATGGCAACTGTTGCCGGTGGCGGTCTTTCTGGTCAAGCTGGCGCGGTCAAGCACGGTGTCTCCAAGGCGCTTCAGCTTTATGATCCAACCCTGCGTGCTGCCCTCAAGGCGGCCGGTTTCCTGACGCGCGACAGCCGCGTCGTCGAGCGTAAGAAATACGGCAAAGCCAAAGCCCGTAAAAGCTTCCAGTTCTCCAAGCGTTAAGTTTTTCGCTTATACTGAAAATGCTAAGCTATTGAAAAAGCGCAGTTTTTACTGCGCTTTTTCTTTGTTTGGAGGTTTGACCGATTCTTTACATGCAGGGCCAGTGGACATTCACCTTGATGCGAGGAGCCCCCTTTATGTCATGCGCCTGTCCCGGTAGCAGCACGAACCGCACAAGATTTCCAAGCGCGTCCACCAGCGCCACGATCTTGGTGGTCAACCCGCCGCGTGAGCGCCTGATGGCCTGATTTTGCCCCCCCTTTTGCGCCGGTTGCCTTTTGAGGACCCAAAACAAAGGGGCCCTCAATCATGGCATATTCGAGGTTCGGGTCATTGTTCATGGCTTTGAAAAGACTCTCGAAAACACCCCGCTCGGCCCATCGCGGGAACCGGCGAAACTGGCTGTTCTGGTTGCAAAATTGCTTTGGCAGAGAGGTGATCGCGAAAATTCGGACCGGTTGTCAAGGTGGATCGCATGAGAAAACAAAGAGCCATTCGTCGCACTGCCCGGCAGTCGACACGTTAGATGATGCCCGTCGAAAGCTGGCCCTCTAGCGATATGACGGACACAACCTCCGACCACACTCATCGCGGGGAAACCAAACGCCCGCCCAAGCGCCGAGCGCTTGCCCAAACTGGCGACGAAGAATTTGAAATCCAAAACCTGCAACCTCTCACTATGAATGAGGGAGCCTCGGGGGGCAGGTCAATTTCAGTGAAAATCACGGCTTGGGAAGAGTTTTTTGGCTTGTTCGCGCGGATGTCGGGCGGCAGACCGGACGCTTTTGCTGTCTGGTGTGACAGTTCCACCGGTGTTTCTTTCGTTCGCATCGGGCAGTAACGGTTGTCCAAGTGTTGCCAGCATCGGCGAGAGGTCTTCGATCCGGTCCGCAATCACATGAACGACCAGCCCCTCGCGTTCGACCCGGCCTGTGACGCGCAACAGACGCCCCGCAATCACCGCCTTGCGGAATGTCTCGTAGACCTTGTTCCAGACCACGACGTTGGAGACGCCGGTCTCGTCTTCCAGTGTTAGAAAAATCACGCCTGCCGCTGTGCCGGGCCGTTGGCGGGTGATGACAAGACCTGTCACGGTGACGCGGCCTGTCGCCGTCATCAATCGGTCATGTGGCAGGCTCTCTGGCAAACGCGGGCGCAGCAATTCCAGCGGATGCGCCCGTAAGGACAGGCGCAGCGACAGGTAATCCTCAATCACCTGTTGCCCGAGGGTCATGGCAGGCAGGGCAACCGTTGGCTCCATTTCACCTTCACCGTCGATGCCAAATAGGGGCAAAGGTTTTGGGGCACGCAAAGCGCGGGCCGCCCAAAGAGCATCACGGCGCGACAGGCCAAGCGCCGCAAAGGCGTCTCCCTCGGCGAGCCGTTCCAAGGCATCGGGGCGGACCCCTGCGCGCCGCCACAGGCTTTCAACATCTGGATAGCCGTTACCGCGCGCCGCAACCGTCCACTTTGCATCTTCTTCGCGCAACCCTTTGATCTGGCGAAACCCGAGCCGCAGTGCGAGTTTGCCGTCATTTCGCGGCTCCAATGTGCAGTCCCACTGCGAATGATTGACTGACACAGGCCGCACCTCGACGCCGTGATCGCGGGCGTCCCGCACCAATTGAGAGGGCGCATAGAACCCCATCGGCTGACTGTTCAGCAGCCCACAGGTGAACACTTCAGGGTGATGGCATTTGAGCCATGCCGAGACATAGACCAGGCGTGCAAAGCTGGCCGCATGGCTTTCGGGAAACCCATAAGAGCCAAAACCCTCGATCTGGGCAAAACAGCGCTGTGCAAAATCCGCGTCATAGCCCCGCGCGAGCATCCCCGAGATAAACCGATCCCGAAAAGCACCAATCGTGCCCATGCGCTTGAAGGTGGCGAGGGAACGGCGGAGCCGGTCAGCCTCTGCCGCCGAAAACCCGGCAGCCACCACGGCGATCTGCATTGCCTGTTCCTGAAACAGCGGCACGCCGTAGGTGCGGCCCAGCACCTCCATCATGGCAGGGCCAAGGTCTTCGACCTTTTCCTTGCCTTGCCGTCTGTTGATGAACGGATGCACCATGCCACCCTGAATCGGCCCTGGTCTGATGATCGCGACTTCGCAGACCAGATCGTAGAATGTGCGCGGCAGCATCCGGGGCAGAAAGTTGAGCTGCGCGCGGCTTTCCACCTGAAACACCCCGACGGCATCGGCGCGACACAGCATATCATACACACCCGGATCCTCTGGCGGCACATTCGCCAGCGTCAGCTGTTGCCCGCGAAAATCCATCAGCAACGCAAAAGCCTTGCGGATACAGGTCAACATTCCCAAGGCAAGAATATCGACCTTCAGCAGGCCAAGCGCGCTGATATCATCTTTGTCCCATTCGATCACTGTCCGATCCTCCATCGCCGCATTCTCAATCGGGCAAAGTTCATCAAGCCGCCCATGGGTGATGACGAAGCCACCGACATGCTGGCTCAAATGGCGGGGGAAACCGATGATCTCTCCAATCAACCGCGCCGTCAGCGTGACGCGGGTATCAGCCGGATCGATCCCGGCATCGCGCATCCGATCCTCGCCCGGTGCACTGGAGGACCAGCCCCAGATTTGACCCGATAGCCGCGCGATCACGTCCTGACTAAGCCCCATAACTTTGCCCACTTCGCGGATCGCGGCGCGGGAGCGGAAATGGATCACTGTTGCTGTTAGACCGGCGCGGTGGCGGCCATAGCGTTCATAAATCCATTGGATCACCTCTTCGCGGCGCTCATGCTCGAAATCCACGTCGATGTCCGGCGGCTCGCCGCGTTCTTTTGAAATGAAACGCTCGAAGATCAGGGTGATGCTTTCGGGGGGAACCTCGGTCATGCCCAGCAGATAACAGACCACGGAATTTGCCGCCGAGCCGCGCCCTTGGCACAGGATGCCTTTCGCGCGGGCAAAGGCGACGATGTCATGCACGGTCAGGAAATAGGAGGCATATTCCATCTCGCCAATCAGCCGCAGCTCTTTCTCCACGCGTGCCGCGATCTTTGCGGGAGCGCCTTTGGGATAGCGCCAGTGCAACCCTTCGCGCGACAGCCGCGCAAGCCGGTCTTGGGCGGGCTCACCATCCTGCGCCTCATCGGGGTATTGATATCGCAGGTCATCGAGGCGAAACGCGCAGCGGTCTGCGATTTCCAGCGTGCGGCGGATTGCGGCGGGGTAGCGGTGGAACATCCGCGCCATTTCACTTGCGGATTTCAGGCGATGTTCGCCATTGGCCAGACGATTCTCACCGATATTATCGATGGTGCAGCCGATCCGCAGGCAGGTCAGCACATCAGCAAGTGGCCTGCGCGCAGAGCGGTGCATCATCACCTCACCCACCGCAACCATGGGCAGGCCGGTGGTTTGGCAGAGTTGCCCCAGCAGGTTGATCCGTATCTGATCACGTCCGTCGTAAAGTGGTGCGGCACCAAGAAAGCACTGACCGGGAAAAGCCCGCGACATCGCGCGCAGATCACCGGGCACATCGATCTTGGCCGTGCCTTCCAATGGATCGGGTGGCAGGGCAATCAGCACCAGTCCTGCGCCCCACGCCAAAAGGTCTTTGCGCGTCAGGTGGCATTGGCCTTTCTCTGCCCGTCGTTTGCCAAGCGAGAGAAGCCGGGTCAACCGCCCCCACGCGGCCACATCCGTGGGCAGCGCCAGCCAGTTGATGGCGCTGTCGGTCAAGACAATCCGTGTGCCGGGGATCACCTTTGGCAGAGGTGTGTCGGGCGAAATTTGTGGGCCGTTTTCGCGCTGGTCCGGTTTCATCGTCTGGCGGCTGGAATGATCGGTGACCTGTTGGGAGCGGATCGCGGGGGCGTTCGCCTCTTGTCCCATGCCCGGCAAATCTTCGTCCCGTATCCGCTTGAGCTCTTTCAACGCAGAAAATGCACGCACCACGCCAGCAACCGAATTGCGGTCAGTGATGGCGATTGCGGCAAGTCCCAGTTCGGCGGCACGTATGACCAATTCCTCGGGATGAGACGCACCACGCAGAAACGTGAAGTTGCTGGTCACACACAGCTCGGCATATCCGCTCATGCAAACTCCCCTTGGGCATACCAGTTTTGCGCGTCCCGCGCGGGCCAGCTTGACGCCTGTGGGGTATAAAACAGCCACAAGCGTGGCCCCTCAAGGGTCTCGACCCGCCAATAGTCGCGCAGACCGCTGCGCCACGCCGGATCATCAAACCACCATTCAGGGGCGATCCGTTCGGGTCCGGTGGCGCGCAACGTGGTGAACGGCATGTTCCGCCAGCGGAAACGCGCAGGTGGTGTCCTTGGTTGACGCAGGCTAGCGACAACGACAGGTTCAGGTGGAAATATGATAATCGGGCGCTCTGGCCCTTGTCGGCGTGGCGGGGTCTCGGCTTTGCTATAGGCGGCGGGAGACAGCAGAAAGCTGCGCTCTGGTATCTTGCTTTGGGCCGGAAGCAGGCGCAACACACGATCAAACCCCAGCCGGTTACCGAGGCGCGAGAACAGATCAGCCAGTGCATCCTGGTGTCGCAAGGCGGGACCGCCGCCCAATTGCTCGGGGGGGAGTGCTTCGGTTACGTGCGCGCTCAGGCGCATCGCATCGATGCCAAACCCCGCTTCGACCTCATCAACACCTTTGGCAAAGAGCGCTGCAATTCGCGCAGGGTCGCGCATCGCGCGGGCAAGGCCGATCTCGACGTGGGCGGTTTCCCGATCCACGCGGCGCAGTTCCAAGCGCAATCTGCGCGCCCCCATATGATGCAACGCGAGCTTTTCGCAAAGGCGGTCCAGCAGGCGTGAGAGGCCCGCCATCACATCCGCCTGCAGGCCGATCGGGTCAGGCAAAGTCATGCGCACCCCGAAATGTGGAATGGCTGCCGCAGGTGCAACAGGTTCGGGTTGCACGCCAAGCGCCTGATCAAGCCGCATCACCAGACCTTGACCAAAACGACGAGCCAAAGGCGCACGCGGTTGTGCAATCAGATCGCTGATGCGGTTTAGCCCCATGCGGGCCAACGCCTCGGTTGTTTTGCTATCGATCCGCAGGGCAGAGACGGGCAGGCGGCCCATCCTCTCGATAAGCCCACCTTCCACGATGTTCCCGCCGCCATGGCGGGCCAAGCCGTGTGCCGCGCCACGGGTTTGTGCAATGGCGCTGGCAACAGTCAGACCGGCGCGCGCCAACCGGGTATGCAGATCGCCGCGCAGTTCTGCCTCCCCACCAAACAGGTGCGGCACACCGGTGATATCCGCGACCAGCCCGTCTGCACCATCCACGGCCACCATTGGCGCATATCGCTCCGCCCACCGGCGCAAAGCGGCCAGTGTCGCAGCTTCGCGTGTCAGGTCGGCAGGACGGGTGATCAGATCAGGGCAGATCGCGCGGGCATCAGCCTGTGCCATGCCGCGGCGTAGGCCGCGCCTTTCAGCTTCGGCGTTGAGGCAATGCACATGATCCGTATTGCCTGACCGAAGGATCAGAGCAAAAGGCCCCTCAAGTGGGCGTCTCCGCAGGCTCGTGTCGCTCGCCAGCCGCGGAAACCAGATTGAAAGCAGTCGTCGCGCCATTCCAATACACAGTCCAGCTTTCCAGTGTTCCCTTTTTGTTCTTATTAAGAGACCAGCGATGCGGAGTCGAGTCCGCAGTTTCTTTGGGAAGCGGTGCGCAGTGCCAGCGTGTTTCGGCCGCATTGCTGCCTGCGCCCTCAAAGATCAGCATCAGCCCGGTGGTTTTACCCACCTCGGCGGCCAATTGCAGCCGCCGGCCGGCGAGGAGGGACAGAGGCTTTTCCGGCTCGGCAATCACCAATCCGACAGCTGTGGCGCGCAAGGCCTCCTCGACAGACCAAAGCAGATCAAGCTCGTTTTTAGGGCGGATCACATGCAGCCGGTCCCCGACGCCGTCAGGCAAGCCGCGCAGCATCGGCAGATGTGGCGCATGGGCGGGAATGACCCAGATCAGCGGACCCGGATGCCGTGCCGCCTGAAACAGCGCAAAGGCGCGGCGGCCAAACCCTTCGGCCTCATGCACCCGCCGTGCCGCCAGTGCGAGCGGTTCGGAAGCTGCGCGATCAAGCCGCATCTTCGCGCACACCTTCGGCGACAATTTTGAGCAGTCCGTCTGGCAGCGGGCGCTGTAGCTTCAGAGCATCTTCGGTCGGCGCAGTCAGCCACTGGCGCCACTCGCGGGCTCGTGTCAGGATGACCGGCATTGCCTTGGGGTGGACGGGCTTCACCTCGGCATTGGGTAGGCAGGTCAAAAATCCGAACAGGTCTGTCGTTATCTCGCCTTCTTTCAGTTTGCGCACGGAGGTCCACTCGGTGTGCAATCCGGCAAAAAAGGCCAGCGGTCGATCCGCGTTTAGCGCAAACCAGACCGGCGAATTGCGCGGGGCACCGGGCCGCTGATCAAGTTCGGAAAAGCTGGTGAAGGGCACAAGACAGCGGTGTTCCACCCCAAGCCAGCGCCGCCAATGCGGTGAGGCGACATTGCGGATATTGGTCACGCCGGGATCGGTGCGCTTTCCCTCAAGAAACTTTGCAGGCGTCGGCATTCCCCATCGCGCCGCTGATAGCCGCCAACCGCCAACATCGTTGGCTTTGATGATGGGGGCTGCATAATCCGGCCAGATGCCAGCCAGCGGGGGTAGGTTGCCGATCGTGTCCTCCAATTGCTCGTCGCCCTGAAGAACATCGCTGAAAAGGCTGCGCATCGCGTCCTGGCTTTTGGTTTGGGAATAGAGATTGCACATGAGCAGGGCTTTCAGGATTCTGGATCGATTGAATAATCGAGAACATTGCCAGAACAACCCGGATTTGAAAAGCACCATTTTCCAAACAGCATAGACAAAAAAGCGCCCCTCGGGGCGCTTGATCAGGTTTCTAAAGTGGTCTGTTTAGCCGTTCCATGTGCGGACGGGGCCGCTATCCATATGCACAAAATTGGAGCCGCGATACCGCCCGACGCCACCGGCACCGATTGATTGTGCAGCACGCGCCATTTGTGAGGTTGTGCGGCCTGTCAGTCGCAAGTCTGCCGCCTGGCCGCGCATATGCAGCGAGTTTTTAGCAACACTGCGCGATTTCTGGCGCAACATGGCGTTCGTCTGTGGCGACCGGTAGCCCGACAGCATCATATAGGGCTCGTTGACCTCCATCAGATTATGGGCGGCGGCCATGATGTCGATGGTGCGTGTGTCGATGTTGACCGCCTGACCTGTGCGCCAGTCACGCATGAATGCGTTCACCTCACGCACCGCTTCACCGATATATTCGCCTTCGATCCAGTAGACCGTGTCGAGCCGTTCGCCGGTCCGACCCGAGAACATGGAGATCCGCCGCACGTCGCCGCTACCGCGTAAAAAGCCTGCTGCATTGGAGTAGGTTGGGGCTGCTGTGATAACTGTTGCTGCAAATGCACCAAGCAGGCCACGGCGGGTCATGCCCAAAGTATTGTTTTTCTTCATATTTCTCGCGCCTGTCCCGTCGCTTATAATATCCCGCTGTGATGCGGCTTTGTCATCTTGTCCCCAGATGTTGTGAGCTTATTGCACAGGTCGATTCGTGGTCCAACCCCTGTTTTGAGCCATTGCGGGAAACAAGGGAAAATCGGCGAAAATTTGCGCAAAATGGGAGAGAACCCGGCGCTGTTGCAAGTTTGCCGGTTACTGTTGTTAAAAAGCACCTCCGGTCGGGGGTCGGCTTTTGGTCCAAATGGTGTTTGCCGGGACTGGCGCACTCGGGGCTAGCGGCGCGCTCTGTTCAAGGCTAAGTCTGTCCCCGAGTGAAAAACAGGGGATCGGATCGCATGGGGCCGTCTGTCAAAGATATCGCCGCGGCACTGGGGGCACAGGCTTTGGGTGCGGTTGACCTGCGGGTGACAGGATTGTCCGAGCCGCAAAGTGCCGGACCTGATGATCTGGCATTGGCGATGTCGCCGCGTTACCGCGAGGCATTGTTGCAAGGCCAGGCACGCGCAGCGGTTGTTTGGGCCGGCGCGGATTGGCAGGCTCTCGGGTTGCAAGCCGCAATCGAGGCACCGCGCGCGCGCCTTGCCATGGCCGGGCTGACCCGGATGATGGATACCGCGATGCCTGTGACGGGTATCAGTCCGCACGCGGTCATTGACCCAAGTGCGACCCTTGGCACCGGTGTCTCGATCGGTCCGTTTACGGTTGTGGGGGCCGGCGCTGTGATCGGCGACGGCTGCCAAATTGCACAGCATGTCACGATTGCCGCGGGCGTATCGATTGGCCAAGCCGCGCAACTCCATGCCGGCGTGCGTATCCAAAGTAGGGTGCGCCTTGGTGCGCGCGTGGTGATCCAGCCCAATGCAGTCATCGGGGCTGACGGGTTTTCGTTTGTGACCGCCGCCCCGTCCAATGTCGAGATCGGGCGCAAGACGCTGGGCAAGACCCCGTTTGAGCCCCCTATGGATGCCACCCAGCACCGGATCCATTCGTTGGGCGGTGTCGAGATCGGTGACGATGTGGAGATTGGCGCGGGCAGCACGGTGGATGCGGGCACCATTCGCCCGACACGGATTGGCCGCGGCACCAAGGTCGATAATCTGGTGCAGATCGGCCATAATGTGGTGATCGGCGATGATTGCCTGCTGTGCGCCCAAACGGCGGTGGCGGGCTCTGCCATCATCGGTGACCGCTGTGTTCTGGGCGGCAAATCGGGGGTTGGTGATAACCTCACGGTCGGCGCGGACTGCGTGATCGGCGGGGCCGCGATTGTGTTGTCTTGCGTGCCTGCGGGCAGTTTCATGATGGGCTATCCCGCGCTGCCGATGCTGACCTACCGCGCCCGCGAGCGCAGCCTGCGCCAAGCGGTTTTGGGTCTGAAACCTGTTTCAAAACCCGCCAAGAGTGATTAGATCAGACCCAATGATCCAAGGGATGGACCCATGAACACGCAAGACAAAGTCATCGCCATTCTCGCCCAGCAAGCCATTTTGCAGCCGTCAGATCTGGCGTTGGACAATTCGCTGGATGATCTGGGGATCGATAGCATGGCCTTGGTCGAAGCCATTTTTGCAATCGAGGAGGCCTTTGATATCACCGTGCCGTTTAATGCCAATGCCCCGCATGAAGCGGCGTTCGATATCTCATCGGTGGCGTCGATCATTGCGGCGGTTGATAAGCTGATCGCCGAGCAGCAGTGATATGATGCGCCGCGTTGTCATCACAGGGGCGGGCACGATCAACGCGCTGGGGGCGGATGTGCCGCAGACACTGGACGCGATGAAAGAGGGCCGTTGTGGCATAGGCCGCTTGGATATCCGCGATGTGGACCGGTTGGCGATCCAGATCGGTGGGCAGGTCAAAGGCTATGACGAGCAGGCGCATTTCAACCGCCAGCAAATAGCCCTGTATGACCGGTTTACCCAGTTCACCTTGCTGGCCGCCCGTCAGGCAATAGCCCAATCGGGATTGACGTTTGCCGGTGCCTTGGCCGACCGGTCCGGTGTGATCCTTGGCACCTCGGGCGGGGGGCTGAATACTCAGGACGAAAACTACCGCGCGGTTTATGAAGAGGGTAAAAACCGCGTGCATCCGTTTATCGTGCCCAAGTTGATGAACAATGCCGCTGTGTCCCAGGTTTCGATGGAATGGAACCTGCGCGGCCCGTCGTTTACGGTGGCCACCGCCTGTGCCTCGTCCAACCACGCCATGGGGCAGGCATTTAACATGGTGCGCTGCGGCATGGCCACGGTGATGGTCACCGGCGGGTCGGAATCGATGTTGTGCTTTGGCGGGATCAAGGCATGGGAAGGGCTGCGGGTGATGTCCAAAGATGCCTGCCGCCCGTTCTGCGCGACCCGCAATGGCATGGTGCAGGGCGAAGGTGCGGGCGTTTTTGTGTTTGAGGACTATGAGCACGCAAAGACACGCGGCGCGGATATATTATGCGAAGTCGCAGGCTTTGCGATGTCGTCGGATGCCTCTGATATTGTGATGCCGTCCAAACAGGGGGCCGCGCGCGCCATTGCGGGTGCGTTGAAAGATGCCAAGCTGACACCCGAAATGGTGGGTTACATCAACGCGCATGGCACCGGCACGGCGGCCAATGACAAGACCGAATGCGCCGCCGTGGCTGATGTGTTTGGCGCCCATGCCGACCGGTTGATGATCTCGTCGACCAAATCAATGCATGGACATTTGATTGGCGGCACGGGGGCTGTCGAATTGTTGGCCTGTATCATGGCGTTGCGCGACGGGGTGATTGCCCCCACGATCGGTTATGAAGAACCCGACCCTGAATGCGCTTTGGACGTGGTGCCCAATACGGCCCGCGATGCATCGGTTGATGTGGTCTTGTCGAATGCCTTTGCGTTTGGCGGGCTGAATGCGGTGATTGCCCTGCGCAAAATCTGACGGACCGCTTAGATCGGGACAGTTTTGATCAGGCGCCACCATCAACCACGATGGCATCAGCGCCTGCACAGCACCCATGACCACACTATAGATTACGGTGCGGATCAGCTTTGGTGTTTTCCATAGGCACGCGCATGAAAAAACCGCCCGCGACATATAGCCGGGGCGGTTTTACGCGTAAACGGACCGGTGATTTACTGTGCAGATCCGTCAATGCCGGCGGTAAAGCCGGTTAAAGATACATCCAGAACGACCTCTTGGTCGGGGGCCGCGGCGGGCACCATGCGCAAGGTGGCTTTGTTGCCGCGCTTGAACTGGTCGACCTCTTCTTGTGTGAACCCGACCCGGGCCACGCAGCCTGCCTGATTGCAGAATGTGAACGGGTAGCGCCGCGCCGCCGATCCATCGACAGCGATTTGCAACTGCTCGGTCAACAGGGTCTCGAGGGGGGCGACGATCGTGGCCCCTGCGGCAGCACGGCCACCGGCGGGCAGCGGGAACACACTGATTTCAGCAACAGAATTACCATCCGCATCGTTGAGCAACTGGTAAAGCTGGCACGGATCGTTCTGGCCTGCCTCGGCGCGCAAACACCGCAACGACCAATCCCCGAAAGTGTCGCGGATATAGGGGGTGCCAACGGCGTTTGGATCGGCGATTGCGGTGCCCATGTCCAACTCGGTTGCAACATCTGCGGTTGGTGGCGTCGTGGTTTCCTGTGCTGACAGGCCGCTGGCCGCAGCCAGCAGGCCTGCAAGAAGGAGTGGTTTGAATATTTTTAACATGTGGTCGTTCCCAGATTAAGGTGACTGCGCTCTAGCATGAGGGGCGGCTGATGTCAGGCGGAAAAGTCTGCAAATAGGCGGGGATTTGCGCAGTCACACCTGAAGGTTTCCATAGAAAAAGGGACCAAAAGGTCCCTTTTCCGTCGTCTCCCTATCGGACTTGGCCGACTATTTGCGTGAAATCTATGCACTGGCGCAAACTGCGTCAACAAAAAACCGACAAACCGGGCGGTAAGTGCACCACTGCGCAGAAAAAAACCGTGCCAAAAGGCACGGCAAGTCTGACAGGGAGGATACGGTCGCCACACCGAGGACACGATGGCATGAGACCGTGCGATTACACTGGCATGAATAGGTTAAAAATGTATTTTGACCGAAATGTTTTGCGACAAAAGGGCCTGGCACAGATGGCAGATGATATTTTTATAGGCGGCGGCGGCGATGCATATGGCGCGCCGCAACTGCTATTGCTGGATAAATCCAACCGGCACGGGTTGGTTGCGGGGGCCACGGGCACGGGCAAAACCGTCACTTTGCAGATTATGGCCGAAGGGTTCTCGAAGGCGGGCGTGCCGGTGTTTTTATCGGATGTGAAGGGCGATTTGTCGGGGCTGGCGGTGGCGGGCTCTGCTGATTTCAAGCTGCACGCGGCGTTTATGACGCGCGCACAGACCATCGGATTGGACCTGCAATACGACAGTTTTCCGGTCACCTTCTGGGACCTGTTCGGCCAGCAAGGCCATCCTATTCGCGCCACGGTCGCCGAAATGGGCCCGCTGTTGCTGTCGCGCTTGATGGAGTTGACCGATGTGCAGGAGGGCGTGTTGAACGTGGCGTTCCGCGTCGCAGACGAACAGGGTTTGCCGCTGCTTGATCTCAAGGATTTGCAGGCGCTGCTGGTTTGGGTCGGGCAAAATGCGTCAGAGTTGTCATTGCGTTACGGCAATGTGGCCGCCTCTTCGGTGGGGGCGATCCAGCGCCAGTTGCTGGTGCTGGAAAATCAGGGCGGGACCGCGTTATTTGGCGAGCCGGCGCTGGAATTGTCCGACCTGATGCGCACCCGCGCGGATGGCAAAGGCGAGATCAACATTCTTGCCGCAGACCAGTTGATGGGCAGCCCGCGGTTATACGCGACGTTCCTGTTGTGGTTGTTGTCGGAATTATTCGAGGAATTGCCAGAGGTCGGTAACCCTGACAAACCCAAGCTGGTGTTCTTTTTTGACGAAGCGCACCTGCTGTTTGACGACGCCCCCAAGGCGCTGGTTGATAAGGTTGAACAGGTCGCGCGACTGATCCGGTCCAAAGGCGTCGGGGTCTATTTTGTCACGCAAAATCCGGGCGATGTGCCCGATGATGTCTTGGGCCAGCTAGGCAACCGCGTGCAACACGCCCTGCGCGCCTTTACCGCGAAAGACCGCAGAGAGCTTAAGACAGCCGCCGAAACCTACCGCGATAATCCGGGTTTTGACACCGCCGAGGCGATCCAGCAGGTCGGCACCGGCGAGGCGGTCACCTCGTTTCTGGATGCCAAAGGCGTGCCGCAGGTTGTGCAGCGCACCTTGATCCGGCCACCTGCGTCGCAATTGGGACCGATCGATAAGGCAGCCCGCGCCGCGATCATGGCGGGTTCGGATATGGCGGGCAAATATGATGTGACGCTGGACCGCGTGAGTGCATCCGAGATGTTGGCCAAACGCGCGGACGCCGCAGCACAGCAAGCCCAAGCCGCCGAGGAGGCTGAAGAGGCCGCAGAGCAAAAAGACCGCGCGTTCGCAAAGGCCCGCCGCTATGACGGGGGCAGCACAACGCCGCGCAGCACATCGCGCGCCAGCCGGTCGCGCAGCAGCGACAAGGGCTTTGGCGGGGCCTTGGCGAATGTTGTGCTCAAAGAGCTGAAAGGCACCACGGGCCGCCGCATCGTGCGCGGCATTTTGGGCGGGTTGTTCAAGGGGCGGTGATCACAAAGGCCGGATTTTCAGGATCGCGATCCGGTTTTCGTCTTTTTCGACCACTTCAAACCGGAACCCGTGAAAGCTGAAGACCTGGCCTTCGACCGGGATCATCTGCGCTTCGTGGATCACAAGGCCCGCGACGGTATTGGCCTCGTCGTCAGGCAGCGACCAGTCATGTGCGCGGTTCAGGTCGCGCAGTGTCATGCCGCCTTCCACAAGGTAGGCACCATCTGCGGTCGCCTCGACTTGGGCTGCGTCATCATCGTCGAATTCATCGGCGATTTCGCCCACGATTTCCTCGAGGATGTCTTCCAGCGTGATCAAGCCTTGCAGCCCGCCATATTCATCGACAACCAGCGCAAAATGGGTTTTGCGGTGCAGGAATTCGCGCATCTGGTCGCCGAGGGTTGTGGTTTCGGGGATGAAATAGGCGTCCATCGCAACCGACATGACGTCAAATTTGCCGATGTCAGTGCGGGTGAATTTGTCGTCGATCAGCAGTTTGTGCATCGCGCGCAGCAGGTCTTTTGCGTGGATCACCCCGACGATATTTTCCGGATCATTGCGGTAGAGCGGCAAGCGGGTGTGCGGGCTTTTCAAGATCTGCGACAGGATGTCTTGCACCGGCAGGTTGGCATCCACCACTTCGATGCCAGAGCGGTGCAACATGATCTCTTCGACCATGCGCTCATTCAAATCCAACGCGCCCAGAATGCGGTCGCGGTCTTCTTTTTCCACGATCCCTTCGGAATGACCCAGTTGCAACGCGCCTGCGATTTCCTCGCGCACCGCCAGAATATGGCTGTCAGGATCGGTGCGCACGCCGAACAAAAACAACACGCCGCGCACGAAAAACCGCACCGCCGACACGATCGGTGAGAAGATCAGCACGATGAACGCAATCGGCACAGCCACGCGTGCCGCGACCTTTTCAGGGTTGGTGATCGCGTAGGTTTTGGGCAGCACTTCGGCAAATATCAGCACCAGAAGCGTCATGATCAACGTGGCAAAGGCCACGCCGTTTTGCCCGAATATCTTGGTCAAAAGTGCGGTGGCCAGTGACGTCGCCAAAATATTGACCACGTTATTGCCCAGCAGGACAGAGCCGATCAGCCGCTCGCTGTCTTCGGTGACGTCCAGTGCCTTTCCCGCCCCGCGCGAGCCCTTGTCAGCCGCCGAGCGCAATTTGCCGCGCGAGGCCGCCGTCAGCGCGGTTTCAGAGCCGGAGAAGAACCCAGAGAGCACCAGCAGCACAAGAATTGCGCCCGATGTTACCCAAAAGGCCGCGTCGAATAGGGACGTGTCCATCATTCACTTTCAAATTTTTAGACTGCTTGGGTTATGGGGGTTACGCGCGCGCCATTCAAGGTGTCTTGCTGTTTTTGCGCGACAGCGGGTGGTGGTCCATGACCAGATCGGTCAGCCGCTCGTCCAGCACATGGGTGTAAATCTCGGTCGTGGCCACATCGGCATGGCCCAGCATCGTCTGGATCGAGCGCAGGTCTGCGCCGCCGGCCAGCAGATGGGTGGCAAAGGCGTGGCGCACGGTGTGCGGGGTCACCTTGTCGGGGGACACACCGCCCGCGACTGCAAAGTCCTTGATCAGGCCAAAGAAGCGGTGGCGGGTGAGGTGACCCGATTTGCCGCGCGACGGGAACAGGAATTTTGAAGTGGGCACGCCCTTGATACGCGCCGCGTCTTCGGCGTCGTCGCGCAGTGCGACCCAAGCGGCCATTGCGCGTTTTGCCGATGGCGACAGCGGCACCATGCGCTCTTTGCCGCCCTTGCCGCGCACCAAAAGCATCGCCGGATCACCGCGCGCGGCACTGACAGGCAGGCTGACCAATTCTGTCACGCGCATTCCGGTGGCGTAAAGCAGTTCCATCATGGCGGTATTGCGCGCGCTGTCGCGGCTACGGCGCGCGGCCTCCAGCAGGCGTTCGATCTCGGGCACATCAAGCGTTTTGGGCAATGCCTTGGACTTGCCCGGCCCCTTGATGCCGATTGCGGGGTTGTCGCGGCGCCAGCCCTCTTCAAAGGCAAAGCGGTAGATTTGCTTGATCGCGGACAGGCGGCGGGCACGGGTCGCTTTGGCCAACCCCTGCGCATCACAGTCGATCAGATAGCCTTCGATGTGGTCTTTGGTCGCACTGGCGAAATGCAGGTTTTTGGGCGCGAGCCAGCCGGCGAAATCCGTCAAGTCGCGCGCATAGGCCAATTGGGTATTTGTCGCCGCGTCCAACTCTGCGGCTTGGGCCTCCAGAAAGGCCTGAACCCAATGGGCCATTGGTTGTTGCGCGGCGCTCATGTGTTGCGCTGCAAGATCAGGACTTGCAGTGCGGCCTTGCGCGCCACGTCCTCGAGCCCGACAAACCGCCAAAACGCCAAAACCCCGGTCAGCGCGTTCAAATCGCCCGCAGCACCTGCGTTGAAGGTCGCGATGCTTTTGAGCAATGCCTCGCCCAATGCGCCGTTGCGCGCCTTGGCTTCCAGATCGGCGGGCGGGACTGCGTCGCCAAATCCGGACTGGATTGCGCGTTCCAGATCGGACGCAGCTCCCGACGGCGCCCCTTGTGCCAGGCGCATCACAAATGTCTGTTCAGGGGCCAATTGGGCCACGGCCTCGGCTTCGGAAGACAGCAAACCGATGTCCAGCATCTGGGTTGCGGCCTCGCCCGTAAAGGGAAGGCCCGACAAATCCTGCGCGAAATAGCGCGCAAAGGGGACTTCCAGTTCAGCCTGTTGCATCGCGGCCCAGGCGGCGGGCAATACCGCAGATACAGTCTTGGGGTCGCGTGCCTTGATGGCGTCATCCAGCCGCTGGATGGCATCGACCCGGTCCCAGATGCCACCCGATGCGGCGGGGGTATGGGCCAGATAAATCCCGAACAGCACGTTGTCGGCAATGGCGTTCATACGGGCCAGGCGCTCGGCGGCATCCAGCTGGCTTTTCCAACCGGTCGTGTTGCGCAAATCGGCATGGGCAAAGGCGTTGGGCAACCTTGCGGTCGGCACCGGTTCGCCAATCGCCTCGCGCATCCGGAACACCAGCGGGCTAAGTCGCGATGGGGCGGGCAGGGGCGGCGCGTTGTCAAACAGACCGGGATCAAGAAAGCGCGACAACAGCGCCTCTTCTTCACCGGTGATGTCGCCCAGCACGCGGCGGGTGTTGAGCGTCAGTGCGGCGGTGGACCAATCGCCATTGCGCGCGGTGCAAAAGATGCGCGCAGGGTAGGTCGGGGCCACGCTGGGGGTCTCGCGCATCACATCACAGGCCGCATCTTCGTTACCAGTCAGCAACGCCACATCAAACCAGCGGCGAAACAGAGCCGGCTGTTGGCTGTCGCCTTGTTCAAGCAAGGCCATCGCCGGATCGAGTGCGCCGATATCAAGCAGTTTGTCGATCCGCGCCTGAAAAAACGCACCATCAGCGCGGTCGTCCAAAGGGGCTGCGGCCTCGGCCAACAGCAGCGTCATCACCAGATCTTGTGCCGCAGGCAGGGTATCCGCGCGCGCCGACTGCAAAAGCGGGATCAGCGTATCGGTGGTGCTGGAGGCCCACAGGGTGGTGGGCAGACCGGTCACCTGGTTGGATAAAAGCCCGATGGGGGCGGTGTCGGGGGTATCCAGCGCGGTGACCGTGACCTGCGGCACATCCGCAGTGCTGGCGACAGGGGGCTCTATGTGGTTTGTCGGTGCAAGAGTATTTGGATCGGCCACCACGCTTTGCGACAACCAGTCAATTGCGGACAGCGGGGCGGCCTCTTGGGCGCCAAGCGGAAGAGCCACGTAAAACATGGGAAACAAAAGCCAGCTTGCGCGCATCTAGTTCACATCCAGCGCGAATGGCACCGTCATCTGCTCGCTTGGTGCGGCAAAGTCGGCCGGAAAAAAGATTGGCCCGACATAGGCGTAAACAACCAAAGCAATTGCGCCGAGGATGATTAGCACCAGAAGAAATTTGATTAGTCGCCACAACATTGATATTTTGCCCCGATTTTGCCTAAGGTGCGGTCTGATTGCCGCGTTCTGCGTTGTTTATATATGGCCTTTTGCACAATATCACGCCATTCAAGTGAACAAATTTCAATTAGGCGGCAGATAGCCGACAAAACCCCAACCAAACCCCAACCAAACCGAGGCAATATCTGTCATGTCCCAAGGCGAAATCAAACCAAAATTACTGCGCACGGTGGTCTTGGTTGGCATGATGGGGTCGGGCAAAACCGCAATCGGACGCGCGTTGTCAGCCGCGTTGGAGGTTCCGTTTCTTGATAGCGATGCAGCGATCGAAGAGGCCGCGACGCAGACTATTCCCGAAATATTTGCCCGCGACGGCGAGGCGTTTTTCCGCAAGCGCGAAGCCGAGGTAATTGACCGGTTATTGTCCGGGCCGCCCGCGATTTTGTCGACCGGCGGCGGGGCGTTTCTATCAGAGCCCACCCGCGAATTGGTGGCGCGAAAAGCCGTGGCAGTCTGGCTGGACGCAGACCTTGCAACGCTATGGGAACGGGTGCGCCACAAGAACACCCGTCCGCTATTGAAAACAGATAACCCATTGGGAACACTGACAAATCTTTTTAAAATTCGCGCCCCTGTCTATGCCTTGGCCCAAATACACGTGCGCATCGCGCCCGATGCAAGCATTGACGAGACCACCCGAACCGTGTTGTCGGTTCTGGCGCAAGACCCCACCGTTCTGGAGATCTGAAAAATGACCAAAGCCGCTGCAATCGTTCATGTTGATCTGCCCGGGCGGGCCTATGATATCCAGATCGGGCCGGACCTGTTGCAGGCAGCAGGGGCATTCATAGCACCACTGGGGGGCCGCAAACACGTGGCCATCGTGACCGATGAAACTGTCGCCCGCTTGCATCTGTCCGCGCTGCAATCGGGGCTGGCTGCAGCGGGGCTGACGTCACAGGCGCTAGTGTTGCCGGCGGGTGAGGCGACCAAAAGTTGGGTGCAACTGGAGCGAACCTGTGACTTTTTGCTGGACCAGAAAGTTGAACGCGGCGATGTCGTGATTGCCTTTGGCGGCGGCGTGATCGGGGATTTGGCGGGGTTTGCTGCCGCGATCTTGCGGCGCGGCGTCCGTTTTGTGCAAATTCCGACAACATTGCTGGCGCAAGTTGACAGCTCCGTTGGTGGTAAAACCGGGATCAATACCGCGCATGGCAAAAATCTGATCGGGGCGTTTCATCAGCCGACGCTGGTTCTAGCCGATACTGCGCTCTTGGGCACATTGGCGCCGCGCGATTTTCTGGCGGGTTACGGCGAGGTCGTCAAATACGGGCTGCTGGGTGATCTGGCGTTTTTCGAATGGCTCGAAAGACACGCGCCCGCAATGGCTGCGGGCGATATGGAGGCGCGGGTGCAAGCGGTCACAAAGGCGGTGCAGATGAAGGCCGATATCGTGCAGCGCGACGAGACCGAACAGGGGGATCGCGCGCTGTTGAACCTCGGGCATACGTTTTGCCATGCGTTGGAGGCGGCAACGGGCTATTCCGACAGGTTGCTGCACGGCGAGGGCGTGGCGATTGGCTGTGGAATGGCGTTTGAAGTATCAGCGCGCCTGGGGCTGTGCAGTCAGGAAAGCCCAAGCCGCGTGCGGGCACATTTGCGCGCCATGGGCACCAAGGTCGATTTGCGCGATATTGACGGGGATTTACCCGACGCGGACACCCTGTTGGGGCTGATGGGGCAGGATAAAAAGGTGATCGCGGGCCAGTTGCGGTTTATTCTGGCCCGCGGGATCGGGGATGCGTTTATCACCTCGGACGTGCCCCGCGACGCGGTGCTGTCGGTGTTGAAAGATGCGCTCTCCGAAAGGTAGGACGGTTTAAAACCCACCCCGGGCCACTGGTTTAGAACGGGATTTCGTCGTCCATATCCGAACGCCCGCCACCCGCAGACCCGCCGCCTGTGTTCCCGCTGCTGTAACCGCCCTGATCGCCGCCGCCGTAGCCGCCGCCCTGATCATTGCCGCCACCCTGAGCCCCGCCATCACGCCCGTCAAGCATGGTCAGCGTGCCGCCAAAGCCTTGCAATACCACTTCGGTCGAGTAGCGGTCGGTGCCGTCGGGGGCCTGATACTTGCGGGTTTGCAGCGCGCCCTCGATATAGACTTTGGAGCCCTTCTTGAGGTATTGCTCTGCGATCCGCACCAGACCATCGTTGAAAATAGCAACCGAGTGCCACTCGGTTTTCTCACGGCGTTCGCCGGTGTTTTTATCTTTCCAGGTCTCGGATGTGGCGATGCGCAGGTTGCACACCTTGCCGCCGTTGCCGAATGTGCGGACTTCGGGGTCACGCCCCAGATTGCCGATCAAGATAACTTTGTTGACGCTACCGGCCATGATATTTCCCTTCACGATTCTACTTGTTGCAGATGTTGTGACAGACCGCGTTTGCTGCGACAAGGTGAAGGGCGGCTTATATCGCCTGCGGGGCTGGCGGTCGGGGGCAAAATTGATAATATATCCGCAAGTTTGACCGTCGGGGGGCGATTTGATGCGAATATGTGGCGCGATTGCGGTGTTTGCGGCTTTGGGGGCGCCAATTGCCGCGACCGGGGAAACCAGACCTGCGCAATCGCGTGCGGCATTATTCCAAAACCAGCTTGGCGTTTTGGACAGCCGGTCGGCGGCACAATATAGCAATTCGATCCGGTTGCAGCCGCAGCGTGTCTTGGTGCCCTCGGCAAATGCAGGGTCGCAGATGTATCGCGGACGATATACGGGCCCGTTTTTGGGCATGGCCCGATCTGCGGCGCGCAAGCACGGTGTGCCGGAAGATTTGTTCTTGCGATTGGTGCAGCAAGAAAGCGGCTGGAACGCCTCGGCGCGGTCCAACAAAGGCGCGCTTGGGCTGGCGCAACTGATGCCGCAGACGGCGCGCGCGCTGGGGGTGAACCCGCTTGATCCGGTGCAAAACCTTGAGGGCGGGGCAAAATACCTGCGGCGCCAATATGAGACATTTGGCAATTGGCGGCTTGCTTTGGCCGCCTATAACGCGGGGCCGGGCGCTGTGGAGCGCTACAATGGCGTGCCGCCGTTTCGCGAAACCCGCAATTATGTGCGAGTGATTTGGGGAAGCTAAATCCTTGATTTTCAATGTAAAAAGGCGCAGCCTGTCATGGCCGCGCCCGATTTTATTGTGCGGCGATCTTGATGACCGGTTCCATGCTGGCCAAATCTTCATCGCTCAAGTGGCATTTGACCTGATGACCTTCGGCCAGCATCCGCACCGGCGGCACCTCTTTCTCGCATCGCCCGCCTGCGACCTTTGATTTCCAGTTGCAACGTGTCTGGAACGGGCAGCCGGGTGGCGGATTCATGGCCGAGGGGATGTCACCTTCAAGCACGATATGCTTTTTTGTGACGCTGGTATCGGCAATCGGGACCGCAGACAGCAGGGCCTCTGTATAGGGGTGGTAGGGCGGCGAGAACACCTGATCGGTGCTGCCCAGCTCGACCACATGGCCCAGATACATCACCATGACGCGGTCCGACAAATAGCGCACAATCGACAAATCATGGCTGATGAACAGCAGCGTGGTTTTATGTTCGCGCTGGATTTCCATCAACAGGTCGGTGACGGCGGCCTGCACCGATACATCCAATGCCGATACCGGTTCGTCGGCCACAACGATGCGCGCATCACCCGCAAATGCCCGAGCAATACCAACACGTTGCTTTTGTCCGCCCGACAATTGGCGCGGCATCCGGTCGGCAAATTCACGCGGCAGTTTGACCAGATCAAGCAGGTCCAACATGCGGGCGCGGCGCTCGGCGGTATTGTTGCCGATCTTGAAAATTTCCAGCGCGCGGATGATTTGCCGTCCAACCGTCATGGAGGGGTTGAGCGTGTCAAACGGGTTTTGGAACACCATCTGGATGTCGGCCACTGTTTTGGTGTCGCGGTCCTCGATTGCGGTGGAACCGATGGATTTGCCGTCAAGCAAGATGTCACCGCTTGTCGCGGTCTCGAGGCCCATCAGCACCTTGGCGAAGGTGGATTTGCCGCAACCGGATTCGCCGACAATCGCAAGGGTTTCGCTTTCGCGCGCCTCGAAAGACAGGGTTTCATTGGCCTTCACGACTTTTTTCTCGCCGCTGCTGAAAAGCGCATTTGCGGCAACTTCGTAGTATTTCTTGAGGTTGTCCATCTTGAGGACGACCTCGCCAATGGGGGCTTTTTGTTTTTGTTCCCCGAGGGTTATCGGCGCGTTCCAATCGATTTCTTCATGCCGCAGACAGCGGGTCTGGTGCCGGTCGTCGCCTTTGATCTTGCTCATCGGCACAAAGGCCTGATCGCAACGCCCGGCCTGAAAATAGTCGCAGCGCGGCCCAAAGTTGCAGCCGTCGGGGCGCTCATGGGGCAAGGGAAAGTTACCCGGAATGGCCACCAGCGGGCGCGCGTTCTTGTCGGCACCGGGCAGCGGGATCGAGCGGAACAGCGCTTGGGTGTAGGGGTGCTGCATCTCGTCGAACACGTCCTCGATGGAGCCGCGCTCAACCGCTTCACCCGAATACATCACGCAAATCCGGTCGCAGGTTTCCAGCACCAGGCCCAGGTTATGACTGATGAAAAGCATCGAAGTGCCGTATTTTTTACCCAAGTCCTTGACCAGTTCGACAACCGCCGCCTCGACGGTGACATCAAGCGCTGTTGTGGGTTCATCAAGGATGAGAAGCGAGGGTTTGGACATCAGCGCCATGGCGATCACGATGCGCTGTTGTTGACCACCCGACAGTTGGTGCGGATAGCTGTTCAGGATGCGTTTGGGGTCGGGCAGTTTCACGTCGGTGACAACTTCCAAAGCCCGCGCATAGGCCACGTCTTTGCCCACGTTTTCGTGGATCATCGGGACTTCCATCAGCTGTTTGCCGATCTTCATCGCGGGGTTCAAAGAGGCCATAGGCTCTTGATAAATCATGGCAATTTGCGATCCACGGATGTCGCGCAGGCGCTCTGGCGACATGGTGTTCATCTCTTCGCCTTTGAACTTGATCGAGCCGCCTACGATGCGGCCGTTCACGCCCAGATCCTGCATCACGCCCAGGGCTACGGTGGATTTGCCGCAACCGGATTCGCCCACCAGACCCAGCGCTTCGCCGGGTCTGATTGTGGCCGAAAAGTCCATGACCGCAGGGATTTCGCGCAGCCGTGTGAAGAAGGAAATCGAGAGTTTGTCGATTTCCAGAATCGGGCCATCGTCGTCTTGCTTATCCATTAACCGTCTCCTGAATTGCCCGAGATGCCGCGTATGACCGGCGTATGATGTGCGTGTGACTGGCGTATGCCGCCCGAGGGATGGTTTTCATGGTTAATCCTTCAAGCTTTCTTCGCGCAGACCGTCCGCGAGCAGGTTCAGGCCCAGCACCAGCGACAACAGTGCAATCGCAGGTGGCAGGGCAGGGTGTGCGACGATCAGCAGAAGCTTGCGCCCCTCGTTGATAGTCGAGCCCCAGTCGGGTGATTCCGGTGGCAGGCCAAGGCCAAAGAAGCCAAGCGTGCCCAGCAGGATGGTGGTATAGCCGATGCGCAGACAGAAATCGACGATCAGCGGCCCACGCGCGTTGGGCAGGATTTCCCACAGCATGATATACCATGTGCCCTCGCCACGGGTTTGGGCGGCGGCGACATAGTCGCGGGTGCGCAGATCAAGTGCCAGGCCGCGCACGATCCGGAAAACGGTTGGAGAGTTCACAAAGACCACCGAGACAAACACCACAAGGATGCCCGGATTGATGTCGAACCCGTCGAGCCAGTCGGGCATGAAGTTGAGCACGGTGCCCGCTTGTGAGATCAGCGACAGATAGAGCCAGCCCAAGATCCCCAAGACCACGATCAGCAGTGGCGTGCGCTTGGCGGGTTGGGTGTAGAACCGCGAGTTCAACAGCACCGCAGCAAACACGATCGGGAAGACAAACAGGAAGGCCGCCATAAACGACGGGATGCCTGTTGCGACGATTTCCGGTGTGACCAGCAGGTAGAACAGCAAGATCACCGGAAAGGCGAGGATCAGGTTGGCAAGGAACGACAGCACCGTGTCGAGTTTTCCGCCGTAGTAGCCTGCGGGCAGTCCCAGCGTGATGCCGACCATAAAGGCAAACAGTGTCGCCAAGGGGGCGATGGCGATCACGATGACCGAGCCTTTGATCATGCGGCTGAAGATATCGCGCGCAAGGTTGTCGCCGCCCAGAAGGTAGTGCGGAAAGCTGGCTTGCGCCCCGTCGGGAAGCGCCACGCCGGGCACTTTGTTTTTGAGCCCGGAGATTTGTGCCAGCGGATCATGGGTGATCAGCATGTCAAATCCGCCGGCGTAAATCGCCACAAACACCCAGAACATCACCAGTCCAAAGCCGATCATGCCCACGGTGCTGTCAAACAGTTTACCGTAGAGCCCCAAGCGGCGTTTGAATGTGATCGAGAGTGCATAGACCACGATAAGAGATATCCAGACCGGCACAAGCCGTTTGAACATCAGCCCGATGATCCCTGCTTGGCCGTAGGGCAATAGGATCCCCAGGACGGCGTAGAGCAGCGCCAACGTCAGCATCAGCAGGAAGGCAAATTTTGTCACCCGCTCGATGCCGCCCGACATGCCGCCGCGTTGCCTCAGCGAGCCGTCTGCATTGGATTGCAGGGTGATGGATGTCGCAAAGAACGACATGATGATTTGCATGACCAGTGCCAATGCAAGGCTGACAATGGTGATCAGGAAGATCGGGTTCAAAAAGGCGCCTATTGCGCCGGTCCAGCTAAGGGGATCCATGTGCAATAGTCCTTTAAGAGATGCGAATGCGTGGGTTGAGGAAGACGTAGCCGATATCGGAAATCAGTTGCGTCGCCAGCACCACAAAGACAGAGACCACCGAGACGCCGAGCAGCAGCTCGATATCGTTGGTCGAGGCGGCCTCCACCAAGGTCCAGCCGAAGCCTTTGTAACTGAACAGGCTTTCGACAATGACGACCCCGTTCAAAAGCCAGGGGAATTGCAGCATGATCACCGTGAAAGGCGCGATCAGAGCGTTGCGAAGTGCGTGTTTCATCACGATCGTGCGGAACGCCACGCCTTTGAGCCGTGCGGTGCGGATATATTGTGCGGTCATCACTTCGGTCATCGAGGCCCGCGTCATGCGCGCGATATAGCCCATGCCGTAAAGCGCGATGGTCAGCACCGGCAGGGTGAAGTTCTCGAAGGTCGCGTTATCCATGGCCGAGTTGGCGTTGCCTTTGAAGATTTGCATTCCGAAGGTGGCGGTCCCGAAAAGGGCGATGAGCACGACACCCGAGACATATTCAGGGGTCGCCGTCGAGATGATCGAGACGGTGGACAGGGTCCGGTCAGTGCGCGAGCCTTCACGCATCCCGGCAAGCACCCCGATGATCAGCGCGCCGGGCACCATGACCAGCATCACATACCCCATAAGCTTGGCTGTAAGTCCAAGCCGTGTCCAGACGATCTGGCTGACGTCTTCTTTGAAGCGCGTCGAGAAGCCCCATTGTCCTTGCAGCACACCGCAGAATTTGGCGGCGTTTGTCGGGTCTTGGCCGCGTGCGGCGCAGCGTCCGCGGATTTCACCGTCCGATCCTTCGATCACATAGCCCGGCAACAGCCCCATCCATTGCCCGTATTTGATCGGCAGCGGTTGTGAATAGCCCCGATTGGCCAGATAGGTGACGACGGCCTCGTCGGACATCCGCGCGTTACCTTGCGTTTTGGCCAGTTTTTCAAGGTTGGGCGAAAGATTTGTCAGCCAGAAGACGACAAACGTCAGGCAGATGGCCGTGAGGATCATAACCCCGAGGCGGCGAAGAATGAACAGTCCCATTAGTTGACCCCTGTTGTCAGGAAATGACGCGCATTGTGCACGTTCTTTATTAGCTCTAGTGGCAGAGCGAAAAAGACCGCCCCTGGTGAGAAGGGCGGTCCAAGTGGTTTAAGCGGCGTAGCCGATCTTGTAGATCTGCGGCAGGTATGCGATATGCATGTCCCAGCCGACCAGCCCCGGCTTGGCGTGCCGGTAGATCGAGCGCCAGTAGGGTTGCACCACGACGCCTTCCTCGACCATGATCGCTTGCAGTTTTGCCATCACGACACGGCGTTTGTCTGCATCTGCGAGGCTGTTTGCTTCGACAAGAAGGGCGTCGAATTCAGCGTTTGCAAAACCGGATTCGTTCCATGCTTCGCCAGACTTGTAAGCCAGCGCCAGCACTTGCGTGCCAAGCGGGCGGTGGTTCCAGTTTGTCGAGGAGAACGGATACTTCGTCCAGTCGTTCCAGAACGTCGAGCCCGGGATCACGGTGCGTTTGACGTTGAAGCCCGCGTCACGCATCTGTGCCGCAATCACGTCGTTGGTGTTCTTGAGCCAGTCGTCATCGACCGAGATCAGCTCGAACTCGTAGTCTTGCATACCGGCTTGGGTCATCAATGCCATTGCGCCGGCTGGATCGTAGCCGAGCGACGGCACGTCTGCCCATTCGGGGTGCATTGGGCCGACATGCTGGTTGCGCGCTGGTTGGCCGAGGCCTGCAACACCCAGCTCGAGAGCCACGGCGTTATCGACAGACATGGCAATCGCCTGACGCACGCGTTTGTCGCCATAAGGCACCATGCCATCGACTTCTGCGATCTGGTTGGGACGCACAGCGACCGTCGCGCCGGAGGCCACTTCGGAGCGGTCCCAGCCGAGGCTGTCGAAGATCTCGATGAAGTCGCCGGTTGTCTCGTAGAGCATGTCGATATCATCAGAGGCCGCAGCCGCTGCAATCGCGGATGGATCGGTGCCCAGATCGATATAGGTGATCTTGTCCATATAGGCGCCTTTGCCTGCCGCATAGCCCCACCAGTCGTGGCCTTCGTTGCGCACAAGAACGGCTTTCACGCCAGCTTCGTTGGTTTCGACAAGATAGGGACCGGTGCCGATTTGCGTGGACAACATGTCTTCGGTGTTGTTGTCGGCGTGGGTGATGGCGGCCGGATAGTCGGACATGCCGGCGATCAGCGAGATATCAGGCGCGGGCAGGTTCAGTCTGACGGTATGGCTGTCCACAACTTCGATGGAGCCTTGTGCAGCCTGACCTGTTGCGTCGTCGATGAGAACCGCAAAACGGCCAGCCATCGAGTTGCCCTCAACAGATTTGTCACACCAGCCGGTGATATTGCGCGCCACATCTGTCGCGGTGAAATCGTCGCCGTTGTTCCACTTTACGCCCTGGCGCACGTTGAGGGTATATTGCGTGGAATCGTCGTTGACCGACCAGCCTTCGAGCAGCATCGGCATAAACGAGCCATCACTGTTGTATTCAACCAGATATTCCAGCCAACCGGATGAAACATAAGCAAATTCTGTCCAGTCGTAGGTGCGCGGATCTTTTGGTGCGTAAACCGTCATGGCGATACGGACTTCGCCGCCTTGCTGGGCGTGTGCGGCCGCATTTGCAGGTGCGTTCAGGCCAATCAGCCCGTAAGCTGCGGCAGCTGTCAGACCCAGAGATGTTGTGCGCGACAGGAATTCGCGGCGGCTAAGTTTGCCGGCTTTTTCCTCGTTGGCATACATAATGGCTGCTGGGTGTACCGTGGTGGTATCATGGTGCGTCATTCGTTTCTCCCTGTGACACTTTATTATTCGGTGAGCGGTGGTTGTTTTCAAATGCTGCGCAAGCAAACTGCGCGCTGCGTTTTAGTCCCCCCGATCACCGGTATTGCGCATTGTTTTACCGGTGAGGTCAATGCGCGCTTTGCCAAACCTAGTCACGTTTGCGACATATGAACAGGTCAAAAACGACATTTCTATTCAAGGATGTTTATCAATTGCTGTGTTGGCCATGCTGCGATGCAGCGCCAAACTTGCGAAAGCCGCTGGGTGTGGTGCCGGTTCGGGCCGAGAAGCTGCGGGTAAAATAGGCCGCAGAATGGAACCCCAGTTGCGTGGCGATATCTTTGACCGGCGTGCGGGTTTCGCGCAGCAGCATACAAGCCTCGTAGTGGATCCGGTCGCGCAGCAGGGCCAAAGCGGATTTGCCGCAGGTCTGGTTGCAGCACCGCGTCAGATGCGTGGTGGTGACCCCCAGTCTGGTGGCATAGTCACTGACCGACAGATCGGTGCGGTAATCGCGCGCGATCAGGTCGGTGAAGGCCGCCACCAGCCGCGCGGAGGTGGTTTGGCTGCGGCTTTTGAGGGTATTTTCGGGGGTCGCATCGATTTGCCGTTCAAAAAACACCGCAAAAAGCCCCAGATGGTAATGCGCCGCACGCGCATGTCCTGTGCCGGATGATTTCAACTCGCGTTCCAGCGCTTCGATGATGCCGGACAGTTCCTTTTGCACATGCACGTCGCGCAGCCGCAGGTGCACCGCATCGTCGGGCCATTCGGGTGCCATGGCTGCGGGGATGACGACCAGATGTCCAAACACCATTGGCCCCACGTCGAACCCATACATGGTATGGGCGGGGATATAGATCAGGTTGTTGGGCCCGTAGCCGCTGGTCAGGCCTGCGATGGTGATCCGGCCTTGGCCCTTGGAGACATACAGCAGTCGCGGTGTCGCATGGCTGCGCATCGCCTCGGTGCGCCACCGACCCGTCGACTGGTTTTGTGTGATCGAAGAGACCGAGAGGGTCGTGGGGGTCATTTCGGTGCCAAGTGTCATGTCAGGTGTCATGTCGGTCCTTGTGGTTTGGCCGCTAGATTGGCCCGCGGATTGCCTTTAGACAACGCCTAAATTAGCGCAGAAACGTCAAGCCTGTGGACAGGTCTGTGGATGAAATGTCGAAATGGGTCCAGTCCTTGTGTCTGGATCGGAACCATGTCCGTTGTCGTTTGGCGTATTGTCGAGAGGCGGTGATGGCGCTGTCGCAAGCGGCGTCCAGCGCAATGTCGCCGCGAAGATGCGCGATCAGAGCGGGGGCGCCGATCGCCCTTGCGGATTGATGGGCGGGATTCCAATGCGGCAGCATGGCGCGGGCCTCGTTCAGACCACCGCTGTCGAGCATGATCTGAAAGCGTTTTGCGATCCGTGCATTGAGCCAATCGGTGGGCACATCAAGGGTGATCCGTGTGGCATCGTGGGGGGGTAATAGGGCCGGTGGTGTGGCGTCTTGCCAATCAGCAAGGGGGCGTCCGGTTTGCTGTAAGACTTCCCAGGCCCGCTGCACCCGCATCCGGTTTCGGGTGTCGATGCGCGCGCGCGTTTCTGGATCAAGGTCTGCCAGTAAATCGTGCATGGACAGTGTGTTACCATGGGTTCGTAATGTGGGGTCGGTTGCGGGGATGTCGGCAAGGCCGTGGGTGAGTGCGTGAAAGTTCAGCCCTGTGCCGCCCACAATGATCGGGCGCTCGCGCCCCGCAAGGTAGGGTGTGACATCGCGCAGCCACTGTCCGGTGGAATAGGGCGCGTCATAGCGGATGTGGCCGTATAGGGCGTGCGGCGCTGCGGCCAGATCATCATCATCGGGCCGCGCGGTGATGATGCGCCAGCCGTCGAAGACCTGCAATGCGTCGGCATTCACGATCACGCCGCCTTGGGTTTGCGCGATATGCAACGCCAGCGCGGATTTGCCAGAAGCGGTGGGCCCTGCGATCAGAACGGGTTTATGGGCAATGATTTCAATCATGACACGATCTTTAGGGCAGACGGGCGCATGATTCTAGGGATTTACGCGCGCTTTGCCTGTTTGGCACATTGAACCGGCCGCCAATTTGGGACAAGTTGGCGCAGGTTCCGATCTGAATGCGCAAAGGGGCAGCACATGACCACAGCCGGCAAGACGTATAAACGTGTAATGTTGAAGATTTCCGGCGAGGCGCTGATGGGCGAGACCGCCTTTGGCCTGCACCCGCCGACCGTGCAGCGTATCGCGCGCGAGGTGAAGTTCGTGCACGATATGGGTGTCGAGATCTGCATGGTGATCGGTGGCGGCAATATCTTTCGCGGGCTTCAGGGGTCTGCCCAAGGCATGGAGCGCACCACGGCGGATTATATGGGCATGTTGGCCACGGTGATGAACGCGCTGGCGATGCAGTCGGCGTTGGAGGAATTGGGCATTCATACCCGCGTGATTTCCGCGATTACCATGAACGAGGTGGCCGAGCCGTATATCCGTCGCCGCGCGGTGCGCCACCTGGAGAAAAAGCGGGTTTGCATTTTTGCAGCAGGCACCGGAAACCCGTATTTTACCACCGATACTGCCGCCACATTGCGCGCCAACGAGATGGCGTGTGAAGCGATCCTGAAGGGCACCAAGGTGGACGGTGTTTACGACAAGGACCCAGCCAAATATGATGATGCGGTGCGTTATGACCGGGTGACCTATGACGAGGTGCTGCAAAAGCATTTGGGTGTGATGGATGCCTCTGCGATTGCGCTGGCGCGCGACAACCATTTGCCGATCATTGTGTTCAGCCTTGACGAGCCGGGCGGCTTCAAGGGGATTTTGGCGGGCGAGGGCACCTATACGATTGTGCACGACTAGGCGGCAAACAGACAGGTGTGAGCAAAGCTTGGGCGCATTCCCACCATAGGCGGGTGGGATCGGGCTATACATTTGCCCGAAACCTGCGTTATAGCAATGAAAACCAACCTCATCGGGCAAGGCGAGAGCATAGACATGTCAGACGACTTTATTCTTGATACAGACGAACTTGGCCGCCGGATGGACGGTGCGATTGCAAATCTGCGCGTGGAGTTTGCGTCACTGCGCACGGGGCGCGCGTCTGGATCCATGCTGGAGCCGATCATGGTGGATGCCTACGGGTCGATGACCCCGATCAATCAGGTTGGCACCGTGAATGTGCCCGAGCCGCGCATGGTGACGATCAATGTCTGGGACAAGGGGCTGGTGGGCGCTGTTGAAAAGGCGATCCGCAACTCCGGATTGGGGATCAATCCGCAGTTGAACGGCACGATCATCATGTTGCCGATCCCCGAGTTGAACGAGGAGCGCCGCCGCGATCTGACCAAGGTTGCGGGCGATTATGCCGAGCGCGCCCGCGTGTCGATCCGCAACTTGCGCCGTGACGGCATGGACCAGATCAAGAAAGCGAAAGCTGACGGGCTGTCCGAGGACGACCAGAAATTCTGGGAACAAGCGGTGCAGGAGTTGACCGACGAGCATATCAAAAAAGTCGACGCGACACTTGAGACCAAACAAGCCGAGATCATGCAGGTCTGACCCATAGGGAGGCCGATACTTTGGCCAAAGACACCGACACCAAAGGCGGCCCGAACCATGTGGCGATTATCATGGATGGCAATGGGCGTTGGGCCCAGCAGCGCGGGCGCCCAAGGTTGTTTGGCCACCATGCCGGTGCCCGCCGTGTGCGCGAGATCGTCGAGGCCTGCCCCGATCTGGGGGTGAAATACCTGACGATATTTGCGTTTTCCACCGAGAACTGGAAGCGCACCCAGTCGGAGGTTTCGGGCCTGATGAAGCTGTTTCGCCGCTATATCGAGCGCGAGGCATTGGCATTGTTCGAGGATGGCGTGCGGGTGCGGTTTATCGGCGACCGTTTGCGGCTAGACCCCAAGCTGGTGTCGCTGATGGACATGCTCGAGAAAAACACCGTGAACAATGACAAGGTGCATTTGACGATTGCGCTCAATTACGGGGCCCGCGACGAGGTGACCCGCGCGGCGCAATTGATGGCAATCGAGATCGAGCAGGGCCGTTTGGCCCACCGGGATGTCGATGCAGAGACCCTGTCCAAATTTCTGGACACGCGGTTTTTGCCGGATCCTGATCTGGTCATTCGCACCAGTGGCGAGGCGCGCATATCGAATTTTCTGTTGTGGCAATCGGCCTATGCGGAATACGAATTTATCGACACCCTGTGGCCGGATTTCACGGCGGCGGAATTTGCCAAAGTCCTGTCGGGATTTGGCGAGCGCGAGCGTCGTTTTGGCGCGGTATCGGTGTAACGGATGGCGGGCCCTATGAAAGCAAAAAACTGGGATGATCTGACGGTGCGTATCGCATCAAGTGTCGCAATGACCATTGTCGGTGCGATTGGCGTGATTGCCGGTGGCGTCTGGTTCCAGATGTTGGTGGTGTTTGTCACGGCCGTGATGGTCTGGGAATTGTGGATGATGATCGCCCCCGACCGCCCCACGCCCGGCATGTTGATGGCGGCGTTAAGCGCCTCTGTGATGTCGGGGCAATTGACGTTTGACGGCCCGTGGGCATTGGTGATGTTCTTGATCGTTCCACTGGTGGGGGCCAGCCAGATCAAGGTCGAGCGCCGCGCGTTTTTCCTGTTTGCGCTGGCTATTCCTGCGGCGGGCTACGGGTTGTTGCATTTTCGCGAAAATTACGGGTTTGTCTGGTTGTTGTGGTTGATGCTGGTGGTGATTGTCACAGATGTATTTGGTTATTTTGCGGGCCGCACCTTTGGGGGGCCGAAATTCTGGCCCTCGATCAGCCCCAAGAAAACCTGGTCCGGCACGACGGCGGGCTGGGTTGGTGCGGGGCTGGTTGGTCTGGGCTTTATGGTTTTGACCCAAGCCACATGGGTGATTGTGCTGATGTCGGTTGTGTTGAGTTTTGCCAGCCAGATGGGGGATATTGCCGAAAGCGCGCTCAAGCGCCGTGTTGGTGTGAAAGACAGCTCGACGTTGATACCCGGGCACGGCGGGTTGTTTGACCGTTTTGATGCGCTGCTGGGTGGGGCGTTGTTCATGTTGCTGATTGTGGCGGTGTTTAACGTGCCCGGGGTTGCTTTTTGAAGTCGGTGACGATTTTTGGCGCGACCGGATCGGTGGGGCAAAGTGCGATTGATTTGATCGCCCGCGCGCCTGACGGGTATGATGTGGTGGCCTTGACCGGCGGGCGCAATATTGCGCAACTGGCGGCGGATGCACGGCGCTTGAAGGCGCAGGTGGCGGTGACCTGCCACGATGATTTATACCATGATTTGAAAGAATTACTGGCCGGAAGTGATGTTGAGGTGGCGGCTGGTGACGCAGCGATTGCCGATGTGGCCGCGCGCGGGGCGGATTGGACCTTATCGGCGATTGTGGGCGCTGCGGGACTGGTGCCGAGTTTGCGCGCGGCGGCGCAAGGCACGACTTTGGCGCTGGCCAACAAAGAAAGTCTGGTCACCGCAGGGCCATTGTTGATGCAGACCGCAAAGGCCGCAGGTGCCACGATACTGCCCGTCGACAGTGAACATTCGGCGGTGTTTCAGGCCTTGGTCGGTGAAGATATCGCAGCGGTGGAGCGGGTGATTATCACCGCATCGGGTGGTGCATTTCGCGATTGGCCGGTTGCGGATCTGGCGGGCGCGAGTTTGGCGCAGGCCTCAAGTCATCCCAATTGGGATATGGGCCAGCGCATTACAATCGACAGCGCGTCGATGTTTAACAAAGGCATGGAATTAATTGAAACCAAAGAGTTCTTTGGCATTGATCCGGCTATGATCGAGGTTCTGGTGCACCGTGAAAGTCTGGTGCACGCGCTGGTGGGGTTTACTGATGGTGCCTTGATGGCCCATGTCGGCCCGCCCGATATGCGCCATGCGATCGGTTATGCGCTGCATTGGCCAAAGCGCGGTGTGGTGCCGGTGGAGCGGCTGGATCTGGCAAAAATCGGCCGGTTGAGTTTTGAACACCCTGACCCAAAACGCTATCCTGCGTTGCAGATTGCCGCAGATGTGATGGCGATGGGGGGCGTGAGCGGGGCTGCGTTTAATGCCGCAAAAGAGCGCGCGTTGGATATGTTTATCGCAGGCCAGATCGGGTTTTTGGACATGGCGCGGGTGGTCTCACGGGTAATTGACACCATGTCGGCCCGTGACGGGCTGCAAAATGCCCAGATTACGTTAGATACGATTCTTGAAATAGATGCTTTGGCGCGGCAGCGTGCCGATGAAGCGGCGACTAACCTAGGATAGACTGTTGGATTTTGCTCAGATTTTGTCGTCATTTGGCGGCGGTGCGTTTACGATTATTGCGTTTGTGGTGGCCTTGTCGGTGATCGTCGCGATCCATGAATACGGCCACTATATTGTCGGGCGCTGGTGCGGGATTTATGCCGAGGTGTTCAGCATCGGATTTGGGCCTGTCTTGTATAAGCGCACGGACAGGCGTGGCACGGTGTGGCAGGTCGCGGCGCTGCCGTTTGGCGGCTATGTGCGGTTTTTGGGTGATGCCAATGCGGCAGGTGTGGGCGAGACTGGCGAGGTCAGCGAGGCCGATGTGCGCCGCTCGATGGCGGGGGCCCCGCTTTGGGCGCGGTCGCTGACGGTTTTGGCGGGACCGGTGTTCAATTTTATTCTGGCGATTGCGATTTTTGCGGGGATCGCGATGACCGATGGCCGCTCTACCGACCCGTTGACCTATGAATCGGGGCGTGATTTGCCGGCGCAGTTTGTCTCCGAGCTGCGCGCAGGGGACCAGATATTGCGGGTCGAAGGCTTGCCTTTTGGCACCGATGATCCGGTCATCCAAGAGCTGCCTTACCGCGCGACGCTGTCGTATGATATTTTGCGCGCGGGAGAGCCGATGACGGTGACCGGCCCCTATTTGATGCCACCGGCCGTGACGGGTATCAATCCGCGCTCGGCGGCCGATGATGCGGGGCTGCGCAAGAACGACGTGATCACGGCGATCGATGGCAAGCCTGTCGTGGCCTTTGCCCAGTTGGTCGCGGCGGTGCAGGCGGCGGATGGCGCGCCGCTGGCGTTGGATGTCTGGCGCGCGGGAGAGGTGGACCAGTTTACGCTGGCACCGCGCCGTGTCGATATTCCGCTGCGTGAGGGCGGGTTTGAGACCCGTTGGTTGATCGGCGTCACGGGAGCTGTGTTTTTTGACGAGGCCACCACCCGTTTGGGGGTCTGGGAAAGCCTGACGGGGGCCACGCGGCAGTTGACGTTCATTCTGACGTCGTCGCTGTCGGGGCTGTGGAATGTGATCACCGGCCAGATTTCGTCGTGTAATCTGTCTGGCCCGGTTGGCATTGCGCAGACCAGCGGCACGATGGCCGCACAGGGTGCCACAAGTTTTGTGTGGTTTCTGGGCATGTTATCGGCGGCGGTTGGGCTATTGAACCTGTTTCCGGTGCCGGTGCTGGATGGCGGTCATCTGGTGTTTCACGCCTATGAGGCCGTGGCGGGCCGCAAGCCGTCGGACCGCGCGATCAATGTCTTGATGATGACGGGGCTGGTGCTGATCGGGGCGATGATGGTCTTTGCCCTGCTCAATGATCTGGTGCTTTGCCCGTAAAAGCGCCATATTTGCGCCATGATCATGCGCTAAACACCTATCACGCGATAGGAGTATAGCTGATGCAAACATTGAACCAAGGTTACAAAGGTCTGTCGTTTTTGATGAGCCTGAACATTGATCGTCTGTTGATGATAGGTGCAATTGTCGCAGCGCTTTACGCGGGATCGTATCTCGCGCTGATCTAGCGCCGCAGACTGCCGGAGATACCAAGTGGAAACGCGCCCGTTGTGGCGCGTTTGTTCGTTTTGACATCGCCGCCTGAACCCGATAACTCCTAGGGCACTTGGATGTCACAACAGGCGAAAAATATGAACCGTGTTACAACACGCGCAGCCGCGCAAAAATCGACAGTCATTCAACGTCTGTTTTTCGTTTTGTTTATTGGGGTTAGCGCGCTTTATGCGGTGCAGGCCAATGCCCAGAGCTTTGTGTTCAATACGGTCCGGATCGACGGCAACCAGCGTGTCGAGGATGGCACGATCCTGTCGTTTGCGGGAATCAGCCGCGGTGAAACCCTGTCGACAGGAGAGTTGAACGATGCGGTTCAGCGGATTCGTGCCTCTGGATTGTTTGAAACCGTGGATGTGACCCCGCAGGGCGGCACCTTGGTCATTGCGGTGACCGAATGGCCGACGATCAACCAGATCAATATCGAGGGCAACGTCAAGCTGCGTGATGCCGACCTGTTGGCGGTTGTCACATCACAGACCCGCCGCGTCTATACCCCGGCCCAGGCCGAGAGGGATACGGCCGCGATTGCGGATGTTTATGCCAGCAAGGGCCGGATTAGCGCGACCGTGCGTCCGCGCATTATCAAACGCGCCGACAACCGCGTTGATCTGGTGTTTGAGGTGATCGAATCTGCGGTCACCGAAATCGAGCGGATTTCCTTTGTCGGCAACCGCACCTATTCCGAGGGTCGTTTGCGCCGCGTGCTGGAGACCAAGCAGGCCGGTATTCTGCGCGCCATCATTGGCCGCGATACCTTTGTCGAGGACCGCATTGCGTTTGACCGCCGCGCCCTGACCGATTTTTACCAGTCGCGTGGTTTTGTGGATTTTCAGGTGCAGAACGTGGATGTCGTGCTGACCCGCGAGCGCGACGCCTATCTTGTGACGTTCAACGTGCAGGAGGGGCAGAAATTTACCTTTGGCAACATCAGCGTGACCAGTGACATTCCCGAGGCGGATGCAGAGGTGTTTCGTCAGGCGTTGCGGCTCAAGCCTGGCGTGACCTATTCACCGGCGGTTCTGGAGACCGATATTTCGCGCCTCGAGGGGCTGGCCTTGCGTCAGGGGATCAACTTTTTGTCGGTCGATCCGCGGGTGACCCGCAATGATCGCGACCTGTCGCTGGATATCGAATTTGCGCTGGTGCGCGGGCCGCGTATTTTTGTCGAGCGGATTGATATCGAAGGCAACAATACCACGCTGGACCGGATTGTGCGCAACCAGTTCCGCGTCGTGGAGGCCGATCCGTTTAACCCCCGCGAGATCCGCGAAAGCGCGTCGCGTATTCGCGCGCTCGGGTTTTTCAGTGATGCGACGGTTGATGCCCGTGAAGGGTCGAGCGCCAATCAGGTGATCATCGATGTCAATGTGACCGAGCAGAACACCGGATCGCTGTCGTTTGGCGCGAATTTCAATGCCGATACCGGGGTGTCGTTGCTTGCGTCGTTCCGTCAGAGCAACTTTTTGGGTCGCGGTCAGGCGGTTGATGTGCAACTGTCAACGGCCGAGACCAACCGCGTGTTGTCGTTCTCGTTTCAGGAGCCGCAGTTCTTGGGCCGCGATGTGGGCTTTGGGGTGGATTTCGAATACCGCACAACGAACAATGAAAATGCGCTCTATGACACCGAGAGTTTCCGGTTCAGGCCGTCGCTGTCGTTCCCTGTCAGTGAAAACGGGCGGCTTCAGGTGTTTTATGCCTATGACTATACCGACATTACGGATGTGGATGCCGAGGCCAGTGCGTTGATCATTGCCGATGGCGCGCTTGGGGCGGTCGGGTCGTCGTCGCTGGGCTATCAGTATAGCTATGATACGCGCCGCACGGGGTTGAACCCGAATGCCGGTCTGGTGTTCCGGTTCGGGCAGGAGTTTGGTGTGGGTGATGCCCAGTATATCAAGACCACGGCACTGGCGGCGGCGGAAACCAAGGTGCTGAACGAAGAGTTGACGCTGCGCGCGACGATCGAGGGCGGCTATCTGGATTATAGCAAGGGCGAGAGCCGGATCACGGATCGATTCTTTCTGGGCAGCCGCTTGATGCGCGGCTTTGAGGCCGGTGGCATTGGGCCGCGCGATCTCACTGACGATACTGATGATGCCTTGGGCGGCAATGTCTATGCGGTGGCCCGCCTTGAGGCCGAATTTCCGATCGGGTTGCCGAGTGAATACGGTATCTCTGGTGGCGCGTTTATCGATTACGGATCGCTGTGGGATATTGGCCGGACCATAGCGGATGACACGAATGTGTTCTATAACGACTTTACCGGTCGCACAGTGGCGGGTCTGTCGATTTTCTGGGACACGCCGATTGGTCCGCTGCGGTTCAACTTTACCGAAGCCCTGGATGCGCAAGAGTTCGACAATCCCAGAAGCTTTGATGTGACGGTTTCGACGAGGTTTTAATGCGGGGGCTTTGCTGCGCATTTCTCGCGGGGGTGATCGGGTTTTCGTCGGGCCCAGGTGCCGCCCAGCAGCTTCCGTCCTTGGGTGTGCCTGTGTCGCAGATGGTGGTGGTTGACACAGACGAGTTGTTTCGCGCCACCTTGTATGGCAAGCGCGTGGCGGCGGATCTGGCCGAGCGCGCCCGCGCATTGCAGGTCGAGAACGACCGGATCACAGCGGATTTGACCGCCGAAGAGCAAAGCCTGACCGAGCGCAGACCCGACATGGACCCGGCTGCATTCCGCGCGGAGGCGGCCGAATTTGACAGCCGCGTTCAGGGGATCCGGCGCGCCCGTGATGCCGCGATTGCCGCGTTTGAGGCTGATCGCGATAATGCGCCGCGCTTGTTTCTGGAACGGGTGCGCACGACTTTGGGCGAGTTGATGGTCGAGCGCGGCGCCGTGGCGATGCTGGACCAGCGCATTGTGTTTTTGTCCTTAAGCAGTGTTGATATTACCAAAGCCGCGATTGCCCGTATTGACGCAAATCTTGGTGACGGGACGGTGGACGCGCCCGATCAGTAGCCTTTCCTTGCTGGCGGCAACCCCCTTTGATATCAAAGTGTAAGCAATTTAGTGAATGGACCTGACCCGATGACCGAGACCCCGACAACGGCTGATATCAAACTGATCCAGAAGATCATTCCGCACCGCTATCCGTTTTTGTTGGTGGACAAGGTGCGCGAGATCGACGGGATAAAATCGGCGGTGGGCATCAAGAATGTCACGATGAACGAGCCGCATTTTCAGGGGCATTTTCCGGGCAATCCGATTATGCCCGGTGTGACGATCGTCGAGGCGATGGCGCAGACCGCCGCGGTGATGATCGGGGTCAGCCTTGGCCTGACGGACGGCAATCTGAATGTCTATTTCATGGCGATTGATAACTGCAAGTTCCGCCGCATGGTGGTGCCGGGCGATGTGCTCGAGATGCATCTGGAGACCACACGCGGCAAGGCGGGCGGCAAGGTCTGGCGCTTTAAAGGGGTGGCGACGGTGGACGGCGAGATGGCCGCAGAGGCCGAGTTTACCGCGATGATGGATTTGAAAGCCTGATGTCGGGCATCCACCCTTTGGCGGTGATTGAAGACGGCGCTGTCATTGGTGAAGGCTGTCAGATCGGGCCGTTTTGTCTGGTCGGGCCGCAAGTGGTTTTGGGCGCAAATGTTGTGCTGAAATCGCATGTTGTTGTCACGGGCGACACGCATATTGGTGACGACACGGTTGTCTTTGCTTTTGCGGTGATTGGTGAAATCCCGCAGGATCTGAAATTTGGCGGCGAGAAAACCGCGCTGCGCGTGGGCAACCGCAACCGGATCCGTGAGCATGTCACCATGAATGTAGGCACAGCGGGTGGTGGTGGCGTGACCCGCGTGGGCGATGACGGGTTGTTTATGGCGGGCTGTCATGTGGCCCATGACGCGCAGATCGGTGACCGGGTGATTGTGGTGAATTCCAGCGCGATTGCCGGGCATTGTGTGATCGAGGATGATGTGATCATCGGCGGGCTTTGCGGGATTCATCAATGGGTGCGCATCGGGCAGGGTGCGATTATCGGGGCGCTGTCGATGGTGACCAATGATGTGGTGCCGCACGGGTTGGTGATGGGGCCGCGTGGCACGCTGGACGGGCTGAACCTTGTGGGCCTCAAGCGCAAGGGCGTGGCACGGGTGGATATTACCGCATTGCGGGCCGCGTTCCAGATGTTGAAAGATGGCGAGGGCACGTTTCAGGACCGCGCGCAGCGGTTGGCTGATGAAAGCGAGAGCGTCTATGTGCAGCAGATGGTCGGGTTTATTCTGGGGCAGACCGACCGCAATTTTCTGACCCCGAGCTGATGCTGGCGCTGATTGCCGGCACGGGTGATTTGCCTGCCGCGATCCTGACCGCGCGCCGCGATGTTTATGTCTGTGCGATGGCGGGGTTTGTGCCCGATGTGCCGGTTGACCGGACGTTTCGGATCGAGCAATTGGGCACATTTCTGGCGCATCTCAAGCGGCAGGGGGTCAGCGAGGTGTGCTTTGCGGGTGCGGTGAAGCGACCTGCGATTGATCCCGCAGCGATTGATGCGGCGACCCTGCCGCTGGTTCCGATGATCCGGGAGGCACTTGCGCGCGGTGATGATGGCGCGTTGCGGGCGGTGATTGCGATTTTCGAGACAGCCGGATTTGTGGTGCGCGCCGCGCATGATTTGGTGCCGCAGTTGTTGCCTGCCGCGGGTGTGCCGAGCAAGCGCCGCCCGGATGCTGGCATCATGGCGGCGGCTGTTTTGGGTGAGCGGGTGCTGGTTGATCTGGGGCAGCGCGATATCGGTCAGGCTTGTGTTGTGCAGGCGGGCAAGCTGTTGGCGTATGAGGGTCCAGACGGCACCGATGCGATGATTGCGGCGGTGCGGACTGATGGCGGGATTTTGTTCAAGGGCCCAAAGCCGGATCAGGACCGGCGCGCGGATTTGCCGGTGATTGGTTTAGGGACGGCCAAGGCAGTGATTGCGGCGGGTCTGGATGGCATTGTCATTCAAGCGGGTGGTGTGATGGTCTTGGATCTCGATGCGGTGGTCGCGGCGTTGGATGCGGCGGACAAGCTGCTTTGGGTGCGTGCAAGGACGCAGAGCTGATGCGGGTTTTTATCATCGCGGGAGAGGCATCGGGCGACAAGCTGGGGGCGGCTTTGATGGCGGGGCTTGCATCCATGACGGATGTGACCTTTGACGGGGTTGGCGGCCCGTTGATGCAGGCCGAGGGACTGGTATCGCGTTTTGCGATGGATGAATTGTCGGTGATGGGGCTGGCCGAGATTTTGCCGAAATACCGCGCGTTGAAGGCGCGCGTGCACCAGATGGCCCAGGCGGTGATCGAGACCAAGCCGGATGTTTTGATCACGATTGACAGCCCCGATTTTTGTCTGCGGGTGGCCAAATTGGTCAAGGCAAAGAGCGATATTCGCACGGTGCATTATGTGGCGCCGACGGTTTGGGCGTGGCGTCCCAAGCGCGCGAAAAAGATGGCAAAGTTTATTGATCAGGTTCTGGCGCTGTTTCCGTTTGAGCCGCCCTTTATGCAAGCGGCGGGGATGCGTTGCGATTTTGTCGGGCATCCGGTGGTGACGGATGTTTTGGCGAGCGATGCGGAGCGGTTTGCCTGGGCGGGTGAGGGGCCGTTGGTGTTGGTGTTGCCCGGCAGCAGGCGCGGGGAGGTGTCGCGTTTGATGGGCCGTTTTGGCGCGGTGGTAGCGCAGGTTGCAGCGGTGCATCCAGATGCGCGGTTCGTGATCCCGACCACGCAAAATGTGACCGGCCTGGTGCAAGAGATGGCGTCAAAATGGCCGGTGCCGGTGCAGATTTTGCCGGGCGATGCGAGCGGGGAAAAGCGCGGGGTGTTTGCGGCGGCAGATGTGGCGTTGGCGGCCTCTGGCACGGTGTCGCTTGAATTGGCGGCCAATGCGACGCCGATGGTGATTGCTTACGATATGGCCTGGGTGAGCCGGATGATTATCAAGCGGATGCTGCTGGTGGATACGGTGACGCTGGTGAATTTGGTCAGCGAGACCCGCGTTGTGCCCGAGTTTATTGGCAAGGCCTGCGTGCCCGAGCCTATCGCGGCGGCGGTTTTGGATGTTTTGGCCGACCCGTCCCGCCAGCACGCGGCGATGGCGTTGACGATGGACCGGTTGGGGCGTGGGGGGCAGGCCCCGGGCGCGCGCGCGGCTAGGGCCGTTTTACAGGCAAGCGCAGCCGCCCGCTCAGAATGAGAAGACCGACAGCAAGAATTCCAAAACCTGCATAGGCGTTGAGCGGGAGGGCTTCGCCCAAAGTCACGGCGCCGAGGATGATCGCGACGGGGGCGGCTGTGAGTGTGACCAGCGCGAGATTGCCCAAACCTGCGAGCGCAAGAACGCGGTAATAGAGCAGGAAGGCAAACGCGGTGGCGATGACGGCGTAATACCCGATGGCAAGCCATGTTTGAAAGCTGAGGTCAAAGCTGATCGGACCCTCGACAATCCATGCGGTCGGGATTGCAACCAGACTTGCGCCTGTGACCATGCCGGCGGCGGCGACTTGGGGTGTGAGGCCGGCAAGGGTTTTACGCGCCCAGACCCCGGCCAGCGCATAGGACATGGTGCCGCCGATCACTGCGAGTTGTGCGATGCTGCGCAAATCAAAGCTGGCCAGGTAGGACAGGCCGATGGCCGTGGCGACCCCGACAAAGCCCAAGGTGACACCGATGGATTTGCGCCAGCTGAGTTTTTCATCGGCAAAGAGGAGAGTACCGTAAAGTGTGGGGCAATCATGCAGCCATTTCGGTTTC
>TARA_R110002167_G_scaffold57840_6_pt1 | contig 118148 bp, 105 predicted proteins | sample TARA_R110002167 | Tara Oceans TARA_R110002167 (sample SAMEA4398238) | marine metagenome | biome: Polar Biome; feature: [MES] marine water layer (ENVO:01000295) within the mesopelagic zone...; material: water (ENVO:00002006), including particulate matter (ENVO:01000060) such...
GCGTCTTGCTAGGGTCGCTTCGCAACTAGAGCGGACTTGCGTCTTGCTAGAGGCTAGATTCTTGATTTTATAGGAATCTAGCCGCGCAGCGACCTAGCAGCGTAGCGCCCCTTGGCAGCAGTGACTTTTCTGCTTTAACAGCACACACCTTATATTCTGGAATTTTTGCAATGGGATCCAATGCATTAATGGTCAGTTTATTGGCTGCGGCTTCGGCAAAGTGGAACGGTAAAAATAATACTCCTACCTGAGCCCGCTTAGTCACAAAGGCGGCTATGTCTATTTCTCCGCGGCGAGTACTCAGTTTCAACATATCACCGTTATTGACTCCCAATTGCTCGGCATCAAAAACTGAAATCATTACTCTGGGCGCGCCTTTAATATCCAGTTCCGGGGTTTTGCGCGTCATGGTGCCGGTATGGAATTGTTCCAGTAAACGGCCTGTTGAAAGGGTTAAAGGATATTCGCTATCGGGCATTTCGGCAGGTAGTCGATAACTCACTGGCATCATTCTGCCTTTACCGCGTAAAAATGTTTCGGTATGCAAAATCGGTGTGCCAGGATGGTTTTCATCAAAGCATGGCCACTGTAAACCATCTACCTTATGTTCAAGTCTTTGCCAGGTAAGGCCTTGATATTGCGGGGTGACGTGGTTAATTTCTTGCCAAATATCTTTGGTGCTGTGGTAATGCCAATTAGCATCAAGGCTGTTGGCAATCATTTGGATAATTTTCCAGTCTACAATCGCATCCCCCGGTGGGGTTAACGCGACACGTAATTGTTGTACCCGACGTTCTGTATTGGTGAAATGGCCATCTTTTTCGGCAAAGGCGGTAGCGGGTAATACCACATGTGCCATCTGCGCGGTTTCGGTTAAAAAGATATCTTGCACCAGCATAAATTTAATTTTGGATAGTGCAGCGATTACGTGGGCTTGGTCCGGATCGCTTAGCACTGGGTTTTCTCCCAAAACATACAGAGCATCGAGTTTGCCTTTGACAATCGCCTGCATGATTTCAGTTGCTGCTAATCCTATCTCTGAATTTAGCGATGTATTGCCCCAAGCTTTGGCAAATTTAGCGTTATTAGTCGGATTGATTTTTTGGTAACCGGGATAATAATTGGGTAACGCGCCCATATCACAAGCACCTTGAACATTACTTTGGCCACGCAGTGGATTGAGTCCGCCGCCCGTTACGCCAATATTGCCACACAACAATTGCAAGTTGGAGGTAGATACCACATTGTCATAACCCGAAGTATGTTGAGTAATTCCCATGGCATAATACAAGGCGGTTTTATTCGCCGTACCAATCATTTTTGCCATAGCGGCAATGTCTTCTGCACTCACGCCAGTTATTAGGGCTGCATTGGCTAAGCTGTAATCGGGTTTCATCACTTCTTGTTTGAGCAATTCATAGTCTTCAATACGGCTATTGATGTAGTGCATGTCTTGCCAGTTATTGATGATAATTTGCTGCATGATGGCATTGAGTAGCATCACATCTGTGCCAGGTTTATGTGATACATATAAATGGGCACTGTCTGCAATAGCCGTTCTCTTTGGGTCCGCGACAATTAAGCGCGCGCCGTGTTGGCTAACGGCTCGTTTAATATGCGAGGCGATAATAGGGTGGGCGCTGGTGGTATCGGAGCCGATGATGAAAATCACATCTGAGTCTTTAATGCTGGGAATATCATTGGTCATGGCCCCGCCGCCAATGGTATCGGATAGCCCTGCGACAGACGATGAATGACATAATCGTGCGCAGTGATCAATGCTGTTGGTGCCCATAATACTACGGGTGAACTTTTGCATTAAATAGTTTTCTTCATTGGTGCATTTAGCAGAAGACAATGCAGCAAACTTGCTTGGCCCAACGGCATCTTTAATCGGTTGCAGTTGCTGTGCTATATAACTAATGGCTTCAGACCAAGAGGCGGGTTGCAGCTGACCATTTTTGCGAATTAATGGCGTTGTAAGGCGTTTAGGGCTGTTTAAAAAATCAAAACCAGAGCGCCCTTTAACACATAACATGCCTTCATTGACCACTGATTGAGTATCGCCAGATACTCGCATTACATGATTTTTGTCCTGGTCGACATGCAGTTCAACCCGGCAACCAACGCCACAATATGTGCACACGGTTGAGGTTTTGGTTAACGCTCTGTCGCTACCTTGGGTTTTATCGCGGGCATCAACCAAAGCGCCAGTAGGGCAAACTTGAACACAGTTACCGCATTGCACACAATCGCTGTCATTCATCGACGCAGTAAAGCCAACTCGAGGGGCGTTGCGGCTAATGCCTGTTGTTGCATCATCGGGTAGTGCTTGATAACTATTGGCTTCAAAGCTGATAACGTTATGACCACTTTGTTGATGGCAAGCATCAATACAAGCGGCGCAACTGATACAGCGATTAGCATCGAAAGTAATAAAAGGCGCACTGTTATCGACTTTAAATTTACGCGCCTGAGTTTGATCCAGTGTTTTTCCGTCGACTTTATATTCGGTGGCATAATCGCGTAATTTACAATCGGTATTGGCTTGGCAAGCGCACTCCAAACAGCGCATTGCTTCTTTCATTGCCTCATCGGGAATGAATCCTAGTTCTACCTCGGCAAAGTTAAGCGCTCGATTGAGCTGGTTTAGCTCTGGCATTTTTAAGCGGCGACGCTTGGCTGTCTCTGGGTATATCTCAGCAGATAACGAGGCTGTTTTGTTGGCCTTTCGTGAGTTAAATAGTCTAGGTTCTAAATGACAAGTTAAGCCTTCAGTTAACAATCCTTCAATGGCTTCAGCGGCTTTTCGGCCATCTGCTACCGCACCAACAGCAGTACCAGGGCCAGTGCGGGAGTCACCGATAACAAATAGTTTTTCTACCCCTGCAGACATGGTTTGCTCGCAGCCAAGGAAGGTATGCCAGCGGGTGAGGGCAATATGACCAGTGTCTATTTGATTTTCTGGCTGGTCTAAAAAGGCTAAATCCACTTGTTGAGATACCGCAGGAATTACGGTGTCGAATGCTTCTTCAAAGGTTTCTCCAGTCGCTTTGGGAGAGCGGCGACCAGATTCATCGGGCTCGCCGAGCGCCATTTTAGCAAAGGTGACGGATTTAACCCGGCCTTGGTCATCGCTGTGGTTTTCCAGAGGATTGGTGAGGAAATGAAACTTAACCCCTTCGACTTCTGCTTCATGTATTTCATAGGGCTCCGCTGGCATTTCATCACGGCTACGGCGATAGATTAAGGTCACATCAGCGCCATCGCGCACAGCGGTACGGGCGCAATCAATCGCAGTGTTACCGCCACCAATGACGGCCACTTTTTTGCCTGTAATGAATTTTTTGTCGGTGCAATAATCGCGTAAATAGTCCACACCTAAATAACAACCGATTAAATCACTGCCAGGGTAATTCATTGGCACGGCTTTTTGCGCACCAATCGCGAGGCAAACCGCATCATAATTGGCCACTAATTCGGTTAAATTGGTATCACGACCCAGTTCAACTCCCGTTTCGATTTTAAGTCCGTTGCGGGTGAGCAGTTCAATCTCTTTATCCAGTATATCTTTAGGTAAGCGGTACTCAGGAATACCGTAACGTAACCAGCCTCCAGCTTTAGGAGCCGACTCCATAATGGTCACATCGTGGCCATTATTAGACAAATAATAACCCGCGGTTAATCCAGCAGGGCCACTGCCGATAATGGCAATGCGCTTGTTGGTGGCTGGTGCTTTTGGAGGAACATAAGACTCTGCATCTTGTAAATCTAAGTCTGCTGCATGACGTTTTAATTGACGAATCGCCACTGGTTCATCTACTAGTCCGCGGCGACACTGGGCTTCACAAAAAGCGGGGCAAACACGGCCAATAGACAAAGGTAAGGGTAAGGTTTTTTTGATGACCTTTACCGCTTCTTTATAATCGCCTTTGCCAATATGATAAAGATACGTTTGCACATCAACGCCCGCTGGGCAGGCGGTTTGGCAGGGCGCTTCGCAATCGGCAAAGTGATCACTCAGAATATCTTTGAGTGCTTGTTGACGAAGATGGCTTAAGTGGCTCGACTGAGTAATGACCTCTAAACCAGTTTCTAGCGGTGTTTCACAGGCGCGAACACATCGTAAACTACCATCATGGTTTTTGATTTGTACTTGGCACAAATTGCAGTGTTGTCTCTCTTGGCGATGAGAATAATCACATAAGCTAGGGATGTTAATACCGGCGTTTTTTGCTGCCTGTAACAAGCTGTCAGCTTTAGGAAGCGAAAGTGTTGTTCCGTCGATAGTGATATCAATCATTGCAAAGCCTTTTCATTTTTTGAGTTACGGGCAAAGTCTAATGCCTTTGAGGATGGGACGAGTAGGGCGTCAATAGGGATAAACAACTAAACCTAAAATGGGGTTAATGTCAGCAATGGCAGATTAAGCTGATAACCTTGCTCTGGCATCCACAGTCTATGTATCAAGTTTAATTTGAGGAGTGATTTTCAGATGTGACTTAGATCATTTTTATTGCGATTAAATGTGTATTTTATATTAATGTTATAATAAACAATTAACTACTTGTGGTTTTATCTCGTAATTATTGCTAGGAGAGTGATGATTTGTTGTCATTGTTCACGATTGTGGACAGTTGGCTGTGATGAGAGGATTCATTACTGTTGCAAACATTACTGTTGCAAACATTACTGTTGCAACCATTGCTGTTACAACAAAGCAGGCTGAGTAAATGATATTCAACCCGCTTGTTTATTGTTACTTCAATCTAAAAACCACTTCAACTCTGTCGCTAATCGCGACTTGGCCTTGTTGATAGGTTTGCGCTACATCGGCATTCATTTTCATGCTGGCGCGGTACATTTCTGGCTGATTGGCTTGTTGCGGAAAGTATCTTACTTGCCATACCCCAGCAATTTGTTCACCAAAGCCTTTTGCTAAAGATTGAGCTTTTTGCTTGGCATCATCAATCGCGGCTTGGCGAGCTTGAGCAATGATTTTGGTTTCTTGGCTCGACTTTAGTTCGATATTATTAACGTTATTAATCCCTTCAACCAAAGCGCTGTCGAGTAATTCATTTAAGCTGTTAAGGTCAATTACGGTAATGGTCATTTGACGGCTAGCGTTATAACCCGTGAGTTTACGCGGTTCATTTTGCACATACATATATTGCGGATTAAGTTGTAAGTTAGCACTTTGAATGTGTTTTTTGTCGACTCCAGCCTTGAGTAATCGTTGCATAAATTGGCTGACGGCTTCGTCGGCTTTGTCTTTAGCTGCTTTAGCGCTATCGGCTTCTATAGATACTTGAACATTGATAATAGCCATGTCTGCTACAGCTTCAATGGTGCTTGTTCCCACTGTTTCAATATGAGCAAAACTGAGCTCGGCCGCTTGCACTGTCGATAAACTGCTGGTGGCGGTTAAGGTAAATAATGAAGCTGAAATGATGCTTGTGAGTAATATTTTGTTCATTGATAACTCCGCTAATGGTTAGCTAAATACTGTTTTCACACAGGTAAAGTGGGTCTGTTATGAGTGTAAACGGTGCAAATATAAAAAAGGGTTTTTATTTTTGACTATTTTCTGCGATTTATTTCTTACGGTTTATTTATGACTTACTAACTACTTAACAGAAACTAAAACAACTGTGCTGAGATATTAAGCAGTTTGTTTCTGATCCATTGATTTACCGGATCGTCTTGGGCTTGTTGATGCCAATACATGTGTACCGCCAGTTCTGGCACCTCAAAGGGGAGTGGCGACACTACAATTGGCATGGTTTGTTGTAACAACATGGCGTAGGTGTTTGGCATGGTCATGATCAAATCTGATTGGCAGATGACGCTGATGGCGGCAAAGTAATGCTCGCAGCGTAATGCAATATTGCGGTTAACGCCTTGATGGGCGAGTGCCATGTCGACGGTGTCGATGCTGAAGTCTTTTAAGCTCACTAATGCATGAGATGCGGCGGCATAATTAGCGAGGGTGAGCTGCTGTAAAATCGGATGGTTTTGGCGACACACTAATGAAAATCGTTCGCTGCATATTAGAGTGTTGCAAATATCTTTATGGGTTGGCATCAGTACATCGATAACAATATCTAAACTTTGCTGCGCCAGTGACGGCTCAAGTTCAGTGCGTTTAATTTGACGACTGTTTAAGGTGATGTTGGGGGTGTTATTGAGTAAATCAGGCATAAGAATAGGAAAGAACATTGACTCTAATATGTCTCTTAAGCCCAGTTTTATCTCGCGTTTGTGCTGTTGTATGTCAAATGTAGCGGGCTGGCTAACAGTATTATTGAGTAACAGCAGCGCTTGTTGCACGTCGGGAATCATTTTTTGGCATAAGGCGGTTGGCACCATTTTACGACCATGACGGACAAATAACGGATCGTTAAACTTGTCGCGCAACCGAGCAATAGCATGGCTCACAGCCGGTTGTGTTAGGTGTAGCTTACTGGCCGCAGCAGTAATACTGCCTTGCTGATATACCATGCTCATAATGAGGAATAGGTTCAAATCAATCTTACTATGCAGCATATTAATAGTTATCTATGATTTAGTATCATTTGAATTTATTTTAGGCTTGGTTAAATTAAAGTCAAACTAAACCAATAAAAGCAGACTCAACATGACCTCAATAAATGACACTCAAACACAGCAAATTCAAAAAATGACCATTGGCACAGATAAATATCCAATGCCGTTACCGCCAAAGTTTGATAATAAACAACAGCAACAACAATATGAAAAACAGCGTCTAGCGGCGGCATTTAGAGTATTTGCCCATTATCGATTCGATGAGGGTTTAGCGGGGCATATCACCTTGCGTGATTGTATTGACCCTGAGTCATTTTGGGTTAATCCGTTAGCGGTGCATTTTTCTAAAATTAGGGCTTCTGATTTAGTGCGAGTTGATCATAAAGGCAATATTTTGGAGGGTAAGCATCCAATCAATAATGCCGCATTTGCGATTCATTCGCGTATTCACCATGCTCGCCCCGATGTCAACGCAGTGGCTCACGCCCATACTACTTATGGCCGTGCATTTTCATCACTAGGTGAGTTACTTAAACCTATTTCTCAAGACGCATGCATGTTTTATGAAAACCACAGTGTGTTTGACACTTTTACCGGCGTGGTGGCTGATTTATCTGAAGGCGATATGATTGCTGAGGCGCTACAAGGCCATGCTGCGGTTATCTTACAAAACCATGGCTTACTCACTGTCGGTAAGTCTGTTGATGCGGCAACGGCTAATTTTGTCATGTTAGACAGTTGCTGCCATAGCCAGTTATTGGCACAGGCGGCGGGTGAACTTAAATTGATTGGCCATGAAATTGCGACTAAAACTCGCCAAATTAATGGCTCAGATTTAGTGACATGGGGTAATTTTCAACCTTTGTATCAGGTCATGTTGGCGCAAGATAACAGCTTTTTAGATTAAGCCTGTTAACGATGCCAAAGGGCGGTTTGATTTTGATAAAACCGTATTCATGCAGCTATATTTCGCAAGAACGTATTCTGTACTGATGCTTATGATACTCGCTAAGTCTGCTTAGCGAGCAAGGATGCAATTCCCTATGACAGGTTCGATTATTACCGAAATACTGCTGCCATTGTCGCTCGCCTTCATTATGTTTGGCATGGGCTTAAGTTTAACTCAATTTGATTTTTTACGTTTATGGCAAACTCCAATGCCGATTATTGGCGGCTTTATTGGCCAAATTATCGTGTTGCCCTTGTTGGCTTTTACCCTTTGTTTGTTGATGGACTTATCGCCAGCCATGTCGATAGGGTTAATGATTTTGGCTGCCTGCCCCGGCGGCACTACTTCTAATGTTGTAAGTCATCTTGCTAAGGCTAATTTGGCTTTGTCGGTGAGTTTGACTGCATTGAGTAGTATTGTGTGTGTTTTCACCGCGCCCTTTATCATCCAATTTGCGGTTAGCTATTTTAGTGATAGCCATGATATTGAAGTGTCATTAAGCAGTATTTCATTAGGTTTATTGGTGATTACCTTGCTACCGATTATGTTTGGCATGATTGTGCGGCGTTATTATCGCGATTGGGCTGTTAAGGTGGAGGTGTATTTTAGGCGCTTTGCATTAGTGTTTTTATTGTTGATGATTACAGGGGTGGTGATTCAAGAACGTGACATTATCAGCGACGCTTTTAACGAGGTGTTTATTGCGTGCATGTTGTTAAATTTGCTTGCCATGATGGTGGGCGTAATTACTGCCAAACTATTCAAATTAAGCCATAAAGATAGTCTAACGTTGGCCATTGAAATAGGTTTACAAAACTCCACTATGGCAATGCTTATTTGCATCAGTTTACTGCATATGCCCAGTTATGCTGTGGTAGCTGGAGTATACAGTTTAACCATGTATTTGGGCGCAGGGTTATTGGTTCTTTATGCCAGTTACAGCAATTCCAATCGTAATCCTGTCATTCAACCTACTGACTCACATTAGCCTCGTGCTAGTACTAACTTAACACTAACATCTACTGTTGGCCTTGCCAGTACCTAAATGCTCGGTGAACTTTAACACTGCAACCGAGTATCACTTTATTTAACTAACCAATCTAAACCGCGTTATAGCCACTCATTAAACCTGTTATTAAGCGGTTTTCTCACATTCGTTATTAGCTACTCATATTGATGCGGTTACGGCCAGTTGATTTGGCACGGTACAGTGCAGTGTCTGCTGCGCAAACCAGTGCGGTTGGCGTGCGGTATTGACCACTGCGTTCACAGGCAATGCCCTGGCTGACACTGATTTTGGTTTGTGCAGGTAACCCTATATCGGTAAAGCTTAACTGGTTAATACGACGTTGAATATTTTTGGCAATGTATTCTGCTGTTAACGGATTACTGTTGGGCAAAATGACCACAAACTCTTCACCACCATAACGGGCAGCCATCGCATTGTTAGACGGGAGCACCTCTGCCAGTACTTGAGCAATTTTTTGCAAACATTTATCACCGTTAACATGACCATACTGGTCATTAAACATTTTAAAATAATCGACATCGATAATGATTAAACACAGCGGTTGGTCGTGGTTAATACTGTCGTTCCAGTTGGTTTGCAGGGCATCATCAAAAGCGTGACGGTTGGCAAGGCCGGTTAATTTGTCTGTATGGGCTAAGTGGCGCAGTTTGTTGTACTCGGCTTTATGCGTAGTGAGATTATGCATGATGCCTATAAATAACGGCTCAGATCCTATCTGCATCGACGGTAAACATGACAATGATAAGTCTGCTTCGAGTAACGTGCTGTCGGCGCGATTAATAATAATTTCTTTAGGACCATGATTAAACTGAGTCACTTTATTGGCTTCATCGCTGGCGCTATTCCACAAGGAAAATAAAGATTGATACTCATCTTTAAAAGGGCTTTGTAGATAATCGGTCCAAGTTTGACCTATTAACATTTCGGCTGGGGCACCGAATAATTTAGCGCCTAACGGATTGATCATCTCAATCACACCGGCAGAGTTAATCACAAAAATCGCTTCTGAAATCGCCGTGATCACATTGAGCAAGGTGCTAATTTGTAGGTTATCTGCTACTGCCATTTTGCCATTATGACTTGCTGAAGTGGCATCAAAAGCGACATCCGTAAATGATGAGTCGGATAGGATTTCATCATCAAGACGCAATGGTATTTTTATTGAACGGGGAAATTTAGCGAATGAGTTTGTTAATTTAGTCACACGAGAAATAGTGTCATTGAGTTCAGTTAATTTATCATTGGTAAACATGGTGCATTCCCTTAAGCGTTTGGTATTGGTAACCCCTTGTTGATGTCAAACACTCTATTAGGAATAAGGCTTATTTACCTTTCGGTAACCTTCTGCTTTTAACTTACTGATTTTATTATATTTAAAGTTTCTGTTTATTGTATGAATTTGTTGTTATTGAGTTGACTCTATTGCATGTACCTTGGATACAAGCTGATTTTGTTGCTGGTTTTTAGGATTTGTCTCACTAAAATCGATAGTGTTCTTAGCTTAAATAGCTTGTTGTGCAGCTGTATTTGGTTGCATCGTTGACAGATGTTGAGCCGTTATTGGGAGGTCGCGAGACCGTTATTTTACAGGCGTTTACTCGTTGGGCTATTGAGAAATGATTAGTTTTTGAGTTCGGTTAACGGGTAAAAGGTAAGTCCAACCTCGGGTTATGTTAATGGATAACACCAGCAGTTTTATCAAGGTTTAATTATTGGTTGTTTTAATTATGCTGAACAAGATAAAAGCTCAGGGCAAGTCTGAGCTTTTATCATTTTTCTACTTATTTAATTATGTTCGCGGTTGATCACTTCAGGGTCTGGGCTGAGTACCAATAAGGTATTGCTGGTGTTCGACAACACAAATTGAAATTGGGTGTTGCCCGATACTTCATCTAAGTCGGTTAAGTGTATTAAGCTGCCATCAGTACTGACTGCATCAATAATGCCGTCAAATGGGGTCATAAACGCCGCGCCGACAAATTTAAGGCCTTTGCCCGTTTGATCAATAAGTTGGTACGTGATAGTACAGTTTTTGGTAATGATAACATCACCGCTTTTAGGGGTGCCATCGTGATTGGTATAACTGAAAAACGGCTCGCCGTTTTCTAAGGTAACGGTGAGGTTAAAAAATGTTGTTGTGTTTTGGGTATTTGACATTATATTTTCCATTTTGTTGGGTTAGAGGTTAGGTTTTTTAGTTTTAGGATTAAACCTAAAATCGGTTATGGCTGAGCTTTCTAGCAGTTGAACTAAATTGGGGTGTTGTGTTAGCTCACCGAGGCAATCGAGGGCCTTAGCGAAGGGCACGGTAAATTTGGGCTCATTATTTTTGTCGGCAATCAGTGCCAATTGTTTTTTAGTTTGCAGACACAGAGAGTTGGCTTGTTGTGGCTGGCCTAATTGAGTCAGCAATGTTGCTGTTAACATATTGCTTTGGGCTAAACGAGCCAAGTAATAAGAATTTTGTTTAAACTCATTGATTAATTGATTAAAAGAGGTTGTTGCCTGTTGGGCATAGTTTAGGCTATCTGACAATAATCCTTGTGATGCTAAATAATTTGCTGTAGCCAGTTGATAGGTTGCCCACACATCCATTTTTTTAGCAGATGTTTTTAAGGTGATGTCTTCATCAAGCATGGTAGCTAATGAGTCAATACTGTGACCCATGGTGTGTTCAATGGGTTTAGTACTGAATGCCAGCATATTCAAGTAGGCGTAATATTGTTGGATCTTCCAAATATCATTATCAGGATCTTGTTTTAGGGCATCGGTAATTGCGACTAAACTAAGCTGTGCTTTTTCAAAAGCCTGTTGTTGGTGGCCTTGGTAATTTAATAAATTAGCCAGTATTTGATAGCTGCTCGATAACCTGTCAAGTAAATAAGGTTGTTTTTCTAATGCTTGATTGGACAGCTGCTGTTGAATTTGTTGGTGTATTTGTATCGCCGCGGTAATGTCGCCTTGGGCGGTGGCTGCACTGGCAATCCATGATTGTGCATTGGCCACATCAGCAATCATTTTGCTATTACTTGGGTCTTGAACTAGTGCTTTTTGTTTTAACTGTAATGATTGCTCAAATGCCTCTCGTGCAGCAGCAAAGTTTTGCTGCTTCATATGTATCGAGCCAAGAGAGTTTTGCGCGTACGACAACTCCATAAGGGCATCGTTATCGTCTGGCGCGTATTGATACATGGCTTGGCTGTATGTTAAATATTGTTCAAACCAAGGTTGAGTGGCAAGCCAATCACTTTTATCGTACTCAAGCAGACCGATCCAATAGGCATTAGCGCCTAAGGTTTTAAGTAAACTAAGGTTTTGAGGTTGTATTTCGAGTAACGGCAACATGCGCTCACGGGCGGCGATTAAGGCGCTGCGGGCTTCGTCGGTATTGCCGCGAGAATAGGCCACTTCGCCCATGGCCTCTAAGGTTTGGCTGTGTTGAAACTGGGCTTCAAAGCTTAAATAGCTGGCATCGTCGGCAGAAAAATCGCTGAAATATTCCAATGCTTTATTGCTGATACCATCGAGCAAGTCCATGCGGCCAATACCGCGCATTTTGTCGGCGAATTCACCCACCATAAAACCGAGTAAGTTTTCTGCCGCTAGGCGTTTTTGTTGTGCCTGGGTTTCGGCCTCAATGCTGCGAACACTCATGGCGACAGAAATCAATGTCAGTGTCACAAGGGCTAGCATGACTGCACGGCGTCGCCAGCGTCCGATGTTGGCTTGTTTGCTAGACGCTTGAATGAGTGCGAGTTCTTGAGGCTCTAGGTTAAACAATTGATTATTGAGCAATGTGCTTGCTTCTGCCAATGGTTTACCTTCTGCCAGTAAATAAGCACTACTTTTTGACTCCGCCAGCCAGCGGTTGGATTGATGCTGTAAACGGCTTTTAATCGCTAAACTGTCCTTGTGCTCGGTTATCCATTGGGTCGCGCGGGGCCAGCGCCTTAATAGCGCTTCGTGGGCAATACTAAAGCAGGCTTGATCTTGTTGCAGATGCGAAACAAACAAACGGTTATCAACCATAGCTTTGACAAGGTTTATTTCGGCATCACTACTGAGATCGCTCCAGCGGGCGGTGCTGCTAGTGATCGATTTTTCATCTTCGGTTAGGGTGACTAACATCGACAGTATTTTAGGCAGTGCGGCGCGTTCGCTGTTGTTTAATTGGTTGAGCACTTCTTCGGCATTTTTACCGATGGCGCCTTCAATCCCCCCAAGCGAATGGTATACCGACACCAATAATTGGTTGTTGTCATTTTTGTTTAAATACAGTGATTGCAAGGTGTATTGCAACATGGGCAGAGCATCGGGGTTTGAGGCGGCTTCACTGCAAAGTATTTCATCCAACGGCATAGCAGTATCGGGATCGAGTGTCCATGTGAGGTTAGCTGCATTGGCCGGCAAGCGGATCATTTGCATCAGCTCTGCTCGGGTTGGGGCCGATAAATCGAAATGTGAGCCATTGGCTTTGCCTGCCATTAGGCTTGGGTGGCTAACGACCTGAGGGTAAAAGTCATTGCGGCAAGCACTAATCATTAATACTACCCCTGAAACCGCAAGCGTTTCGAGGATATCTAATACATTGTTACGTTCGGATTCGGTAAATAATGGCGACGCTAATAAGATTTCTAAACGGTCGATAAACAACGAAAAATGGGGCCGACTGTATTTTGGGGCATTGTCATCATTGATTGATGAGTATTTGGCTAAAGCTAGCTGACAATATTCAATAACGGCGTTGATGTCGTTTTGCAGTTTGTTTGCCAGCATATCGGCACTGCAGTCGGTAAACACCGCTTGGTCATTGATTTCCCAGTCGAGCATCGCACTGGCGATATCGATAATTAACCTGCCTTTAGTGACATCGGCTAAATCTAAGTTGGCATTATCGATTACGCCAACCCCGTTAAAGCCATTTTTTGACATTAAATTCGGCATGATACCGGCATTAATTAACGATGATTTACCTGTACCGCTGGGGCCGAGGATTAAACAGAAGGCTCGGCCAAATTCAACTTGTTTAGTGATGCGATTTAATAAGGTGTCAACTTGCTCGCTTCGGCCAAAAAATACATTGGAGTCGTTGGTGTCAAATGCGCGTAAACCCGGAAAAGGCGAGGCGCCTTGCCACTGCTGGGTTACGGCTTTGGCATGGTGACCTACAGGGTATTCAACACTGGCGATGGTGCGATAACCGCGTTTGCGGATGGTTTCTATGTACTGCGGATTAGATGCTTGATCGCCTAATGCTTTACGCAGCTGGGTAATGACTTTATGCAGCGGATTATCACCAATGGCGATGCTGTTCCAGCAGTGGTTAATAATATCGTCTGCTGCTAGCACTTCCCCTTGGTGTTGGCACAGTAAACGCAACACATCCATGGCTTTGGGTTCAAGACTGCGAATAACATCGCCAGACTGAACGCTATTACTTTGTGGATTAATTTGCCAATCGCCAAAAAAGAAAGTGCTGTCATTCATCTGTAATTAATTTCCGATTGGTTAATCGCGTTAAGTTATAAGCAATAAAGATTACGTCACGATGACTTTTATTGAGAGCCATCTTTGGGCGTACTATTTTGCATGTTTTATTGTATCGTGCGATTACGTCAATTGTATTGTTGTTGTAAAATCTTACAATAAATTTACATTTTTCTCGACAACGATATCGCGTACGGCATTTGGTTAATGTCGTTGTTCTAGCTGTTTTATTTGTTCTACTATCGCTTGATTGACTGGTGTTTTTATACCGTATTTTTTGCCCATACTGACCACCGCGCCATTGATGTAATCAACTTCCGTTTTTCGTTTTGCTTGAATGTCTTCCCACATTGATGAGCGTGCTTTGGGATCGATGTCGAGCATCTGTTTAGCTAAAACAGTAAAGAGTACATTTGGCAACGATAAAATGGTGGGTAACCAGGAGGGTTTAACCTTGGTGTATTGATGTAATTGGATATCTGCCGCCTCGCACACCGCTAACCACTCTTTCATTGCTTTAGCCAATATTCGGCGATTTTTGTAATGACTTAATTGCTGTTTAATTGGCAAGTCGGTGACCGCATTTAACGCATTATTGAGATTTAACAGTAATTTTCCGTAAATCATCGGGGTAAAGTCTGCTTCAATGTCGCAACCAAATCCGTGGTTAACCAGTGCGGATTGAATTGCGATGGTATGAGGGTTTGCTTGCAAGGTAAACGCACCCTCTGTGCCTTTGTGAAACACAGCATTGGGCAGTTGCAGCACATTAAATGGCGTGATCCCTTGGAGTAAGCTGTAATGACCGAGCGAGTCTTTAATGCTGTCAAAACTGCCTAAGCCATTTTGCATAAATATAATGCTGCTGTTGTCGTGAGTAATCGCCATTAATTGATTGGCAATACTGCTAACTTGATGACATTTTAAGGTGACGAATACTACATCAAATTTGCCATTGATTGACGACTCTTGGTTGATATCGGTGATCAACGCTTGCGGCATAATAGTTTGTTTAAAGCCGTTATAATCGGTCAAGGTAATGCCGTTATTGGCGATGATTTTTTGCTTAATTGCTGGGCGACAAATTAAGCTGACTTGTAACTCTGATATACATAACTGACCCGCTAAATAACAGCCTGTTGAACCCGCGCCAAAAATTGCAATATTCATTCTATATTCATTCACTGTTTGTTAATGACGAAACGATTTTTTAATCGTTATGTAACACGATATTTTACTCTCTTGTAACATAACAGCATTTTTGGCAGTGTAGAAAACTTAACCAATTAAAATTAAAAAAAGAGTTTCCATGAATAATAATACTATTACCTCTATCGCCTTAGCGGTATTCGGATTAACGATGGCATCTACGGCGGTAGAGGCTGCCGATATTAACGTTATTTATGCTGGTACATTATTAACTACGCCAGGCGAGTCTCCTTTAACTCAGCAAACTGTAGTGATAAAAGATGGGGTTATCACTTCTATCACTTCAGGCTATCAGTCTGCACCGGTGGTGGACGAGCATGACAATATTGAGGTTATTGATTTAAAAAACAGCTTTGTTATGCCAGGGTTGATGGATATGCATGTTCATTTACAGGGTGAGTTAGGGCCAAATAATGATAGCGAGGTTTTGCGAATGTCGGATGCTGACGTGGCGATGCACAGTGCTTATTTTGCCAAGAAAACCTTGTTAGCAGGTTTCACAACGGTACGAGACTTAGGCGCGAAACCGGAACAGATTTATGCATTACGCGACGGCATTAATAAAGGCTGGGTTGATGGCCCGAGAATTATTGCATCTGGTGGCGTGTCGGTAACGGGAGGTCATGGTGATGTTGATGGCATGAGCCCTGATTTACTTGATAAATTTACCTCTAAGACTATTTGTGACGGACCTTATGATTGCCGCCGCGCGACTCGTCGGGCGATTAAGTTTGGCGCTGATGTGATTAAAATCACCTCTACCGGAGGAGTGTTATCTGACACCAATACTGGTACTGGTCAGCAAATGGACGATGACGAACTTAAGGAAGTTATTGATACTGCGCATGCTTTAGGCCGTAAAGTGGCCAGCCATGCCCATGCTGCCCAAGGCATTAATGCAGCGTTGCGCGCCGGCGTCGACAGTATTGAACATGGCAGTTACGCCGATAAAGAAAGTATTAAATTAATGAAGAAAAGTGGCGCGTTTTTAGTGCCAACATTGTTGGCGGGCGACACGGTAGTGAAAATGGCTAATACCGCAGGGGCTGACTTTATGTCTCCAGCCATTAAAGCTAAAGCAATACGTGTTGGTGGTGACATGATGAACAACTTCAGTGCGGCTTATAAAGCTGGGGTTAACATTGCTTATGGCACCGACAGTGGAGTGTCACATCATGGTGACAATGCTAAAGAAGCAGTATTGATGAGCGAAGCCGGTATGAGCAATGAGGATATTTTAATCAGTGCAACGATTAATTCGGCAAAACTGATTGATATGACAGATAAGATTGGCACGCTGCAGGTTGGAAAATATGCCGACATTATTGCGATGCAGAAAAGTCCTCTTGAGCAAATTAAAGCGCTGTTAGATGTATCATTTGTGATGAAGAACGGAGTTATTTATAAGCGTTAATGTTATTTATTACTTTAAGTCAGTGGTATCGACAATATCTAACCTTAACGCTTGTTTTGAGTTGAGGTTAGTTAGCAAAATGGATGGCCGTTTGATGGCTGTTTATTATCCGGAACTAAGGTTAAATGGACTTGAGCTCCTATATTGTCGATTTCAGCCCGATAATTAGAATCTATATTGTGATATTTCAATAATATACAGCGTACTTCAAAATTGAATCTTGCATTCATTATTTGATTGTCACAATAGATCTTTTTATACTTGCCCATATTTGCATACGGTATGGTTAACTGTATGTAATAAGAGTATATTGTTCGGTCGGCGTCATCAACATCAATGGCGTATATGGATATAGATGGTAGCTAAGGAATGCTCATGTCGCTTGAAATCGTTGGATTATTAATTTTCATTTTATTGTTAGCTATCGCTTTGTTGCTGTTTGTGAACTTAAACCGATACCGTCAGCAGCAAACTAAAAAGATGATGTTAGATACCTATGAGCTTATCCTTGATCAAGTTGATGCTTATATTTATTTAAAAGACACTCAATGCAAATATGTTTATGCGAATCAACTGACGCTAGATTACTTTGGCGTGACGCTTGAAAAGCTAAAGGGCACTTCCGATAGCGATTACTTTCCCGCGAATGTTGTAGATATATTGCACGTGAATGACACTAAAGTGCTTAATTCTCAAAGCAAACTATCTGACGATATTATTGTTGATACCCCAGCCTCGCTAATTGTATATCACGAAGTTAAACAACCCTTATATAACCACAAAGGCACATTAATTGGCCTTATTGGTATTTCTACCGATATTACTGCTGCTTATCATTTACGTTCAAAATTAGAGCGGCTTGCTAATACCGATCCGTTAACGGGTTTGTTTAATCGTCGTTCATTTACGTCTTTTTGCGAACATGAGTTTTTTCGTGCTACTCGCTATTTTCAACCATTCTCATTAATGATTATTGATATTGATTTATTCAAAAAAGTGAATGATACCTATGGCCATTTAGTGGGGGATGAGGTGATTAAGCGCGTTGCCAATATATGCCATGAACATGTTAGGGAGGCAGATGTATTGGCTCGAATTGGCGGTGAAGAGTTTGCTATTTTATTACCCGATACTGATATTGACTCTGCTTATGTCCTGGCTGAACGGTTAAGAGAGGCTCAGCAACAGTACGAAGAACAAAAAACTCCTTCGATAACCATTAGTATTGGCGTTGCAACCTTACGTTCTCAGGATAAAGCATTCTTAGAGATAATTAAGCGGGCAGATAAAGCGTTGTATTCATCAAAAAATGTCGGTCGCAATAGTGTCAATGTCGCGTAATGGCAAGTTCTTGATGACCATTTCAGTCAGCTGGCAAAGCGGGATTTAATAGCGTTTTATTTTTTTCAAACAATGCGGCGGCATCACGTAATCGTTTATAGACCTTAAAAATTGTTAATTTAAGTTGCGCACAATTAGTTATCGTGATTATCATATGGTTAAGCAAAACAAATTGAATCTAAATTTTTGCAACATTTTGTGCGTTAGAACTCAATATGGTTAGGCAGTTTTCGCCTAAATTGATCCAGTTGTTGTTTTAGATCGTCGAGTTCAGACATTTCAATACCGCATTGTTCAAGAATACATAGATGGATTTTTTCTGCCTGGGGCTGAAGTTGATGACCTTTTTCGGTTAATTGCATGGACAAGGTCCGTTCATCTAAGGGCTTGCGAATGCGCTTTAGCAGGCCATCGGTTTCGAGCCGTTTTATGACCGGTGTTAATGCACCAGATTGCTGCCCAAGCTTGCTGGCTAAAGTTTTTAAACTTAACCCATCTTGCTCCCAGAGGACTAACATCACCAAATACTGGGTGTAAGTTAGCCCGATAGAGTCGAGTAATGGTTTGTACAGTTGGGTAATCGCCAATGACGTTGAATAAACAGCAAAACAGAACTGATTTTCGAGTAATAGATGTTTGTTTTTATTCATATCAGTCGCTTAGCTCGCAAAGTTGTTGATCATATTTGAATTGATCAACTTAAGTAAAAAGAACGTATTATTTGGCCTTGGTTGGTTATGGTAACAGTGTTTGGCTTATATCAGTATTACAGCTATCAATAGCTTTTAACAACCGAGGTCATATTGTCTTCTCCAGCACCATTGTATGGTGCCTATGTTATTTAAAGGACACAAGATGAACACTCAAAACCGTCGTATAGTACTCGCTAGCCGCCCTCAAGGTGAGCCAGTTGCTAATAATTTTCGCTTAGAAACCGTCAACAAACCTGTACCAGCTGAAGGTGAGGTATTATTGCGCGCAGTGTATTTATCACTTGATCCTTACATGCGTGGCCGTATGAATGACGCTAAATCATATGCTGATCCTGTTGCTATTGATGATGTGATGGTGGGCGCATCGGTATCTCAAGTGGAAGTGTCTAATCATCCTGACTACAAAGTGGGTGAGTGGGTATTATCATTTGGTGGCTGGCAAGATTACGTAGTATCCAATGGTGAAGGGCTGATGAAATTGGGCGATAACCCAAGCCATCCTTCTTATGCGTTGGGTATTATGGGGATGCCAGGTTTTACTGCCTATATGGGATTATTAGATATTGGCGTGCCTAAAGCGGGCGAAACCATTGTGGTTGCCGCGGCTACTGGGCCTGTTGGCGCAACGGTTGGCCAAATTGCTAAGTTGAAAGGTTGTCGAGTTGTTGGTATTGCTGGTGGTGAAGAGAAATGTCGCTACGCAAAAGAAGTATTAGGCTTTGATGAATGTATTGACCATAAAGCGGCTGATTTTGCGCAGCAACTGACAGCCCATTGTGATAACGGCATTGATGTGTATTTTGAAAACGTTGGCGGCAAAGTGTTTGATGCGGTTTTACCGTTATTAAATACCGGTGCTCGAGTGCCAGTGTGTGGATTAATTTCGCAGTATAACGCGACTTCGTTACCGGATGGTCCTGATCGTTTGTCATTACTGATGGGCACTTTGCTGGTTAAGCGCATTAAGATGCAAGGCTTTATTATTTTTGACGATTATGGCGACCGCTATCCAGAGTTTGCCAAAGATATGGGCCAATGGCTTGGTGAAGGTAAGATTCAATATCGTGAACAAATTGTCGATGGTCTTGAAAATATGGCCGCAGCCTTTATTGGGCTACTAAAGGGCGAAAATTTCGGCAAGGTTGTGATTAAAGTAAACAATCCTCTGTAATCTAATTGATTACAGTTAAACAAACAGTATTTAAGGAATCATCATGAAAGTATTAATGGTATTAACGTCACACGATAAATTAGGCGACACAGGTGAGAAAACCGGTTTTTGGTTGGAAGAATTAGCGGCGCCATACTACACATTTACTGATAAAGGTGTTGAGGTTGTTTTGGCTTCACCTAAAGGTGGTTTACCACCATTAGATCCGAAAAGTGATGAAGCTGATTTTCAAACTGACTCAACACGCCGTTTTGCCACCGATGCTACAGCGCAGGCGTTACTAGCCAATACTCATACTTTGGCATCAGTTAATGTAGCAGATTATAACGCGGTATTTTATCCAGGCGGTCATGGTCCATTATGGGATTTAACTAATGATAAAGACTCTATTGCGTTAATTGAGCAGTGCTACAAAACAGATAAACTTTTAGGTTTAGTATGTCATGCACCAGCTGCACTTAAGTACCCTAAAAAGCCAGACGGAACCCCACTTGTAGCGGGTAAAAATGTCACTGGTTTTACTAATGGTGAAGAAGAAGCAGTACAGTTAACTAACGTTGTACCGTTTTTGGTTGAAGATATGCTACAGCAAAATGGTGCAACCTATTCTAAGGGTGACGACTGGCATCCGTATGCGGTAGTTGACGGTAAACTCGTTACCGGTCAAAACCCTGCATCGTCTGAGCTAGTGGCTGAGAAAATGTTAGCTTTATTAAGCTAATAAGCTGCTTGGTTAAGTGGTTGCACTTAACGTTAACTCGAAATAACAGAATAAGTTGATTGATAAAAGCAAACCCAGTGAGTTGTTGATTGGGTTTGTTTTTTTACTCACTAACAGTACCAGGATGGCTTAATGATTAAACTACATCATTTAAATAAATCACGTTCAAAACGCATAATTTGGTTATTAGAAGAATTGGGAGTGGACTATGAGCTGGTTGCGTATCAGCGTGATGCAACCACATTTTTAGCGCCAGAATCGTTAAAAGCGGTTCATCCATTAGGTAAATCACCAGTATTAGAAGCGAGCGGTTATACCATTGCTGAGTCGGGCGCGATTACCGAGTATTTAATTCAAACCTATGGCGCTGATAAACTGATGCCAGCAATAGGCACAGCAGATTATATCGATTACTTACAATGGATGCATTTTGCTGAAAGCTCGGCTGCTTTGCCATTATTACTGAAAATCTTTGTTAAAATGGATGGTGCAGAAACTCGCTTTATCGGTGGATATGCCGATGCAGAAACGGCAAAAGTCATCAGCTATGTTAATGACCGTTTAGACGGTAAGTCATATTTAGTCGGTAACCGTCTTAGCGGTGCAGATATTATGATGTCGTTTATTGCAGAGCTTGTTGGCCAAAATGGTGAGTTTGACAAGTATCCTAATATTGCGAAGTACTATCAACAGCTAATGAGCCATGCATCATTTAAAAAAGCCATGCAGATAGAAGCTGAACACGATCGATAATGATTAGATTGTATTAGCCTTAAAAAGACGAACTGAGTTCGTCTTTTTTCATTTAGGTGTGAGTATAGATAATCATCTCAAGCCTATTCTTTGTGATGTATTTTTTGTTAATTAATAAGACTTTTATATCATAATGAATGGCTGTATTTGGTTAAAGTTTGTTCGCCATCATACTAAGGTGTTAGTATGGAGATCGTGTTAGTGTGTAAAAAAAGGCTAGATTATGTCTACTTTATCTGATGAAGAGCTCGCTTATTTTAGCGGTGTATTCTCGCCGGAAGATGACAGTACCGATAATACTTTATCGAGACATTCATTAAGTGTTGCGACCGAAATACCCCAAGTGCTTGCTCATATTTTGGGGAATGCCAAATTAACCCTATTAGCTGAAATTAGTTATTACCGTTTATGGTTTCCATTAATCTTAAAGCAAGATGAGCTTGGGCAATTTTTGCCAGAGTTGGGCATTCCTGAAGTCATTGATATGCGCGGCGGTGAACGTAGCTGGCGGCTCAATAATGTCAAAAATATAAAAGTCATTGATAACGATACGGCTAAATTTGTTGAGGTACTCTCTTTATCGAGTTCAGGCATGACTATTAAAGTACCGCAAGAACTTAACGCCAAAGTGCCACGCTTAACACAGCTTATTTTACCTAATGGTGTACATCTGGATATGGTGTTTGAACCGGTACGAACTGAAAACGGGGTCATGGCAGCAAAAATTAGTGCAGAAGGTGAGTCTCGTGAAATATTGCGCCAATTTTTGTTTAGCGAACACAAAGCAAAGTATGCACACCTTTACAAAAAGATTAACTGTTAACCATAAAGTCTTTGGCCAACATGGTTTTAACGGCATTGATAAATTCATCATCACTTTTTGCCTGTATTAGTTGGCACAACTCATCGCCTACAGTGGTAAATCGATAATAAGTAAATAATAAGTGCTGATGTTTAGGTTTTAGCGACAAAGTGGCATTACACATGGTTAACTGAATATGTTCATTATTGTTTAAGAGTCCTGTTTCAAACTCGCTTTTATGTAAAATCCCCGCATCAACTAAGGTTAAAATGCTCGAATAAGGTAAGCCGAATTGAGACAGGCCGAAGTTTGTTTGAGTATGCTTACGAAAATATTGTTTCATCCCGCCGTTAATACGATAACTACTGAGTAATTTAAATCTGGGCTCGGTATTGATTTTAACCGACATACCTAAGGCTTTTTCAAATATCAGTGCTTCTCGAAACGTCAGTTGCAGTAATACCGCTAAAGTCCGCAGGCTAAAGTTACCTGGATTGACAATTTCACTGGCTAAAATTCTGGCCCACAAATCTTGCATCTTACGGTTATGAATTTGTTCAGCCATTTGAAAAAATTGATAACGCCAATCAGGATCTAATTCGACACCTGTTACATCAGATGGCGTGTAATTAATAGCTAATGCAAAAATGCTTTCAAGGTTGGTCTGATACTGGCTGAGTTGCTTGCGTTGACGGTATTCTGCACGCTCTGCAACGGATGCTGTTGAAGGACGGTAATCCTCTTCGCTGGCTAAACCGATAATGCGCCCAAGTAATAAGGTTTTTTTGCGCGCGGACACTTGAGTATTGTCATCTTGCGTTGTCGTCACATCAATATCAGTCATCAGTAACCCCCTTTTGCATTACACTTGTACCATGTTTGTATGGTATGACATCTGTGCTAAATCGTTTAGCGTTTTGTCATTAACGGTGACCATAGAGCTTCTTTACCGGGCTCTGGATGACGCGGCACATTGAACGCTAGTGCGAGTGAACATATCGCAAATCCAGTGCCTATGAAGAATACTGCTTTAGGCGAACTGAGCCATAAAATGCCTAATAAAACAGGGATAATTACCGCAGCAATATGGTTAATGGTAAAGCTGACCGACATGGTTGATGCAATATCTTGTTTATCAGCAATTTTTTGAAAATAGGTTTTCATCGCAATCGCCATAGCAAAAAGCAGGTGATCAATCACATACAGTCCAGCCGCAATATTGGCGTCGCTGACATAAGCGTAACTACTAAAAATAATCACTAAGCCAACGTATTCGATAATTAATGCGTTACGTTCACCCATTTTTCCAATAAAGCGACCAATGGTAGGGGCAAAGAGTAAGTTAACGACATAGTTAATTAAGAATAAAGCGGTGATTTCAGACACCGAATAGCCAAATTTTTCAACCATCATGAAGCCAGCAAACACCATAAAAATTTGCCTGCGCGCTCCAGAGAAAAAGGTTAGCAAGTAATAAAGCCAGTAGCGTTTTCTCAGTATTAAGTGTTTGTGCTGAATGGAGCCTATGGCAAAACGAGGAAAATACACTGCCATAATGAACACCATAACTAATCCACATCCGCCAATAATGCTATACATCCAGATGTAGTCCAGGCTCAACCAACTCATTATTAACCAAATTGAACCATAGCCAACAAGTGCTGCAGCGGAGCGCCACGCTAACGCTTTGCCCATAAAGCCAGGTGCATCGGCTTTATCTACCCACTGTAACGTAAGCGATTGATTTATTGTTTCAAAATAATGAAACCCAATCGACATGAGTATCGTTGTTAAATACAACCCGATGACATCAGGAAACCAGCCGGTAATCCCCACTCCAATACACAATAGTGCCAAGGATGTTAAGGCAAAGGTTTGCTCTTTGATTAGCAGCAATACAAACACCGCGGTAAAAGCTAAAAATCCAGGTACCTCTCTTAAACTCTGCAGTAATCCAATTTCAGCGCCCGTGAATGCGGCGCGTTCAATAACAAAGTTATTTAACAAGGCCTGCCAAACTGCAAACACCATGGACATTACAAAAGTCATCCATAGCAGCAGATGTTGTGGGTTAGTGCGTTCAATAAAGGCGGATTTACCACTGAATAAGGCCGTATCACTGCTGTTTGGCATTGAAAATACTCGGTTTATAGGAAGTTTTTAGATTGTTGTTTTCCATAGTGACATAAAACGGTTTGTTAAGTGAAATGTAATTTAGTGTAAATTAAATTGCTAATCTTAATGTAAATTATAATGCGAATCGTTATCAATTATTATATGGTTGTTGCGTTTTTAGAGGGAGCATTAACGTGACGTGTCGGAGAAACAGATGAATAGAAAGTTAACCTTGTTGGCAGTATCTGTGGCAAGTGTATTGGGTTTGAGCGTAATACCTAATGCTCAAGCTGCAACGAATACAGAAACATTAGCCAAAGCCATTGCTAAGCAAGAAGCTGAAATTACGATATTAAAACAGCAGCTTGCCACATTGGCCGCCGAGCAAAAACAACAACAGCAGCAAAACAAACAAGTGGCGACTCAAGTTGACACTGTGGTGCAACAAACCACTAAAGCGCAAGACCGTTTAAGCCGTTTTAGCTTTAACTCATATGGCAGCGCTGTTTACACCAGTGATGAATATTTCGATAACGTACAAGATACATCCGCAGAGCGACGTAGTCGTACTGATTTAGAGCGGATTGTGACCGAGTTTGGTTATCAGTTCACTGATGATTGGAGTATGGAAGTTGAAATTGAGTATGAGCACGGTGGCACTGGCACCTCACTAGAATATGACGGCTTTGATGAATTTGGTGAGTTTGAATCCGAAGTTGAAGCGGGTGGCGAAGTGGTGGTTGAAAAAGCGGAAATTCGTTACCGTCCATCAAAAGCCTTTGGGGTGAAATTCGGTAACATTCACTTGCCTATTGGCTTGTCGAGCATGTTACACAAACCTAATCAATATCTAACAGTGCAACGTCACAAGAGTGAAGCAGCGATGATGCCGACCGTTTGGAACGAAAACGGTATTGGTGTTTACGGAGAGATTGCCGATTTTCATTATCAGGCACAAGTTGTCAGTGGGTTAAACTCTGAGTATTTCCGCACTTATGATTGGGTGGCATCAGGCCATCAAAAACGCTTTGAAGAAGTGAATGCTGACGACCTAGCATTTGCTGGTCGTATTGATTATGGCAATTTCAAAACCGGCAGTGCAGTCGGCGTGGCTTATTACTACGGTAATACCAGTGGTAATCGCCATAAGAGTAACAAACTCGATGTTGATGGTGCTCTTAGCATTGTGTCTGTTGCCGGAGCCTTTGTTGAAGGTCCATGGATCCTCCGCGGTCAATATTTATATGGCTCGTTAGACAATGCTGACGCTATTACCCAGGCTAACAAAACCACCCCAGGTTTACGTCCAGGTAATTTTGCCCAACTGGGTTCAGAGTCGCAGTCGTTCTTTGTCGAGGCGGGCGTCAAACTTGATGAATGGTTTGATATTCCGATGACCGTGTTTGCCAATATCGATTATTCCAATCCACTTATGGCCGTTGAAACGGGCACCGCAACCAAGCGTTATGAAAATACTTGGAGCAGTGTAGGTATTAACTATTTCCCGATACCTGAGATTGTGATTAAAGCCGAAGGTGGTCTTCATCAAGTGGCTGTTGCCAGTATTCCTGACACCAATTTCTTTGCTTTAGGTGTGGGATATCAGTTCTCGCTATAAGCGAATTTAATTTTTTGACTTATTTTTTACATGGAGTTTTATTATGCGTTTTAACTACACTGCAATCTCACTAGCACTAGTGGCAACATTATCCGCGTGTGGCGGTTCAGGCTCGGATGACACTAGCACCCCGACAACCCCAACTACACCTACAACCGGTTTTAGTTTTGTCGCGACAGAAATGATCACTAACTTAACCGATGATGTGATTGTGGCTGGTTATGCTGATTTAGCGGCAAAAGGTGATGCCTTATTATTGGCAACCCAAACCTTACTTACTTCAACGGTACAAGCCGATTTAGTGGCTGCACAAAATGCGTGGAAGTCGGCTCGTCAACCTTGGGAACAAGGGGAGTCGCATATCTTTGGCCCAGTCGACTCATTGAGTATCGACCCGCATTTAGACAGCTGGCCGTTAAACACCACAGATTTACAAACCCAGTTAGCCAACAGTAATGGTTTTGATGCCGACACCATTAAAGGTTGGAATGATGACGTTCAAGGTTTTCATACAATGGAATATCTGTTGTTTGGCGATGGTGTTAACAGCAACACAAAGTTGATTGCAGATCTTAGCACCAAAGAACGTGAGTATTTAATCGCCTTAGCGGAAGTGTTCCGCGATTACACCACTCAATTAGACGATGCTTGGCAAGTGAGCCATAACCCACAAGATGCTAACGCCAAACCTTATGCCGAGTTGCTTAAAACTCCTGGCGATGCAACTAACACTATTTACTCTTCTCAGTTGGCGGTTATTGAAGAATTGATCAACGGCATGATTGGTATTGTCGATGAAGTGGGTAACGGTAAAATTGCCGATCCATTCGGAGAGTCATTAACTACGGCAGACACCTCTAAGGTGGAGTCGCAGTATTCGTGGAACTCACTAACCGACTTTTCAAATAACATCATTGGTGTACGTAACGTTTATCAAGGTGAGTTTACGGGTGGTGCCGATAAGCAAGGTTTAATTGATTTTGTGACAGCAGCTGATGCGACTTTAGCTACGCGTGTCGCCAGCGAAATTGATGATGCCATTTTAAAAATCCAAGCCATTTCGGGTAGTACTAGCATGCCGTTCCGCCAAGCGATTCTCGATGCTGATGGCCGTGCTAGAACCCAAGTCGCCGTGGATGCATTAACAAAGTTACAAACGACGCTGCAGTCAGATGTGCTGCCTTTATTATCTGATTGGAACTCATAATTTAGCTGTTACCGTCTCAATAAGGCCATGGAACGACCTTATTGAGAGGGTAAGTGTGACCAAAAAAATAGAGACTCAACTCATAACAAGGTCGCATTACTGCCAAATAAACTCAATTTTTAGTGTGAATGTGTGAGACAAAGATGAACAAATTATTACGACAACCATATTGGTTTGTAGCATTACTGGGGCTTAGCCTTAGTGCTTGTGGTGGCAGCGGCGATGATGAAACCTCGCCAGATCCCATTGATCCGGTAGTGACTTATCCTAGCTATACCTCAATTGTTGCTTTAGGTGGTGACACCACAACATTCGATGCCAGTAACTCTGGCCATGGCTTTTCAACGCCATCGTTAAATTTAACGGCAGATGAACTCGCGTTACATTTACGAGGTGATACCAACTTTGAAGTCTCGTTTACTACAGCGCCGAATGATCAACACCCTGAGCTTGATGGTTTAGGCCCTGTATTTAATAACGCTGACTGTAATTCTTGCCATCAACGCGATGGTCGAAATTCCACTCCCTTTTTGGCCGCAGATGAAACTCGGGTAAAACTGGGTTCGGCAGCGGGTATTTTCTTACGTATCAGCAAAGCTCCTGCTGAACCTTGTACTGTAGGAACTGCAGATAATAATTACTGTGCGCCGATTAAAGTGCCAGATTTTGGTGACCAGCTATTTCATCGCGGAGTGTTAAAAGCGCGCCCTGATTGGCAAGACAATGCATTTGTTGGTCAAGCCGATGTGTATTTGTCTTATGAGCGCCATGATGAAGTGTATGCAGATGGACGTACCATTAGTTTGAAGAAGCCGATTTTTGCGGTCGAAAATCCATATGATGCACCAGGCGAAACCAAACAAAGTGCCAATATAACTTCAAATCTATTACAAGATGATGTGTTAATGGGTTGGCGTAACGGCATGCCTGTGTTTGGTTTAGGGTTGCTAGAAGCAATACCTGAGGCCAGTATTCTCGCCAATGTTGATGCTGATGACAGCAACAAGGATGATATTTCTGGACGGGCTAATTGGGTATTTGATGCCATAAAAGCACAAAATGGTGACAGTACACCCGTGTCTTTAGGTCGCTTTGGTTGGAAAGCCAACACTCCAAGTGTGCGGGTACAATCGTTAGGTGCATTACGTGGTGATATTGGTATTACTAACTCGTTATTTCCTGATGAAAGTATTGTTGGCACCAGTTTACATGATTCATATTTAACACGAACTGGGTTTGTTGATACTGGTGAAGATGTTAATGGTGCGCCTGAGGCCAGTGCAGAGTTCAGTGACTCAGTGGTATTTTATGCCGAAACATTAGCGGTGCCAGCCAGACGTAATGTTGATAAAACTGCAGTGCGTGAAGGCGCTCGGTTATTTGAGCAACTTAATTGCAGCAGTTGTCATACGCCGTCGTTTGTGACCAAAACATCTGGTGATATTGGCGGATTACCGATGAGCGAAAGCTTAAAAGGCCAAACTATTTATCCATTTAGTGACATGTTGTTGCACGATATGGGTGAAGGACTGGCAGATGGTCGTCCAGACTTTTTAGCCGACGGTAACGAATGGCGTACTCGACCATTGTGGGGCATAGGCTTAACCCAAACGGTTAATCCCCAAGCCGGATTTTTACATGACGGCCGCGCAGCAACCTTGGAAGAAGCCATTTTGTGGCATGACGGAGAATCTAAAACGTCTAAACAAGACTTTATGGCATTAACTCAAACAGAGCGTGATCAGGTAATCGCCTTTTTACAGTCGTTGTAAATTGCTGTAAAGCTCAATAGACCCTAGCCATTTATGGCTAGGGTATTTTTTTGCGCGGCAGTTCACATTGCATTACGGTAGTTCATATTACGGTAATTATGGATGATGATGACGTGATCTGTTTCATGTAAATTTTCGCGCCAGTGGTCTAAGATACTGTATTACTTTTAAATGATTTCATTCGAGGTCAGCATGAGCCAAATTTTACTGATCCATTCAAGTGTCCATGGTTACACTCAAAAAATATGTGAATATTTACAGCGTCAACTGATTGAGCAAGATCAACTGGTCACGGTAGCATCCTTAGCGGAAGCTCCCGATTTGGCCCTATTTGATAAAGTGTACATTGGCGCCAGCATTCGTCATGGCAAACATCGCCCAGCCTTGTATCAATTTATTGAAGATCATCGTGCGGAATTGGACAATAAACCCAGTGGTTTTTTCTCGGTGAGTTTAGTGGCGCGCAAACCCAATAAGAATACGCCGCAAACTAACAGCTATATGCAACAGTTTTTAAGTCAAAGCCCTTGGCAGCCCAAGTTATTACAGGTGTTTGGCGGTAATTTAGATTACCAAGGTTATGGTGCCATGGACCGGAATATTATTCGGTTTATTATGTGGCTAACCAAAGGGCCAACAGACCCTAATACCAAAGTAGAGTTTACCGATTGGCAGAAAGTTGATGAGTTTGCTCAGCAAATAATAGAGGCTTAATTAATGGCATTAAAGCTGTTATGGCAGCGTATTGAGGCAGTATTGCATCCATTGATGATATTGATGTCGTTGTTATTAATTTGCACCAGCCCATGGATATTCATTGGACGTCAATTAAGTCCTCGCGCCAGTGTTTGGGATGTATTTCATGTTTATGGTGGCTTGTTTACTGCACTGTTAGCATTGATGTTTGCTTATAAAGTGTGTGCGGCCGGGCAGTGGCGTCAGTTTTTTCCTTGGTTTACCTTTGAATTAACGCCATTACTTGCAGATGTGCGAGGGTTAATGCACGGTCAATTGCCACACTCTGGGGGGAAAGGCTTAATCAGTGTCATTGAAGGCGTTGGGGTTATTTTGTTGCTGCTAGTGGTGGTTAGCGGAGCTGGTTGGTACATAGCAGACCCTAGTAATGCTTTAGCATGGCGCAGTTATCATATTGTGTTTGCTCAGGGGTTTATTGGCTTTATTGTGGTTCATTGTTTATTGGCTCTTTTACAACTTCGGGATTTTTTTAATTAACTATAACCTTAACGGTTTACTCGCAAATCGGCATTGTCATCAGTAGAGTGGCTTAGTTCAAATCGACTCGTTATTGGGCATTCAATTGCTGAAACCAATTTAACGTAAACTGAATAAAACTGCTTAGCCTTGCTGATTGCTGTACCAACTGTGGGTGAATTAAATAGGCGGTCGATGCGTTCATGGTTTCTGTGGTTAAGATGGCTTGTAATGTGCCTGCTTGTATTTCTTTATCGACTAAATACTCTGGCCCGACAATAATCCCTCGACCCAATAATGCCAACTGTTTAAGCATATGATTATCGTTAACACTCAAGCAGCTATTGATTAATATCGGCTGAGCATTGAAGGTCCAGTGTGTTTGTTCTGTTGCGGTTAAGCATTGGTGATGTTGCAAATCCTCAATCGAATCAGGTGTGCCGTGTTGTTGAAGATAAGCTGGGGCCGCACAACAGATTTGCTGATAATCAAATAGCTTTTTAGCGACCATGTTTTGCGGTGGTGTTGCGGTAGCCCTAAATGCGAGATCAAAATCGTTACGGGTTAAGTCGTGCAGGGTATAGCTGCAATCAATACTAAAATGTACCTGCGGATGTAATTGAGTAAACTCATTGCAAATATTAAGCAAATGTCGTTGAGTTAGTTGGCTAGGCGCTGTAATGCTTATCCGCCCTGAGATATCGTCGTTGTCGTGACGAATTCTTTTGTCTAGCATGAGTAAGTCGGCTTTTACTTGTCCCATGCTCGATAAAATCATCTCACCTTGAGGGGTTAACCTTACACTGCGTGTTGTGCGTATGAGTAATGGCCGGCCTACTTCTTTTTCGAGTTGCCTAATCTGTTCAGATAAATATCCTCTCGATATCCCTAATGAGGCAGCCGCTTCGGTAAAGCTAAGTTGTTTGGCGACTTCGCTGAATAAGAATAATCGCTCAAATTTTTTGTGTTCACGGCTCATGATTATAACCATCAATAATATTTTATAGAGAACTGTAATCTGTTATTGGTAGATATACCAAATAATGATTTTGGTTTTTACGGTTCATTTTTATGCAGGATCCAATACACTCATATTCATTACCATTATAAAAAGAGCATCAATATGACGGGTTTACCCTTAACAGAATTTTTACCCAACGTTAGCCCTATCGTTTATGGCTGTATGGGGCTGGGTGGTGCTTGGAATAACAATGCCATTACTCAAGCGGATATTCAGCAAGCCCATGAGGTCATTGATACTGCGCTGGATAACCAAATAAACTATTTTGATCACGCAGATATTTATACTTTTGGTAAAGCTGAATCAGTTTTTGGCAAAGTATTGGCTCAGCGCCCTGAGTTGCGTGAAAAAATGTACCTGCAAACCAAGTGCGGTATTCGATTTGAAGACAGCAAGGGCCCTAAGCGTTACGACTTATCAGCAGAGTGGATTAAGTATTCTGTTGATAACAGCCTTAAGCAACTCAATGCCGAATACCTTGATGTATTAGTGCTTCATCGCCCCGATCCGTTAATGCGACCAGCAGAAATTGCCGAAACATTTCAACAGCTAAAAGCTGCTGGTAAGGTACGTTTTCTGGGTGTTTCGAATATGCAGCAACATCAAATTAGCGCGCTGCAGCGTATGCTTGGAGAGCCATTAGTGGTAAACCAAATTGAAATGAGCCTACAAAAACACGCTTGGGTAGACGAAACCGTTTATGCGGGTAATCAAGACGGTAAAGACATTAACTTTACCCCTGGTACGCTCGAGTACTGCAATCAACATAATATACAAATTCAGGCGTGGGGCAGCTTATGCCAAGGGATTTACAGTGGCATCGCAACAACGGAACAGTCTACAGCCGTGCAGCAAACCAGCCAGCTTGTTGCTACGTTAGCCGCTGAATATCACACTAGCCCAGAAGCCGTGTTATTAAGTTGGTTAATGCAGCATCCTAGCCAAATTCAACCTGTTATTGGCACTACCAACCTAGAGCGTATTAAGGCTTGTGCAAAAGCCACTAACGTCTCGTTAAGCCGTGAGCACTGGTATGCATTGTATGTCAGCGCTAAAGGACATGAGTTACCTTAAACATTACGACTACATGTTTGATCAATACCCGAGCATTTATCGATGCCATTCAATTAAAGGATTCTAAGACAATATGAACAAGACAACATGGGCACTATTGAGTGCAGCATTGGTGTTAAGTGGATGTCAGCAGGCAGAAACAGAAGTGGTAGCGTCGGCCGTTCAGCCTTTGCCACAACCAAGCGTACAAGCTGATATATACCAAGATTACTTACATCGTGATGTTCGGGACGATATTTTCTATTTTGTATTGCCAGACCGTTTTTATAACGGCGATAGCAGTAATGACAACGGCTCAGCAACCAAGCCCATTTCAGCTGGTGGTTTTGATACTAGCAGCAGTCGCGGTTTTCATGGTGGTGATATTTTAGGTATTGAACAAAAGTTAGATTATCTACAAAACCTTGGTATTACCGCGATTTGGATGACGCCATTATTGCGAAATAAAGCCATTCAATCAGATGGCATTGCGCATCATGGTTATTGGATTGTCGACTTTACCGAAATAGACCCGCATTTTGGCTCTAACGCAGACTTAAAGCAGCTTATAGACTCTGCACATCAACGCGGTATAAAAGTCTTTTTTGATATTATTACTAACCACACTGCCGATGTCATCAAATATCAAGAGTGTCATCAAGCGTCGGGTGAGTTTATTGCGCCGCAAACCCATTGCGAATACAAGTCGTTAGCTCAAGTTGAAAAGGGCGACAGTTACACGCCGTTTGTGTCTCAAGATCAAGCGAGTGTAAAAGTGCCTGATTGGTTAAATGACCCACGTTTTTATCACAATCAAGGTGATAGCACATTTAAAGGTGAAAGCTCGTTAAATGGCGACTTTAGTGGCTTAGATGATCTTAATACCGCAGATCCTGAAGTGGTATCTGGCATGGTTGATATTTACCAACATCTGATTAAAGAATTTAAGCCAGATGGATTTAGGATCGACACAGTTAAACATGTGGACTTGTCATTTTGGCAAACGTTTAGCCCTGAAATCGTTAACTTTGCCAAGGCACAAGGCATTCCTCAGTTTCATGTGTTTGGTGAAGTGTACGATACCAACCCTAACAACCTCAGTGTTTTTACCACCCAAGGCAAGTTACCTTCGGTATTGGACTTTGCGTTTCAACAAACTGCGGCAGATATTTTTTATCGCGGCAAGAGTCCTGTATTAGCCCAGCAATTATTTGCCCAAGATTCGTTATATCAAGATGACGACAGCCAGGCTGATTTATTGATGACTTTTTTAGGTAATCATGACATGGGACGCACTGGTTATTTTATCAATCAAGCCTATCCTGATGTGAGCTCAGCCGATAAATTGCAACGCAGTATTTTGTCTAATGCGTTTATGTTTTTATCTCGTGGTATTCCTGTGATTTATTATGGTGATGAGCAAGGGTTTACGGGTGATGGTAATGACATTGACGCACGAGAGGATATGTTTGTATCTCACGTTGCTAGCTACAATGACAACATTTTACTGGGCACAAAAGCGACGACCGCAGACGATAACTTTGACCCTAAGCACCCTTTGTATCAAGCAATAGCGCAACTGAGTGAACTGCGTAAGCAATATCCTATTTTGCGTCGTGGTCAATATCAAGACCGCTTTTACCAAGCAGACAAAGACATGTTTGCATTTGCTCGGGTAGACCTTGAAACAGGGGCAGAATTTTTGATGGTGTTTAATAGCGGTGAGCAAGCGCAGACGATTAATGTCACTCAAGAGGGCAAGCATTATCGCTTAATGACCACATGGCCAGATGTTGTCGTGCCATCAATTGAAGATGTCACACAGGCCGCATCAGCAGAGTTAACGGTGACCTTACCGCGATTAAGTTATGCAATTTATACCACTGCAAGTTAAGCAATAGAGATAAAAAAATGGCTATCCAGTGGATAGCCATTTTTGTATCGGTTAGCAACACTACTGTTTTAATGCTAAGTAGTTAATGACCCCAATGATGTCTTCCAAGCTGCGCATTTCATTTAAATTGATAGCGTATTTATCGTTAACAATAAATGCCGGTACACTTTGTACTGCATACGTTACTTGCTGTTGACGCCACATGGTTAACTTTTTATTGGTGTCTGCACTGTCTGCTACTGTGTCATATTGCTCTGCATCGACACCAAACTGAGCAAAAACATTTTTAATATCATCACGGTTATTAATCTGTGATTTGTGCTCATGTCCAGCTGCAGCGTGGTCGTGTCCGCCGGTATTATCTTTACCTTGGATTGCGCCAAACATAGCTATTTTTAACGCTTCTTTATTATCGAGTTTATGAATAACCGCTAATGCGCGCATGACTTCTGTACCCAAGTCGCTATTCATAAAGTCGACATGTTTACTGTCGAAAGCTATTTTTTTGTCTAAACCGGCCTTGATTTCAGGCAAGTATTGGCTTTCCATATTGAAACAGTTATGGCAATAGAACGAGAAGAATTCAGTGACTTTAGGTTCACTTGGAACCATGTTGTTAGATATTTGGGTGTAATGTTTGCCTGCAACAAATGGCGTAGCAAATGTGCTAAACGAGGCCGTGATGAGCGTTAGTACAATGGCGAAATATTTAATCATGTAAACCTCAAATCTATGTTAATAGCAAATCAGTGTTAGTAGTAAATCAGTGTTAATAACGAATTAATGGTAGTAGTAAATCAATATTAGTAGTAAATAGTCACTAGGATTCGATTAATCTACTTTAGCTAAATAGGGTAAGTTTGTTAGCTGAATTATGGCTTAAATCATCAATCAAAAAGACGCTAATTTCGTGATCGGTGCGTGTTTTATGAAGATAATCCTTTAATAAAGTTCAGATATTGATGTGAGGGCAACGATTTCTGCCAATGTCACCATTAAGTGATAATGGGTTGTTCATTGTTGATGGGTTATGTGGAAAGGCCGATATGGCATGGTGAATAAGCAGGGCAAATATTGAAGTGTTAATGTAGAGCAGTCATCTTAATCATCTTCATGCTGACAATGATAACGGCTGTGGATGAAGGTTGTTCAACCACGATAGTTTACTGACCAACGTTAATCTCTCAGTGTCTGCCATGCTTCGCACACTTCTCGAAAACGTTCAGCATTACCTTGTTCACGATCGGGATGCCATTTTAGCGCTAACTTACGCCACTGTTTACGAATGTCTCTATCGGTTGCGGTTTCATCAAGTTCAAACACTTTTAACGCATGACCTTTGTGCATCAACTGTGTATTAACACCAATATACTCTTGAAAGCTCGACCAAAATGACTCAAGCATTTCACGTACAACGTTAACGCTGGAGTCATAATTGTTCCAATCGAGATAATAGTCACGTAATGCACCATCGCGAATATGTTGTATATCAGCACTGGCTGGAATGATCCGAAATATTTGGATTTCCATCGCCTTCACTTGCAACCACTGTTTAGGCATGAGTATGTCTTGTAATTCATACAAGGCGTTCATTAGTAGAAAGTTGCGTTTGAATAGGTCTTTTTCGGGTAATGGGTCAAGGTTATGCATTAAACCTTTAGTTTGTAATTCACTGGCTAAATGATGCACTTTCCAACTTTGATTTGACGATTGTAATAAACTCAGCACAGGCCATATGAGCGGGTTGTCACCTTTGGGCACATTGAGTTCGTTGCTGTCCGTGGTGTTTGCCAGTCCAGTACCGTAATTATTGTGTAAGGTTTTATTGAGCAGCATAGTGGCGTATTCATCCTGAATTGGCGATTAATCTACTTGTCATTAAACCCACTATGCCATAGTCGTTTTTAATGACAAGTAGATTTATCTCCATTGATAAGCTCGCTCGGTCACTTGACTCGTGCAGTGAACTAGAGATTTGTTGATAGGACTTCTATTGATGCTGAAGTGATTTAACGTACGCAAATGCTTGATGTGAACATGCATCAAATAAGTAGGAATCAATATTGAGTCATATATTATTTGACCAACATGTCTTATTTTTTATGGGTATTGATCAATTAATTCCTATTCTTACAGGCAAGAAAGCTTTATTTGGTATAAAATTCTCCGCAATAAAATAATCGGGGGCTTAACCAATGACAGATAAACATTATATTAGTGCGCAACAACTGCTGGAAGATTCATTTAGACTCGCTGCGCAAGTATATGACAGTGGCTTTCGACCACAGTTTATCGTGGGTATTTGGCGCGGTGGTGCTCCAATCGGTATTGCAGTCCAAGAGTATTTTGATTTTAAAAAAGTTGAAACCGATCATATAGCCGTTAGAACGTCTTCTTATTATGGTATCGGCACTGACAAACAAGATAAAAATATCAAAGTACACGGTTTGCATTACATTATTGAAAACGCCAATGCTAGCGATGGTTTGTTGATCGTTGATGACGTTTTTGACTCTGGCCGCAGTATTGATGCGCTGATTGGTAAATTAAGAAAGTTCATGCGTTTAAACATGCCTACAGATATCCGGATCGCATGTCCTTATTACAAGCCAAAAAACACTAAAGTAGAGCTAAAACCAGATTATTTTATTCATTCATCTGAAGATTGGTTAGTGTTTCCCCATGAAGTGTCTGGGCTTAATCCGCAAGAAATTGCTGAAGGCAAAGCTGACTTTAAAAACATCCAAGAATTATTTTTATAAGCTCTATTCGACCGTTTTTTAGACGGTCATTAGCAACGAATTTACTTAGAACTTTGTTCAAAGTTTGCTAAAGTATGCAGCTATGCGAGTGCGTCAACATACTAATGTTGGCGCACTTTTTTATCCGAATTAATGCGAAATTTAGTTAACATTATGGTTTCTGTAGAATTGTTCACCCCTGAGGCGCCTGTAAAGCGCCAACTTGAACTGTTAGCACCGGCTAAAAATGCTGATTATGGCATTGAGGCTATTCGTCATGGCGCTGATGCCGTTTATATTGGCGGTCCAGCATTTGGCGCGCGTCATAATGCTGGCAACAGCGTTGAAGACATCGCTCGCTTAGCTGAATTTGCTCATCGTTATCATGCCCAAGTGTTTGTGGCGCTTAATACCATTTTAATGGATGACGAGATTGATAAAGCGCAAAAGCTTATTTGGCAACTTTATGAAGCCGGTGTCGATGCCTTGATTGTTCAAGACATGGGGGTTTTACAATTAGATCTTCCACCTATCGCGTTACATGCGAGTACTCAAACTGATAACCGCAGCCCAGAAAAAACAGTCTTTTTCGAACAAGTCGGTTTTTCACAAGTCGTGTTAGCTCGTGAGTTGAATATTCCACAAATTCGCGACATTGCTGCTAGCACAAAAATGAAGTTAGAGTTCTTTATTCATGGTGCGTTATGTGTCAGTTATAGCGGTTTATGCAATTTAAGCCATGCGTATTCTAATCGCAGTGCTAATCGCGGTGAATGTTCACAGATGTGTCGATTGCCGTGTAATTTAACTACGCGTGAAGGTGAAGTATTAGCTGAAAATAAGCATTTATTATCACTAAAAGACAATAACCAAACAGATAATTTAGAAGCCTTAATTGATGCGGGCATTAGCTCATTTAAAATTGAGGGCCGCTTAAAAGACATTACTTACCTTAAGAATGTTACCGCACATTACCGCCAACAACTGGATGCCATTATTGCCAAACGCAATGATTTGGAATCTATTTCTCATGGTCGTTGCGAGTTTAATTTTACGCCCGATCCTGATAAAAGTTTTAACCGCGGTAAAACAGATTATTTTGTCAATGAACGTACTGAGGCCATTGAGCATTTTAGTTCGCCTAAGTTTATTGGTGAGAAAGTGGGTCGTATCACCCAAGTAGGTAAAGACTTTATTAAAATCGATACCAGTGAAAGTGGCAAAGACATTCATTTTAACAATGGTGATGGCTTATGTTTTTTTGTTGAACATTATGAAACCCAGCGGTTGTCTGACGATAAGCTCTCCGGCGTGCGCATTAACCGCGCCGACGGTAATACCTTGTATTTAACTGAGGTACCTAAAGATCTTAAAATTGGCGTGATGATGTTCCGTAACTTTGATCATAAGTTTGAAGCTATCCTGAATAAAGATTCTGCCACCCGTAAAATTGCTGTTGATATGCAATTTTTTGATAGCGATGACGGCGTTGGATTAACCATTACAGATATACACGGTATAAGTGCAACCGTTACCTTAGCTTGCGATAAAGCTCCTGCAAATGATCAAGCTAAAACGGCAGAAAACCTCAAAAAGCAACTCAGCAAACTTGGCAGTAGTGATTTTGTATTGAACAAGATTAATTTACTGACTGAACAAATGTGGTTTTTACCTGCATCGGTGGTTAACGAGCTGCGCCGCGATGCGGTTAGTGCATTAATGGCCACAAGGGTGACGAGCTACCAACGACCAGAGCGTTGGGTACATGATAAAACTGCGCGTTTCCCACAAAAAGCATTGAGCTTTTTATCTAACGTGGCGAACGAAAAAGCGAAATCGTTTTATCATCAGCATGGGGTGATTCAAATTGAAGATACCTATGAGAAAAATAACGTGTTACATGATGCACCGTTAATGGTGACCAAACATTGTTTACGTTACAGCTTTAATTTATGCCCGAAAGAAGTTGAAGGGATTAAAGCCGACCCAATGTTTTTAGATGTTGGTAAAGATAAATTGAAGTTGGTGTTTGACTGCCATAAATGTGAAATGATGATTGTTGGTTCTAACCAATTAGTGAAACAATAACCTCAGCGCAGCGAGATTTTATTCATCATATTTTTCTCAGTGGCAGCATTACGCTTGCCACTGAGTTAGTTTTTCAAATAAGCTGCAAAAATAACCATTAAATAGCTGCCCAAACTCGTGCGTTTCGAGTACACTGCGCGGCTGAAATTTCATGGGTTTTAGCCTGTGATACCTTAAGTAGGAAAGAATAGATTATGAGCGATAGCAAAAAATATGGTTTACGTGTTATTCAAATCGAAAACACTTGGAAAACCGAAATCACTCGTCGTATGACAGCGACAAAAACCATAGTATCAAAAAGCCAAGATGGTTTTGCTTCAGAAGCAGAAGCAACAGCATGGGGCGAACAAGCTCTACAAGGTTTTTTATCTAAGCAAGCTGATCGTAACAAGCGTAAAACTGAAAAGCATCTTAAGGCTAAAAGCTTAGCTGCCGCTATTGCTGCAGAATCTGCCGTTGATGAAGAAGAGTTATTCGACGCAGAAGATGAAGACGAAGACGACGAAGAACTAAACTAACATTTACCGACAATGTAAATGTTATCGATAAGTGTCAATTGTTGTATGTTCAGGATAGGATATACATAATTAGAATGATTTTTAGTCAACTTATCTCTTTCTTGACCAAATAAGGATTCATTTGGATGAACAAGATTGCTGCCATTATCGGCTGCTCGGGCTGTCTGGGGATTATGTTCCTGTTCCCGAGCGGTGCATCGGCTATACCTCCTGCACTGATGACATTTGACGACGTTGATAACTCATCAGGTGCTATGGTGATGTCTGAGGATGTCCAAAAGCTCACGGCCTTATCTGCAAAATTTGGTTTTTTACCGCCATTAGATTGGAAGCTTGCATTCAGCGATAAACGTGGCGATATGACAATGGCTGAGTTTATTCCATCCAATGAATCATTAAATGATTGGTCTCGTTTAGTCTGCATGCAGGGGTTTAAAGGCTTAGCAAATGATGTTGAACCGGACCAGTTTTTAGATTCGATGGCAGCGACATATCAAGAAAATTGTGAAGGCAAAATTGTTTATCAACAGCTGGGCAGCTCTAAAGTAGGCGGGCTCGAGGCTGTACATGGTTTATTAGGCTGCACCAGTATGCCTAATATTCATCATTCTTCCGCAGTGGTTGAAGCGTCTTATATCTCTCGTCCACAAGGTGAGATGGGCTATTTTACGGTGATAAGTGATGACGAGAATGTCTACCTAATCCATAAATCTATTCGTACAGCTATTTTTACCACCGAGACAGTTCCAATCACAATCGATAATTATCGTGCCTTCATGAGCCAACCCTAACGTCGAAATTTATCGCTAACATTGACGACATGTTCATATATTAGCGCCATGTTAATATAATTAGTGCCGTGTTGATAGCGTTGTTGGCCATTTCTAGTGTCACTTCCCAACATGTTGAATGCCAGACAAGTTGAATAATCTGTGAGTTAAGCTTTTGTTAGTATCAAGTTTACCTTTGAATCCGTTATAATCGCCGCGTGAATATTTTATGATGCCACTCATTCGTCAGACAGTACCAAGGTACTCAATGCTAATGCCGGCATAACAACACATATTTTCAATCATGAGCTGAATATCAACTCATGATAATTTAATAGTCAATCTTTACGGTGCTTGCTTTGGATCGATAGACCAAAGCAGGATAATCGGGAAACCAGTGTAAATCTGGTACTGCCCCCGCAACGGTGATTGGTGAGAGTCAGGTGCGCAACAGTGTTGCGTTAATCATCTCGGCTCGCGTGCTTTACCTTTAGTGTAACGCCAAAACCTCAGTCCGGAGACCGGCCTTAAAGGTGATTTCGATGATTTCGGTGGGCAGATCTCGAAATGTAATGTGATACCGCTAGTGACTTATTTTATAGAACTTTTCTGTATAATAGGACGAAAGTGGTGCTCTATATTGCGGCGCTACTGCCCCATTTTTCCTTTCAGGAGTTAAAGGTAAATGGGTACTAAACCAACAAAAATCGCACTGTTATTAAGTGCTCTCTTCAGTGTCGCAAGTGTTAATGCTGTTGCGATTGAATCAGTTGTTACATCCCCCTCGTCTTCGGCTATCAGCATGGATGAAACCATTGTGGTTATTGGCCGTAATGCTGCCAAGCCATTAAACATTGCAGCCAATGTTAATGTCATTGATGCTGCTGATATTCAAATGAGCGGCGCCACCAATTTAACCGATTTATTACGTGGACAATCTGGTATTCAGGTGTCGGATAATAACTCGGGCACTGTATTTTCTATGCGTGGTTTTTCTGCATCACAAGCCGCTAATAACACCTTAATTTTGGTCGATGGACGCAGACTGAATAATATCGATATTTCAGCGCCGAGTATTGAATCGATCCCGATTAACTTAGTTGAACGGGTTGAGATTTTATCGGGTAGCGCAGGGGTATTATATGGTGACCAAGCTGTTGGCGGCGTTATCAATATCATTACCAAAGCACCAACAGAAACTGGTGGTGGCTTACAGGTTAGTGGTGGCAGTTTTGATACCTATGAAGCTAAAGGTGATATTTCAGGGGCTATCAACGATGCATGGCGTTACTTTTTAGCGGCGAGCTATAACGAAAGCGATAATTACCGCGATAATAATGACAATGAAACCAGCTCTATTCTAGGTCGCTTGCAATATCAAACAGATATCGAAGACTTCTTTGTTGAAGTGAATCATTTCGATAACGATCGCCAAGCACCGGGTGCGCTAACGCTGGCGCAATATGAAGCCGATCCTCGCCAAGTAGAATCATTTTCTGAAGGTGAGTTCTCTCATGAAATAACCACAGCATTGCGCAGTGGTTATCAATATCAGCTGAATAAAATCTGGGCCTTAGGTGCTGATTTAACCTACTCAGATACATCAACCTCGAGCTTGTTATTTGGTGGCGCAGGGCGTATTGAGCGCGATCTATTGAGTTTCTCGCCTAAAGCTACTGCTAACTATCATTTAGAACATGGCGATTTAAATTTTGTTGCCGGTATTGATGTGAGTAAAGGTGAAGCAGATTTCGATACGCTCTATACGCAACGAAATAATGAACAGACACAAAAGAGCGCCTATGTGCAAGCATCGGTACCGATCACGCCGACTTTATCTTATGTCGTCGGTGGTCGTTATTCTGAAGTGACTGACGATTTATATGACCAATTACTTTATCCGAATCGTATTGAAATCGATAATGACGCCCATGCGTTGGAGTTGGGGTTAAATTATCGCCCAAGCAGTGAAAATCGTTTTTATGTCCGTGCAAATGATAACTTCCGTTTTGCTAAAGTCGATGAGCAAGCTTACACCCCGCTTGATGTACAAGGTTTGAACCCACAAACAGGTCGTTCTTACGAAGCGGGCTGGGACTTTACCACTACGACTCAGACATTAAAAATCAATGCTTATCAACTTGAGTTAGAAGATGAGATTGTTTACGAAGGCGGTCGTACTGATGGGCCTTATGGTGGTGGTGCTAACGTAAACGCCGATGAATCTCGCCGTTTTGGTGTGAGCACTGCTTATGATGTACAGTTATCTAATGACTGGCTGCTAGGAGCTTCGTACGACTATATTGATGCTGAGTTCACTCAAGGTGAAAATGACGGTAAAGCGTTATCATGGGTAGCAAAACATTCAGGTAAAGCCTTCGTAAGCTATGATTTTGCTGATAATTGGCAAGCTTTTGTTGAAGGTGTTTACACTGGTGAGCGTTACATGGAAGGCGACAACAGCAATACCGGTGATAAGTTAGACAGTTACGTGCTAACAAACCTTGCGCTTAACTATACCTATTCAGGTTGGAATGGTAGCTTACGTGTAGATAACTTGCTTGATGAAGATTATGTTGGCACCGGTTATTACTCGGCTTATGGCAGTGGTTATTATTCTGGTACTGGTCGCTCAATTAGACTTACCGCGGGTTATCGTTTCTAGATTATCTTTTTTAGCGAATAACCTTTCGAAAGCCAGTAAACTATTACTGGCTTTCGTTTTAATATATCGTTAAATTAATGAATAAAGTGATTTATTCTAAGAAAAGGTAATTGATGAATATGACTAATCTTGAGCAACAAGTCCTTACTCAAGTTCAAGCTATTATTGGCAATGAAGAGCAAGTCATTGGTCGTCGTGGCATATTAATTCCATTAAAAAAATCTCTGATTAACGAAGCTGATATTCGAGTCGTTATCGATATCATTTCAGCGGATCCTGCTTTGGCAGCCCATTTATTGTTACGCAGTAATACCGCGCAAACAGCAGGTGTCATATCAACAAAAAGCCGTAGTGTAAAAGATGCCTTAATCCGATTGGGCCAAGTGAACATTTATCGCTACGCGTTTTCGTTTTACCTTAAAGAAAGACTTGATGAACTTTCAGAACCTTACAAAAAACTCGTTCAAGGTTATTGGGCATTAAATGAAATCATCGCGATGGATTGCATAGAACTGTTGCGCGAAGATAATGACATTGGTGTTGGTACTAAAATCGATGCGGATGAAATGCAAACGTTAGCGTTGTTTAGTGTGTTTGGGCAGGTGATTGCGTTAACGGCTTTTGCTTATTTAAATGCAGAGTTATCTCGGCCAGTATCGTTAAAAGTATTGAAGTCACTTATTGATAAACAACAGCAGCAGTTATCGCTTGAAGCATTTGCGTCACTAGGACTAGATGAAGATTTACGCGAAGAATTTTTGATTGCACATAATTTACGTCAAACACAAAACCCTGATTCTCCAGGACTTGTGCTTCGACGCGTGCTATCTAAACGAGGTTTATTAATCAACCCGTTGTAGATTTATGCCTTCACTCGCTACCAGTTCGAGCCACTTTTGGATTAAATTTGCATTAGTGGCGTCGCGACGATAAGCCCCAAATAATGGACGTTTCAGGCCTTCCGATCCTAATTTAACCGCAGTAAGGCTTAGCCCCTGACTCTCTCGGATAGACCAAGTTGGTAGGGTTGCTACGCCGTCATTACAGGCAACTCGTTGCAATAACATTGAGGTTAAATCACACTGTTTTTGCTCGCCAGGTTCAATACCAGCAGGCTCTAAAAAGTGTTTGTATATGTCTAAACGCGCTAAAGGCACGGGGTAACTAATTAATGTTTGCTTTGCCAATTGCGCTGGCGTGACAAACGCTTGTGCCGCTAATTCGTTATCACTGGCAACAATTAATTTTACTTCAAAATCAAATAAATGCTGATAAGCGACGCTATGTCCTGGCACAGGGTCTGATGTTAGCACTATGTCTAAACTGCCTGTTTCCAATGCATTGAGTGAATCAAATAAATGACGACTCGAAATGTCAATTTGAGCTGCTGGTGCATGTTGTTTAAATTGCTCAATAACAGGCATTAACCAACGAAAACAACTGTGGCATTCAATGCCAAGCTTAAGTTGTTGGCTTTCACTCTCTAAACCGCGTTTAAGATCCGACTCGGTTGCAATCACTTTCGGTAAGATTTCTTCCGCTAAATTCAGCAGACGTGAACCTTCGTGAGTAAACGTCAATGGTTTGCTCTTACGCACAAAAATAGTTGAGTTTATCCGTGTTTCTAACTCTTTTATTTGATGAGAAAGCGCCGACTGGGTTACAAACCTTTTTTTAGCTGCACCCGCTAAACTGCCACTTTCCTTTAACGCCATCAAGGTGCGAAGGTGTCTAAGCTCTATCATTTTCTCTCCACATGAATCTTGCTCAACTAGCTGATGAAATCAATTCGATTGCTTGACAGCAGAGTAACACAATAAACTTCTAGACGTCCAGACGCCTATGCGGTTTTTCTGCATAAATAGCCATATTTTTTGCTCAACGAAAAGTAAGTAGTATGAAAATTTCAAGTTTAGGGTTTCCCCGTATAGGACGTCTGCGTGAATTGAAGTTTATTTTAGAGCGTTATTGGCGCGGTGAAGCAACATTAACGGATTTGAAAAACGTGCCAGTGAATTAAAACCACTCATTGGCTGGCAAGAGATGCAGGTGTTGAACTACTGTCATGCGGGCGTTACGCAGTCGCTAGCGAAAGATGAATCAATGCCGTGATTACAGCTTGAGCAAGTCACTCAAGACACTATTTCATGTCAGCTTAAATTGGGTATCGACATGCTAGTTCACGGCGAAGCTGAGCGAAATGACATGGTGGAGTATTTTTGTGAATAATTAGAGGGCGTTAGGTTTACTCAATTTGGTTGGGTGAACGTTATGGTTCTCGCTGCATTAAGCCTCCGTTGACTTATGGCGATGTTTCTCGTCCAAAATCTATGGCGGTCGACTGGGCTAACGATGCGCAAAGCTTAACCAACTTACGTTAGCAGTACGTGACGAAGTGATCAATTTAGAAAAAGCAGCTATTGGCATTATTCAAATTGATTAACTTGCAGAAATCAACAGAGTTAGATTGGTTCTGCTACTCCATTTTACTGGTTATTACGCAGTGATTTTGCGGTGAACTGTACTATTGTTTACTACACTAAAACTAAAGATGTGCAGTTAACAATAGGAGCTATTATGAGTCACACTTATAAAGTCATTGAACTTGTTGGTTCATCACCAATCAGTTCAGATGAGGCTGTTAAAAATGCGATTGCAGAAGCCAATAAAAGTTTACTACATTTGCGCTGGTTTCAAGTTATCGAAACTCGTGGCCACTTAGAAGAAGGTCTTATTGCCCACTGGCAAGTAACTATTAAAGTGGGTTTTACCTTAGACTCTAATGCTTAGGACCTAGTTGTCGCTTTTCGTTTATGCGTCTCTTGGTAAACCCTTTTGTATTGATCTAATCACTCGTTGAGTTTTCCGTGAAAGCGCCGACTGCGGCGCTTTTTGTATTTGTTGCACTAATGCCCATTCAATATGTTCAAGTACCATATCATCCACTTCTTCACTGTGTTTACGTTGCTCCAGTGCCTCAATAATGGCCGGATTAGCGGGAGCATTACCTAATGCAATCGCGATATTACGTAACCAACGTTTGTGACCAATTCGACGAATCGCACTGCCTTCTGTTTGGCTGAGAAAATAAGGTTCAGACCAAGTAAATAAAGTCAGTAAATCGGGTTGAATAAGCGCAGTGCGAGTATGGAAATCAGTCTCTTTAGTCAGTGGTGCTTTAGCATTTACCGGGCACACTAGCTGACAGTCATCACAACCATAAATACGATTGCCTATAAGCGGGCGAAACTCTTCTGGAATAGCACCCTGTAATTCAATGGTCAAGTAAGAAATACAACGTCTTGCATCGACAACATAGGGTTCGACAATCGCATCAGTTGGGCATGATTTTATGCAGGCTACGCAAGTGTTGCAGCCTTCTTCAATCGGGATATCTAACGGCAATGGTAAGTTAATGAGTAACTCGCCGAGGAAAAACCAACTGCCTGCATCTGGGTGTAAAATTAACGAGTGTTTGCCAGTCCAGCCTAGTCCGGCTTTGTCGGCTAATGGACGTTCCAAAATAGGTGCAGAATCCACAAATGGTCTAAAATCAGTCGCATCAAAGTCTAGTTGTTGGCAATACTGGTTGATTTTATCGCCGAGCTTTTTAAGCCGTTGTCGGATGAGTTTATGATAGTCACGTCCACCCGCATAACGAGAGATATAACCAAGATTTGGGTCAGTTAAATTACTGGCAAAGCCGGCGTCAGGTGGTAAATAGTCCATCCGAGCACAAATCACTCTAATGGCTCCTGGATGTAACTCTGCAGGTCTAGCGCGCATCATTCCGTGATTAGCCATATAACCCATCTCACCGTGATACCCCTTATCTAACCAATCTTGTAATGCTGCTTCATGTTGGCTTAAGTCGACATCAGCAACACCAATATGAGCAAAGCCAAGTTCTTTACCCCAAAGCTTGATTTGTCTATTGAGCACATCAAGTTGAGCCGCGGTCAATGGACAGGGCTCAGTTGTTAGATCGGTTCCTAGATCAGGAATAGGATTTGGAGTTAATGCTGCGGTCGTTGTTGTCATAACACTATCATTGAGTAAACACGCTAAAATTATACGCGTTTTACTCAGCTTTGACACAATTTCGACCTGCAGCTTTGGCAGAATAGAGCGCTTTGTCGGCTTTTAGTAACAATGGTGACAAGTCTTCTTCATTACTATAGCTGGCAACCCCGGCACTGATGGTTTGATGTAAGTTCGGCGCAATCTGAGTCCAATCGTAATCAGCAATGGTTTCAATTAAACGATTAGCGATTTCAATGGCTTTAGTTTTGTCGATATTAGGCAGTAAAATCAAAAATTCTTCACCGCCAACACGTCCAACAACATCGGTATCGCGCATCATGCTTGCGCTAATTGACGCTAGCTTTACTAGCACTTTATCGCCCATATCATGGCCTAATGTATCGTTGACCATTTTAAAATGATCAGCATCAAAAGAGATAATGGAAAACGGCTTACCTGATAGTTTGGATGATTTTAAGAAGTAATGCCCCTGAGAATAGGTATCACGTCTATTGGCCAATTTAGTCAGCTCATCGGTTAGGGCTAAACGCCTAAAGAGTTGTTTTCGTATAACTTGCTTGTAAGCAAACATTGATACGATAATTAAAATAATCGCAACTAAGATAATAATGATAATTTGCATGCTTTCGTTACGCTGTAAAATCTGTAACTGCTGCTCTTTATCTTTGTCGCGTTGTATTAACCATTCGTTTTCGGTTTGAATTTTGTTGGTATTAAAGCGCGCTTGCATTTCTGAGTTGCGATCAGACATATTTTGCTTATCAAGTGCTATGTGCATTTTAATAAATTTTTGTAATGTTTTTAATGCATTTTCAATATCACCTTTAGCTTGGTAGATATCGCTTTTGAGATAGATGTTTTCATTTTCACCGCGTTGATTGCCACCACGGTTAAAATCAATTGATGCAAGCTGACTGTATTCAAGGGCTTTATCTAATTCATTTTTAGCTAAATATACTTGTGCTAGGTATAACATTAATGAACTATGCGGCCCATCATTACTGACTGGGATTTCTTTTTCTGCTTCCTTTAACAGCACTAGTGCTTCATCTATTTTATCTAGTTTAATCAGGTTTCCTGCAATATTGGTTTTGGCATCTGCAATAGCAATGTTATCTTTTTGGGTTTTCCAGAAGGTAAGCGACTGTTTAAATCGTGCAGTAGACTCGTCAATACGCCCAAGCTCTAGAAGTGAAAACGCGATCTGATTATTGATATTATCAGCTTCTATTTGTTGATTGGCCTTAAGGTAAGCTTGTTCAAGTTTTATTTGGTATTTCAGAGCGGTTTCAGCATCACCAAAACGCCGATAACTTGCAGCAAGTTCACTTAAGTTATCATTTGCCCAATAAGTTAAATTAAGATTTTCATACAATTGTTGCGATGTAATTAAATCTTCTAATGCAGATGAATAGTTGCCTTGATATGACAGCATTGCCCCTCGAATGCTTCGGCCGTCAGCGATAAGTCGAGGATCTTCAAGTTCGTATGCGTTATTTATTGCATTAGAAAGATCGTCAAGAGCTTCGTCTAATTGACCTGAAAACTGTTTGTAATAACCTAAACATAATAATAAATCAGTATGAATTGCTGATGGATAGGGTACTGAATATATCAGCAGTTGTTGCTCTGCATACTTAATGGCGCTGGCAAGTTCACTATCTGTAGTAGAAGGCTGGTTCCAGCAGTATAAACGGACATAGAGTTTTTGACGGATCTCATCGTCAGAGGCAATGAGCCGCTTATATTCGTTGAGTAACTCTTCACCTGAAACCTGATCAACATAATCAGCTAAATCTATTTTTTTATAGATCGCATCAGCTTTGACGTTGTCGTAATAAGCGGCAAAGGCTGATGTAGGTAAAAAAAATATTGCTATAAAAATGGCAATAAAAAAGTGAATCTGAAGTGATGTTTTCAAGTTAATAAGCTGCTTATTTATAGTTTTTTTGTTGGCAACAATAATTATTGTGTGAGCGTTGTTGTAATACTTTTGTATGTATCTTTACTATCGATGAGCAATTATTGTGCACAACAGGCCTTTTATCAAGGATAAATTGATGTGACCTGCAGATTAAAGTCCAATTTTAAAGGAGTATCTGCCCATCAGGTTGATATATCGGCGGAGTATTACTTTAAGAACTGATAATACAAACAGTAAAAAATCATGTCATAATTGAACCAGCTTGTTTTAATTTACATGAGAAAAAGACATATCACTGCATTGATATGACATAAGAATGCGTTTGATCTGACCTAATTTCACTAAATAGTTTGATTATTGGCCATCAAACATTCTGATGCGGATCTATGTGGAGAATTTTAATTGAGAGATAACCATGACAAAAGTTGACCCGCAGTATCAAGAAGTAGCAAAACAAATTTCGTATAACGTAGCAAACAAAGTGCTGCCGATGGATAAGTTACCTGAAACATTACTTGAGGCCTATGAAGGCTTGTTTACCGAACTTATTGAAGATAAAGCCAATACGTATACTCATGCTTGGGATGCATTGCCAGCGAGTGCGCAAAAGTTAATGACTAAAGCAGAGTTTCATGGCTTTTATATTGCCAATGCGTGGATGCAGTTAAGCCGTGTTGCGCAAGAAATTGCTGACAGTGCGGACTCTGAAGAAGAGATGAATAATAATGAATATGATGGTGTATTCGGTCGCTTAGCGGAGCAGTCGTTGAAAGAGTGTTTACGTAAGCTTAAAAAAGCGCGCACCGACCGTCCATTGTTAAATAGTTTTAAGCTAGTGATGTCGGCATAAATTTACTGTTATAGCGGACACAAAAAATCCCAACTTAGGTTGGGATTTTTTATGGTTACAAAACGAATAACCATTTCTATTAATGAGTTTTGCTATCACAGTAATGATGATCAGCGCTTTATCATTCTAAAGCGCTGAGTCGTACTTAATCATTGTTAGAATGAGGTACGTTTGTAACGACGATATTCAGGTTCCCAGAAGTTAGCCTCAATCGATTGTTGCAGTAACTCATCGGTACAAGGTAATGCTAAACCTTGATCAATAGCTGCTTTAGCAACAGCAAAAGCAATATATTTACTAACAGTTTGAATATCTTCAAGGCGAGGTAATAGCGAGCCAACACCGTCTTTACCTAATGGTGAACATTCCGCTAAAGCACGACTTGAAGCCATTAACATTTCATCAGATACACGTCTTGCACCACAAGATAATACGCCTAAGCCAATACCTGGGAAGATAAAGCTATTATTACACTGCGCTATCTCAAAAGTTTCGCCATTGACTATTACTGGTTCAAATGGACTGCCCGTTGCCACGAGTGCTTGGCCCGATGTCCAATTAAGGATGTCCTTAGGAGTCGCTTCTACACGGCTTGTCGGATTCGATAATGGGAATACTATCGGACGTTTACAATGGCTGTGCATTGCCTTAATGATTTCTTCAGTAAATAACCCTGGAGAGCCTGATACTCCGATAAGTACCGTTGGTTTAGCATTGTTAACTACATCAAGTAACGAGATATTGTCACTGTAATTGTCCCATGCTTCTATCGTGGCACAAGGTTGAGCTAGCTTCTGTTGGAAAGGGAGTAGGTTAGGCATATTATCGAGTAATAAGCCCCAACGATCGACCATAAACACTTGTGAGCGAGCTTGCCGATCGCTAATGCCCTCAGACACCATTGTCGCCACAATCGCTTCGGCAATACCACAACCTGCGCTACCCGCACCTAAGAAGGTGATGCGTTGCTCGCTGAGTTTACTGTTAGCGGCTTTACAAGCAGCCAATAGTGAGCCAACCGTAACAGCTGCCGTGCCCTGGATATCATCATTGAAACTACAATATTGATCTTTATAACGCTCAAGTAATGGCATGGCATTTTTTTGTGCAAAATCTTCGAACTGAATTAATGCATCAGGCCAGCGACGGCTGACGGCTTGCATAAATTCTTCAACAAATTCAGCATATTCATCGCCGCCAATACGTTGATGACGCCAGCCCATATACATAGGGTCTTCAAGAAGTTGTGGGTTATCAGTACCAACATCTAACGTCACAGCAAGACAATACGCCGGGCTTATGCCACCACAACTAGTGTATAGCGATAATTTACCAATTGGGATCCCCATACCGCCTATGCCTTGGTCGCCTAAACCGAGAATACGTTCTCCGTCTGTCACCACGATGACTTTGACTTTATGGCGAGTCGAGTTATTTAAAATATCATCAATGCGATCTTTGTTAGGATACGAAATGAATAAGCCACGATTACGACGATAATTTTTAGAAAAGCGTTCACAGGCTAAGCCGACCGTAGGCGTGTAGATAATCGGCATCATTTCACTGATGTTATTACGCACTAAACGATAAAATAAGGTTTCGTTAGTATCCTGAATATTGCGCAAATAAATGTGCTTATCGAGATCATTGGTGAAGTTTTTAAATTGTGCGTAAGCGCGAGCGGCTTGCTCATCAATGGTTTCAATTACCCAAGGAATGAGGCCTTCGAGGTTGAAATAAATGCGTTCTTCTTCACTAAATGCACTGCCTTTATTAAGCAGAGGTGATTCAAGAATCGCTGGGCCGGCAAAAGGAAGATAGAGGGGGCGTTTGTTATCGTCCATGGGGAACCTTAATGTGTTAGATCCAGTTAGATCGTTATTAGAATAGGGCTGGTTTTTTTTATGATTGTAGATTATCACGTCTGATCTTTTTTGTGGTCTGTTAAGTGAGTAAAATCACATTATTGTTAGGTACTTCTACTCATCACTTACTATTGTGTCATTACTATGTGAATAATCGCATGGTGTAAATGCAAAATTATTATTGTTTAAATGTAAACGCCACAAACAAAAATGCGCAGCCTAAGCTACGCATTAATAAAGTATTATCTCAAAATCCTAACGAATATTACTTACCGCGATGTTTGATTGATAAACCTTTAACGAAGTTTCTTAACACCTGGTCGCCACAAGGTTTATAGTTTTTATGGTCAGGGTTACGGAATAGCGCACCTAGTTCAGATTTAGTCATTGAAAAATCTGCTAAAGCTAATGCGGCAATAATATCTTCTTCACGCATTTCTAGCGCTACGCGTAATTTTTTGAATATAAGATTATTAGTCAGTTGCTTTAAAGGCACTGGTACTTCAGCTCCAGGCTTTAAACCACGATTTTGAATGATCAAACCATCTAAGAATTGGCACATTAATGTGTCATTACACGCTTGATAACCTTCTTCTTCCTCTTTTTTCAACAGCGCAATAATTTGCTCTGAAGACATGTCTACTTTGGCTTGGCTGAAAATGTTAATCATTTTGGCATTTGAATAGTCAAACACAAAGCGAATACGGCGAAGAATATCATTGTTAATCATAAGGTTCTCTGGCGCGGCTGCGCATAAATGGTTTAGGTCAGTTGACGAAACACTATTATAGCGGGTAATCACTGATTAGTCAGATTAATCCTGCTTGAGCTGCAATCGATTTCTAACGCTGCTAGGGACTGCTTAAAAAATGATAACAAGCGATAACAAGCGAACGCTGCGCTTACGGATAGAAGGGTCTAGCCTCTAGGCTCTTGCTTGTCATCGCTTGATATCGCTCGTCACCGCTTGTCATCTCAGGAACAGCTTAAAAAATGATAACAAGCGAAGGCAGCGCTTACGGATAGAAGGGTCTAGCCTCTAGGCTTTTAGTGAGATTATTTTGTGAAATACCAATAAATAAACAAGATAGCGAAGCTAACTAAATACAATAAACCAATCCAAGACAACCCAACCATCACACGGCCATAACGATGTTTTTTAGCCAAGGTGTTACTTGTCATTAAACGGAAGTTAAGCCATGCAAAAATAACGGTAGTCATAAAGGCAAGGATCATCACAAATTCAAGCAGCGGTAATAAGGCGCCTTTAAAGAATAAAATGAGTAATAAACCAAGCGCGCTGATCCCGAGCATCACCTGGGTTAAATAACTGCGTGGTGACGTGTTGTGAGACAGTAATCGCCAGCCCATATCAAGTGTGCGACTGTAGCCATCTATCACGGTAACCGTGGTACTAAATATACATAAAAATGCAACAATCCCAATTAGATAGCGGCTTTCATTGCCCATGACTTGGCTATAAAGGGTGATCAATTGTGAGGCAAATACCGCACCTGAGTCTGAAAAACGCTCGCCACTGCCGTGCATCACTAATGCGCCTAACGCTAAAAATACAATCGCCAGTAATGCCGTGGTGACATAGCCTAGATTAAAATCAAAAATAGCCTGCTTGGCAGTTACCGTTTGGGTTTTACGTTTTTCTATTAACCATAACGAGTTCCAAGTACTTACCTCTATCGGAGCTGGCATCCAACCCATCATCGCTACTAAAAAACCGACGTATGCCCATTGCCAAGGAGATTCACTGACCACTGGAGTGCCGAATCCGCTATAACGATTAAAGGCTAATGCCACGGCTACTAAGGTGGTTAGCGTAAGAGCCAACATGATAATTTTAGTCATTTTATCAAGCAGTTTGTAGTGGCCGAAAATTAATAATGCTAATGAGCTGGCCAATACAATCAGCGCTAATACGTCAATTGATAGCGGAATAAACTGGGTTAACATTGCCGCCGTTAACATACATACTCCAGCCGTACTGGCAATGGCGGCAATAACATTAAGCCCAGTAAACAGCATCAAATACCCGCGCCCTTGCTTTTGATAACCGTGCAATAAACTCTCATCAGTTGCTGCGGTGTAGCGAGCGCCAGCCGCGAAGAAAGGATACTTAACGATATTGACTAATAAAATGAGCCACGCCAGTTGCCAACCAAATTCGGCACCAGCTCGAGTTGAGGCCACTAGGTGAGAAGCGCCAATTGCGGCGGCGGCCATTAAGATTCCTGGTCCTGTGGCTTTAAACAGTGTGCTAACACGAGAGACCCACGGTAAGGCTGATGCAGTTTGTTGATTAAGCATGTTAAAAAAGACCTAGTTTGATTGTTTAGCGGTTAATGATTGTTCTATTCGCAATAAGGTGGCGTTCATTTGTTGTAGATTGTCGAGGATTAATACATCGGTATTTGGACGAGCTGATGCGCTGTTTTGCCGTTCACTGAGTTGTGTTTTTTGTGCCAGTACTTGTGCTCTAAAATCGACTACATTTATGACGCCAATTAAACTAATTAACGCCCCTGCGCCAGATTGCCCGGCGGTTTCTACGGTAAGTTTATGAATGCCAAACATGCGCATAATGGGACCTTGGATAAGTGCCATATCGGTGATTTTATCCAATGGAACGGTATTTTCTGTTCGAGTAAACAACCCTTTGCGGACGATGAGTTTTTGCTCGGTTAATTCAGCACTCATGTTATTGATGTAACGCTTTGTCGCCAGTAATCCTAGGGGAAACCATAATAATAACAATGGAATACCAACGACACTTAGGAAAAGGAATACGCTACCAGACAATAACCAGTACAGACCTAGGTTTGCATGAAAGTGGGCACTAACTAGGGTTTTGTCACTCATTTGATCTCCATATCAAAAGCTTTTAAATTCACTTTTTTTAAGTATTTATTCTTGTGTAAGTAACTAGTTACATTTACATTACTGGCTTGTGTTGACTTTGTTAAGAAATAACTTAACTTGGTTACGTAAAAATAAATCCGTACGAGTTGCACGTCGTTATAGTTTTAAACGGCAGTGTGCAGCAGTCAAGGATGTAAAACAATAAATTAACGTTAAGGATGATCATGAAAAAAACTAACCTATTGCGTAGTGCTTGCGCCATCGCCGTTTCACTGTCCCTTGCCCCTATCGCATTCGTTTCTCAAGCTGCCGAAGCCGGTGCACAATCAAAAGTTGAACGAATTGAAGTGACCGGTTCTCGTATCAAACGGACTGATATTGAAGGACCATCGCCAGTTCAATCGCTGAATAAAGACGATATTGCCAACATGGGTTTTGATAACCTACAACAATTGCTTGAACGTATGCCTGCAAACGGTTCTGGCGCTTTTTCTACTCGTGGTAACAGCCAAGATTCTACCGCTAACGGTGGCGCATCAATCAGTTTACGTGGCTTAGGGCCAGATGCCACTTTGGTACTTATCAATGGTCGTCGAGTGGGATCGAGTGCCTTTGCTGAAGGGATTTCGAATTCATTTGTTGATATCAACAACATCCCTGTATCAGCAATTGAGCGCATTGATATTCTTAAAGACGGTGCTTCAGCTATTTATGGTTCTGATGCTATTGCTGGTGTGGTTAACATCATATTAAGAAAAGACATCGAAGGGCTTGAAATTAACCTAGGTTATGGCGACGACAGCGGTACGGGTTATGACGAAACCACAGCCAGCTTAGTGTGGGGCGTAAAAGCCGACAAAGGCAGTGCGTCAGTTATTCTTGATTACTTTACTAATGGCACTTTGTCAGCAAGCGATATGGGCCGTTTTGGCACTGCAAACCAATCACCTTACGGTGGTGAAGATTACCGTTCATCACGAGGCTTTCCAGGGTATTTTTATGTTAATGGTGTGAAAACCATCGATCCTGATTGCCCCGCTGAGAATGCCACAGCAAGTGGCAGTTGTTTGTTTGATTACGGTCCATACAATTTAACCATTCCAACGTCTGAGCGTGTTGGTGCTATTGGCCAATTTGATTACATGCTCGGAGAAGATTTAACTGCATTTTTAGAGTTATCTGTACAACATAACACCTCTGAAGCGGGTGGTGCACCAACGCCATTAGATGAAGATGCTGGTTTAACCGTGCCTGGTTCTCATCCTAACAATCCATTTGGACAAGACATTGATATCGGTCGTTACCGTACAGTTGATGCTGGAGCACGTCGTTGGGATATCGAATCAGATACCATGCGTATTGTTGCCGGTCTTCGCGGCGTTATCAATGATTGGGACTGGGAAGTATCAGCGCAACGTGGCCGCAGTGAATCTACTCAAACCGGTGACCGCTCACAAGGTTGGGTAAGAACCGATTACTTACAAGCCGAAATTGATGCGGGTAACTACAACCCGTTTGGCGGCACTATGAACTCGCAAGATGTGATTGATCGCATCACCACAAGTCTAGTAAGACAAGGTAAGTCGAGCATCACAGCTTATGATGCGAGTATTTCGGGCCATGCATTTACCATCGCAGATCGCGATATCATGATGGCTGCAGGTGCAGAATACCGCGAAGAAAGCGTTAGTGACATTCCAGATGAGCAGTTCCAACGCGGTCTTATTTTTGGTACTGAAGCGGTGTCAGCATTTGGTTCGCGTGATCAACATGCTGCCTATGTAGAATTATCAATTCCTATTGCAGATAACTTTGAATTACAACTTGCCGGTCGTTATGACAGCTACAGTGACTTTGGTTCAACCACTAACCCTAAAATTGCTTTCCAGTGGGGTATTAGTGACGAGATAACTGCACGTGGTTCTTGGTCCACAGGTTTCCGTGCACCATCATTAGCGCAAATTGGTTTAGGCCCTTCTGAAAAAAGTGACTTTTTAACCGATAGCTATCGTTGTGCAGCTGATAACGTCGACTGTGAATTGCTTGACTACAACTTTATATTTGCCGGTAACCCGAATCTTAAAGCGGAAGAGTCTGAGACTTGGAACGTCGGTATGATTTGGGCACCAAGTCAGCAGTTTGATATTGGTTTTGATTTATACAATATTCTCCAAGATCACAAAATTGACTCATTGCAAAACCAAGATCTTTACGACGAAAACTGTAATGATCAAAACAGCACTATTTGCTTACGTAATGCACCGCAAGCGGGCGAAACATTTGGCTCAATTGACGTAATCAAGTCAGCATTTGTCAATATTGGCTCACAAGAAGTACAAGGTATCGATTTATCTAGCCATTACGGTCTTGAGTTAAACAGCTATGGTGATATTAAGTTTGGTTTAGAGTACAGCTACTTAATCAGCTTTGAAAAAGAAGTTGATGGAACAACGATTGACTACACCGGTGAGTACGAGTATCCACAACACCGTTGGTTGGCAACAACCAACTGGAACATGGACGACTTTACGGCTAACGTTAACTTAAGCTATATCGGTGAGTTTGAAGACTACAACAAAACTCGTACTGTTGATGCACAGTTGTTAGTTGATATGTCTGGTTCATATCGTTTCAACGATACTGTTAAGTTATCTGTAGGTGTAAATAACGTGTTTGATGAAGAGCCATCATTTGCGATTGGTGATGGCGATGCTGACCTTTATGGTTACGCAATGGGCGTACATAACCCACTAGGCCGTTATATTTATACTAAAGTCACAATGAAGTTCTAATGGCAACGTCATAAGATATCGATAGCCACATTCACTTAAGGTGCAATGTGGCTTTTTTATTGTACGAATTGATTGGATTACCCCAAAAGGATTCAACATGATTACGTTATATGGAACTCAAAAAAGTCGAGCACTCCGAGTATCTTGGCTTTTAGAAGAATTAGGCGTTGAATGGCAATTTCATTTTATTGATTTTGCCAAAGGTGAAAATAAACGTGACGCATTTTTAGCCCTCAACCCTAGTGGCAAAATGCCAGTACTCACCGATGGTGACTTTGTGTTAACTGAATCCGCGGCCATTATGCGTTATTTAGCTGAAAAGTACGGCCAAGGTAAATGGTTACCAAAACCAGGTACTCAAGCGTCGGGTATTCATGAGCGCTGGATGAGCTTTGTGATTAGCGAACTTGAACAACCATTGTGGAGCATGGGTAAACATCGTTTTGCGTTGCCAAAAGAATTGCGCGTAGACGCCATGTTTGCTGTGGCTAAATGGGAGTTTGATCAAGCAGCTGCTATTGCAGAAACTTGGATACCAGAGTCTGGGTTTGTATGTGGTAGCTCGCCTATGGTTGCCGATATTTTACTCGCACAAACCTTAGGTTGGGCTTTGGGATTCGAGCAACATCTGCCGCCTAAGTTGTCCGCTTATCGCGATCGATTAAAGCAACGTCCTGCTTTGGCCGCAGCACTCGCCAAAACAGCACCACTTGTTAATGCAACGAAATAACAGGCATTAAAAAGGAAGCACAAGGCTTCCTTTTGATTATTTACTGGCAATATGCAGACTTTTTATAATTGAGTAGCAGCCCATTTCGCACGACTTTCACGGCTTTCGCTCATGCCGTTATCAGCGCGATAAGCTTTGTATGCTTCAGCATCTAGTGCCACCAAACTCACATCCACTTCAAGTACAAGTTTGCATTCTTTTTTAATACGCCAAGCTGCGGCATTGTATAATTCAGTTAATGGCAAAGTGCTTAAAAATTCTGGATTGTATTGGGTATATAGCGCTTGAGTCGGATACACCACAAACGCTAACCGACGCTTAGGCTCTTTTTTAAAAAGCTCTTCAATACCGTCAGAGGTGTTGAGCACTTGCATTTCGATAATATCATCGATTTCTAGTAACTTTTTTTGAGCCGGAATAGGCGCTTCTTGCTCGCCAGATTCCCATGCCATCACGTCTTCATTACTGGCTTTAGTGATGCTAGCAACCTGTTCAGTTGTTAGGCCTAAAGACTGACGTAAACATTGAATTTCAATTGCATTTAAACCGGTATTTTTCGACATGATCGTTCTCATTGTTAGTGATAATTTGTTTAATAAGCGCTTATTATCTCGCGTTGGGTTAGTTAACTCCAACCTAGGCTAGTAGATAGGATTATCGATTAAGCCACACGTCTTCGGCCCAATGCCAAAATGATTCCCATACTTTGTCGCTAAATCGGCCTTTTTTCCAAAACAACACTTGGCTTTCTTCATCAATACAATAAAAGCTATCACCGATTTGGCAAATGGCAATTTGTTCGCGAGGTAATCCAATAGACCAAGCATAACAAGCTACTTCAGGTAAGTAGGTATGTGAAGATGGATCGGCAGCGGTAACAGGTTCAAGCGTGCCATAAATAACATCGCTGCCATACAGTAAGAATTCTTTTAAATCATTGGGTAAACCAATTAAGATCTGTTCTTCAACTTCTACAAGTTGCTCAAAAGTTGGCAATTCTAACGGCACCGGTACGGTTTCGCTTAATTCTTGTAGTCGTTCAATAATGTCATTCATCGCATTGTCCAGCAGATCGTTTCGTAATGGGCGCGAGTATAGCAGATGTGATTGTTGCGGATCTTGTTTGGCAAAAAAAAAGCGCTCATATGAGCGCTAAAGGGTGGTGTGGATACTATGCAACTTGGCGTTGTGAACTGTATAAACTTTGACGTTTGTAGCTTAACCACGCTTTGTGATACTGCTTGTGAGAGTCTTGACGCAGTTTAGCGATAGTGGCTTGTTCTATGTCATTTAAGCGTCTAGATGTGGCTTTAGCCTGAGACTCAATCTGTTGGATTTGCTCATAAACATGATGTTCAGGGCCACTTTTAATGTCGGCAATATCATTTAAATGAAATTGTACTTCAACCACCATTTGGCTTACGGGTAATTTCACTAATACATTTAAATCACGATAACCTGACACTTTAGGGTGAGCAAAACGATTTTTCAATTGCACAATTTCGGTGTATTGGCTCAACTGTTGGTAACTTGATAGCAAGCTTTTTACGTCATAGGCCACCACACTTGCCCGTGCTATATCGGTTAGTTGGCTGGCATCGCCATTAAATTTAGTTTGCACTTTTTGAGCCGCACGCTGATAACTTTTGGTAGCAGGAAGAATGGTTTTGGTATTACTTGATTGGTCAATGAAGTGAAGTAGGTCAATCAGTTCTTGCTGCGCCGCCGGTGCCCGTGACATCAGAGCATGCAAGTTATCACTATCTTGTGTCACCAAGTCGGTGTTGTGATCATAAAGCGCCATTAGCTGCTCAATATCATTAGATGATTTTTGGCTGAAGTCAGATGGCTGAGCTAGCTTGGTGTATTTAAGCTCGTTAGGCTGGGCAATAGCACCACGTGTAGACAGTAAAATTAAGAATATAAAGAAGGTACGAAACAACTTATTCATTGAATAGCTCCAGCATAATGTCTGTTAATCCAATGTACCGCTTTTTGGCTGAATAGGGGCTGAATGAACAAGGTTTAATGATATATATTAACTTGGCTATGTGTTGTATTCGTTTTTATTATCAAGTGGTTAGTTTTTTTATAATAAAAAAGGGCATCTTTCGATGCCCTTTTTTTTGTGTAAATGTGACCTAAGTCAGTCATTCGCCTTGGTGATTACCAAATTTTTACGCGACTAGCTGGCTCAATGTACATCTTGTCGCCTTCTTTCACGTCATAAGTGCTGTAGAACTCAGGCATGTTAGATAACGCACCTAATGCACGGAAATGACCAGGTGAATGCGGATCAGTTGCTACGCGGTTACGCATTGCTTCTTCTTTCATCTTCACACGCCAAATTTGAGTGAAGCCCATGAAGAAACGTTGATCGCCTGTTAAGCCATCAATAACCGGTGCTTCTTTACCATCAAGTGACATTTTGTAAGCTTTATAGGCGATAGTCACACCTGATAAGTCACCAATGTTCTCACCTAATGTTAGGCTGCCGTTTACGTGTAGGTCGTCAAATACTTGATAACCATTGTACTGAGCGATTAATGCATTGCCTTTTGACTCGAATGCTTTTAAGTCAGCTTGGGTCCACCAGTCACGCATGTTACCTTCGCCATCAAATTTAGCACCTTGGTCATCAAAACCATGGCCCATTTCGTGGCCAATAACCGCACCAATACCACCATAGTTAACCGCATCATCAGCTTCTAAGTTGAAGAATGGTGGTTGTAAAATCGCAGCAGGGAACACGATTTCGTTCATGGTTGGGTTGTAGTAAGCGTTAACTGTTTGTGGCGTCATGTGCCACTCGTCTTTATCGATAGGTTGGCCTAACTTAGCTAAGCCTTTGTTATGCTCAACAATCGCCGCACGTTTAGCGTTACCCACTAAGTCATCTGCTTTAATGGTCAGTTTGCTGTAGTCATCCCACTTGTTCGGGTAACCAATTTTAGGATTAAATTTAGCCAGTTTGTCTTTTGCAGCAACTTTAGTATCAGCACTCATCCAATCTAGTGAGTCAATGCTTGAACTATAAGCGCCACGTAAGTTTTCAACTAACTGTTCCATACGGGTTTTAGCTTCTGGTGCAAAGTGACGTTTCACATACACTTTACCCACAACTTCGCCTAGCGTGTCACTTACCGTGCTCACGCCACGCTTCCAGCGAGTTTCTTGCTCTTCTTGACCATTAAGTGTCTTAGAGAAAAACTCAAAGTTTTCGTTATCTAATGCTTCAGATAAATTGCTGGCATTATGTGTCAATGCCATCCAAGTCATGTAGTTTTTCCAAGTATCAAGGTCGTTATTTTTAAGCACCTCGTTTAAACCTTGGATATAACTTGGTTGGTTGATAATAATATCAGTTTGCTTGTCGCCGCCAAGCGCTGCTAAATAACCATCCCAGTTAATTTCTGATGCCAATTCTGGCAAATTCTTAACTTGGTATAGGTTGTATGTTTTAGTACTGTCGCGCGTTTCAACAACGTCCCAATGTTTTTCTGCAATTTGAGTTTCAAGTGCAAGAATGGCTTCAGCATTTGCTTTTGCATTAGGTAACCCAGCAAGATTGTACATTTTTTCAATGTGTTCAACGTAGGCTTTACGGATGTTGACGAAGCGTTCTTCTTGATTAAAGTAGTAATCTTTTTCTGGCAGGCTTAAACCATATTGCCAAATGTGTGTGGCGTAACGGCTTGAATCTTTAGCATCAATTTCAACATAAAATGCTAAAGGTGTACCACCACCGTTTGCTTGGTTTTCACCAAAAAACGCGGTTAATTCTTTTTTATCTTTTAGTGCGGCAATTTTATCTAAATCAGCTTGAATTGGCGCAATACCTAATTTATTTAGCGTTTCAACGTCCATAAATGAACGATATAAATCAGCTACTTTCTGTTCATCAGTGCCATCGGCTAGGTTTGGCGTCGCGCTTAAGTCTTCAATGATGGCTTTAACGTCATCACGTGCATTTTCACGTAGGTCGTAAAATGCACCAATGTTGGTACGGTCGCCAGGGATTTCAGCATTTTTCATCCATGCGCCGTTAACATACATGTAAAAATCGTCTTGTGGGCGCACTGACTTGTCGATGTTGTCAAACGTGATGCCAGATGTAAGTGCTTTTTCTACTGCAGCAGCAGTAGCTGTTTTTGCGACATCTGCAGCAGGCGTAACGACTGCCTTGTCATCACTACAAGCACTCAAGCCTGCAATTAATGAGGCGCATAGACCGCCAATAACCAATTTTCTCATGTTGTTTCCTTTGCTTGATGTAAAGAGCCCTTCAATGGGGCATTGCGATCAGTGTCGCTTAATTCAGTAATAACCCCTTTATCCAAAGGGAAAAGCTATTACTTTTATTGTGAATTGTATGTTAAAGCCTTATCCGTCTATAAAACAAGCCGCAAAGGGGCATTTTTAGCGTGTTTTTTGTGAGGATGTGTAACCAAAAATTACCTTAGCAGTGAAAAATGTTGGTGATTGATTTCTATTTGAGCGTGTAAGCAGCATAATAGCGCCAATATTTTTAGATTGAGTAATCATTGTGCGTTTAGACAAATTTATCTGTGAAAGTACCGAACTAACTCGGTCATTGGCCAAGAGAGCCTTGCACCGTGGTGATGTTACCTGTGATGGTGTTGTGGTAAAAAATTCAGGTTTTAAAGTACTACCACAAATGGCAGTGCATTTAGACGGTACGTTAATTAGCGTGATTGGCGAACGTTACATCATGTTAAATAAACCGGTAGACACCATCTGTTCAACCATTGATGAAGAATACCCATCAGTATTGAGTTTGATTGATATTGAGAAAATGGATACTTTGCACATTGCTGGCCGATTAGATGTCGACACCACAGGCTTAGTGTTAATTACTAGTGATGGTCAGTGGTCGCATAAAATCACTTCGCCAAAGAAAGATTGTGGCAAACGCTATTGGGTGGAATTAGCCGAACCTATTGATGACAGTTTAATCCAGGTATTTGCCGATGGCGTTGAGCTGCGCAATGAAGACGGACTGACTAAACCTGCTTTGCTGGATATTATTGACTCAACTCATGTGCGATTGACGATTAGTGAAGGTAAGTACCATCAAGTTAAGCGTATGTTTGCCGCTGTGGGTAATAGAGTGGTTAATTTACATCGTGAAGCGGTTGGTGCTATCGAGTTAAATGCAGACTTAGCCGCAGGTGAATGGCGCTTTTTAACCGATGCTGAAGTCAAGTCTGTGTAGTTATCATTTGAATATAGAAAATGCCCGGTTGTCACCATATAATGATTACCGGGCCTTTTTTATCTGCTCATTGCAAATCACTTTCTACTCAATACAAAATCACTTTCTGAATACAGAATCAATTGCGAGGACATTGCTCTTTTATAAGCATCGCTTACCTCGAGCTAATGTTATTTACACTTATTGAGTTAGGCTAATTTTGCCACTAATGGTATTGATGTTGACTTGACCTGTGCCAGCTTGAGTTTTGAACTGCAACGTTTTGGCTGGTGAGTACTTTTGTTTTAGCGGTTTATCATCGGTTAATTGATTGTCAATTTTTCCACCAGGGCCGCCATCAATCATAAAACTGATGTTAGGCATAGCCGTAAACGTTAGTGCCATATCTCCACTTATGGTTTCGAGTTGAGCTTTGTTTAAATCGGCCCCTAAGGTTATTTGTGCATCACCACTGATGGTAACAATGTTTAACTCAGTGACTTGGCTAACTGTTGCGGTGATATCACCAGACACTTGGTCAACAGACAATTGTGTAAAGGCACTTTGACTTTTCAGTTCTCCACTCACTAAGCGCAGCTCAGCTTCGCCGTGGCTATTGTTGTCAGTGATATCGCCCGATACCGTTTCTAGGTTAATTTTCCCCGCTAACTCAGAGGTATTAATATTGCCTGACACCGTGGTGAGTTTAGTATTGCCACTAAGTTGTTGGGCGTTAATGTTGCCGCTAACTAACGCTAACGATATTTGGCCATTTAGCTGTGATAATTGATAACTGGCTGATACTCCCTCGGCATCTAAACCAAGTTTTTTAGGCAGGTAAATGGTCAGTTGTGATCCTTGTTTATTACTGCCTTGATAACTGCGGGGTAATTTATCTTCAACAATAACGCTATTGCCTTTAACTTCAAATATTAAGCCTTGGCTTAACTCATCAAGTTCACCTTTTACTTGAATGCTATTTTTATCCCAACTGACTAGCTCAACATTACCGCGTTGTATTTTCATGCTGACAGAAGGGTTATCAGAAACACTTAATTGCTGGTCAACGGCTTCTTTGCCCATTGAGATAAAACTGATACCGATTAACGGCACGATTAACACGTATTTAAGAATGCTCATATTGTATTTCCTTGTGATGTCCGTTTAGACGTAAATGGGAGCTTTTGGCCTTGCTGTAATAGGGTTATTTGACGTTGCATGATCCAGCGCCATAATTGCCACATTTGTTGATTAGTCGGTTGTTGCTTCAATGCTGCTTGTACTTGTTTTGAGGCGGTATCCAGCTCGGCTAGTGCTTGGCTAATATCGCTCTGTATCTGTTGTGGTGCATCAGTTGATGATAATTGCCAACTCACGGTGTATTGGTTTTGATTAAAAACATCCAGTTGAGTCTGATGAGTCAAAGCGATTTGATCGACCAACTCGGCTAGTGTTGACTCAGCTAATGTTGCCTCTGTATTGAATGTGGCCCCTGGGACGGTTGTCGTTATTGTGGCTGTTTGCGGCAGTAATGAATTACCATCAGGGCGTTGCCAAAGCAGCATCGCTAGCAAAGACAAAACCGCAACGCTAGCGGCAATAAGCCAAGGTCGAGTCAGATGTGTTTTTTGCTGAGATTGAGGCGACAACTGAGCTGTAATCTCTGGCCACAAATCGGTTGTCGGTTGCATCTCTAGCGGCAATGACTTGATTAGACTATCGAGGTCTTGCGGTGACTGGTTCATGCAAGCATCTCCTGTAAATATTGTTTAGCATTATGGTACTGCGCTTTACTGGTGCCCTCGGCAATGTTGAGTAGGGCGGCAATTTCTTTATGTTGATAACCTTCAATCGCACACAGCACAAATACGATACGAGTCCGTTGAGGTAACTTTGCAATACATTTATCCAATTGGTGATACTCATCAAAAGCAACCGTGGGTATGTCCTGCGGCTCAAGTTGCTCTGTCGGTATAAAACGTCGCCACCACGATTGCTGTACCTTTAGCTCGTTAATCGCTTGGCGGACGCACAACCGATGCAGCCAAGTGGTAAATTGGCTGTCGCCTCTGAATTGGTCCAATTTATGCCATAAGCGTATAAAACACACTTGAGTCATATCGTCAGCAAGATGAGCTTGGCCACTCAATCTAAAGCAAATGGCGTAAACCCGCTTATGATGGCGGCTATAGAGTTGCTGGAATGCCTGCTTGCATCCAGTAACCGCTATTGCGACCAACTGATTATCGTCAAGTGCCGCTAAGTGGCTTAATTGCTCGTTTGTTGACTGATTAATAGCGGCATCCTTAATGTCACAACATGTCCAATATGATGGTGTAGTTATTTGACAGCCTCAAGTCGGCAAAAGGTTTATATGAGTGGTTATAAATAATCACTTTTCTGGAATATGTTTAAGATTTTTTTATATTAGCCGATAACTAGTTGCTATACTTATGTTGCAAGATTGATCTAAAAATCCTTGTCAGATCATACAATAATAACAGTAACGTTAAATCTTACTTTTAGGTGGTAGAAAATATGCTTATTCGATCGAAACTTATTTTAAGTTCGCTCATTTCAATATCCTCAGTACTGGCGATGTTCGGGTTGCAAAACTATTCTGAATCAGTCCTGTTGGAATTATCCACAGCATCAAACAGCATTGTTGAAATTGAAAAGAAAGTGCTTGAGTTACGTACCGAAGAAAAGGATTTCCTCCATCGTGCAGACACTGTTTATGTTGAAAAATTTAAACATAGCATGGATGATATTGTGGTTTATATGGCAGAAGTGCGTGTCGCGCTAGAACATCAAGATATGAATGTTGATGCTTTAGATCATTTTAAAAAGAACCTCAACGATTATAAAACGATATTCAACGAGATTATTGCCTTAAAAGTAGAGATAGGGCTAACTCCAGAGTCAGGTTTATATGGTGATTTACGTTCAGCGGTTAAAAAAGTCGAAATTGTGCTGAGTGATAATGCTGAGGATGCTTTGCTGGTGGCGATGCTACAGCTACGTCGAAGTGAGAAAGACTTTATGCTCCGCCGTGACCCTAAATATATACAAGCTTTTGATGACGGAATCGCCCGTTTTTTAACTCAAATACAACAGTCTAATATAATGTTTTCTCAAAAAGAGCAATTGACTGCAGATGTTAAAGATTACCAAGTTAACTTTAAAAAATTAGTTGATAAAGAAGTGCTATTTGGTTTAACAGACGAAGACGGTAAAATGGCCGAGTTACGTGAGAAAATCCATCAAACAGATAATGATACCGTTACCCTACGTGAGGAAACGTTAGCCGAAATAGAGCATGGTAAAAAGCAGGCTTTTATTATTGGTTTAAGTATATTTTTGTTAATCGCTGCAGTGCTGTGTATTTTCACCTATTTAATTATTCGTAGCATTATTAAACCGGTACAAGATATAACCGATGTGATTTCGTCAATTGAAAAAAGTAAGGACTTATCAATGCGTTGCGATGAGTCAGGTAATGATGAATTATCGAAAATCGCCTATCATTTCAACCAAATGGTAATAACGTTCCAAGAATTGATCCAGCAAGTGGACGAGTCGGTTACTGCAATGAATGAGTCGTGCCAAGAGCTGTCTCGAAATGCAATGACAGCTTCGGAAGGTGTGTTACGTCAGCTTAATGAAACCGACATGGTGGCCACAGCCGTTACCGAAATGGGGGCTACCATTGACGAAATTGCCAAAAATACAGAACTGGCGGCCGGTAAAGCCAGTCAAACTCATGAGAACGCTCAATCTGGTCAACAGGGTGTAGAACTTACCGTTCAAAAAATCACCCTGCTAGCTAAGCAATTAGCCGATTCAGCCTCAGTGGTTACCGAACTTGAGCGAGACAGCGTCACGATTGGTAGTGTGCTTGATGTGATTAGGGGCATTGCAGATCAAACAAACTTATTAGCATTAAACGCGGCGATTGAAGCAGCAAGAGCGGGGGAGCAAGGTCGTGGTTTTGCGGTTGTTGCCGATGAGGTTCGTACGCTAGCCTTAAGAACACAAACGTCGACTCAAGAAATTTCCAGCATCATTTCAACCTTACAATCCCGAACTCATTCTATTGTTGAGCTTATGCAAGAAAGCCAGCAACAAGGGCGAGAAAGTGCTGAACAAGCTGCCATCGCGGGTGAAGTATTACGCACAATTACCAATGACGTGACCAATATTATGGACATGAGTACTCAAATTGCTGCGGCAATTGAAGAGCAAAGTATGGTAGCTGCAGAGGTGGGTAAAAACGTGGTAGTTATCCGTGATATTGCCGATGAATCGTCACAAGCGGCTGAAGAAAATGCCGCGGCTTCTGAAGATGTAAGAATACGAGCCAAAGCACTGCATGAAGCGGTTAGCCAGTTTAGAGTGTAAGGTTTTGTCACAGTCGCAAAACAGATAATAAAATGGCCTAGCATTGCTGCTAGGCCATTTTTTTTAACTAATTAAGCTAACTCTGTATGTTAACTTTTTACGCTAAATGTGTTTGCTCAACAATAAGATAAACTAAGCGAATATTTTAGCTTTTAGAGTGTGATGGTGTTAACGCCATCAGGGGTGCCTACGAGTAGTACATCGGCGCCGCGGTTCGCAAATAAACCATTAGTCACTACGCCGACGATGGCGTTGATTTTAGTTTCCATCACTTTAGGGTCTAGAATTTTCATATTGTAGACATCTAAAATAACGTTGCCGTTATCGGTTATTACGCCTTGACGGTAAACTGGATCTCCACCTAATTTTACCAACTCACGTGCCACATAAGATCGTGCCATCGGGATGACTTCAACAGGCAATGGAAACTCACCTAAAATTGGCACTTGTTTGGTATTATCTACAATACAAATAAACCGTTTTGCTACCGCCGCGACAATTTTTTCGCGAGTTAATGCAGCTCCGCCGCCTTTAATCATGTCCATGCGGTCGTTAATCTCGTCCGCGCCATCAACATACACATCTATCAAATCAACACTGTTTAAATCAAATACTTCAATGCCAAGTTCAATGAGTTTTTTAGTTGATGCTTCAGAGCTTGATACCGCACCTTCAATATCATCTTTCATGGTGCCAAGTGCATCAATAAAGTGATTAACTGTAGAGCCTGTACCTACACCGACGATGGTGTCTTTTTTGACATACTGCAGTGCTGCCCAACCTGCTGCTTTTTTCATTTCATCTTGTGTCATAATAGTGTTCCCAATGCTAAAAAATCTGTTATTTCTTCTCTAATTGGCTCGATTATAGCGCAAATTAGTGTGTCGGCGTTTGCTGTCCATCATAAAAACGTGCATTTTTAAACGCACTCAATACTCTGATATTAATGTCGCTCATGAACTTTTTCTCTAGACGTACATCCATTACGTAGGCCTTAACAGTAATGGTTTGTAAAAACTCGCCTAAGTCATATTCGTTACCTAAATTGACAATAATGGGCTTATTGAGAAAGGTATAAGGTGAGCACTGCGTGGCTTCGCGGGCAAGGGCAATGGCCTTTTTATGGTCAACATACATAGGCAACGTAAACTTTACTACAACCATTTCATCTAAAGCACCACTGTTGGCATTAGACACTGCCGTTTTTAAGGCTTCAGCATTGGGGATCATGACCGTATTGTCATCAAAAGTGCGCAACCAGGTCACGCTCCATTCCAGCTTAATGACTTCGCCATAATGGCCAGACAATGTGACCATGTCGCCAACTCGATATGGCGGGTTAATCATGATAATAAACCCTGCAATCATATTTTTAGCCGGTTCCTGTGTCGCTAACCCCACCACAATACTGATAGACCCGACCACGGCTAGAATGAGATTCTCATGCGGGTCAATAATGCCAACGATCGAATAAACAATGACGCTAAGCCATACAAATAAACGCACAAAAGGATATGACCGATTCCAAATTAAGCGGTATTTAGGCAACGCTTTATTCAGTTGATTTAAGCAAAATTGGATCAATACCAATAACAGCCACGCCATTAGACACAGCAGTAAAATACTGATTATTCGATCAAACGAAATAATATCTAAAAATGCTTGCAATGCTTTACGTGAATCTTCCATAGTCGCCTCGTTTAATTAAACAACTTATTGTTATTCACCAAATGGTTGGCGATAATTTTGCTTAATGTTGGAGTAATAAAGTAGAAATGCTCGGCAAAATCTTGTTGTGAATATTGTGCAATAATAAGTCCTTGGCGAGCTAAATATTCTAACTGCAAGCTGCTTTGTTCAATCGTAATGGCAAAAATATGCGCATGCTGACTCACACGTAAGCCACCATGAACATAAATTTCAGCTACTGAAAATAGATCATTGTCTTGGCATTGTTGCAGTACAGATGAGTTAATACGGCAAATTTCAATGCCACTATTTGAATGACTATTTGAACTATTATCTGAGCTGATATCGACTTGGTGTGCGAGAGAATACTGCAGTAACAATGATGCTAATTTGGGGTGTCCTTGGCTAATAGTGTACAGCTGTTTTAGTTGGTCTTTATAAGGATTTACAATATCCACTTGCTCAATGTTTGCTTGCTCTGTTTGCTCTTTAGTACTTTTATTGGTGTTGTTAGGGGGTGTGGTAGTCGTTTCTTTGGCCATCACGTCGTTGCTGATTAACCCTAAATCAAGCAGATGTTTTGTTTGTATGGTGGCTAATTCGGTTTCACTGAAATAATCGAGCTGAAAAACATGCTTAATAAAGTGATGAATTTGATACTGTGCGCTTAATCGTTGCCATGCAAATATTTCACAGCCCATGATCCAACAATGATGTTTACGCGTTTCCATCACGATAGTCGCAAAGGTCACCAAGGCTTGATTATTCCCCATCATTCTCAACATTAGCTTGTGCATATCATCTATCATAATTAGCTGTGGTGGTTGTTGGTTTATGGCGGCAATTGTCTCTGTGATGGTGTTTGGTGGCGTAATGCCAAAACAATAACAAACATGGGCTATGGCGCCATTTGCGCCTAATGGCGCTTGGTAAAAGCTCATCAGAAGCCACTTGGACGGCAGCGGTTTTACGTCAGGCATCGGTGCTTTTTTAGCGTCATCGGCAATAATGGTTTGCAGTAAAGGTGGCAGTTGGCCTAAAAAAGATGATCCTCCAGATCCCGCTGGCGAGACAATTGCACTGATTTCTCCATGATGATTACGCCATTGGTTTATCACATCGGTAATTTGGTTGAGTTGTTTTTCTCGGCCAACAAAATCATCACTCGCATAAAGTGACTGATATAGCATCACCTGAGTAATTGGGCCACGACGGGCTTGAAGCGGATATTGGTTGGCTATGGTCTTGAGCGACATCTGCCCTTGTTGTGCTTCATCTATCTCTGTTTTTAGGGTAGCTTTAGAGGTAAATAAGCTATTGAGCCATGGATTTAATCGACTAAAAAAACGTAAGTTAATGTCCATCTATACTCTCTTTTTAAACGATTTATTTAATCTTAACATGAAGTAAACAAAAAGCGGTATTGGTGCCAGACGCATACATTAACGAATACGATGGATAATGATAGATTCAATGCAAGGTGATGACAGTGGTAATCAAAACGAGTAAATATTAGTCATAACTAATGTTTTTGGTTTGATCTATGATAAAAAGTTACTAAAAACTTACTAATTATGACTATTTATCTATTGTCGCTCTAATCCTTTATCGTATACTCAGTGAATTATCCGGTCTATCTTTTCAAGTGAGAGTGATGAAATTTCGTTTCTTGTTTGCCTGTGCCTTATTATGTTCAACTTCGTTGAGCAGCCCAATGTCTTTTGCAGCACAAGCCGTGCAAAACAAACCTCAGCAAGAGTTAGCCTCCGGTAGTGCTATGTTGGTCGACTTAACCACCAATGAAGTTTTATATTCAAGTAATCCAAATCAACCAGTGCCTATAGCGTCAGTGACCAAGTTAATGGCTGCCATGGTGACATTGGATGCCAAGCTTGCATTAGATGAAAAAATCTCAGTAAAAATTACTGACTCACCTGTGATGCGCAATATTTATTCACGTGTGCGTTTAGGCAGCGTGGTGACCCGTGAAACCATGTTGTTATTAACATTAATGTCGTCAGAAAATCGTGCAGCAACCTCACTTGCACATAATTATCCAGGTGGATTTAAGGCTTTTGTGCGAGCAATGAACGACAAAGCGACCGCACTGGGCATGAGCCAAACACGTTATGTTGAACCAACAGGCTTGTCACCTGACAATGTATCTAGCGCTAACGATCTCATATTATTGCTTAAAGCCAGCCAAACATATCCGTTATTAGGCAAGCTGAGCTCGACCACTAAAAAGCACGTTAACTTTGAATCACCACGTTATGCCTTAGATTTTCAAAACACTAATAAACTAGTATTTAAAAACAATTGGAATATTGCATTAACCAAAACAGGCTTTACCAATAAAGCGGGCCATTGTTTAGTGATGTTAACTGAAATGAACAAGCGTAAAGTGGCATTTGTGGTACTGGACTCATTTGGTAAATACACCCACATGGCTGATGCCAACCGATTAAAGAACTGGCTAGAGACTGGGCGTACAACACCAATCCCTGCATCGGCTAAAGCCTATAAAAAACAACGTCAAGCGATTCTGAATAACAGTATTTAATCGCTGAATGACCACAATTAACGCCCATTCACTTTTATTGAATGGGCTTTTTTTATCAATATACTTTTGATGTTGGCTTATTCACATCCATAGGTACCATAAAGTACCTGCTGTTTTATCGATTGTTAAAGCCTTACAATAGTGGCAATTAAACGGTTGTAAGGTAGCAATATGTTAAACATGGATCTTAGCCAACGAGTGGTGATAAACACAGCCGATCTTGAATGGCAAAATAGCCCCGCTGCGGGCGTATTACGTAAACGCTTAGCGCGTGAAGAAGCCGAGCGAGGCCATGCGACCAGCATTGTTAAATACCAAGCCGGTGCTAAATTTAACTCACACCCTCATCCATTAGGCGAAGAGATTTTAGTGCTCGACGGGGTGTTTTCTGATGAAACCGGTGACTATCCCGCTGGCACGTATTTACGAAATCCTGAAGGTTTTGTCCATGCGCCATTTAGTGTGCAAGGTTGTACGTTATTGGTTAAGTTGCATCAGTTCCAAACCACAGACTCACAACAAGTGGCCATTAATACCAATGAGACAGAATGGTTGCCGGGTCATGGTCAGTTGCGGGTTATGCCGCTTCATCAACATGGTACCGAATCGACCGCATTAGTGAAGTGGCCCGCGGGGACACACTTTCAACCGCACCGTCATTTTGGCGGCGAAGAAATCTATGTCATTAGCGGGGAGTTTATCGATGAGCTTGGCCGTTATCCTGCAGGTACGTGGATCCGCAGTCCGCATTTAAGTCAGCATAATCCGTATGTGGAGCAAGACACGGTTATTTTAGTCAAAGTAGGCCATTTATAACAATCGATAGAAATCCATAAAACGATGGTATTTAGTCGTCAGATTCACTATAAAGACTTTATAGATTATTTTAGTGAAGAGTGAATTATGCAAGTGCCTGATAAGTGGGATATGGGAGCCAGAGAGTTAATCCATCAGTTTATTAACCAATATGGTTTTGCGACTGTTGTGTCTAACGATTTAGAGGGCTCGCACTTGCCTTTATTACTCGTTACCTCGGAGGGCGAAAATGGTACCTTGTATGGCCATTTTGCTCGTAGTAATCCGCATTGGAAACACATAGAAAACACAAAAGTGCTGTGTATTTTCAATGGCCCACACTCTTATATCTCACCCACCTGGTATGACTCCCATCCAGCTGTTCCGACTTGGAATTACAGCGTAGTACATGCAAAAGGCATTATTGGATTAATTGATGATGCGACCACCGCCCGAGTACTTGAATCTACCATTCAACAATATGAACCTTCATTGCTAGAAGGTAATGGCTTTATTCCCGATGGTTATCAACAAAAATTAGCCAAGGGTATTGTTGGCTTTAAGATTGTCATTGATGAATTACAAGGAAAGCAAAAATTAGGGCAGCACCGTAACCAGAGTGATCAACAAGGTGTGGCGCAAGGATTATCGCTGTCAAATAGGGCTGATGAAAAACAGCTATTAGCTTATATGATGAAGAATAACATAGGATTAGGTAATCAATAGTGGTTCAATCGTATTCGCCACGTTAGGATTAACTTTAATAATCATGTGATCAATTCAGTCTGTCATAATCTATTTCAGCATCACTCTTTAAGGATAAAAAGTGCATAGCGATATTTCTGTAGCACGCTTTAAGCAATTTCCACGATTAATGTGGATACTGTTATTTGGCTCGTTTATTACCCGTGGCAGTTATTACATGGTGTGGCCATTTTTGGCTGTCATTTTGTATGAAAAATTTGCCTTAAGCGCCACCGAGGTGGGTTTAGTACTGTCGAGTGCGGCGATTATATCGGTATTTACCAGTTTTATTGGTAGTGCACTGTCCGACCGAATCGGCCGCCACAAGTTAATGTACTTTACTGGTGTGCTGTATATCATCTCGTTTTCATTGTTGGCACAAGTCGATTCAGTCAAAGGCTATGTGGTCGTGATGACTCTGTGTTCTATTGCTACAGCTATATGGCGACCGCTAACGTCTGCCACCATTGGCGACATTATTGACGATCCCAAAACCCGTGAACTGGCGATGCAATCTCTGTATTTTATCGTTAACGTAGGTTGCGCTGTCGGGCCTATGTTAGGTGTATGGTTAGGCTTAACCGGAAAACAGTCGAGTTTTTACATTACCGCTGCGGCTTTTGCTGCTTTGTTGGGGTTATTATTTTGGGGTTTTAGGCATCAAGCTCGCCAGACTCATTCATCGGCTCCAGAGCTGGTTGCAGATGGACTCATTCCTGTTATGGGTGATGCAACAGCTGCTGTTAAGCGTAAACCTGCCGCAATGAATCGGCGGCAAATAATGTCGATTTTATGGCAAGATAAATTACTGCAAGGTCTTATTTTTGCAAATATTTTGTGTATGTTTATTTATGCGCAAATGGACAGTTCGTTGATCCAATATCTTACTCGTTCAAATGCCCTCGATTTATTGACACTGATTTCGGCAATGATTTTTACCAATGCCTTAGTCATTATCTCTACCCAATTTTTATTATTAAGATTAATGGCTGGTTACAGTTTGGTACACCGAATTCAGTTTGGATTGATGCTGCTGGTTTGTTCGCAAGTTTGGCTAGCGTATAACCCCATTGATTTATTTTGGGGCTGGATTGGCGCCGTTGTTGTAATGAGCCTAGCTGAAACCATTTTATTCCCAACGATGAACGTGCACATTGACAGGCTAGCTCCTAAGCATTTACGTGGCGCGTACTTTGGCGCAGCTTCATTTTATGATTTGGGGTTTGCATTTGCACCACTGGGCGGCGGGATCATACTGGATCATCTTGGTGGGTATTGGTTGTTTATCATCGGTGCATTATTGTCGTTAGTGGTGATTTATTTATACAGTATGTTGGAAAAGCTACCACGGCCAGATTTTGCTGCACTAAAGTTGGATTAATTGTCGATGGTTTATGCTTGTAAACGCTATTGAATTTAACATTGTAGTAGGCAGTTACAGAGGGTTTGGGCCTCGTTTTGCTTTCGAGTTTTTAATCGTTCGCTTGAGTCTTTTTCACTATAGTAAATGTGATCATTTTGATAAGGTTTTGATCTACAGTCATCGTGATTTGTAGTGTTTATTTTCTTTTAATTCGATTTTTATTTTAACTTTAAATTAGGGCAGGGCATAACTTATGGCATCAACGGATATTAACCCGTTTATTTCATCGCTAACATCACAAGCAGATACCATTCGTTTTGAAGATACTATGGCTGTTATTGATGGTCATTATGACTTCACCTCAAGTGCATTTAAAAATGGTGATCAGCTTAATGAAGCAGGGCAAAATTCAGGTTCTTGTAAGGTGTTTGCGTTTGGGCAAACTCATCAGTTAACGGTGCAACAAACCTTGGCTATGTTTGGCCAACATTACCGAGATGTAGTGGCAACGCCTCAAGGGACGGATCATCAAAATATTCGTCAGTTTATGCAACATGGCTGGGATGGTATTTTGTTTTCGCAACAGGCATTAAAGGCTAAATAACCTAGGTGCTCAACAAGGCTCAATACAACAAGGCTCAATACAACAAGGCTCAATACAATACGCAAAACTATGATGAAAGCCTCTATAACTTAAGCTCGTGTTTAGGTTAAAATAATGTCTCATGTAATTGTTTTAAGTAAACTCTTTCTAGCTGTGCAGTTTGTTTACTGTATCGGGAGGCATTCATCATATGATCAAACTTAACCGCAGTATCGTTTCCTCTCGTCAATCCGGTTTCACCCTTATAGAACTTGTCGTTGTCATTATTATTCTTGGCGTATTGGCTGTTGTCGCAGCGCCTAAGTTTATTAATTTAAAAACAGATGCACATATTGCAGCAATCAAAGGTGCCGCTGGCTCAATTAAAACAGCAGTGATGTTATTTAAAACAAAAACATTAGCCTCGGGCAATGCGCTTACAGATACGGTTGAATTCTCGGGCGTTAAAGGCAGTAATTACCAACCTTGGGCCGCAGCGGCCAATACTAGTGGTAGCGGTTTTAATGCCGGTTATACAACGTCGTCAGAAATCTTTAAAGCGGCTGGGTTAGAAATGAATGATTGGTCATATCGCATTTTTACGTCTAATAGCAGCTATGCTGTTGTTGCAGCCCCAAAAAGTGCACTTGCCCTTGCAGAGCCGACTGCAGCCGAAGTTATTGCAACCAGTTGTTATTTTCAGTATCACTGGCAGAGTACTGGAGAGCCTGTCATCACAACGGTAATCGTTGGGTGTTAACGGTATTATTAAAACCTAAAGGGGCAAACGCACTCTTGTTTATCAATTTTTTGTATATTCTCTGCTTTTCTGTGTCCTTTTATCAACGATAAAAAAGTCTTAACGAGTAACGTCATAAGGATTAAAACATCAAATATTTCTGGGTTTATGCGGAACGAATAAGGTGTTGTTTTCACAAATGGCATTGAAACAAAAGTAACGATTATACGCGAACATTAATTAACAATAATCTAGATTAGTGTCGACAATAGTGTGCAATACGACTACCTTTACACCCATATCAACCGTATCATTAATAGTATTTGGTTTTTTTTAACGGTCAGGCATATCGCTGGTTAACTATTATGACAAGCGCCTATTTAATCGCAAAGGAATCCATTTTATGAATCGTCACATCATCCCATTGATCATTATCAGTACCTTAATGATGTGTTCATCAGGTTACAGCTTCGCTAAAGACAACGACTCGCATGGTAATAGCGGAAAGCATAAATCTGACAAACATCAAAAAAAGCATGATAAGAAGCATGATCACGAACATGAAGAAACTTATCAGACCTATTTTAGTAACGATCGCCAAGTCATCGTTAATAATTACTATTATACCAACCGTGATGCTAAGCATTGTCCACCTGGGTTAGCCAAAAAACACAATCGTTGCCAACCTCCGGGTAGTGCTAAGCAATGGCGAAAAGGTTACTCACTGCCAGCTGATGTTGTTTACTACGATGTACCATCTGCGCTTACTGTTCAACTAGGTCGTACGCCAGAAGGACAAAAAATTGTCCGTGTTGGTACTGATTTGCTATTGATTAGCATTGGTACGGGTATGGTGATTGATGCAATACAAGACCTTAACGATGTGTTGTAACCTCGTTGGGTAAACCTTGTTATGGCGTTAGTTTTGCCATTAATCGTTAGTGAAACGAAAAAGCCGACCAAGGGTCGGCTTTTGCTTAAACGGATATTCTACAACTGATTAAAATGGTTAATCGTGTTCGAATATCACTTCTTTTAAATCATGAATTGTATCCACATCTACATCGCCAGGCTGATTACTCCATGTGACGCGCAGATAATTGCTTAAGTCTTTAAGCTGTTCATCACTTAACTGATCGGCATAACCAGGCATGGCATAAAAGCTAGTGGTGGTATTGTAATGTTGGCTCTTTATACCTTTAAGCATTACCGCAACGATATTGTGCGGGCTGGCTTTATCTAATGTGGCGTTACCGGCCATTGCCGGAGCAACATTAGGTCGACCTTCACCATTTTGACCATGACATCCAGCGCAATATCCCATGTATAGGTTATATCCTGGTAATTCACGCTGGTGGCCATTAAAGGTCAGCGCTTTAGCTGCAACGGTTTCGTCAGTATCAAGCAGATAACTGCTTACGGCATGCATGTCGGCATCAGTTAAGTGGCTAAAACTGTGGTAAACCACAGGATACATACCACCAAATACCGTACCTTTGCGAGAATAACCTTCAGTAAACAAAGACTTTAAATCATCATGAGTCCAGTTTTGTCGGTTAAGTTCAGGAGGAGTAATATCTGATGCCTCTAAACCTTCGATAACAGCGCCTTGAAAATGCTTATCTTGCTCCATGGCAAATAAGCTGTCTCGAGGAGTATGACATTCACCGCAATGACCTAGCGCATTGACTAAGTAATTACCTCGGTTCCAAGGCTCACTTTTGTCTTTTTTCGGTGCAAACTTTTCAGCATCATGGGCGATTAAGTTCCACGCCTTCAGGCCAAATCGAACGTTAAAAGGAAAAGAGACATCATTGTCGAGATTAGCTTGCTTGATGGGTTTAGTGCTCATCAAATAAGCATATATCGCTTTGGTATCTTCATCCGATAACAAACTGTAAGAGGTGTAAGGCATGGCTGGATACAAATTACCGTTAACGCCGACGCCATGATGCATAGCATCAAAAAAATCGTCATAACTGTATTTGCCAATTCCGGTATCTTTATCTGAGGTGATATTGGTTGAATATACCGCCCCAAATGGGGTTTCAAATGGCAGTCCACCGGTTAACTCTCGTCCGCCTACCGCTGTATGGCAGGCCACACAGTCGCCAATCTTCATCAGATAAGCACCGCGTTCGATGTCGCTACTGTTGCTACCAGCCTCATCAGCCGCGTTGCTGGAACAGGCGAATAAACCCAAGCCTAAACTTAAGCCCAAAGTCAGTAATAGATTTTGGCTGAGCTTTATTCGCGCCTTTACTAAACGGCTTAAGTGATATTGATATAATGGCTTCATGACAGGGTTAACCCCTCTGTCTTGAGGATTAAATCTTTCATCGCCGCATAGTATTTTACATAACCAGTACAACGGCAGACATGTTCGCCTAAGGCATCTTCGATAACTTGCTCAACGTTATCTTTGGCAATTGGTTTTCGCTCTAGTCGCTCAATTAACGCGGTAGATTCATTGACAAAACCTGAGGTGCACCAACCACATTGAAACGAAAAATGTTCTAAAAATGTTTGTTGTACAGGACTCAGAGCAGTGATTTCACCTTGAGCATTTTGCTTAGCATGGCCTTCAACCGTGCGAATACGTTTACCGTTGAAACGCTCGACGCCATTGATGCAAGTGCGGACGACTTCGCTCATACCTTGCTCGTCATCGACGATTACCGTACAGGCATGACACACCCCAGCACCGCAACCAAACTTAGTACCAGTGAGGTTTAAATACTCATGCAAAAATTCAATCATCATGGTGCCATCGCCGACGTCAATCGGGCCAATAGCTTGGTTGTTAATGGTTAACTTAATTGACTGGCTCATGCCATGGCCTCCTTGATTTTTTTCGCTGTCATAGGTAATTCATAAAAACGCACTGCGGTAGCTTGATAAACGGCTTCAACCAGCGCAGAAACAACAGGTATCATGACCACTTCGGCGATGCCTCGGCTCGGATCTGTTTCGGACAACTGCGGTAAAATAGTATGTTGCTGGCTCCATACGCCAACGTGTCGTGCTAGCGGCACCTTATAACGGTTGATATTCCAGGTACCATTACCGGCACCGGCTTCAAATGGGGGTAATTCTTCATGCAGAGCATGACCAATTCCCATCGCGAGACCGCCTTGTATTTGGCCTTCAACTAACTCATTCACAATCACTTTACCGGCCTCTAACCAAGTGTGAGAGCTCAATAAACTAACTTCGCCATTACCTTCATTAACTGCGACTTCAACTAAGGTTGCGCACGGAGCATAGTAAGTCACCATGGCATTGTTTAGCTCGGCTTTAGGGTAGCTCATGGATTGACGATCGATTAAGTGATAGCCGTTTGAGCTCATGCGGGCTTTACGAGCAGCGCTACCATGATACTTATCACCTTCGCCGTATTGCAGCGCCAACGCATCCAGTGCAATGCGCTCTTTGGTTCCGAAAATCTCAAAATCCGCTTCAGCCCAAGCCCAACGGTTAAAAGCATGGCCCATTACGCCAACCACTAAACCTAAATCGTGGGCACGTTTGGCGAGAATGTCGATTGAAAGCGGCGGAAAGCCCATGGCTGTTAGCTTGCCATCAGTCCAACGACCATCACGAGAATCATTGAGATTGGTTTTACCCATCGGTGTGTTGAAATACAACTCGTTCCAAATCGACACCGCTGCAGGCCAAAGTCCGTGACGATAAATAATATCGGCGGCAATATGAGTGACGTGACTTTGATAATACGCCGACATAGATGCCGACGATGCCATCGCTTTAACCGGTGTCCAACGTGGATTTGCCGTCATTTCATCTTGGCGCTGCTGCGAAATAATGTATGGATTGTCGGTTTGCACTAATTGCATTGCATCCCAAATATCTATCTCAGCAAGTTTCACTTCATGCGCAAAACTACCTAATGACTCACTAACAACCACGGCTTGAGCCGTTTGAGTACCAGTACCCATTTCGATAAAGCCAATTTCTAAGGTTATTTTACCGTCTTTGGCTAATCTAATTGCTGCACTTGGTGCAGCAGCACCAGTACCATAATCCTTAGTCGCAATACCAAAACCAACGCCGTAACGCATGCCAGGATTTTTAGCTTCATAGCGCGCTTTATTATCTGCACGGTTTTGCCATACGGGAGCTTGTTCGGCCATGTCGAGCATTTCGCGATATCTCAGCGTGCCATTAGGGATAGCACCTTGAGTATTACGCTGTCCTGACTCCATCACGTTAGCCGCGCGTAACTTAAAAGGATCAACATTTAACTCAGCGGCCATCTCGTGGATCATGCCTTCCATTGCTGTCATCGATTGCAATGTACCGTAACCGCGCATCGAGCCTGCATCAGGGTTACGTGACGCATAAGATGTGGCGATAATATCGTTACGTGGGGTGTAATAAATGCTTTGCATTGCCGTCGCCCCAACAGAGGTGACCGATGGGCTGAAATTAACTCGACCGCCACCATCAACTGTCATCTGTGAGGTTAACGCTTGAATTTTCAAGGTTGTTTTATCAACGGCCAAACGACTTTTCATGATGAAAGGATGACGCTTAAGACCGGATTGAAATTGCTCGAAGCGGTCGTTAGCTAACCGAACAGGACCGTTGGCGTAAATGGTTGCCAACACGCCATAATACGGGAATATTGAGTGATCTTTAGCGCCAAAACCGCCACCAATATAAGGAGAATGCACTACTAGATTTTTGACTTTGTCAGCCAATGGCCCAGATGACAGCATGTGTACGGCCATCTCTTGAAAGTCTTGCGGTGACTGAGAGGTAATAACAGTATGAAAGGTTTGGCTGCTGGCATCAAACCAGCCATTAAAGGCCTCAGGCTCCATCATCATAGGATCGATAATTTGAGTGCGATATTCGCGCTCTAATACTTGCCACTGTTGATCTGCTTTGGCACTCGCAATCTGTTTTTCTATCTCGCCAGCATAATACAGCCCGCGCTCAGAAACCGAGCCTTGAGCATGAGCATCACCTGACCATACCGGTTTGTGGTGCTTAACGCTGGGGAAAAACAGTCCATCGTGTAGTGGGCTATAAGTATCTTCACGGGCACCATTTTCGCCTTCAACCCGAATAAGACGCCAGCTGGCATAAGGGTCTTTAGTGTCTGAAACAAAGGCCGTTTTCTCACCAAAGCGCAATAAAGTATTGTCGAACTGCAACAAAGATTTAGCCTGTTTAAAGGCTGGGAAACTGTCAAATAATAAAATGGCCACCGCATGACCAAGGTAATCTGCTGTTTGTCCCTCGGGCAATAACATATTGTCACCGTAAAACTCAGGCAACTTAACCTTGTCGCGTGCTAGATCTGCCGCAGTAATGACTTTATACGGCTTAGCTGAAGCTGGGAGGTGGTCGAGGGAGAAACCTTGATAAACATGAGATGCATCGGCGGCGCGCAAGATAAACGCGTAGCCTTGTTGTTTTGGCCAGCCAGCCATGTCCATTGCACGGTAGTCACGACCATATACTTTTTGTCCCGTGACTTTAGCGATACCGTCGTTGCGAAATTTGGGTTTAGATTGGCCGCTAACCTGAGTTTGCCACTGTGCAGCAAGTTCAGGCGAAATGATGGACGCATTGGCCCGACTCATTTCCCACAGTAAAGGCGCGGAATATACCGCGACCCCGCCAATAACACATTGTTTTATAAAGGTCCGTCTCGACGCGTTAGATACATCCATATCTCACCTCAGTTATTCTTAAGGGAAAAATCAGACGGCCTATTCATTGTCGTCCGATTAAGACTAATTTGCTTGATTGTCATAGCAGAATATTTTAATTGCGCTGAATCTAAATTAGCACTCTGTACGGTAACATATTGATATAAGGATGCATATTCAAGATTGTTATAGCGTTTCTTGAGTGGCTATCGTGGAGGTTTAATAATTCAGCATTTTGATGATTTAATCTGCGAATAAAGTTATTTAGTGTTCGATAGTCTAATCAAAATCGTTTCGTTTATGCTTTGATTATTAAAAAGTCATCATGATTAATGGTTGAGATATTAATCGTGAATGTTTTGTTTTTACTATTTAATCAATTATATAGAAATACTTTCTTAACCTCGTAAACTGTACGTCATGGACCAGTTAGCGAAATTGGTTAATTAATATGACTCAGTTGAAGGTAATTATTTAGAAAAATAATTATATTTTTGTTTATTATTGATTAATCTATTGAATTGTAAGTAAAAAGTTATATCGTTGTTTTGCTTTTGTCGTTGCCTTGGTTTTTTTAGTTACCCTTTACGTAAACTTCTTGTTGTTGATTTTAGCTACTCATAACTGTGAAATCTATTTTTTATAATATCGACATTCTAAGTTATCAAGATTTTTTCTTCGTTTCGAATCATTTTTTTCTTATTTAAAATAATTTAATTTATTGATTTTTATAACGTTGAAAATATTATGCTTATATATGAGTCTATTTATAAATATGTGACTCATATATTTGATTGGCGTTATATATTACATTACTATTTCGGTAACAATTTTGTAACACTTGCATTGGTTATTGTATTTCGTCGTAAAGTTCCTCCAAGGATTGTTCGGGCTTTTATCGTTAATTTATTTTTACTTGGTGGTCTATATGCTGAATTTTAAAATTAAACAAAAAATGCTCATTAGCTCGTTAATTCCATTAGCTATTCTCATCATAATTTGTGGCATTGCGGTGAATATGATGGGGAAAATCGAAGATGGAGTGATGAGGATCTATTCTGATCGCGTTGTACCGTTAGAAGATTTAAAAATCATTGGTGATGACTATGCTGTCTTAGTCATTGATGCAATAAACAAAGCCAATGCTGGTGGCTCAACCGCTCAAGATGCTGCTGAGACATTAATGAGTGCAAAAAGTAATATTGATACACTGTGGAAAAAATATTTAGCCACTACGTTAACCCCAAAAGAAAGCCAACTTAGTATTGAAGCCAATGATATGTTTGGCCCCGCAGATGAGCAAATTGATTTTCTCATCAGTAAACTGCAAAACATGTCTGGAAAAATCCCAGGTCAATTGACCGATGACATTATGCCTTTATACGGGGTAATCGATCCTATTAGCGGTAAAATTGCCGAATTAGTGTCATTGCAAATAAAAGTAGCAGGCGATGAATGGCGATTAACTCAAGAGATATATCAATCATCAGTTCAGTTATTTATTTTCTTTACGTTTTGTGCAGTGGTTATCAGTGTAGTGTTAACCATTTGGGTACTGCGTAGTGTGATGAGGCCAGTGACAGATATTTTGATGAAACTAAAGCTTATTAAGCAAAACTCAGATTTAACCCAAGTGTTTACTCCTTATAATGATGATGAATTAGGCATGATTTCAACGAGCCTTACAGGCGTTATAACTCATCTAAGAGGCATTATTGAATCAATTTCAGATGCCGCAAATACTATCAATATTTCATCAGAAGAGTTGCAGCGTTTCACTGAAGAAACCAACCATAGAATGATACAGCAGCAAGATGAGTCAGAACAAACCGCAACGGCTATGAATGAAATGACAGCGACAGTGGCAGAGGTTGTTCAAAGTACCAACTTTGCCGCTGAACAGGCGAAACAAGCTAATAATCATGCTGAAAATGGTAATGTTATTGTTCAAAATTCAATAGACAGTATGTCGCAATTATCTAACCAAATTGGCACCACGGCGGAGGTGATATCTCATCTTGCTAAAGAGAGCCAAAACATTGGCCAAGTGTTAAGTGTCATTAAAGGCGTTGCCGAGCAGACTAACCTTTTAGCCTTGAACGCCGCCATTGAAGCCGCAAGAGCGGGTGAACAGGGGCGAGGATTTGCTGTTGTTGCAGACGAAGTACGTACTTTAGCTAAACGTACTCAAGACTCAACACTGCAGATTGAAACCATGATTGACGGATTACAAAAAAGTGTCGTACTTGCGGTTTCTTCAATGGATGAAGGCTTAGCCTTAGTGCATAGTGCCAATGATAAAACCAACAGTGCTGGCACCGTTCTCAATGAAATTGTCACTTCGGTCGACAGTATCAATGAACTTAACACTCAAATAGCTACAGCAGCAGAAGAGCAATCCTATGTAGCTGAGAGTATCAATAAAAGTATCATCACCATAAATGATATTACTCAAGCCTCATCCGCAGCGACCGAAAAACTCACCCATTCTGTTAACGATTTACAATCACTGGCTAGCTCAATGCAACTTCAAGTGGCGACATTTAAAATAGCCTAACATTTTCATTGATGAGGGCTGAAAAACTTCAGCCCTCCCTCGCAATCTCTCAGTTAACTTATCCGCATAATCCTGCATGGCTTAAAAGCTGGAGAGGTTTATGTTGGCTTTTTATCCTTTTGAGCATAACCGAAACGATATTGTGATTGGCGTTAAAAAGTCAGTTTGATTAACTGAAGCTGATACCAATTAAGCATCATTTATTACCCATTAACGTACTGCATGTCTCAATTACTCAACTATTTTGTGCTAGCTCAACGTTACCACTACCAACACTATTAAAGGGTGAATTAACCGCTTACACTACAAATAGCTTAATTACCTTGAGTAATATTAATGAAACCAATTATTTGTAGCAGTGCATTAGAGGCCGTGTCCTTAATTGAAAGTGGTGAAACCTTGTGGACTCATTCCATGGGGGCAACCCCAACATTATTGTTAGACGCGTTAGCCCAACATGCGTTAACAAAGCATGGTTTAACATTATTGCAGTTGCATACCGAGGGTGCAGAGTCGTTAAGTGATCCCCGTTTAAAGGATCATCTACGCCATCGTTGTTTCTTTGCTGGCACACCCACGCGCTCGCTGTTGCAACAAGGTGATGCCGATTATGTGCCAATTTTCCTCTCTGAGGTGCCCAAGTTGTTTCGTTCCGGCGAACAGCATATCGACACTGCTATCGTTCAAGTTTCCCCACCAGATAAACATGGTATCTGTTCGTTAGGTATATCGGTTGAGGCAACGTTAGCGGCCTGCCAAATGGCGGGTAAAATTATTGCTCATATTAATCCCATGATGCCTCGCACCCATGGTGACGGTTTTATTCATTACAATAAGTTCGCTGCCGTGTATGAGCAGAGCATGCCTTTACCACAACATCTATTCGCCCCAAGCGATGCGATAAGCTTGGCTATCGGCCAGAATGTGGCCAAATTAGTACTTGATGGCGCTTGCTTACAAATGGGCATTGGCGCCATTCCAGATGCTGTATTGGCGTGCTTAACCGAACATAAAGATTTGGGCGTTCATACTGAGCTATTTTCTGATGGTGTGCTTAATTTGGTCGAGCTTGGTGTGATCAATAATAGTCGTAAGAAAGTCCATCCCGGCAAGACGGTGACAGGCTTTGCATTGGGTAGCCAACGACTTTATGACTTTGTTGATGACAATCCTTCGGTGATATTCATGGATATTGAGCAGGTTAATGACACTGCGATTATTCGTAAAAATCCGAATGTAATGTCAATAAACTCCGCGTTACAGGTCGATATTTCAGGGCAGGTGTGTGCTGATTCACTGGGCACTCAAATATACTCAGGTGTAGGTGGTCAGATGGACTTTATACGCGGCGCAGGCCTTTCTGAAGGCGGCCGTTCTGTCATCGCATTGCCCAGTACTGCGGCTAATGGCACAGTGTCACGGATTGCCACAGTATTATCGCCAGGCGCTGGCGTGGTAACCACCCGTGCGCATGTACACTATATCGTCACAGAGTATGGAACCGCTTATCTACGCGGTAAGTCGTTACGAGAACGAGCCCGTGCGCTTATCGATATTGCCCACCCCAAATTTAGAGAGCAGCTTTGCCAAGAAGCTTTTGAGATGTGGCGACTTAAGGTTTAAATACTGTTGTTGAACAGTTTGAGTCAATTTTTCTTATTATGGCCAGCGGCCACTAACGTCGTGGCGCCTCGCCCACACCAGACCAAGAGGAAATCAACGGCTGTTCCCTCTTGGAACTCCCTGCCGCCCCGCAACATTTTCGCTTTTTATAAAACAATAGCAGCGAAAAAGTTGCCGGAACGCTGAGGGTTTGCAAAGGGGTACAAGCGCTTTACCCCTTTGCTCTGGTGTGGGTGAAGCGCCATGACGTTGGTGGGCGCAGGCCATAAAGCGAATTAATCCGGCAGGGTGGAACCTTGCGATGTTAAGCGTTGGTGGCAGCTGGCCATCATATAATAAATTAAAACGATTATTCGTTTAACACACCAACAAGGTTTATGATTGAAGAGTCTCGATAATGAAGTTGATGAGGTCTAATCATGATAATAGCTTGCCCCCATTGCGATACCTTAAATCGCGTACCGGAAGAACGTCTTGAACAACAACCAACCTGTGGGAAGTGTAAACAAAGCCTATTCGTTGGTGAACCGATAGAGCTTACTGCTGCCAATTTTAGCCACCATGCTAATAAATCAGAGTTACCACTGGTGGTCGACTTTTGGGCTAGCTGGTGCGGTCCGTGTAAAAACTTTGCGCCGGTATTTACTCAAGCAGCCAAGAAATGGGAACCTAAGTTTCGTTTCGGCAAGCTCAACACCGAAGAGCAACAAGCCCTTGCTGCCCAATTCAATATTCGCTCGATCCCAACCCTGATGGTATTTAAACAAGGCAAAGTGCTTGCACAGCAATCCGGCGCTATGCCCGCATCGTCATTTAACCAATGGCTAGAGTCGATTAAATAGATTTTGGACGTTAGATTACTCATTAAAAACGCGATAAACTATCGCGTTTTTGTTTAGCTTTATTTTGATTGTTGTTTAAAAGGAATTGATAAGCATGAAAAAAATCTTAGTTATCTGCTTACTTGGCCTCGCGATATTTGGCTATTTAGGCAAAAACGTTGAAACCACTCAAATTGTACAAAACGTTTATGCTGGCTATACCACTGGCAGTGATAGTACGTTACAAAATGCCATTGATAATCAACAGAGTAATGCTCAGGTAGCTGGGGCTGGTGAGGTGATAAAAGTGCTCGCCGATGATCTAAAAGGCAGTCGCCACCAACGATTTATTTTGAAAATAGCCAGCGGAACCACCTTACTCGTTGCCCATAATATTGATTTAGCATCACGTATAGATGGCCTAAATGTTGGCGATACGGTCGAGTTTTACGGTGTTTATGAATTTAATAACAAAGGTGGCGTCATCCATTGGACCCATCACGATCCACGCGGACAACACCCAGGCGGCTGGTTAAAACACAATGGCAGTACCTATCAATAAACCGCAGCTTTAATAGTATCCAAACAAAGCAAAGTCCACGGGCAACAATCTGGTTGAGTGATCTATGAGAGAGGTACCTTTGACTTTCTCTTGGTCTGGTGTGGGCGAAGCACCGTGAAGTTGGTGGTCGCAGGCCCGTGTAGGGTGGGACCTTGTGACCTTAATCCAAACGAAGTTTGGATATAAAAAAGAGTAACCGTGAAGACTCAGGGTTACTCTTTATTTGAATCACTCCCTATTCGGGAGCATTCTCTACTCTTGATCTCACTCAATTCGAAATAAATCTATTCTGGATCATAGTCCAATATCGGTGACAACCACTTCTCTGCTTCTGCCAACGTCATGCCTTTACGCTTAGCGTAGTCTTCAACCTGATCTTTACCAATATTGGTCACGCCAAAATAGCGTGATTTCGGATGTGCAAAGTACCAGCCAGATACCGCTGCGGTTGGGTACATGGCAAAGCTTTCGGTGATGTTCAAATCGATAGTTTCATCGGGTTTGAGTAAATCCCATAACAAACCTTTTTCAGTGTGGTCAGGGCATGCTGGGTAACCTGGTGCAGGGCGAATGCCTTTATAACGCTCGCGAATTAACGCTTCATTGTCGAGTACTTCATCCGCGGCATAACCCCAAAACTCTTTACGAACACGTTCGTGCATACGCTCGGCAAAAGCTTCGGCTAAACGGTCTGCTAAGCATTTGAGCATAATAGCGTTGTAGTCATCGTGATTGGCTTCAAAGCGGGCAACATGTTCATCAATACCGTGCCCCGTCGTTACCGCAAAACCGCCCATGTAATCAGCAACGCCTGAATCTTTTGGGGCAACAAAGTCTGATAAACAGAAGTTGTCGTTACCCACGCGTTCAAGCTGCATACGTAGATGATGAGTGGTCATTTCCAATGTGGTGCGGCTTTCATCGGTATACAGTTCAATGTCGTCATGGTTGACGGTATTGGCTGGGAATAAACCGATTACTGCTTTGGCGGTAAGCCACTTTTCAGCAATGATTTGTTTCAGCATGGCTTGGCCATCAGCAAACAATTTAACCGCTTCTTCGCCGACGACTTTGTCTTTTAAAATTTCTGGGTAATGGCCGTGCAACTCCCAGCTTCTAAAGAACGGTGTCCAATCGATACGTTCAACTAAGTCTTCTAGTGGGTAGTCTTCAAACACTTGGCGGCCTAATACATTAGGTGTGAATGGGGTGTAGCTGTCCCAGTCGTGTTTGCAACGATTTTCGCGCGCCGCTTCAATCGATACAATGGTTTTACGCTTGGTTTGCGACAAACGTTTTTCACGCATCATGTCGTATTCTGCGTAGGCTTCGTCGATGGTGGCTTGACGAGTGGCGTTATTAATCAGCTTAGACACCATAGGTACAGCGCGAGATGCATCGGCAATGTAAATGGCACCGTGTGGATAATGCGGGGCTATTTTTACTGCAGTATGAATTTTAGAGCAGGTTGCGCCACCGATAATAGCTGGGATGGTTAAGCCTTCACGGTGGAAGGTTTTCACGTTGTGAACCATTTCATCCAAGCTTGGGGTGATTAAACCTGACATGCCGATGATGTCGATATTATGCTCTTTTACTGCATCGAGAATTTTATCGACCGATACCATCACTCCAAGGTCGACCACTTCGTAGCCGTTACAGGCCAGTACCACACCGACGATATTTTTACCGATGTCATGCACATCACCTTTTACGGTGACCATTAAAATTCGCCCGTTTGACTGGCCTGCCACTTTTTCGAGTTCGATATAAGGATTAAGGTAAGCGACGGCTTTTTTCATTACCCGAGCCGATTTAACCACTTGCGGTAAGAACATTTTGCCCGCGCCAAATAAGTCGCCGACCACGTTCATGCCGTCCATTAACGAGCCTTCGATAACATCGAGCGGGCGCACGGCTTCTAGGCGAGCGGCTTCGGTGTCTTCATCAATAAATTCGGTAATGCCTTTAACCAATGCGTGCGACAAACGTTTGGATACCGGCCAACTACGCCAAGCTAAATCTTCTTTTTTGGCCACTTGTGAGCCGTCGCCTCTAAAGCTTTCAGCGATGTCGAGTAGTTGTTCGGTGTTACTTGAGTCGGCAACCGGGCAAGGTAAGTTTTGGACTACGTTTTCAACCCGTTTTTTGAGCTCTGGGTCAATATCATCGTATATGGCTAACTGACCTGCGTTAACAATACCCATGTCCATGCCTGCTTGAATGGCATGGTATAAAAATACCGCGTGAATGGCTTCGCGTACTGGGTTGTTACCACGGAACGAGAATGACACGTTAGACACGCCACCGGAGATCATCGCGTGTGGCAAGGTGGCTTTGATGTCTTTTATCGATTCGATAAAGTCGACGGCATAGTTGTCGTGTTCATCGATACCGGTGGCAATGGCGAAGATATTGGGATCAAAAATAATGTCTTCTGGTGGAAAGCCAACCACATCGACCAAAATGCGATAAGCACGGGTACAAATTTGGGTTTTACGCTCACGTGTATCAGCTTGGCCGTCTTCGTCAAAGGCCATGACAATGGCGGCAGCGCCATAGCGCTTCACTAAGGTAGCTTGCTCAATAAACTTGGCTTCGCCTTCTTTCATCGAAATAGAGTTAACAATCGACTTGCCTTGAACACATTTAAGGCCCGCTTCTATCACTTCCCATTTTGATGAGTCAATCATGATTGGCACACGCGAGATGTCGGGCTCAGAGGCGATTAAGTTTAAAAACTTCGCCATAGACGCTACGCCATCGAGCATACCTTCGTCCATGTTGACGTCGATAATTTGCGCGCCATTTTCAACTTGCTCGCGCACGACATCTAATGCTTCTTCAAACTTTTCTTCTTTAATTAAGCGCAAAAACTTAGCCGAACCAGTCACGTTTGCGCGCTCGCCGACGTTAACAAATAGCGAGTTTTTATCGATAGTGAGTGGTTCTAGGCCAGATAAACGACACGCGACTGGAAGATCTGGGATCTGTCTTGGTTCGTGTCGGAGTACTGCTTCACGAATGGCATTAATGTGAGCCGGTGTGCTGCCACAACAACCACCGACAATATTGAGCATGCCTTCTTGCGCCCATTGATTAATGACTTCGGCCATTTCTTCTGGGGTTTCATCATAGCCACCAAATTCGTTGGGTAAGCCAGCATTTGGGTGGGCGGAAACATAACATTCGGCAATACGTGACAATTCTTCAACGTACGGGCGTAACTCTTTAGGCCCAAGGGCGCAGTTAAGGCCAATCGATAACGGCTTGATGTGGCGTAAAGAGTTATAAAAGGCTTCGGTTGTTTGGCCGGTTAGTGTGCGGCCTGAGGCGTCGGTAATAGTGCCCGAGATCATAACGGGTAAGCGATCGCCAAGCTGATCGAATACTTTTTCAATCGCGAACAGGGCGGCTTTGGCGTTTAAGGTATCAAAAATGGTTTCAACCATAATGATATCGGCGCCGCCTTCAATTAAGGCGCTGGTTGATTCGACATAAGCTTCAACTAATTGATCGAAACTGACATTACGAAATCCTGGGTCGTTAACGTCTGGGCTGATAGAACAGGTACGGTTGGTTGGGCCTAATACACCGGCAACATAACGTGGTGAACCAGTTTGTGCTGCTACTTCATCTGCTGCTTGGCGGGCGACTCGGGCGCCAGCAAGGTTAATTTCAGCAGCCAGTGACTGCATGTCGTAGTCGGCCATGGCAATGGTGGTGGCATTAAAGGTGTTGGTTTCAATAATGTCGGCACCGTTTAGCAGGTACTGAGTATGAATATCTTTAATGATTTGCGGTTGGCTGAGTACTAATAAGTCATTGTTGCCTTTAACATCGCAATGCCAATCTTTAAAACGCTCGCCACGATAATCTTCTTCTTCCAACTTATAGTCTTGGATCATGGTGCCCATGGCGCCATCTAAAATCACAATACGCTGCGCTAACAATGCATTAAGTTGTTCAAGTGTTTGACTGTAAGAAGTCGATTTCGCCATAACAGTTACCTTTTTATCACTATGTTGCTTGATACCTTGATTGAGATAAGCATACCCTTATTTTTACAATAGTAGGGCGATAACATCATTGTTATGTTCAACGGTCATTTGCAATGGTTGCGTTAACCGTTGCAGACAACTGCCGTGGACAATTGTTGCGTACAATGATTATCTTCTAAATGATTACCTGTTAAGATAGTATTTTAGACATATAAACGTATAGACGTCCATAGTACGCGAATTTTTACTGCCAGAGCAAGGCTGAATTAAATGAAACAAGCCAAGATAATTTTAATGCGCCATGGAGAATGCGAAGGTGGGTCTATATTTCGCGGCCAAACCGATGTAAAACTTACCGACACAGGGATGGCCCAAATGCAGCAAGCATTTGCAGAGCTGCAATTCCCCATTAGCCATGTGTTTAGTTCACCATTGCAACGGTGCCAGCAATTCAGCCAGCCTTTAACGCAGCGATTAACATTACCGTTAATGACGATACCAGCACTGCAAGAAATTGATTTTGGTGTGTGGGATGGGCAATCGTTTGATGCAATTTACCAGCAAAACCCCGCTAAATTTGATGCCTATTGGGATAACCCATGGTCGGCTGAAAGCACGCCAGATAAAGCCGAGTCGGTGATTGATTTTGCTGCGCGAGTGGAGACCGGGCTTATGAGCGTGGTCGATGAACTGTGGCGCTCATGTCAACAGCAGCACTCTTGTTTACTGTCAATCGACGAACAACAAGGGCAAAACGTGCCGCAAACCGCTCAAGCTGTCGATTGCCCCCATGCGTTAGTGATTACTCACGGCGGCGTTATGCGCTGCTTAATGGGCTATGTGCTTAAGGTTGGCCAATCTAGCGGATTATTCGCTAACCTAGCGATCCCCTATGCTGCTATTATGGTGCTCGATGTATATTGGCCTGATGATGTTGATAAGGTTGACGCTTTTCAAGTGACTGCAATGAATAACAATACCGCTAAAGTGAGCTTTACATTACATTGGCCGTAACATTTCATGAGCTTAACGTTACAACCCTAGTGTCACCATTTTTCGCTATAATTTGCATAATAGCGTGCGTCATAATTGTCGTAATAATCTGCGTCGTAACCATAGTGCCTTTCAAGGTATTGGGAATTGGGATAAGCCCAAACTGTACCCGCAACTGTAGATGTACCCATCGAGTATGGGGACATAAGTCAGATACCAGCTTTGAATAGCCTCAATATCCATGCCTAAGCGGGTGACTTAGGGGAGTTATTAAATAAATGTTTGTGTTAAATAATTGGACATGGCGGGCTAACTTTCATGTCTGAATCTGTATTAGATGTAAATCATCTTTTTTGGCAAGTCGATAATAAAACGATTCTGGCGGACATTCATTTCAGTTTGCCTAAAGGTCAAATGCTAGGGTTAATAGGCCCAAATGGTGCAGGAAAGTCGAGCCTGTTGCGCTGCTTGTATCGTTATATTGTGCCAACCAGTGGCGATATTGAGATATTTTCTAAACCCATCAGTGAGTATTCCTCTAAGTTGTTAGCGCAGAATATTGCTGTGGTGCAACAAGATACCCCGCACTATTTTGACATGACTACCGAGCAGTTAGTGGCGATGGGGCTTACTCCGCATAAAGGCTTATTTGACTCAAACACTGCCCAAGACCGTGAACGTGTGGTGAGTGCCTTAACCAAAGTTGGATTGCAGCAAAAAGCCCAACAACAGTATGAACTGTTATCTGGTGGTGAAAAACAACGCGCCCTTATTGCCCGCGCCATTGTGCAACAGCCGCATATTCTAATTTTAGATGAACCGACTAACCACTTAGATATTCGTTATCAAATTCAAATCCTTGAACTGGTTAAATCATTAGGCATTAGTGTTATTGCTTCTATACACGATCTGAATTTAGCCAGTGCAATGTGCGATAAATTACTGCTACTCGACCAAGGGCGATTAATTGCTAAAGGTACTCCAACAGAAGTGCTAACCGAACGGCAAATTAGTGAGGTGTTTGGTGTGTGCTGCGACATTAATCTTCACCCACAACACGGTAAGCCGCTGATTAGTTATTTTTATGGTTACCAACCGAGTCCGAAAGGATGCCCCGATCATGATTGATGCATCGCAACGTCGCTACTATGTTTGTTTCAGTCTGTTGGTATTGGCTACGCTGCTTACCCCGATATTTGCCGCCAGTTTTGGGGCGGCCAACATTCATCTTAATGACGTATTAATGATATTTAATACCTTATTAGGCGGCGACATGCCGAGTGCGATTGATGGCAGTGAACATGCGGTTACGATAACCCAACGTATTGTGCTTGAATTACGCTTACCGCGAATTTTGTTGGCCTTTGTGGCTGGCGCAGGGTTATCTATAGCCGGCAGTGTTTTACAAACAGTGACCCGCAATCCGTTAGCCGACCCGTATTTATTTGGCATTAGCTCCGGGGCGTCATTTGGTGCGGTGTTGGTGGTGTCGTTATTCAGCCAAACCGGTTTATTTGCCGAGATGTTTTCTGGAGTATTGACCATAGCGCCAAGCTTTACCGCACAACCTTGGTGGTCTTGGTCGACCTTAAGCATACCGATAGGAGCATTCATCGGCGCCAGTTTATCGGTGCTGGTGGTATTTATGTTATCGGGACCTGGTCGAAGTAGCCAGGTTGAACGTATGTTGCTGTCTGGTGTGGCAACGTCGTTTCTATTTGGGGCATTGACCAGCTTGCTGTTGTATTTTTCGACTCCACAGGCTGCGGCGTCAGTATTGTTTTGGAGCTTAGGCAGTTTTGCTAAAGCCAGTTGGTCTAATTTACTCTTACCCAGTGTGACGGTAGGGGTTAGTTTATTGGTTATGTTGGCGTTCAGGCGGCAAATTATGGCGCTGCAAGCGGGTGATGAAACGGCTCATACATTAGGCATTAATGTCGCAAAATTGCGCTTAAGTATGTTGTTACTGTGTTCGCTTATTACGGCAATGTTGGTGGCAACTTGTGGTGGCATTGGTTTTGTTGGTTTGATGATCCCGCATACGGTTAGGCTATTATTTTCCGGACGTCAGCCGATGATCTTAACCGCGATGTTGGGTGGCTTATTTATGGTGTGGATTGACGTGATAGCACGATGCATTTTATTTAACCAAGAATTGCCTGTCGGCATTATTACTGCTGCATTGGGCAGCGTATTTTTCTTGTTTATTTTGCGTCAACGCCGTTAAACGCTAAGCCTTTTGATAAGTGCTTCTCTAATCACTTTAATAAGCGTTTAGAGAGGTACTTTTATAAGAATTGGATGAGTGCTGCAATACATCATATTGAATTTATCTGCCCAAATTGCTGGAGTTTTCATGTTTGTTATAGAAGCTGTTAAGTCAGATGTTGATGCCAATATTCAACATAAGATTAATCAAAAAACCAAACCATTAGGGGCGTTAGGGCAACTAGAATCTTTGGCATTACAAATTGCTCGGGTGCAGTACCGCGGCGATAAACAGTCGTTAAGCACACCGCTGCAAATCACTAAGCCAACGATGTTAGTGTTTGCTGCTGACCATGGTATTGCCGCTTACGGCGTGTCGATTGCGCCAAGCGAAGTGACCACTCAAATGGTGCATAATTTTGTCCAAGGCGGCGCGGCAATTAATGTGTTTTGTCGCCAAGTTGGGTTTGAGCTTGAAATTATCGATTGCGGAATATTACAACCGCTTACAGGCCAAGCAAATGTTATCGACCAACGCTTAGGCGCAGGGACTAAAGCAATGCATTTAGCGGCGGCTATGCCACTTGAAAAAGTCGCCCAAGGTTTTGAATTTGCTCGACAGTTGATTGCTCGCCATGTTGATGCTGGGTGTAATTTAATTGCTTTAGGTGAAATGGGTATCGGCAATACTTCTGCTGCGACTGCGGTAATGTCAGCTATGCTCAATATTGATGTTGAGCAATGTGTTGGTCGAGGCACGGGAATAGATGATGTTACCTTGGTGATCAAAACAAAACTCATTAACCAAGCACTTGATTTACATCAACATGAGTTAGTTTCTCCTGAAGCAATTTTGGCTCACGTTGGCGGTTTTGAAATAGTGCAAATGACCGGGGCGATACTGGCGGCTACGGAACAAAAAATATTAGTGGTGATTGATGGTTTTATCGCTACTGCTGCAGCATTAGTTGCGGTAAAATTATCTCCACAATCAAGAGACTATTTAGTTTTTGCTCATGAGTCGCAAGAGCAAGGACATAAGCTTCTGTTACAACAGCTACAAGCAACACCATTGTTGTCGCTGGGATTAAGACTTGGAGAAGGCACTGGCGCTGCGTTAGCGTTACCGTTAATTCAAGCAGCGGTGAATTTTTACAATCAAATGGCCAGTTTCGATGATGCTGGCGTTAATAATGTGGTTTAAGGGAACAACATGTCTGGCGAGATAAAATGGTTGCGGCAGTTAAATTTATTTTTTGTGGCGATGAGTTTTTTTACTCGGATCCCCGTTCCATCGTGGGTGGTGATTGATAGCGATAAGCTCAACAAAGCTAGCCGTTATTTTGGTTTAGTGGGCTTACTCATTGGCTTAATTTGTGCGTTGGTATTTTGGCTTGCACAGCTGATTTTACCGGCAAGCATTGCCATTTTATTAGCCATGGTGGCGGGTGTATTAGTGACCGGCGCCTTCCATGAAGACGGCTTAGCCGATACCGCAGATGGTTTTGGTGGTGGTTGGACGATAGAAGACAAGCTGCGCATCATGAAAGATTCGCGCCTAGGCAGCTATGGCGCCTTATCTTTAGGGTTGGTGTTATTACTTAAATGGCAATTATTGGTTGAGCTTGCGCTTTACAGCCCAATGGCTGCGGTTAGTGCGCTCGTTGCCGGGCACACTCTAAGTCGAGTGGTAGCATCGAGCTTAATTTTTAGTGAGCAATATGTTCGGGATGATGCTAGCAGTAAATCAAAACCTGTCGCCCAAGATCAGCAATTAAACGATTTGTTTATTTTGATCGCCAGTGGCATTTTTGTGCTGTTATGGCTCAATGGCGTGGCGGCGTTCGTGCTGTTTATTACCCTGTGGTTAGTGCGTATTTTGTTAGGTGGTTTTTTCCGCAAACAAATTGGCGGTTACACAGGCGACACCTTAGGTGCCGCGCAGCAAATCAGCGAAGTGTGTTGTTACTTAGTTATTTTAGCGGTTGGATTAAGCTAATGATTCATTTGGTGTTGGGCGGTGCTCGTAGTGGTAAAAGTCGATATGCAGAGCAATGTGTAGCGGAATACGCTGCTATTGGTTATTCCTGTGTTTACTTAGCCACAGCAACAGCATTAGACCATGAAATGTCTGCGCGCATTAATCAACACCAACAAGACCGTATGTCCAGCGCCCATAGCTGGACATTGCACGAGCAAGCTTATGACGTTGGCCAAACATTGGTGGCGATAGATAAACCACAACAAGTCATATTGCTCGACTGCCTGACGTTATTATTAACCAATCACTTATTGTTAAATGACGGCGCCTCGTGGGCCACGCAAAAGTCATTACTCATCGACAGTTTGTCTGCTTTGCAAAGCGATGTGGTGTTAGTCAGTAATGAAGTGGGCTCGGGCATTGTTCCTATGGGTGAGTTAAATCGTCGTTTTGTTGATGAAGCGGGCTGGCTCAACCAAGAAATAGCCGCAATATCTGATCAAGTCACTTTGGTGGTCGCAGGCCTACCGTTGGCCTTAAAAGCATAATGTCATTGGTTGACGATCAATCTCCAAAAGCCCCAACATTACGTGGCGCATTAATGGTGCAAGGCACCACCTCTGATGCAGGTAAAAGCACGCTTGTAGCAGGTTTATGTCGTTTATTTTCCCGTCAAAACATTAATGTCGCGCCTTTTAAACCACAAAACATGGCGCTAAACAGTGCTGTAACTGTCGATGGTGGTGAAATTGGCCGAGCCCAAGCATTGCAAGCTATTGCTTGTGGTTTAGCGCCCCATACAGATTTTAATCCGGTGTTGTTAAAGCCAAGTTCTGATACCGGTGCCCAGGTGATTATTCACGGTAAGGCGCTGACAACATTAGAAGCCAAGGCCTTTTTCGGACCCGAGAGTCATGGTTATAAAACCTTAGCGTTAGCGGCAGTGATGCAATCTTACAGGCGTTTACAGCAACAATATTCGTTAGTGGTGATTGAAGGGGCGGGTAGTCCGGCAGAAATCAATTTACGTGAAGGCGATATTGCCAATATGGGCTTTGCCGAAGTGGCCGATTGCCCGGTGATCATTATTGCCGATATTGATAAAGGCGGCGTGTTTGCCCATTTAGTTGGTACGTTGGCGTTATTAAGCCCTTCTGAGCAAGCGCGAGTAAGAGGCTTTGTGATAAATCGTTTTCGCGGCGACATCAGCTTGTTGCAGCCAGGTATTGATTGGCTTGAAGCCTATACCAATAAACCCGTATTAGGCGTATTACCTTATTTGCACGACCTACATCTAGACGCGGAAGATGCGTTAATTGATACCCCTAAAAACTCATTATCAACAGCATTATCTGCCAGCCAGCGTTTGTCTGTATTGGTGTTAGTGTACCCAAGGATCAGTAATCATACCGACTTTGACCCACTTCGTTTACACCCGCATATTGATTTTCATTATGTGAGTATGCAGACCATGGCTCAATCATCCCATTGGCCCACAGCAGATTTAGTCATACTGCCTGGCAGTAAAAATGTCCGTGCAGATTTAGCTTTTGTGCGCGAGCAAGGTTGGGATATTGCCTTAAAAAAACATTTACGTTATGGCGGCAAAGTCGTCGGCATTTGCGGCGGTTACCAAATGCTCGGTGAATTAATTGATGATCCTTTAGGCATTGAAGACAGTGCCGGTTGCAGTGACGGATTGGGCTTATTACCGATTACGACCGTATTAACTGCCAGCAAAACCTTAACTCAAGTAAGGGGTCACTTACGCTTACAAGACCAGCAGGCAGAGTTTAGTGGTTATGAGATCCATTGTGGTGAGTCTTCACTCACTCAAAGCGACGTTATCCAGCCGCTGTCGATTGAACACTATGCCCAGCAGCCAATGGCCATCACCAAGCTTGATGGCATGGTGAGTAATGACCAACAAATTTTAGCGACCTATGTGCATGGATTGTTTGATCATCCCGCTGCATGCCAACTTATTTTGCAATGGGCTGGCTTAGACAGTCGCCATGCTATCGATATTAACCAAATCCGCGAGCAGCAACTAAATCGTCTTGCAGACGTATTAGAAGCGCATTTGGACATGAATACATTGAAAGGAATAATCTCATGACAACTGATAACCAACAAACTAGTGCTATTGATGCAAGCAAAGCTGAACGTCATAAAGCCCGCCAGCAGAAAGTCAAAGTGGGCGTAGATGCTAAAATTGCCGCCGCTCAAGATGAAAAAGGCATTTTGTTAGTATTAACCGGTAACGGTAAAGGCAAATCTACTTCAGGTTTTGGTTCAATTACCCGCGCTGTAGGCCATGGCCATAAAGCGGCAGTGGTGCAATTTATTAAAGGCACTTGGGCTTGTGGTGAGCGTAATTTACTCGAAGGTGCTGGAGTGCCATTTCATGTAATGGGCACCGGCTTTACCTGGGAAACTCAAGATAAAGAAAAAGATACCCAAGCCGCAATGGAAGCCTGGCTTGAAGCAGAAAAGTTGCTTAAAGACGAATCGATTAATATGGTGCTGCTTGATGAGCTGACTTACATGGTCAGTTACCACTATATCGAACTTGAGCGAGTATTAGCGGCATTAAGAAATCGCCCACCAATGCAACACGTAATTATTACAGGCCGTGCTTGTCATCGTGACATCATTGAATTAGCCGATACGGTCAGCGAAGTACAACCGATTAAGCATGCGTTTAACGAAGGTATTAAAGCGCAGTTAGGGTTTGATTATTAACAATTGATGTTGTCGCTGAAACCATACATTGGTTTCAGCAACAAGAGCCAGTTAAATAAACAGTGGTTCCATCGTGGTTTTACGATGATTTATCAGGCTTAGTTGTTATTGGGCTCACTACCTGAGTTGCTGTTTGTTGCGATACGGGCTCAGGAAACCATTTTTTTACCAGAAGCTCGAACTGACCATTTTGTTTAATTGTATCAAATGCATGTTGCATCATTTCGAGTAACTCAATCCGAGTCTCTTTATGGGTTGCTAGACCTAGTTCGACATTATTATAAACATACGCCACTGTGAAATCAGACTGTTTAAGCCCAAGTGCTTTTACCGAACCGGATAGACCGATATTATTATTATTAATTAAATCCACGCGTTCAAAATAAAGCATTTTCAGTGCTTTTGTTTGATTTGAAACTAAATATACATTTGGGTGTTTATGTTGAATATTTAGGCTGTCGAGTGAAATGTCACCTCTAGGTAATGCTAGCGTGTAACGATTAATATCTTCTTTGCTATCAATATTGATGTCAGATCGAGAAGCTTTTTTGTAAATAGCATTTTGCACCGTATAAAAATCGCTTACCCACTTAAACTGCTGTAAACGTTTTTCGGATTTACCGATTGAAAAAATAAAGGTATCAGGATTTTTTGCTGCATTTTTATATGCCCGATTCCAAGGCATGATTTGAATATTGATATCAAAATCGAGGTATTGCTGGGCAGCATGTAACACATCAATCGAAAATCCAACCAACTCTCCTTGGGGATTTAGCGACTGAAATGGAGGATAGCTTTCAGTGTAAAAAGTGACGGCGGGTCTAGCATTTGAAACCGGCGAACTGAAAAATGTAATGACCAAAATCACCACAGATAAGTAACGCAACATAAATAACAACACCTTAAATTAAGGCTTCCATGCATTTCATATCCGTAATTGGGGCAAGTTTAACATATTGTAATAATATTGTGATCATTAAGCTTTTTATTGTCAGATAATTAATTTTTGTGGTGAACTACAGGCCATAGTTGTTTTTACTAAACAATGTATTCATCAGCCCAGTCTTTTAAGCGTTCTAAAATATCCAATGCAGTGCGACCAAGTTCGGTAATGCTATAAGACACTGCAATAGGGCGATCACTAATCACATGGCGAGTCACGAGTCCTTGAGATTCTAATTCTTTAAGGCGTTGGTCGACCATTTTTTTACTTGCCCCGCCTAGCATGCGCGATAAATCATTAAATCGAACTGGACCATCTTGCAGGTGCCATAAAATGGATGCTTTCCATTTACCGCCTAATACACGCATACCGCGCTCGACCGAGCAGGGTTCAGCACAAGCGTTGATAACTTTTTTTTGACCGTTAGTCATTGTTTCAATTTTAGTTTTCATAAATTTAATTTAAATTATTCTAGGTTACTAAAAGTATACTGGTTGCTTTTGTATTCCATTGTATCAAAATAGGCAGTAATTAGACTAGCGTCACTTTAGTACCATTAAGGAATGTTTCTCCATGGCAGTATTAACCTCTTACGATCCCGCGAGCTATCATTATGTCGGTGAACACATTGAAGCCACTGCAGTCGGTAGTGTCGAAACAACCGCTATTGAGCAATTACCTACCGTAATAAACAATGCGAAGGTTGCTCAAAAGGAATGGGCAAGCTTGCCTTTAATAGAGCGTCAGCAGTATGTGGTAAAAGCGTATCAACAATTGCACGCGGTTCAAGATGAGCTGGCGACACTTATTGGCCAAGAAATGGGTAAAGATTATCGTCGGGCCACTTATGAAGTCGGCGGTACATTACAAAATGCAGGCTATTTTGCCAGTGAAATCGGTGATGCATTAGCCACCGAAGATGTGGGGAATCGCACTGAATTACAATATCGTCCTTTGGGTGTGGTAGCCGTGATTTCGCCATGGAATTATCCACTTGCGATGGCCAATAACTTATTAATGCCTGCGTTAATTGCAGGTAATAGTGTGGTGTTAAAGCCGTCTGAAGAAACCCCGCTGGTAGCTGAGTTATTTATTAATACACTTAACCAGGTGTTACCACAGCACGTGCTGCAGGTGGTTCAAGGTGGCAAAGCCCTTGGTCAAGCATTAGTGGCGGCAGAGATTAACATGGTGGCGTTTACTGGGTCGATGGCCGCAGGTAAACACATTATGGCCAATGCGGCGTCTGGCTTAAAACGCCTAGTGATGGAGCTTGGCGGCAACGATCCTATGATTGTGATGGCGGGTGCCAATATGGATGCCGCGGTGCGCTTTGCTGTAGCCAGTTCGTTTGAAAATGCAGGGCAAATGTGTACCTCAACTGAACGTGTTTATGTGGATGAACGTATTGCCGATGAGTTTGAGCAAAAAGTGGTAGCGCTTGCTAGTCGGTATCGTGTTGGTGCATGGGATGGTGCAAATGTGAATATTGGTCCAATAGTCAATCCAATCCAACATCAAAAAGTGCTTGAGCAGTTAAAAGATGCCAAAGCCAAAGGAGCGAGCTTTTTATTGGGCAGCGATGATTATGCATTACCGTTTATTCAACCCACGGTAGTCAGTAACATCACCCCACAGATGCAACTCGAAACAGAAGAAACCTTCGGGCCTGTTGTCGCCATTAGTCGCTTTGGTGACATTGATGAAGCTATTAGTCGTGCCAATAACAGTCATTATGGTTTAGGTGCAGTGGTATTTGGTGGCCCTAGTGCGAATGCCGTTGCCGATCAGCTTGAAGCTGGCATGGTGGGCGTAAACCAAGGTGTGGGCGGTGGTAATGCCCCTTGGGTTGGCGCAAAGCAAAGTGGTTTCGGTTTTCATGGCACGGCTGCTGGGCATAGACAATTTGCTCAAGTACGTGTGATCAGTCGTTAAGGTGAATGTAATGAATAATACAGCAGAAAATGGCCAATACTTTGTCGCAGCTTTTGAGCCAGGCGCAGAGCATCCAGCGTTACCAACATGGGCAAGCTGTAACGACAATGGTGCAGAGCTAGCTTTATCCGCGCCTAGTACCGTGAGTAAAAAGCCGTTAACGGATGTTCCTGGGGCATTTCAATTATTAAATGTACTGAGCGCTGATGAATGTCAGCGACTCATTTCTGTCAGCGAAACTATGGGGTTTTTACCTGACGCTGCGGTGTCTTTACCGCGCAATGTGCGTCATAACGACAGCTTAACCTGGGTGGTCGATAACACCACCGAACGGCTTATTTGGGATCGTATTGCAGGGGTAATGACCGACGATTTAGGCATTTTTGAAGGTAAAGCCGCGCTGGGATTAAATAATCGTTTCCGTTTTTATCGCTATAACGAAGGTGATTATTTTAAGCCGCATTCAGACGGTTCGTGGCCGGGCAGCCAAGTTATTGATGGCGAGCTTGTGCGTGATGCTTTTGGCGATCGATACAGCCAACTCACATTTTTGATATTACTGACCGAAGACTTTGAAGGCGGTGCGACACGCTTTTTAGTCAATGCCGACAAGCCCAATTTACCAGCAAAACACGGCGATAATATGCGCCAAGTTGATGTGCGAACGCCTGCGGGAAGTGTGTTGTGCTTTCCTCATGGCATGCACCCGTTGCACTGTATACACAGCTCAGAGCCGATTTTCTCTGGGGTTAAATACATTATCCGCACCGATGTGCTGTTTGAGTTATAGCACTGGCAATCTTATAGCATGGGTTTTCACAGTGGTTGGCTTGACGATAAGCCAGCCCGTTTGTGAGTTGTTCTACTTCTCGCGGGGTAAAGCACAAGGTTCGCTCAGTTCGAGCCGTTTTTGTATTTTTCTCCTTGCTTAATCCTCGCTGAATTAAGCAGATGATTCGCAATCAGCCATGTTTTTTCTGCTCAAAATAAACACGCTTTTATCAAACTTACTCGCATATCATTTTCAGCAATGAACTTATAGAAAGCTGATCAAATAAGCTTACTCTTCGAGAGGGCTATTGTAATGGCGAATACTCGTCAAATAAAATTATCAGCGTGATTAGCATATGGCATGGCTAGGATTATCATTCAATAGCAGTGACTGAAGCATATTGATTGTTACTGGTGAAACGGTGTAAAAAATCGATTAATTTTTTACTATTGAGTTTATCAATCGGCGCTGTTACCCCCGAGAACACTGGAATTCATTAACACGATTTAATGTGCCACAGTACTTGCTATTTGACTGACTAAACTATCTAATTGCGCCGCTTTCCCAACCACATATATAGAGATATTTACATGAGATCAGTACTGTGTAGTTTGTTTGTTGTCAGTGTTATTAGCTTATCAGGATGCGCTGCACCGCAGAATAATTTTGCGTCAAAAGTGAAAGCGGAAGGTGAGCAACACTTAGACTTATCTCAACAGTGGGAACAAGGACAAAAAGACCTCAAGAAAGGTAACAGTTTATTAATCGATGGGCGTGAGTTAATCGGTAAAGGTAAAAACCAAATTCGTGAAGGTGAAACGTTAATAGCACAGGCTAAAGAAGCAGCGCAGAAACAACGTCAACTATTTCAATCGATGGCTAATACATTAAACAGCGCTCAAAATGGTGCCCGTGCAGTAGTGTTAGTTGATAGATTGGATGATGTAGCCGATCTCTGGGAAGATGCCGATGATAAGTATGCTGATGGTAAAGAACTTATTGAAGACGGTAATACCAACCTTGCTAAAGGCGAAAGTTCAATTGAACAAGGTCAAAACATGGTGACTAGCGGCCGTAGTAGAATGCAACAAGCGGAATCTACCTACCAACAACGTACTGGTAAAGGTTTAGTTGAGCAAATGCATTTAGAAGAACAAGCTAGTGAATTTAATTAGTCCGAGCTAATCTAGCTTGAGTTCATCTAATTTGGGCTATTTTAGTTAAGTTACGAAACCAAAACCCAAACCAAAACCGATATTGCTAATTCAATATCGGTTTCATAGTTTCTAGGGTTCAGTTTTAACTAAAATGATTAGGTACTTACACAGAATTTGTTACAGGGTCCTAATGCTCTATTCAAAATCCGCTTTGATTTCAAACACCATTTCTTTTCCGCTTACCGGATGATTTAAGCTTAAATACTGCGCGTGTAAATGCAATCTGTTGGTCGCGACACCGTATAAATCGTCACCGACAATTGGCATATGCAGGCCATCGTGATGAGCGCAATGCATCCGTAATTGATGGGTTCGCCCCGTTTTAGGGTACAAATATACTAAAGTGCGTTGCCCTTGACGTTGATACACTTGCCAATGCGTTTCGGCATGCTTGCCATGTTCATAACACACTAGCTGCTTAGGGCGGTCGTCCAAATCTACCCGTAATGGCAAACTAATGTCGCCCTCATCTTGGCTCGGCACACCTTCAATTAACGCGATATAACGTTTAGTGACACTGCGTTGAATAAACTGTTGTTGTAGGGCTTTGTTGGCTTCTTTGGTGAGTGCTATCACCATTAACCCTGATGTAGACATGTCTAGGCGATGAACAATCAGCGGCCCCGTTGCATTGGGGAATTGTTGCTGCATACGGCTAAACACCGAGTCGGTGATATTTTTTCCTGGTACCGATAATAACTCCGCCGGTTTATTAATAATCACCATCGCATCATCTTGATAAATAATATCAATATGCTGATCTTTACCCGGATTAATCAATAGTGGATCGTCATCAACCAGCATGCCTTTTAGCATGTGGGTTAAAATAGGTCGGCATTTTCCGTGACAAGCGGGATAGAAATTTTTGTGCTGTTTTATTTCAGATTTAGGTGATGATCCCCACCAAAACTCTGCCATGGCAATTGGAGTAAATTGATGAGTAAATGCGTATTGTAATAACTTAGGTGCAGCACATTCACCTGCACCAGCAGGCGGTAAATGATTCGGTGCATCATTAAAAATATCGTTTAAGTCACGCGCTTCACTCAAGACATTTAAAAACTGATATTGAGCAAACAGCTTTTTTTGTAATCCATTTGAAAGTTGTTTACGTTGTTGTTTTAACTTTTTAATTTGTTGCGCAAGTGCATCTAAGGCCACTTTAGTGACTTCAATTTGAGTCTGCCACTGTTGTTTTAACGCGTTTAGCTGATGTTTTTGCTGCACACTTTGACGGCTTAACTCGATAGACAGTGTTTTATGGCTATCGTCGTTAATGCTTGCTTGTGCTAATGCATCATCTGCTTGCTCACGTTGCAGCTTACGCTGTTTGCGGCCTTCAACTATTGCGTTACGTTGCTGCTCAAGCTCATTTTCTGCCTGGTGCTGTTGCGCAGCTAAAGTCGCGGTTAATGTTGCTAATAACGGATTCGCTTCATGCTGGCTTATCGACAGATTAATTTGGTTAATCTGTTTATTTTCATGACTAAAAAAACTGTCTTGGGTCAGCATGTCAAACACTGGTGGCACAAACGGTGGCAAGATATTTTGGTCGGCTAACTTACCTGAAAATGCGGCTAAAAAGCCAAGTTGCCCGAGCGTGTCTGTAACCACCAACACACCAAACATCTTGCCAATCACCATGCCACGATCACGTTCGCTGTCTAAGCCAAAATTATGTTCCCAAGGATTCGCCTCAAGTAACACCTGCTGTAACTGCTGTGCTGCCAGTATGGTTAATGGATGAGGTTGATAATAAAACGGGAAGGTAAAAGATTCAGGCAACCCTTGTTCGGCAAGCGTGTTATTGAAAGCCATCGCATCACTAAAAGGAATAAAACACGGGTCGTTAACAGACATCAAAAACACACTCACTACACCAAAGGGCAGCTATTTTACCCTTTCAAACTAACAGATGCATTATTTACTGAGAGTGGCTTTTTTAGAATGCTAATCCAAACAATGTTGCAGAAACGATAGGGATAATCCAAGCGGGGATTGTTATTGATCCCCTTTTAGCCTGTGCAGGGTGGAAGCGTGCGATCTTAATTCAATTGATGTTTGGAAAGATAAACGTTAACTAACTCTTGTGTATGGTTAAGCAGCTCCGCATTGCCAATGGCTCCATGCCCTGGCACAACAACCTCAGCATCAGCAAATGTCGCTTTAACCTTGCTAATCGTTACTGGCCAATCGGTTAACGATGCCTCAGCAATATAGCCCATACTCTTACTATGAGCACTTTTTACCAAACAGCCGCCAAAGAGTAATTGTGCTTTAGGAAGCCACACCACAATGTTATCAATTGTATGGCCAGCGCCTAAATAGCGAGCCTCGAGTAAACCATTAGCTAGGGTAAACGAGTCACCATCAAACGGCTGACTTGCGAGTGCTTTATGTTGTGTGGTCAATATTTTTTGAGTCATTGCAGATACGTGAGTGCTAACACCAATACTGTTTAGGTAACTTATTCCAGCCGTGCGGTCGGCATGTGAATGGGTTGAAATACTGGCTTTGAGTATAAAATTTTGCTGCTTTATCCACTCGACTAACGCAATAGTGTCTTTCTCGCTCCATGGGGTATCGATTAAATACGCATCTTTACCTTCAACAACCACTAGGCCATTAGCATCGACCAAACCAAAATCGTCAGTTTTGAAATATGACTGATATTCAAATAGTTGGATTTGTGTCGCTTGAGCTTGATTCGCCTTAACCAAAGCATTGCTACTGAGCGGTGTGATAGTCAGTTGGCCTGATGACTCAGCGCTTATTGCAAGTGGCATACAGCAAATAAAACCAATTAGTAATATCAATATTCGTGAAAACATAATGGTACTCAATTAACGTTCAGTCGAAGAGAACAGGCGTTAAAGTGTATCACTGAATTTGTGAATAATGGATAACATAGGCGAAGTCATGCCTGATGACATTGATTGTGTGAAGCGGATAGTATTGAACGAATAGATGGGCAATAGTCTTAAGCTATTAATTCTTAAGCTATCAATATAGATGAAACCGTACAGGTCTCATCTATATTTGGACATCATTATTGATGACAGAAGGTATTATCAATAACGACGATTATGCCTTTGGTCTGTGTAATACGCAGACTTTGTTACCAGAAGGATCGCGTAAATAAGCTAGATATAATGGACCATTTGGGCTGTCGCGAACACCAGGAGCATCTTCGCAAGCTTCGCCACCACTCGCTACACCAGCAGCATGCCAAGCGTTAGCCTGTTCTGCATTATCAGCATGAAAACCTATGGTGCTGCCATTACCGTTGCAAGCTGGTTCACCGTTTAATGGTTTTGATAACGCAAAAATACCAGTACTAGTCATATAAAAACAACGACCTTTAGGATCAATTACCCCTGGTTTAATACCTAGTTCGCCTAGTGTTGCGTCGTAAAAGGCTTTTGATTTTTCGATATCATTGGCACCAAGCATGATGTGGCTGAACATTGTGACTCTCCTTGTGGGGGTGAATAAACACCAATTTTATATATCTGTTTTATTTATTTGATTACTTATTCTTTTTTACTAATAACTACCTGATTAAACAGGGCATGTACATTAATGTTGGCGTTAAGTTTAGCGGCTAATAAATACATACCTGCCAACTTGCGATGTATGAAAATAGCATCGGTTGGCGGTGTGTGCCATTCATTTTGTTGAGTACTCATGGCTTTACCTGCTTGAGTGATCCTTTTCGCCAAATCACTTGCGCCAAAATCATATGCTCCTTGGGTACGTAATGGCTCACAAGCTTGATAAAAAATATCAATTATCAGTTGTTTCTGTTGTGGGTCGATGGCGTCTTGAAAAAAACCTATCTGTTGTGCTGCATTGCTCATTTGCTGTTTATCATCGGCTATCGCACCTTGCATCAATTGCATATAGCCTTGCGATAACGTGTCGCTAATGGTGCGGGTGGCGCCAAAGTCGAGTAACACTATTTTCTGGCTGTCTGCTTGATACTGAAAGTTGGCAAAATTAGGATCGCTTTGCACCAGTTGAAAACAAAATAGCTCTTTAAAACACAGCTCCATCAAAGCGCAGGCAACCTTGTCACGCACATCTTGTGGGTAGTGTTCGACGGATTCAATCGCGACGCCTTCCACAAATTGCATACATAAAATGCTGTTGTTGCTCAATTGCGGATAGACCTTAGGCACAATGAAGTGAGGGTTATCGCCCAACTGTTGTTGGTAGAGTGCGATTTGCTGTGCTTCAAACTGATAGTCTGCTTCGTTATGTAACTGCGCTTTGGCTTCTGCCAATAAGGTATCGAGTTTTACGTTTGCTGGAATTAATCGCGAGACTTTTAATAAGCTGGCAACGTTATCAATGTCGCTGTCGATGCTGTCGCGGATCCCAGGGTATTGAATTTTTATCGCCAGCTTTTCGCCCGTATCCAAATACGCTAAATGCACTTGGCCGATAGATGCGGCGGCAAATGGGCGCAGCTCAAATTGGGCAAAGGGGGCTAGCCAGTCACGGCCCCAGTGTTGCACTAATAATTGAGTTAACTGCTTGTGTGGCATGGCTTTAGCGTCTGAGCGCAGCTTTGCCAATATTTCAGCCAATTCAGGAGGCACTAAGTCACCGGCATCCATTGACAACATTTGGCCCACTTTCATCGCAGCGCCGCGCAGTTGCGACAGCTTATCTGCCACATGACCAATGTTTTTAGGAGTCATCATCAGTTGTTGCATTGATGGCGATTTACCTTGGCTAAGCTGTTTTGCTCCTTCTAACAGCACGTTACCCGCTAGACGAGAAGCCAGTCCGCCCATTTTTGATAATCGGGACAATCGACTGGTTGGCACTTTAGCTTCATTATTTTTCATCAGATCTCACTTGTGTCGCATGAACTCATAGCGAATATAAATAATTGTACGCTGAAGTTGATTATTTCGTTCAATATGAACCAATAGCGTGGTCAAAATTTACTATTTTCTATGTTACTCTGATTTTAGAGGCATTTAAGCCATTCTTTGGGTGAGCAAAACAATAATAAGGACCCTAGTTTGAGTATTATTGAACAATATTTAAGTCAAGCCGAAGCGCTGTTTCAGTCTAAAAACTATTCATCGGCCAGAATGTACGCACGTAAAGTGATTAAGCGTGATGATAAACACCTTGGGGCATTGAGCTTATTAGGTCAGATTCATTTACAACAGCAACAATATCCCGAGTCTGAAAATTATTTTGCTACAGCCGCTACCGTAGACCCTAATGCAGTGCCTGTATTAATTGGTTTATTGGCTATTGCTGAAGTAAAACAAGACTTTTTTTTGGCGAAAACGTATTTATTACAATTAATTAATACCCAAGGTAACGTCGAAGCATTTCAATACAAACTCGGATTAGTCGCCACTAAAGTTGGTGATATGGCTTTGGCTGAACAATGTTTTGAATGGTGTGTGGCAAATGATTTTTCTGAGCCAGCAGTGCAGCTTAATTTGGGTCATATCTATAAGGCCAAAGGCGACACAGAAAAAGCGGCAAATTTTTATCATCAATATAATCAATTAAGCCCAAAGCAAGTGGGTGTAGGCTATTGGAGTTTGGCAGATTTAAAGCAGTACCGATTCAGCACTGATGATTTAACCTTGTTGCAAGGTTTTGCAACTGATGAGTCGTTAAGCAAACAAAATCAGGCACTGGTGTATTTTGCTTTATGTAAAGCTTACGAGCAAACACAGCAAATTGATAAAGCGTCTGAGTCGATGTTATTAGCCAATCAAATAATGACGCTTCACAGGCCGTTTAAACAAGCCCAGTTTGCCAATATTGTGTTGTCACTGCTTGGGCATACGCCATCCCCACATATTGATAGCTTGCCGACTGCGAGCCAAACACCTATTTTTATTGTCGGGATGCCTCGTTCTGGTACTACATTGGTGGAGCAAATTTTGGCGTGCCACAGCGACGTTGGCGCGACCGATGAATTACCGTTTATGGAACGTTTTGCGCTGCAAATGGACATGTCGGGTGGTTATAATGCAAGACTAAGTCAGCTTTCTGCCAGTCATATCGATCAATTCCGCCAACGGTATTTAGCTGAAGTGAATCATTACTTTAGCGATGCGCCAACGTATGTAATCGATAAAAATCCAAATAACTTTTTGCACATTGGCTTAATTAAAACCTTATTTCCTCAAGCAAAAATCATCAATGTGGTACGTAATACCGTCGACAATGGCTTAAGTGTATTTAAGCAGTTTTTCAGTTTTGGCCATGACTATTCGTATTCGTTTGCGGGTATTTCAAGTTATTGGCAACACTATTTAGACATCATGCAACATTGGGATAGGTTGTACCCTAATGAGATTTTACATGTCTGTTTTGAACAATTAGTGCGTGAACCAGAGTCACAAATTCAACGCATATTAGATTACTGTGAGTTAACGACTCAAGCGCAATGTTTTACCTTTTATGAGTCTGAACGAGCCGTATTAACGCCTAGCGCTAGCCAAGTTAGGCAGCCTATGAATCCTAAGGCAATTGGTCAGGCAGACAAGTATCAAGCTTTTATACCTGAGCAAATAGCCGAGTTGGATGCCATTGCGAAAAAAGCAGCACTGCAATTCTTTAGTTAAGCAGAACTTGGAATAAGAATTTCTTATAAGCCAAAACAACCTAGTTTGGCTGACTTTATAGAAATGGCGCCTAATGGCGCCATTTTTGTATATATTCTCAGATAAACCTATGCAGGTATTCTTCTCACTAATTCACTTTACCGTGACATGCTTTATAGCGCTCGCCACTGCCGCAAGGGCAAGGACTATTACGAGATGGCGGTGCAGCAATAGTGCGAGCGTTATTTGCAGCTGCTGTTTTTGGTATTATTGATGTTGATGTTGCTGATGCAGATTTTACGGATGTTAAATTTGCACTTTTTGGTGAGCTTTTTGGTAAAGTAATAGTCTGTTTGCGTGTTGCTAATTGCTCACTAAGTTCAACATTCATACACGCCACGATAACCAATTGTTCGAACGCCTTTACCGCCGAACCAGAATGGGTCAATTGCAGTGATTTAGTGCACTGTAGTGCTTTTATCATGGTTTGTTCACGTAGCGCATGATAATGCGGCCAACCTGCTTTAGTGCACTCATATTGCAGCCATAACATCCGCCAATCGGCAACAAAGTCTGCTATTAATAACGAAAATGCATTCACATCTGCAACTAGATTTTCGGGGTTGTGTTTTACTTCAGCTAACAACTCATTGGTTAAGTATTCAACCTCAGCGACAGGCATGATCACTGGGGCATTAAATTGCTCTGTGATGAGGGTTGCTGGTGAGTCTGGGTTAAAACCGACGAATTGACTGTTTAATGTTGTTGATTGATCATCTGCGATTGAACGTGAATGTTGAAATACCGTTCGCCAAAATTGACTAGAACCGGCTAAATCAACCACTAAATGAACACGGTATTGGTCGCTGTTGTTCTCCACTTTGTGAAGCTTCCACGAGTCGAAAATCCAACATTCTCCTGCGCCCATATGCACTTGTTTGTCATGACAAAAAAACTGCACTTGCTCAGTGGTGGTAATGGGAATATGCACTCGAACACGTTTATACCAATGGTAATTAATGTCTGAATGCAGTGGCACTTGCGCACCTGGCGCTAAGCGCATTAATCTTGAACGGCTGAGTACCTCACCAAATGAGGCGAGTATTTGCTTGATGTAAGGGCTTTTTGCTAACGCCGCAGTGGGCAACATTGGCCCTTTAAAGTCATTATTAAACTCGCCATTGACCGAGATTAACGGAATAGCCGAATTACCCTGAAAACCTTCATGATGAGTCACCCAATCTGATTCGGTAAATTGCTCGATCTCTTTGGTTAATTGACCAACATCAAAGCAAAAAGGTAACTGATAAAACTCATGGGGTAACTTCATAATTGGGCTCTCTGTAATACGGCACTTAACGTTATGATTTTCTTTACAAGGTATTTTTACCCGTTCTGCTGGCTATTTATAAATGGCTAACTCAAACGGCTAACGTAACTGGCCATGGCATTGTTTAAATCGTTTGCCTGATCCACATGGGCAGGGACTGTTGCGAGATACATTTTGCTCGCTTGGCGTAGCGAGTTTTTCAGTTGGTTCGAGTGTCAGTGCTATAGGCTCAGCAATGTCGTGTTGCTGCCATTGAGTGTCATAGATTGGATGACCGCGTTCGCCTAAAAGATGATTGATTTTGTTCAGTGTTGTAGAAGCACTCGGCCAAATTTTGGCGATGTCATGGTAATTTTCGAGCCACTTATTGGGTTTGGGTGTCGAGATGGTGTAGCGAGAATGCGCTAATGGCTTACTGCATAATTGCGCTAAAGCAGGGTCAAAATCCGTATCAGTAAATTGGCATAGTTGCTTAACGGTTTTCGCAGGATCTGCAATTAATTGATCGTAAGACACCATGCACCAGCGATTACTGTCAATCTTTTGCAATGAATCCATAATCGCTTCATTAGCGGCTTGCCATTGAAATGCGGCAATAGACTGTAACGGCTGGCGATTAAGTTGTTGCCATTTTTCTGGTAGCAGTAGCGACCAATTACGTTTATCCCATCCCGGTAGATTTGGGTAAGTGACAAACTTATTCGACCGCCACGCTTGCATAATACTGCTGATGTTTTCTTTAGGCTCCCTCACTAAATAGATAAATAAAGCGTCGGGAAACAGCGAATTAAAAAAGTTGACCCGCAAACTATTTTTTGGGGTTTTTTCTAAAAAGCGGATATTAGTCGTATCAATACTACCGGGTTTATTACCATGATTATCTTGCAGCGCATCGCTAAAACGTAGCAGTAATTGCTGGCGTAGTTCGTCATCAATATCTTGTTCCGTTAACGCATTAGAACTAAATTGACGATAGGCGATATTCAGCTTGGGTATGGTTTCAATGAGCGCATGACTTTCGCCGCCAATGGTCCATATGGACTGGCTTTTTGATAGAACTTCGAACAACAAAGTGCTGCCTGAACGAGGCGCGGATAAAATAATAATGGGCCGATCAAATTGATGCATAGCGGTATGATGTTTTTGTTATATTTTTTAACATCATACCCACACCGTTATCATATGGCTACTTTATCAATTTCAGTAGAGCCTTAAAGCGATCACCTTGGGCAACATGTTGTAGCTCAAACAGTAGTGATTCAACATTGGTGAGATTGGCACCATCATTAAGCATCATTTGCACCCCAAGTACTTTATTGTCTGTACCTCGTGATGCAACGGCATCGGCAACAAGATGTACTTGATAGTCGTTGGCCAGTAAATCTTTGCACGTTTGGTAAACGCAAACATGGGTTTCGATACCCGCAAGAATGACATTATTACGGTTTAATGCTTTAAGTTGTTGTTTTGCTTCTTCACAATGCCAGCCACTAAAGTGCTCTTTAGCGATGGGTTTGGATGTTTGCGATAAGAGTTGTGCGAGTTCTTCGCTGGTATGGCCTAATTTGTTGGGTAATTGTTCTAACCAAATAATCGGAATATCAAATAGTTGTGCACCTTGAATTAATACTGCAAGCTTTTGGTGTAGTTGAGCTGATTGCTGCATAACTTGGGCTAGCTTGCCTTGCACGTCTACAATCATTAATACACTTTGTTCTGCTGTTATCATGGTCCGTTACTCGAATGATTAAGTGAGCTTTCGAGTATTGGTTATTTTTACCGTGGTGCAAATAAGCATTTAGTCTATTATGGCTATGATAATTTTTATGAATGTTCACTCAAAGAATGTCAGGGATTGATATGAATAAACGTATTGTCATTTGTGCCGACGGAACCTGGAATCGGCCAGAAAAAGATCTTGAAAAAGATCACGCCACTAATGTACTTAAACTCGCCAGAGCCATCAAACCCATTGCTGATGATGGTGTACCGCAACAGGTGTTTTACGATTGGGGAATTGGTTCGTACTATGACTCCATGATTGGTGGGGCAACTGGGCGCGGCTTACATAAAAACATTATGGATGCTTATCGCTACATAGTGCAAAACTACTCTCCTGGCGACGAGATATACCTGTTTGGTTTTAGCCGTGGTGCATACACAGTGCGCTGTTTGTGTGGCCTCATCAATAATTGCGGCATTGTCACTCGACCAGATGCCAAGCTTATTCAGCAAGCGTTTGACCACTATAAAATGAAAACTAAACCTTTTGCACCAGATGGTGAACGCTCGGTGGCATTTCGTCAGCAACATTCGCATCCTTCACGTGAAGTGGCCTTTGTTGGTGTGTGGGACACCGTTGGGGCAATGGGGATCCCACTGTCTTTTTTAGGCATGTTTGAAGACAAAGATGAGTTTTATGACGCCAAGTTAGGCCGAAATGTCAAAGTGGCTCGTCATGCTCTCGCGTTAGACGAACATCGCAGCGATTTTGAACCGACCATTTGGGCACCTCGAACCAGCATAGACATACAGCAAGTATGGTTTATTGGCGCCCATAGTAATATTGGTGGTAGCGTTGCCCCCAATGATGACGGTAGCACCTTGTCTGATATAGCGTTGCAGTGGATGATAAGCCAAGCGCGAGCAGTTAACTTAACGGTCGAGTTACATTTAGCCGATGCTTTATTGCCTAATCCTATGGCGGATATTCAAGATTCATATCGCAGCTTTTATCGGGTTAAAAAACGTTTTATGCGCAAGCTAGATCCAGAGCAAGCACCGATATTATTACATCAGTCGGTTAAAACTCGTTGGCTGAATGACAGTAATTATCGACCGAAAAATTTAGTAAATTACATTGATAACCATGGTTGGCCCGATAAACTGGTGCAATAGGTTGTGTAAACACCATCATTAAATAACGAGTGCTAGCAACTACTAATAGGAACCACCATTAGTCACTACTATTACTAACCATTATTAAAAACATTTCGATTAAGGACAGTATTTTGCTACGTGTATTTCTAACGCTCATCACAGTGATTGGGCTCTCGTCTGTATCACTCGTTTTACCCGCGGCTGAACCGACGGCTTCTGATGATTTACAAGATAAGCCACCAGCGAAACGGATTATTGCTTTATCGCCTCATGGAGTTGAAATGCTGTTTGCTATTGGTGCTGGCGACTCAATTGTAGCCACCACCGATTATGCCGATTTCCCAGCAGCAGCTAAGAATATTCCGAGTATCGGTGGTTATTACGGTATTCAAATCGAGCGAGTGATTGAACTAAATCCTGATTTAATTGTGGTGTGGCAAAGCGGCAATAAAATAGAAGACATTAATCAGTTACGTGATTTAGGTTTTACCGTTGTGAATAGTGATCCTAAAAGCTTAGCTGATGTTGCTACGGATATTGAACTGCTGGGTAAACTCACCGGACATTCGGTTAAAGCCAAGCAAGTGGCCGATGACTATCGTCAGCAATTGGCTGATATTACGTTGCAAAACCAAACGAAGCCTGCGGTAAAAGTGTTTTATCAATTATGGTCAACACCGCTGATGACCGTCTCTAAAGGCAGTTGGATCCAAAATCTTATTGAAGTGTGTCATGGTGAAAATGTGTTTTATAACGCAGCAAGTGAGTACCCACAAATTAGCATTGAAAATGTGTTATTAACTGGCGCAGAAGTGATTTTACAAAGCCAAGATGAAGGTAATATTTTAGGTATTAATTGGTCTGATTGGCCTGAGCTACCCGCGGTAAAAAACCAGCATATATATCAGTTTGATGCCGATTTACTGCATCGGGCAACCCCAAGAGCAATTTTGGGTGTAAATGCAGTTTGTGAGGCGTTGGATAAAGTCCGAGGGTAAGGTTTTTATTTCAAAGATAACGGTTGTTATGTGAACATGGCCTGCGGCCACTAACGTCGTGGCGCTTCACCCACACCAGAGTATGAATAAACGTTACTCTGATTCAAGCAAACTCCATTAATACGTCTTCCCGGTAATGCTTTTGAGCCGGGATCCAGGTGTTTGTTTTGCTTATGGCCTACGGCCACTAACGTCGTGGCGCTTCACCCACACCAGACTTTTCAAACTCCGTTTGAATTAACATCGCAAGGTTCCACCCTGCACGGGCCAAATATTATGTAATTATGGCCTGTGGCCACTAACGTCGTGGCGCTTCACCCACACCAGACCAAGAGGAAACCAACGGCTGTTCCCTCTTGGAACTCCCAGCCGCCCCGCAACATTTTCAAACAGCGAAAAGGTCGCCATGGGGATAGATCCAGCTTTTGACTTTATTGGGTAACTGCCTCAGCCTTACTCGAAAATGCTAACGCTTCCTATAGTACATCCTGTACCGCGAAAGCTAAGCTCACATCCATGTGAGCTTCACGCTATTTTCTTCAACGGCCTCAATGTAATTGAATCCTGAAGGTTTAAGTATGCTTACGCATTCTTTTTATAAAGAGTCTTCAACGCCCACAAGTTCAGAGTTGAATTTGTCCCTTTTAAACTCAGTATATCTGACACGTTTATGCCCCATTACTTGTTTGCGTTCTAAATTCAAATATTGAGTAACAATATTCAGATATACAACTAATTGATGTTCCAAGTTTTCAGTTGAGTTAACTTGCGTATTCAGTCGGCTGGCATATTGATAGTGACTAGTGTAAGTTTTTGTAAATGATATTAAATAGTGACACATACTTTCTGAAATTACATGATGAATACTCATGGGCACTATACCAATAACTATGTGCTTAGAGTGAGTATCTGTAGATACACCTTGGGTTAAGCCCATATACGAAAAAATTGAGGGTATATTCATTTTTCAGAAAGCCATTTTCATAAGGTTATGTTATCAGCAGAAGATAATGGTAAATGCGAGTACGGATAGGTTTTCAATCTAAAGATATTTCAGAATCAGCATATATTGAAGCTGTAGAGGCTTTTAATGCTGCAACTCTAGAGATATGCAAATTCGTTTATGGCTTGCTGAAAATTAAAGTTGGTAGTATTGATTTTATCGGGTGAAGATCGCCCGTAATTTGAGGTTAGGCATCAGGAGAATTGCATGAAGTATCCAAAATTTAAAGGTGTTGGGACTTTAGATGCAGAAATCGAAAAGTGTGAAAGATTTTTAGTAAACAAGGATATTGAGTTTACCAGTATTGTTCAGAAACTGAAGTACGCAGACCCTTCATTGGATAATATCAATAAGCTTAGGCAACAACTTCGGAGTAAGGAAAAGCAAGTTATAAAAGCTCGAAGGCAGGTAAAGGCAAAAAAAGATCAGAAGTCTCGGAAAGTAAATGAGCGGCAACGGACTAAGTTTGGTGGTAAAGCTAAGAAGAAAGAGCTGCTAGCCCTAAATCGAGCGATTAATGAAGAAATGAATAATCAGGAGAATATATTGTCTCAGTTAAAAAATGTGAAAATTGAATTTCCTTCTAATAAAGAAGATCCAAAATCAGGGACTGAACTATTTATTTCTCACGCTTCAGAAGATAAAGCCGATTTTGTTAAACCACTTGCTGACGAGTTGATTAAGCTAGGTGTCTCAGTATGGTATGACGAATACACACTACGTATTGGTGACAGTTTGCGTCGTTCAATTGACCAAGGTCTAGCTGATTCTAAGTATGGTTTAATTATCTTATCTAAAGCCTTTTTCGAGAAAAACTGGACTCAATACGAACTGAATGGACTGGTAGTTAGAGAAATGGAAGGTGATAAGGTCATATTACCTATTTGGCACAATATTACTAAAGATGAAATTATGAAATTGAGTCCATCCTTAGTTGATAAAGTAGCTCTGAACTCAACAATGTTTACCGTTCGAGAGATAGCTGAAAAAGTAGCTGATGCTGTGAAAAATGCCTAGAGACCCTGTATCATATTCTGTGTAACTAACTAATTTATGTATGAAAATCAGTTATCCTTGCTTAAAAATTTATAAATTCAACTCTGAACTTGAGGCCGTTGAAGAAAATGACGTGAGCTGGTCATGGACGGCCAGCTAGCTTACGAGGGGAAGGGACGCCCCATCGGAAGCGTTAGCATTTTCACTCTTTATTGCAAAAAGGGCCGAGGCAGGATTCAAATACGGTTTAAAGCTGGCTCAATTTCCGCCGCAATTTTTTCGCAGCTGTTGTTTGGTTAAAAAGCGAAAATGTTGCCGGAACGGCTGGGGT